>ENA-OOWZ01000879-OOWZ01000879.1-human-gut-metagenome-genome-assembly--contig:-NODE-879-length-15460-cov-6.074262_pt1 | contig 15460 bp, 15 predicted proteins | sample MGYA00241580_ERZ501329 | MGnify/ENA primary metagenome ERZ501329 (study PRJEB25962, sample SAMEA2042923) | human gut metagenome | biome: human gut; feature: human-associated habitat; material: faeces... | reverse complement strand
CCAGGCCGCCGGAGGAGACGGGGAGGAGTATGACCTGGTCATCCTGGGCGGCACCTGCGTGCTGCCGGAGATGGGCTGCCTGCCGCTGAATGTGTGCGTCCGGGGCGGGAAGATCGCCGCCCTGACGGCGGAGGTGCCCCGGGGCCGCCGGGTCATCGACGCCTCCGGCCTGTATGTGCTGCCGGGGATCATCGACCCCCATACCCACCTGGGCCTGGCGGTGCCCTTCGGCCAGGAGCTGGAGAGCGAGACCCGCTCCGCCATCCTGGGGGGCGTCACCACCATCGGCACCTACTTCAATCAGCCCGGCAGCTATCTGCCGGTGATCGACCGCCTGCGCCGGGAGGTGTCCCAGCTGTCCCGGGTGGACATGATCCCCCACTTCTCCCTGCGGGAGCAGCAGCAGATCGACGAGCTGCCCCTGTATTCCCGCCAGGGCATGAACTCCTTCAAGGTGTACATGTGCGGCGTGCCGGGCCTGTACCCCCACCAGGAGGACGGCTTCATCATCCGGCTGATGCAGCGCATGAAGCAGCTGCCTCCCACGGCCCACCCCATCCTCAGCATCCACTGCGAAAACACCTCCATCTGCGACTATGCCACGGAGGATATGCAGTCCCAGCCGCTGGACACCCTGGCCGACTGGAACCGCACCCACCCCAACCTGGCCGAAGGCGAGGCCGTCCGCCGGGCGGCGTACTTTGCCCGGGAAATGGGCGTGCGCACCTATGTGGTCCACAGCTCCACCCGGGAGGCCATGGAGGCCCTGGCCGCCGACAAGCACCCCAACCTCTATGTGGAGACCACCTCCCCCTATCTCTGTCTGGATACCGACAGCCCCATCGGGGCCTACGGCAAGATGCTGCCGCCCATCCGTGAGCCGGAGAGCCGCAAGGCCCTCTGGGACGGCATCCGCAGCGGCCTCATCGACACCATCGGCACCGACAACACCGTGCTCACCGCCAGTGAAAAGCAGGTGTCCTCCGGCATGCGGGAGGCCGGAGCCGGATATCCCACCCTGGGTACCCACCTGGTCAGCGTCCTGGACGAGGGCATTTATCGCCAGGAGCTGCCCATTGAGAAGCTGGTGCCCCTGATGACCATGAACCCCGCCAGGATCTTCGGCGTATATCCCCGGAAGGGGACCATTCTCCCCGGCAGCGACGCGGACCTGGTGCTGGTGGACCTGCGGGCCGCCCGCACCGTGGACCCCCGCCAGCTGCTGAGCCGTTCGGACTTCTCCCTGTTCCAGGGCCGCACCCTGCGGGGCTGGCCGGTGGCCACCATCAAGGGCGGCCATATCGCCGCCTGGAACGGCCAGCTTACCGACGACCTCCAGCGGGGCCAGGTGCTGGAGCACTGACCCCCCCGGCGGAACAAAAGCGCAAAAATGTAATGGAAATGACAGACATTTCCCCGAAAATATGTCAGGCTATAAGCAGATAAACGGAATGCTTTGCCTGCATATGGACAAAACGAGGAGGAACTGAGTCATGTATGTATGCAAGGTGATCGGAAAGATCATTTCCACCGTGAAAAACGAGAAGCTGGTGGGCCACAGCATCGTGCTGGTCCAGGCGGCGGCTCTGAACGACCGGGGCAGCCTGGAGACAGACGGCCCGGTGTTTGCCGCAGCGGACACCATCGGCTGCGGCGAGGGCAACTTCGTTCTGGTGACCCGGGGCAGCAACGCACGCTACGCCTGCAAGTGTGCGGAGGCCCCGGTGGACATGGCCGTGGTGGGCATTCTGGACGGCGGTCAGTGGGGCCTCTCCTGACCCCATGCAGGAATCCTGAATTTTGAGGTGAGAACAAGCATGAAGCAATTATTCCAGCCTGACGGCATCGCCGTGGTGGGCGCTTCCTCCAACCCGGGGAAGGCCGGCTTTGTGGCGATCCGCAATATGCGGGAAAAGGGCTACCCCGGAAAGGTGTATCCGGTGAATCCCAAGGAAACGGAGATCCTGGGCTATCCCTGCTCCCCCTCCCTGGCGGAGGTGGAGGGCCATGTGGACCTGGTGGTCCTGATCATGCCCTCCCGGATGATCTACAGCGTCATGGACGATCTGGACCGCCGCATGGAGGAAAAGGGCGATGTAAAGTTCATCGTCTGCGCCGCGGCGGACTACGCCGAGACCAAGACCCCCGAGGGCATCGACCGCCAGGCCCGCCTGATGCGCACGGCGGAGAAATACGGCATCCGGGTGGTGGGCCCCAACTGCATCGGCGTCATCGACAACCGCAGCCTGGTGGATACCACCTTCGTGGACACCGGCGTGCCCTTCTCGTCCTTCGGCCAGCCCAGCGGCATCACCTTCATCTCCCAGAGCGGCGCTCTGGCCAGCACCATCCTGATGGAGGGCGCCGGACGGGTGGAGCCGGTGCTGTATAACAAGTTCATCTCCATCGGCAACATGGCCGATGTGGACTTTGTGGACCTGCTGAACTATTTCGAGACCGACGACTCCACCCGGGTCATCGGCATCTATATGGAGGGCTGCGGCAACGGCCGTGAGCTGGCCGAGACCCTGAAGCGGGTCAGCCGCAAAAAGCCCATCGTGGTGCTGAAGGTGGGCCGCAGCGCCCTGGGCGGCGCAGCCGCCAATTCCCACACCGGCTCCATGGCCGGGTCCGACGCCGTGTACGACGCCATGTTCAAGCAGACCGGCGTGGTCCGGGTGGACACCATCGACGAGCTCATCGACACCCTCCAGGCCTTCGACCGCCTGCCCCTGCCCGGCGGCGGCAATCTGTTCCTGTATTCCCAGGCCGGCGGCCCCGGCATCTACTGCACCGACGCCATCGCCCGGTGGCCCCAGCTGAAGATGCCCCTGGTGTCCGACGATACCAAGGCCCGCCTGGCCGCCACCCAGCAGCCCATGGCCAACATCTGCCACCCGGAGGGCTACGCGGATATCACCGCCTCCGCCTCCGTGCGCAACCATGTGGACGGCCTCCAGATCGTCCTGCAGGACGAAAACGTGGACGCCGTGGTGTTCATCACGGTGGTGCCCACCTTCCTGCCCCAGGAGGAGCTGGCCCGTGAGCTGGTGAAGATGACCGAAACCACCCCCCAGGCCCAGGAAAAGCCTGTGTTCTACTGCGTCATGGCCGGCGCTTATACCTCTCCGGCCCGGCGCATCATGGAGCAGGCGGGCCTGTGTACCTTCGACGCCCCGGACAAGGCCGTCCTGGCAGCGAAGAATATGTGCAATTACGCCGCCTTTCGCCGGCGGCAGAAGGAGGACTGAGCCATGTCTGAAAAGAATACCGTCGCTCTGAACGAGCGCGACAGCAGCAGCCTTCTGTCCTCCTGCGGCGTGCGGATGGTGGCCTCCGTGCTGCTGGACAAGCCCGACCGGGCCGCCTTCGAGGCCGCCTCCCGTCAGCTGGGCTTCCCCGTGGCCATGAAGGTCCTGTCCGACGACATTCTCCACAAAACCGACGTGGGCTGCGTGGTGCTGAACGTCACGGACGTGGACGGCATGCAGGCCGCCTACGACACCATCATGGCCAACGCCGCCAAAAATGCCCCCGGGGCCCGGGTCCAGGGCGTTCTGGCTGAGCAGATGCTGCCCAAGGGCTTCGAGGTCCTGCTGGGCGTCAGCACGGATCCCCAGTTCGGCCATGTGATCATGGCGGGCCTGGGCGGCGTGCTGGTGGAGCTGCTGCACGCGGTGTCCCTGCGTGTGCTGCCTATCACCCGCCAGGATGCCGAGGATATGATCGATGAAACGCCGCTGGCCAAGGCCTGCCAGGGCCTGCGGGGCCAGCAGTACCGCCGGGAGGAAATCGTGGAGGCCCTGATGTGCCTGTCCCGCCTGGTGGAGGAGCACCCGGAGATCACCGAGGTGGACATCAATCCCCTGATGCTCTATGGCGACGGCCGTCCGGCCACCGCCGTGGACGCCATGGTGGTCATGAAAAAGTAAAACGCCGCACATGCGGAATATGAAGGAGCGTAGCGATATGAAAGAAATCAGACTCCACGGCATCGGCGGTCTGGGCACGGTGAAGGCCGGCGAAATGCTGGTCCACGCTGCGGTAGCCAGTGGAAAATACGGCAATTCCATCCCGTTTTTCGGCTTCGAGCGCCAGGGCGCGCCGGTCACGTCCTATGTGCGCCTGGGCGATGAGAAGATCCGTCCCAAGAACCAGGTCTATCATCCCAACTGCACCCTGGTGCTGGATCCCAGCCTGCTGATCTCCGCCCCGGTGTTCGACGGCCTGACGGAGAACTCCTATTTCATTGTCAACACCAAGGCCGAAAACGGCGCGGACCTGGTGAAAAATCCCAACGTCAAGACCGTGGCCTGGCTGGACGCCACCTCCATCGCCCTGGAGATGCTGGGCCGTCCTATCACCAACACCATCATGCTGGGCGCCTTCGTCCGTGCCACCGGCTGGGTGGACAAGGACGAGCTGGAAAAGGTCATCTGCCGCTTCTTCGGCGAGAAGAACGTGGAGACCTTCCGCCGCGGCTATAACGAAGTGAAGCTGTACACGTTTGAATAAGGGGAGGAACACCATGAAATTTATCAGTGATTACATCGTCCCCATCGGACCGGAGGGCCTGCACATTATCCAGACCGGTAAATGGCGGACCCGCAAGCCCGTGATGGACACCGACAAGTGCGTCAAGTGCGGCATGTGCCTGATGTACTGTCCCGTTAACTCCATCCGCCGCCACGAGGACGGTTCGTTCGAGATCTGCTACGATTACTGCAAGGGCTGCGGTATCTGTGCCCACGAGTGCAAGAAGGGCGCCATCACCATGCAGCCGGTAAAGGAGGAGAACTAATGGCTGACATTCAGGTCATCAACGGCAATATGGCTGCCGCCATCGGCGCGGCACTGTGCCGTCCCGATATCATCGCCGCCTATCCCATCACCCCCCAGACTCCCATCGTGGAGTATCTGGCCGACTTCGTCACCGGCGGCAAGCTGGACAGCAGCGTCAGCGAGGTGGAGAGCGAGCTGTCCGCCATGAGCGTTGTCACCGGCGCGTCCCTGGCCGGCTCCCGCGTGTTCACCGCCAGCGCCTCCCAGGGCCTGTCCCTGATGTATGAGCCCTATTTCCGGGCCTCCACCCTGCGTCTGCCGGTGGTCATGGCCGTGGCCAACCGCGAGATGATCTCTCCCCAGACCCTGTGGGGCGGTCCCCAGGACTCCCTGACCGTCCGTGACGCCGGCTGGCTGCAGATCTATGTGGAGGACAACCAGGAGATTCTGGACACCATGATCATGGCCTACCGCATTGCCGAGGACAAGAACGTCCTGCTGCCCATCAACGTCTGCTTCGACGGCTTCTATCTGTCCCACATGTCCGAGCGGGTGGAGATTCCCACCCAGGAGCAGGTGGACGAGTTCCTGCCCAAGTATGTGCCCGAGCACATCATCCTGGATCCCCGGCGTCCCATGGCCGTTGACCCCCTGACCAACGGCAACCTGCTGACCGAGTACCGCCTCAAGCACATGATGGGCCAGCAGAACGCCCTGAAGCTCCTGGAGGAGCTGGACAAGGTGTACGGCGAGAAGTTCGGCCGCAGCTACGGCGGCGCCGTGGAGGAGTACCGCTGCGACGACGCGGATTACGTCATCGTCACCATGGGCTCCATGACCGGCGTTGCCAAGGACCGGGTGGACAAGGCCCGGGCCGACGGCAAGAAGGTGGGCCTGCTGAAGATGCGCATGGTTCGTCCCTTCCCCTGCGACCGGGTGGCCAAGGTGCTCTCCGGCAAGCGGGCCTTCGGCGTGGTGGACCGCAACGTGTCCTTCGGCTGGAACACCGGCATCATCTATGAGGAGATCTGCGCCTCCATGAACCGGGCTGCATCCTTCGTCCCCAACGTTCCCTTTATCGCCGGTCTCGGCGGCGAGGACATCACCGCCACCCATATCGACTACGCCATCGACAAGATCATCGCTCAGGACGGCAAGACCGGCAAGCACGACACGGTCTGGCTCAACCGCGAGGTCATGGGTCTGTAAGGAGGAACTGTCATGAATGTTATTGAAAAGCTGGCAACCTATGAGGACCAGATCTCCCCGGGCGTTTCCGCCTGCGTGGGCTGCAACGTGGAGCTGACTCTGCGCACCTGCATGAAGGTGCTGGGCCCCAACACCATCTTCGCCGTGCCTCCCGGATGCATGGGCGGCGTGGGCGTCGTGGGCTGGGACAAGGAGTCCGGCGCTAAGACCCCCGTGTTCTTCCCCCTGCTGGACAACGTGGCCTCCATGCTGGCCGGTATCAAGATGCACTATGAGCGCATCGGCCGCAAGGTCAATGTGGTGGCCTTCGCCGGCGACGGCGCCTCCGTGGATGCCGGCATGCAGTGCCTGTCCGGCGCGGCGGAGCGCGGCGACAAGATCATCTATATCTGCTATGATAACGAGGGCTACATGAACACCGGTTATCAGCGCAGCGGCTCCACCACCAAGGGGGCCTGGACCTCCACCACCCCCGTTATCAACGGTCACGGCGGCAAGAAGCAGAACAAGAAGGACTTCCCCATGATCATGGCCATGCACGATGTGCCCTATATGGCCACCATGAGCCCCGCCTATATCCCCGATATGGTCCGCAAGCTGGAGAAGGCCATGGCCGTGGACAACGGCCTGGTGTACCTGCATGTGTACAATCCCTGCGTCACCGGCTGGGGCTGCAAGTCCGATGAGAGCATCGAGGTGGCCCGCCTGGCGGTGGAGACCAACTTCGCCCCCCTGTACGAGGTGGAAAACGGCGTGTTCAAGATGTCCGTGGACGTGAAGAACCCCAAGCCCGTCAAGGAGTTTGTCACCCGCTTCAAGAAGTTCCGTCACCTGACGGAGCAGGATATCGAGGAGCTGCAGGAGTTCACCGACCGCCGCCTGGCCCGGCTGAAGAAGCTCTGCGGCGAATAAGCCCCCCCTCTTACCACACAATTACCCTCCACACATACACTTTGCTCCGACGCCCGGCAGGAGCATTGCTGGCCCTTCGCCGATGGCTGCTGTGCAGGGGTGTGGGCTCTGCCCCGCCCCTAAAACCAGATGTATCCGCCCCCTTATTTCCCCAGCCACTGGCGCAGCATTTCCCACAGCTCCACCGACCGGAACCGGAGCTCGTACCCGGCGTCCTCCTCCGCCATCAGGGACAGGTCATCCTCCTCCAACCCGGCGGCCCGTCCCGCGTCCTGCCACTGGCAGGCGGCGGCAGTGCACAGAGGCGGAAACACCACGCACCACCAGTTCTGCCCCGCTCCCTGGCCGATGATCACCCGCAGGGCCAGGTATTTCCCGGCGGGCAGGGAGAAGCCGTCATAGTCCTTGGTGGGGAACTCCGCCGGCTCCAGCCGGGCCTGGACCGGCTGGGCGCAGCCCTCTGCCGCCAGGGTTTCCCGGGCCTCCCGGGTCAGCTCCGGCAAGGCGGCGGTCAGGGCCTGCTCCGCCTGCTCCATGTCCGCCGACTGCTCCAGAATTTCCTGGGCCCGGGCCAGCACCCGGTCCCGGACCCGCAGCTTCAGGGCCTGATCCTCCGGGGAGTCGGAGTTGGCGATGACGTGGAGGCGGATGACCTTCCGGCCCAGCTCCTCCTGCTGCCCCAGGGAAGCCGCCCCCCACAGAATGGTCACGGCCAGGGCCAGCAGCAGCGCCAGCTCCCAGTATCGGAAATGTGATTTTTTCATACAAAAACACCGTCCTATGCAGGAATTTCCTACAGTATGGACGGCGTTTTCGTATTTTATACCGGTTTCACAGCCGGGGGGCCAAAAAAGTCAGGGGATAGGATTTTTCCAGCTCCCGGGCGGCCAGCCGGGCGGTTTCCTCCCGGCGGAACAGCCCCATCACGGCGGAACCGGAGCCGGTCATGCACGCGGCGTCGGCTCCCAGACGGGAAAGCTGGCGGCGAATGGTGAAAACCTCACTGTCCTCCGGCAGGGCCTGCTCAAAAACGTTCCCCACCAGACGGCAAATATGCGCCAGGTCGCCAATTTCCAGTGCTTTGGCCATGGCATCGGAATCCGGGCGGTTTGCAATGGCGATCTCGTCCAGCTTCCGGAACATCACGGCGGTGGAGTGGGCCACCGGGGGCTTCACAATAACGAACCAGCACATAGGAAGCGGCAAAAGAGCGGTAAGCCGTTCGCCCCGGCCCCGGGCCAGGGCGGTTCCGCCCCGGACACAGTAGGGAACGTCGCTGCCCACCCGGGCGGCCATGGTTTCTAACGCTTCATCGGACACATTGGCACTGAATAGACGTCTCATGCCCCGCAATACGGCGGCGGCGTCACTGCTGCCGCCTCCAAGACCGGCCTGGGAGGGGATTTTCTTCTCCAATCGGATGAAAATCCCTGTATAGGGGATATTTGTCTCCCGGAAAAAGACGTCCGCCGCTTTCCAGGCCAGGTTGTCCGGCCCGGTGGGCAGGTCGGTGCCGGGGCATTCCACCACAATACCGTCCGTTTCGACGGTTTCCAGCGTTACAACGTCATATAGAGCGGCGCTCTGCATGACGGAGGTGATCTCGTGGTACCCGTCCGGGCGGCGGGCCCCTACGTCCAGGGTCAGGTTCAGTTTGGCCGGGGCCAGCTCGGTGATGCTCATGTTTCATCCTCCTGGTCGTCAAAATACGCTTTCAGATTGCGCTCCACCGGCAATATCAGGGCCACCGCCCCGATAATTTGCAGAATTACGGCGATATACAGCAGAATCTGCTGACTAGAGCTGGCCATCAGCCGCACAGAACGCATAATCATAAACGACAGAGCCGCAAAGACCAGGCCGGACTGCCGCAGCAGCTTCAGAAACAGGCTGTCGGCGAATTTCTGCCGCTCGGGAGCCAGGGGGCCCTGGGGACTGCGGTATTTCCGGCCCGGCAGCAGCTGCCCCGCAAAGCCCGCCAGCACCATCAGGCCCGGGACAATATAAGCGGGACACCAGATATAAAACATGAACTTACCTCATTTATCGCGAATTTTGTCCCGATACGCCCTGGGATGTCCCGGGGTTTGACCCGGGACAGGGCAGGGACAGACCGGGACACGCCCGGGTCAATGCATGTGCTTGAGAGCCTCCACCACCATGGCATACACCCGCTGCACGGAGGACACGGACATGGACTCCCGGAAGGTGTGAATTTCCTTCAGGTCGGGACCGAAGGACACGCAGTCCAGACCCGGCAGCTTGGCGGAGAACAGACCGCACTCCAGACCGGCGTGGATGGCCTCCACCTTGGGGGCGTAGCCATACTGGTCGGTGAACACCTGAACCATCAGGTCCCGCAGGGGGGACTGGGGCATATACTCCCAGCCGGGGTATTCGCCGTGGGTGCTGACGGAGCCGCCCAGCCGCTCCATCAGGCAGCGAAGGCGCTGGATGAGCATCTGCTTCTGGGTGGCCACGCTGCTGCGGACGCTGAAGGAGGCGTGAACGGCGTCGTCCCCGGTGGTGAGGATGCCCAGGTTCAGGGAGGTCTGCACCAGGCCGGGCATATCGGCGCTCATGGCCTGGATGCCGTTGGGCAGGCAGGTGAGCATGCACACCACGCTGCGGCTGGAGCTTTCATCCAGGGGCAGCAGGTCGGTTTCCGCCGGGCGGACGGAGACGGTGATGGCCGGGTCGTTGACCCGGTATTCCTTTTTGAAGGCGGCGTCCATTTCGGCGCAGACGGCCTGGGCGGCGGCAGCGTCGGCGGCCACCAGGGCAACAGACCCGGTGGGGATGGCGTTGTCCTTGAGACCGCCGCAGACGGAGATGACCCGCAGGCCGGTCTTTTCCTCCAGGGCGCACAGCACCCGGCCCAGCAGCATACTGCTGTTGGCCCGGCCCTTGTCGATCTCCGCGCCGGAGTGACCGCCCACCAGGCCGGTGACGGAGATCTCCAGCACCGGGGCGCTGAAGGCACTGCGGGTCACGGGCAGGCAGCAGTCGGCCCGGGCGCCGCCGGCGCAGCTGACGGTGAAAATGCCCTCGTCCTCGGAGTCCATGTTCAGCATCCGGCGGCCCTTGAGAACGGACACGTCCAGGCCCTCGGCGCCGTACATACCGGTTTCCTCGTCCACGGTGAAGATGGCCTCGATGGCCGGGTGGGACAGGGAATCATCGTCCAGAATGGCCATGGCCATGGCCACGGCGATGCCGTCGTCACCGCCCAGGGTGGTGCCCTTGGCGGAAACGGTGTCGCCCTCCAGCACCAGGTCCAGGCCCTCGACAGCCATGTCCTTGGTGCAGCCGGGCTCCTTTTCGCAGACCATGTCCATGTGACCCTGGAGGATCACAGGCTCCGCCGACTCATAGCCGGGGGTGGCATCCCGGAAGATCACCACGTTGTTCAGCTGGTCCTGGACATACCGCAGGCCCCGGGCCTTGGCAAAGTCCACCAGCCAGTCGCTGACGGCCTTGGTGTTGCCGGAACCGTGGGGGATGGCGCACAGCTCCTCGAAGAAACGAAAAACACGCTGGGGCTCCAGATGATTCAAAACGGCCATAATGCACGCTCCTTTTTTTATATTTTCCAGGGTCAGTATACCCTATTTCATGGGGATTTGCAAGGGGGAAGGGAACGGTGATTATCGCGGCAGAGAATCGCCGATAGAGCACCCGTAGGGGCCGACGTCCTCGGCGGGCTGCGTCGGCCCGGCATCACCGGGCACTGAAAACGGCCAAAAGCCTTACTTTTCGGAGAACACGTCCCAGTTTTTCACGAAATACTCCACGCCGGAGTATACCGTGGTCACCAGGATGACCCCTTGGCACGCCAGGTTCAGCCAGTGGGGAATGCCGAACAGCATCAGGCAGATGCACACCATGGTGCTGGCGGTCTTTACCTTGCCGGACCAGCCTGCGGCGATGACCCGGCCCTTTTCCACGGCGATGAGCCGCATGCCGGACACGGCGAACTCCCGCAGCAGCACTGCGGCCAGCACCCAGCCCACCATATCGCCGGTTTCCACGAACCAGCACAGGGCCGCCATCACCAGGCACTTGTCCGCCAGGGGATCGGCAAACTTGCCGAAGTCCGACACCTGGTTATAATGCCGGGCAATGTACCCGTCCAGCAGGTCCGTCAGGCAGGCCACGATGTAGATGGCCAGGGCCACATAGCGGCTGCCGGGAAAGCCCCAGTAGGCCACCACCAGAAACGCCGGGATCAGGAACACCCGGAGCAGGGTCAGTTTGTTGGCTGTGTTCATAGGCATGGTTCATTCCTCCGTTCGTTCACCGGTAAGCTCGCCGTCCATGGCCCCGGTGATGCGCACACGGACAAAATCTCCCGCTTCCACGGGCTGATCGGATGTGAAATAAATATTGCCGTCGATGCCGGGGCTTTCGGCGTAGCTGCGGCCTACATAGCTCATGGACTGGCCGTCCCACCCGTCGCACAGCACCTCCACGGTGTCGCCCATGCGGCTGTCGTTGAACTGGTCCATGACCTGGGACTGCACCTCCATCACCAGCTCCGCCCGGCGCTGGGCTTCCTCGGTGTCCACCCGGTTGAGCATCTTCGCCGCCGGGGTACCCTCCTCCGGGGAGTAGGCAAAGGCCCCCACCCGCTGGAGCTTCTGCTCCCCCAAAAAGCTGCACAGCTCCTCGAAGGCGGCCTCGTCCTCATAGGGCAGGCCGGTGATGAGGCTGGTGCGCAGCACCACGCCGGGGATCCGCTCCCGCAGCCGGGCAAACAGGGCCTCCAGCCCCGCCTTGGTCTCCCGGCGGCGCATGGCCTTGAGTACCGCGTCGTTGCAGTGCTGGATGGGAATATCCAGATAGTTGCAGATCTTCTCCTCCCCGGCGATGGTGTCAATAAGCTCGTCGGACAGGTTGTCCGGGTACAGATAGTGCAGCCGGACCCAGTGGAAGGGCAGTTTGCACAGCTCCCGCAGCAGCTGGGGCAGACGGCGCTCCCCGTACAGGTCCATGCCGTAGCGGGTAATATCCTGGGCGATGACGATGCACTCCTGCACGCCGTCGTCCGCCAGGGCCTGGGCCTCCCGCAAAATGTCCTCCATCCGGCGGGAGCGGTAGTTGCCCCGCAGGGAGGGGATTACGCAATAGGCGCAGCGGTTGCTGCACCCCTCGGCGATGCGGAGATAGGCGTACTGCCGGGGAGTGGACAGCACCCGGGGCAGCTCCTCCACAGGGCCGTTGATATCCGCAAAGTGGCGGCACTCCTGGCCGTTCATCACCTGCTCCAGGGCAGGCACGATGTCGCCGAAGCAGCCGGTGCCCATGATGCCGTCGATTTCCGGCAGCTCCTCCAGAATGTCCGCCTGATAGCGCTGGCTCAGGCAGCCGGTAACCAGGATCTTCCCGATCTGCCCCTCCTCCTTCAGCTGGGCGGCGGACAGAATGGTGTCGATGGCCTCGCTTTTGGCGCTGTCGATGAAGCCGCAGGTGTTGATGACCACCACGTCGCTGCCGGGGCAGTCCTCCTGGACGGTGATGCCCGCCTGCAGGCACAGGGCCATCATCTGCTCGGTGTTGACCCGGTTCTTGTCGCAGCCCAGGGATACGAATGATACGTTCATGGTTGTGTTTCCTTTGCGTGAAGTTGTAAATGTGCCGGTCAATCCTCCGGCTCCCGGTCCAGCCGGGCCAGGGCGGGGCGGATATCCTGCCAGGAGAAGCCCCGGCGCTGCAGGGCGGCGGACAGCCGCTGGAGCGTGGCCCGGTCCGGGGTCTTGCCCCGGAGCTTGGCGGTCAGAAACCGGTCAATGGCCTCCTCCGGGTCCGGCATCCGGGCCAGGGCGTCGTCCCACAGCTCCCGGGGCACCCCCCGGTGCTGCAGCTCCTGGCGCACCCGGCCGGGGCCGTAGCCCATGGCGGCATAGTGCCGCACGATGACCCCGGCATAGGCGGCGTCGTCCACCGCACCCAGGTCCGCCAGCCACTGGGCGGTCTCCTGAGCCTCCTGAGGGTCCGTGCCCTTTTTCACCAGCCGGTCGGACAGCTCCTTCTGGGACAGCATCCGCCGTCCGGCCATCTCCGCCGCCTGCTGCCGGGTCAGGGACCGGGCAGCCGCCCGGTTCAGCTCCTCCAGCACGTCCTCCGCCAGGTCCATGCCCGGGCGCAGGTCAAACCGCAGCAGCTCCTCCGGCGTGATCCGCAGCAGCCGGCCGCCGGTGAGATACACCAGCACCCGGTCCTTTTTGTGCAGGGACGGCTGGATGCGCTCAATCCTCGTCATCGAAGTCGTCGGCGGACACGTCCACCGCCCGGCCCGCCGCCTTGGCGGCGATCTTGGACTGGCTGCTCATCAGCTTGTGGAAGTCCCGGCGGATGGCGGCCTCCAGCTTGTCGGCCTCGTCGGGGTGATCCCGGAAATACTGCTTGGCGGCGTCCCGGCCCTGGCCCAGGCGGATATCCCCCATGTTGAACCAGGAGCCGCTTTTCTGGACCAGGTCCAGCTTCACGCCCAGATCCAGCATCTCGCCCAGGCGGCTGATGCCCTCGCCATACATGATGTCAAACTCCGCCTCCCGGAAGGGGGGCGCCACCTTGTTTTTCACCACCTTGGCCCGGGTGCGGTTGCCGATGATCTCGCCGCCGGACTTCAAAGCCTCGATGCGGCGCACGTCGATGCGGACGGAGGCATAGAACTTCAGAGCCCGGCCGCCGGTGGTGACCTCGGGATTTCCGTACATAACGCCCACCTTTTCCCGCAGCTGGTTGATGAAGATGACGATGCTGTTGGTTTTGGCGATGACGCCGGTGAGCTTGCGCAGGGCCTGGCTCATAAGCCGGGCGTGCAGGCCCACGAAGCTGTCGCCCATCTCGCCCTCGATCTCCGCCCGGGGCACCAGGGCGGCCACGGAGTCCACCACCACCACGTCGATGGCGCCGGAGCGGACCAGGGCCTCGGTAATCTCCAGGGCCTGCTCGCCGGTGTCCGGCTGGGAGATCAGCATGTCCTCGATCCGAACCCCCAGGGCCCGGGCATAGGTGGGATCCAGGGCGTGCTCGGCGTCCACAAAGGCCACCTCGCCGCCCAGCTTCTGGGCCTGGGCCAGAATGTGCAGGGCCAGGGTGGTCTTACCGGAGGACTCCGGCCCGTAGATCTCGATGATGCGCCCCCGGGGCACGCCGCCGATGCCCAGAGCCAGGTCCAGGGCCAGGGAGCCCGTGGGGATGGCCTCCACGTTGGTTTCGGCGTTTTCACCATAGCGCATGATGGAGCCCTTGCCATACATTTTTTCGATCTGCTGCATGGCGGTCTCCAGCGCCTTTTTCTTGTCGGAGCCCGCAGGGACTGCGGCAGAGGTATCCTTTTTCGCTGCCATTTTCGTCTCCTCCTCTAATTTATATTGCCGTGATGGTATCACAAAGCCTGTCCGGAAAAGCGGACAGTCAGATCTCCTGATACAGGGCTCCCAGCACCACCCGGGGAATGCCCGCCGGGTCCGGGAGAATTTCCAGGTCGCCAAAGCCCACGCCGCGCATGAGCCGCAGCACGTCGTCGGCCTGGCCGATGCCCACCTCAAAATAGAGCCGGGAGCCGGGATGCAGCACCGCAGGCCAATGCCGCAGGATGGCACGGTAAAAGTCCAGGCCGTCGGCCCCGCCGTCCAGGGCCATGTGGGGCTCGTAATCCCGGACGGAGGCGTCCAGCCCGGGAATATCCCCGGAGGGGATATAGGGGGGATTGCTGACGATGCAGTCAAAGTCCCCCAGCCGCTGCACCGGCGGGCGCAGGGCGTCCAGCTGCATGGCCGTCACCCGGCCGGTGAGGCCGTTGCGGCGGATGTTCTGGCGGCAGACCCGCAAAGCCCCGTCGCTGAGCTCCCCCAGCACCACCTGGGCGGCGGGCACCTGGCTGGCGATGGCCAGCCCCAGGCACCCGGAACCGGCGCACAGGTCCAGGACCCGGGGGGCCTCCTGCTGCCGCAGCCAGCCGATGGCGGCCTCGGCCAGGGTTTCCGTGTCGGGCCGGGGGATCAGCACGCTTTCGCTGATGTCCAGGGGCAGGCCGTAAAACTCCCACTCGCCGATGAGATAAGCCACCGGCTCCCCGGCCAGACGCCGGCGGGCCAGCGCCCAGGCCGCCTCCTCCACCTCCGGGGACACGTACAGCGCGCCGTCCCGCAGCAGCCGGGCCTTATCCTTTCCGGCGGCGAAGCACACCAGCTCCCGGGCCTCCAGGGTGGCGGCCTCGATCCCCGCCTGCCGCAGGGACCGCCGGATATCCAGGGTCAGATCGTTGTATGTAACAGCCATTACCAGGCGTCCTTTCCTTGCTCCTCCGGCAGCACCAGCTTCAAGGCCTCGATGGCCACCTCCAGCATGGAGTCGTCCGGCTCGTTGGTGGTGAAATTCTGCAGCCACATCCCCGGGGCGGACAGGATACGGGTGACGGCGTTGTCGTGGCGGCCCACAAAGCGGTTGAATTCATAGGTAACGCCCACCACCGGGATCAGCAGCAGCAGGTGCATGGCCACCCGGACCCACAGGTTCTGCCAGTTCACATAGCTGAACACGACGCTGC
>ENA-OOWZ01000836-OOWZ01000836.1-human-gut-metagenome-genome-assembly--contig:-NODE-836-length-15977-cov-2.725349_pt1 | contig 15977 bp, 21 predicted proteins | sample MGYA00241580_ERZ501329 | MGnify/ENA primary metagenome ERZ501329 (study PRJEB25962, sample SAMEA2042923) | human gut metagenome | biome: human gut; feature: human-associated habitat; material: faeces... | reverse complement strand
GCCACAAGCAGGGTCCGGGCAGGTTCGCGACTATGTAGCAAAGCGTAAGCTCTGGGCTTGTCGTCTTGGAGCTTTGAACAGCGGCAATAATCGAAACAAGGCGGATTTTGGGATCAACTATCGCTTCCATAACCTCTCTAATCCAAGGCGAATTTTCGCTTCTGAAAGGTCCGGGCATCGGAGAGAACGGAATGCTCTTTATATGCTCCTCACACCAACGCCACGGTTCTCTGCGGTCGGCGGGAGTCCAAGCGTCCTTGAGAATATCCCTAAGCTTCATTTCGTTAAAAGCCAACCGCAGAACTGCGATTCCTTGAAAACGATTTCGGAATTAAAGCCGATTGATTTAAATTCCGCCTCGTTGTCGGCAACGGTTTTCGGGTACATACAGCCGCGTAGGGCCTTCGCCTTGTTTATGATTTGCTCGGAACTAAAGCCGTTTTTAGCTTTCATTTCCCAATAAAGCTGTTGAAGAATATCCTGCATTTGGGCTGTTGAACCTAATACCTTTTCCACGATAAATAAGGCGCCCGAATTAGAAAGCTTGCGGTATATCCGCTTTAGCAAGTCATATCTGGAATTGGGGCGCAAGAATTGCAAGGTATAGAGTGCAACGCCATAGGAGAGTTCTGGAAGTTCAAAAGGCTTTTCCAAGTCGGCAAATGTAATGTCTATTCCCTTGAGTTTTGCCTGTTCAATCATTGCTTGCGAATTGTCGTATCCGATTAACGTCAACTCCTTTGTATGGCGGCGTTTTATTCTTCGCAATGTCTCGCCTGTGGAGGCACCAAAATCTATTACCGTGGAGCTTGGATAGGTAAACCAATCAGAGAAGGTCTCGGCAAGCTCTTGGACGTGGGTGTAATTCGGCACACTCTTTCTAACGTGCTTGTCGAATTCGGGCGCGACGTGCTCGTCAAATACCCAGTTACTTTGTCTCGAAATAATTTTGTCGTCTGTATGCAGCTCCATACAAGCCGACCAAGTGTCAAAAATTATTTCAGTTTTAATTCCTTAGGAATAAAGTAGCCCAATATGGACTTGGGATTTTTTACCGCAATCTGAATATGGGTACTCTCCTTAAACATAGCACCGTCATAAATAGCTTTACCTTCCCAAAACGGAGCAATAAAAGCATCAAACGGCGATGTCTTTTGCAGGTGATTCATAACAAGACAATCAAGCTTGCGATTTTTTAGGTCAATGTCACCTTTCCCAACAGGCTTATTTTTTGGAAGCGGAATATTATTACCTTCGTATATTTCGTAAAGACTATCATATGATTTCTTAGTCGCAATTCGCGCTTCTTGTGTTGTAAAATCAAGAATATTGGAGCAACAAATTACTGCACCTAACACAAAGGGCTCTTTCTTAGTTTTTGCCCACTGTAATGCGCGTTGAGCGTCATTCGCCCAAAAATAAATACCTTCACCCAACCAGTCGTAATCGTTTGTACTCGGATTCAGTTCTTCTTCTCCCAAAAGAACTTTCATAGCAAGCGAACGCTCGCAACCGTGATAACCGATTAACGTTGCGAAATTATCCATATATTATTTTGAGGACTTGGAACCCTTAACTTTTGCGATTCTCTTATCCAAATCGGGATCAATAGAACGTAGATATTGCAACACTACCTTCTTTTTTGAAGCCATAAGACGCTTATGGCTGGCATCAAGTGCCTTGTTCAGACGCTTTACGTCTGCGGGAGATTGTATAGCCATTGTTGTCATGATAGTCATAATATCTTACGTGAGACCGAATTTGTCAACGGTTTGTTTCCTAAAATCTTCTGCTTTTACAGAGTATATGTCATATCGCTTATACATTGCTCTCGTCTTTGGATTGCTTTCTATCCCGAAATAATCCTTTCCATTCCTGCCGTGTTTCGGGAAAATATACCGCAACAATAGGTCTTCTTTGATTTCGGGAGGGGTAGCGGAAATTTCCGCAAAATACGCTTCCTGTGGTTGCCAATTTGTCAGAGCCAAAATCCGCGCGAGCGTCATTTGTTTGTATTTTACGGGGCGCGCCGTTATCAGAATTACATAGCTATTCCGCAAGATTTCAACGAGCCACTGTCGGTATGTCTCGCGCTCTATTTGAAGTTCGAATGGACGTATTCTCGGCGCGTTTTTCTCTCGGTCGACAAGCGTCTGGTTTAGGTCGAGAAGGTATTTCATCAAAACCCTCCGAGCCTTCTTCTTGTATTGGCAATTCCGTGCGTCGCCATTGGATTGCGTTTATTGCAAATTATCGAAGCAAACCCAGCTGGTGGGATTGGTTTTGTTTTGTCGTGCGTGATAATGTCACCTTCGGGAACGGGCTTCTTATTGATTATAGAATCGACAACTTCCTTGATTATATCGACAGGGATTTCCGTTATGGAATACGTCAATCCCGATAAATTCCGCCGTCCGACCTTTTCGCGTAAGAGAGTTATTGCGGCTTTTCTTGACGGGCATTGGAAACGCCCTTCGTATATTACGCGGTCGCCGACAGTACAAAATATGTGGTAGAAATTATTACTCGGCATAGTCGAACCCTTTCATAATTCGGGAATTCCAAGTTGTCATTGCGGTCTCGATGGAGCTGTAAACTTTTCCACCTCGACGTTCGGAATCAGTATCCCTCAAAACCTGTTCGACAAATTTTTTCTCGCCGACTTTCTCGATGAATTGCCCAGTGAACGGTTCGGATTTCATCTTCTCGATGAGTTGTGCTATCCATCGTGATTTTCTTGTACCGATGCGAAGACTCTTCCAATCATTGTCGGAGGTGGGGTCGTCAATCTTGATGTTTTCTTCGGGAGTTTTTTCTATTTTCGGGTCGTCGTCATTGTCGGAAATATCGATAGTCCTACTGCGGACAATCACAACTTCTTTTCCGTCGCTTGCCCTTGCAGTTAATACCTTTTCGTCTTGAGATTTCTCGTGTTTGAATATTTCCGCAATATCGAGCTTTTTTACTTTCAGGATATTGTTCGGTCTGTCGCTCCCGAATTGCCCATTTTTTGTGAGTCGGTGTAGAACCATTTGTTCTTGGGTTTCTTCAATTACCGCCCAATATCCGACAGCTTTTGCGGGGAATTTATAGCGTTTAGCCTGTTCTTCTGTGATTGTCATTGTATCGTATTGATTCATATATTCTGCCTTTGTTCTTGTTGGTCTATGTTGTTAATAATAACATAGTTGGATAATATTCGCAACATTTTTCTTCGATTTTTTATCGTAAAAACGCCAAATAAAACCGTTGCGAATTGTCATAAAATATGGTATAATAACAATATGAACAACCGACAAAAGAGAAAGGCAAGATACTATGAACCAAAAATTTGAACTCGGGCAGATTGTGGCGACAACTGCACTTTTTAACTACTGCAAAGAAAAGAGGTTTTTACTACTTCCGTATCTATTGCGCCACGCGAATTGCGATTGGGGTTCGATATGCGAAGAGGACAAGAAAGAAAACGACGAATCATTGAAAAACGGTCGTCGACTTCTAAGTCAATACGAGCTTCCCGACAAAACGAAAATTTGGATAATCACCGAAGCCGACAGAAGCTCGACTACAATGTTGTTTCCTGAAGACTACTAAGATTCTTCAATATCGACAGGCTCTTTGATTGATTCCGCCGCGACGGAAAGCGCGGAATATGTCTCGTCCAAGACCTCCTGCATTTTCTCTCGAATCTGAATTGCGTCGAGTGTGGTTAGTATCGGCGGAAGTTCGTTCAAAAATCGGCTTTCGAAAATATTTCTGATTTGCCCGATGTGCATTGTCCAAACCTCTCGGACTTTCTCAATCGACACATAAGTGCCTTCCATAACTTTCAGCTTAATTTCCGCCTGCTTTACCTCCGCAAGCAGTTTGCGAGACTTCAAAACTTCGTCTTCGGGAGTATCGGCTTCTTTTAATCCGTTTTTCTTGATGAACTGCCGCCATTTGGAAATATCCTGACGCCCGTCTGGCTTGCTTTTTGGAGAACCCTTCATCTTACGCCAACGGTCTATTGTTTTGCGGTTAACGCCGAGAATATCGGCTAATTCCACAATAGTTTTTGCATAACGAACGGATTTCTCTTTTTCTCCGTATTCGCTTTCAATCAGCGCGCGTTCCGAATTTGTCAACGTCTTGCCAGAGGCTACTTTTTTTACGATATTTTCAAGGTCTTTGCTTAAAATTCTTTGTCCTATGTTTTCTTCCATACAAAAGGCGTAGCTGTCAAAAAATGGGACATTTCCCGCGAATGTCCCACCGATTTCCCGATATAAAAAACGCCCGAAATTCGCCATATTACTGGATTTTCGAGCGTCTCGATTCAAAAAGTATGGGACATTTGAAAAATACCTGTCGTAAGAAGAAAGCGGTCTGCCGAACGTCCCTGCCGTATGTTGTTGGGTAATAGATTCCTTTGATACCCTCCTTGCGTGCAGGGGGCGGAATCGAACCGCCAATCTTCGGGTTATGAGTCCGATGTCCTACCGTTAGACCACCCTGCAAAAGCATTATTCGCCAGCTCCGTTTTGTAGGTCGAGAAGTTCGTTGTAGATTTCCACCCACGGGCGGAGTTCGTTTATCAAAAGCCCGCGAACATTCGGCTGCCAATTTTCAATCGGGTCGTGCTCAGTGCGCTTTTTATACCAAAGGACAAGTGCGTCAATATGGCGCGTAAACGTGATTGTAGCTTCGGATACACTCGCGTTTACTTCGGACTTCTTAGTCTCTGGGATTACTCCCGCCGCAATGTAGGCTTGCGTTAACGTCTTGGGCGAACCGTCGAGGAGCTTTGAAACGTTTTCGGAAGATGTAGTCGGCAAATCCGAATTCGCATTCGTTTTTGAAGAGTCTTCAAGCTCGCAGATCTTGCGGGAGAGGCGCATATACTTTTGCGCGGTTCTCTCGGATATATTCGGGCAATTTTCTTTAAGCCAATCAAGCCACGCGCCGTGCCCGACGGCTTTCTTTTGGTTGTTCAAAAGCTTGCCGCACTCGACGGCAAAAGATATTGCCTGCGAGGCTGTATCCTTTGCCTGTTTCGAGAACAGTTCGGCTTGTGTGTAAAGTTCGTTGATTTTTGAAGCGATTGAAAGTTGCGTCTGCATACCATTAGCGGCGTGTCAAATTTTTCAACCGCGCATTGCGGTATGCCCGACACGCTTTCTCGCTACGCATAAACGACGACGGCGACAATCCCAAAAGCTTTTGCCACGATTTTACGCGGACGGAAAACGCCGCCTTCGTAATGCCGTATTGCGCGGCTATGGCAGTTTCCGTTCTGCCTTCGAGATTCGCCATACCAAGCGCGAATACGAGCGCGTCTCGGTCGATATTGGCACTCCGCGCAGTCTTGTGGGCTTGCAGTCTGGCAAACACCCACGAAAGCAACTGCGCCCCGTAGGCTTTAGCCCGCTCTTCGACAATCTCGGCTATGGAGTCGACGTCGCATTCGGTATCCAACGCGTCATAGTCAAATTCAACGCCCATTTTAGCAAAAATTACGGCATCATCGGGCGTATTTGTCTGATAGTCGATTAAAGGCTTGTCCAGCCCAGCTTTGGCGAGCTTTTCGCGTTTCGACTGGGGAAGCCCGTTAACCCAATTTGAATATGTTTCTGCGTATGAAGTCATCTGAAATCCTTTCTTGGAGATAGGCATACAGCCTCGTTAAATTCAATAAGTCGGCGGTAGAACGGCGCGAAATTATCCATATCGCAAAAGCGCGATTTCAGCGTTTCTCCGACGTAGTTTGTCGTAATTATAGTTGGTAGACATCTCGAAATTCGATATTCAAAGATGTTGAAAACGCTTATCTCGAAACGCTCGGTAAATCTTTCTTTCCCGAAATCGTCGATAACAAGTAGCTTTACGGCGCAAATCTGTTCAATAAGCGTTGAATAGGTGGTCTTGTTCCCTCCGAATGCCGATAGAATCGCGCGTTCGAGTTCACCTGCATAGAAAACCTTCAAAGAACGTTCAATGCCGTAAAGCTTTTCGGAAATAAGGCGTTTCAAGAGCAGCGATACGCAACGCGTTTTACCGCTGCCCGTTTTGCCGTGGACAATTAATCCGTTCGGTGATTTTTTAGCGGGATTCCAGCCGAGAACTTTTTCCACATTATTGAACCTGTTTGCAAGCAGGGTAGCGTCGCTGTTGGCGTAAATCGGGCGGATATATTCGGCAATGGTTTTTTCGATTTTCCCGCCGTATTTATCGCGGTAATCGGAAATATCCCTGCAAGACTGCGAACAGAAAGCGTCGCCATTTATGTAGTAAATTGCGTCCGCTCCCAACGCTTTGCCGCATACAACGCACTTAGAAGCCGTTTTCGTGCATTGCGTCAGTCGTTCCAGTTCTTTGATGTTGTCCGAATCCATTGTATCCTCCTTCCTTGTTTTTAAGTTCCCAAGTGCGGACTGCGGCTTTCCAGTCTTTCATTTTTGTCTTGCCGACAATCCAACCGTTGGAATCGTAATACGCCACAAACCGCGCGGGATTTACCGAATAGCCTTTTCCGGCGACATACGCGGCAACTTCTTCAACCGTGGGCTTTGCGAACGCAGGCTTTTCTTTTTTCTTTGTTTTTTCTTTTACAGGGTTTTTGTCTTTTTCATTGTCCTTGTCTTTATCTTTGTCTTGGCATTCAATGCTATCGTTTGATTGCGTTTGCTTTCGTTCCGATGCGATTGCTTGCCAGCGCATTTTCGAGGCGATTCTGTTTTTCTGGCAACGCTTCAAATAGGCTTCGTCGTCGCGCTTAAACTGGTTTTCAAGCGACCACCAAACGACTTCCGCGCCCTTGTCGGAAAATTCGAATATATTACCGTTATTGCGCGCGTCCATTGCCGCGAAAATTTCGGTCTGACCGACTGGCGAAAGCTTCATAATGATTTTCACCGAATCGGGGAAAAGTCTTAGATACTTGTTTTTCATCTAAATATCCTTTCAGAATGTTACGGAAGCGGTAAGAATAGCCGCCGAAATCCAGTAGATAAAATGCCGCCAGTCTCCGTCTTGGACGGCGTATGTAAACGCCGCCAAAACGTCTAACGTAATCAAAATAGAGGGAAATAATTTGCTCATAACATCCTCTTAAAACGGGCTGTTTTCGGACGAAATTACCTTTCTTGCTTCGTCCGACAGACGCGAAATTTCCGACGGCTCTACGCTTGAATTAGAACCGATGCGGTTGATGTATTTGACATCGAGAAATGTTTTGCAATTTTCCGATTCGCGCTCGGTTACGACAATTCTGCAACGCTTGTCGAGCACGCAGGATTCAATATTGCCGAAATCTCCGTCAAAATCGAACGCGTCGCGGAGCTTCTTTACAGAATGCTCAATCGCCTTGTCGGTAAGGTATAGGCGAGTGTAAATACATTCGCCGTCGTCGGTTTTAAAGCCGAGCGATACAAAGAATTTTCCTGTGTTTTCGGATTGTCTGACTTCGGCAAAAATTACGGTTGCCTCGTATCTGCCTTCATTTGAAATTTTTCTCATAATATTTTTCTCCTATTTTTCAGATTGTGCGTTTGCGAATGATTCAATGGCTTTTGCCATAAATTCGTTTGGTCTTTCCAGTATTTGCGAGACTTGGTCGGGACGCAGGTTCTTCCACGTTTCGTCGGGTTGAATCCAGCCCCAAGAACGCAGGGCAAAGTTCGCCTCCTGCGAATGAGTGCCTATTACGGATTCCAAGTCGGAAGAAAATGTCATTGGGATTTCGTCGTCGGAATTTTCGGCTACCGCAACCGCTTCGGGCAGGGCGGAATTTTTCGCATTTCCGCATCTCCAAGAGTTGAGCATTTTGCCAGTCTCTTCGGTTATTTCCGAAATGTTGCCGTCGAACATTCGCGTTCTGTCTTTTGACGCTACCGCTTTGTGGTTCATATCCAAATCGAACACCAGAGAGAACTCGAACTCGATTCCGTCGCGCATAATTGGGGCAAGCCCGACTTTGCGTATGGATTTTTTACCTTTTTCGTCGATGTCTATTGCGTAGTCCATCTTCGAGCGCATACAACATATGATGTGGAGTTTCGACGAAAGTACCGCCTGCAAAATGCTTTCGAATTTTCCGCCTGCCGCCGCCCAATTTGTGTAGGAGTTTCCTCCGCGCATATCGAGCTTGCTTTTGTAGTCCAAAATAGCCTGCCAAACGTGTGAAAATGAATCTATGATAACGCAGTCATACTTGCCCTCAACCGCGTCGGCAATGGCAGTTATGAATTTGTCTTCGGTATAGGGCGGTTCGACAACGCATACGTCGAAGTCGAACGTATCGGCATACAATAAAGACGAAGAATTCTCCGTATCTATTACGGCAATTCTGCCGTTGTCTCCTACGAGTCCGCGCGCAAGGCGTAATGCGGCGGTAGTTTTGCCCGAGCCGCTCGGACCCGTAATTGCGAGTTTAAGATAAACCGCGCTTTTATTCGCTTTTTTGAATGAGTTATGTGTCATCTGATTTCTCCAAGTCGAACTCCTTTGCCGATAAAAACGGATTTGATTTCGGGCTTTGGCAAACACGGGCGTTCCGCCCAATTCGGAATCGGTTTAGGCTTGCGCCTGTTCTTTGGCTGAAGCGTTCTTCCGTTTTCGTAATCGAGAACCGACGCCCGCAAAACGGCAATCGGTTTTCTCGGCTTGCCGTTCGCGCCGCGAAGCAGAGTAAGGCTGTGTTCGTTTATGATTTTGTAGACGCTGCTTTTTTCATAGCCCCACCTAACCATAAGCTCTTCAACCGAAAACGCCTGCTTTGCGAACGTGTCGCCGACACGCTCAATCAACTGGATTAAAAGGTCGTTTTGCGTGCGGATAATATCCTCCAAACGCGAAATTCTTTCGTCCAAATTGATCTCGTGTTTTACTTCCATTTTTTCTCGGTGCGTTTCCCGTCAGCGTTTGCGGATTTTGGGATTTTCGGTAAAACGCGAAGTTCTTGTTTTATATAGAACCGCAATCGCACACTATGGAAGCCGACAGTCATATCCCGACTTTTGTCCTATTGTTATCTTTCTAATAAATAGTATAATACGGAAATTAAAATTGTTTGACCCGCTAAAAATCTCGGGTTGCTATGTCCTATCGAAAATCGAATTTCTCCCCAAGCAAGGCGGCGTATTGATTTGCGAACAAGCGACATAAAATTTTCAAAAAAACTTCTTGCAATCGCTCTAAAAAAATCCCCTAATCGCGACCATCGAAAGGAACAAATTTTTCTTCCTTTGGATTATGTCGGCAATCGGGGAAACCCTTTGCCCACTCTGTCGGACATTTTTCAGCCGATTAGAGTGTGTGCGCTGCGAGGCGCAAGGACCACCTCCTTTTTCGTTCCGAGGTATATTCAGTATAACGAAGCAGAACAACGCACGGTCTCGTGCCACTCACATTACAAAATTAACTGAAAGGTCTTATGAAAAATGGCTACATTAAAGTCTTTTATCGCGCCCACGCTTTTACGGAAGCTGGGGACTGCGAATAACGAACTACTGTTCGTTTCTTTCAAAGATTCCCTGCAAAAGTTTGGAATCTGGAACGAAGAACACGGTAAAACCCGCTTCGACTATTCCAAGCTTGCCGACTATCTTCATGACAACTGCCCAGCCGACATTGGGGAAAAGTTATACCATTTACATACAATCGCAAAACCCGAGCTTCGCGAATTTGTGGAGAATCATTTGCTCGAACTTGGCGGTGTTGTAAACCCGAACGACAATTTGTATGAGTTGGCGTTCAAGCTTGTTTGTGCTGACAAAACATACAGGCATTGTCAAATTATAGAATCGCTAAAAACCGCGCAGGAAGCCCACTACTACATAAGTTTTCGCCCTACAAAATTTCAAGAAACGCCGCCGCTTGACGGCTTTCAAGTAGAGCGTTTGCGAATGCTCTTGTGCGGATATTTCAAGGCAAATACGGGACTTTCTTTTGTGGAAATTCATTCGCATAAGATTGGAAAATTCGCCTACTACTGCATATTTCACGCGGCAAATATCAGGGTAGAAAACGCCATAAGTGATTGCGAAGAAGAATCGCTTGTCCGCTATCACCCGCAGAATATGGACATCTTACGCCTCGATTGCCAAACGGGAGAACTTTCCATTTATACCCGTTACACAAGCAAACGCCTTTCGGAAGTCTACAAAAGCCTGTTCGCGGAAGTATTGGGCAGCGGAGTGATGTATGTGCTTAACGGCAAATACAATCTTCGCAAATTGAAATCCTACGATGTACTGACTCTCGGAGAATTTGCGGCGGAAATAAAAACGGTAAGAGTTGCAGCGTATACAGAAATCAAAGACGGATGTAGGCTTTCGTATAGCGGGTTTGTGAACTTCGCGCTTTTCGATACAATGGAGCGCGACGATTCGGAAATTGTTTCGGCTACGTTTGAATTCACGTTTATTGGTTCGGACAGGAAATACAGGGCGACAATTTCAAATGCGTATCGCTCGAAAATTCAGACAGGTTGCGACGAAGAACTCGTCGAAAGATTTTTCACAAGCAAAGGGTTAATAAGGGACACGTCTTATGAAGAACTTGAAATCTTGGAGGCAAACGGCGCGAAATCTCCCGCTTTGTAATTTACAGTGGCTCGAACTGCTTGGCGAAAAGAAGAAACGGATCTTGGAGAAAGTCGGCGCGTTGCAATATTCGCCAAACGGAGAATGCGTTTCGGAAATCTTTATTGAAAACACTAGCTACAATGTTTCGCAATGTCAAAGTGGATATGTTGCAGTAAACGAGTTCGGCGACTATTTTGAAATGTCCGCAACAGACGCGTTGAGAGTGTCGTTCAACAAAACGGCGTTTGTGCTTCATATTTCGCGGATTTTGGGAGTTTCAAGCGATGTTTCACAGCTTGGAAGAACTCTTGGAAAATTCAGGGGATACGATTGCGACGGTTTTTATCTCGGTAATTCGTCGGCAGGAAAAGTATTTTTCTATTTCTCGAAGCCGAAGTTCATTGAATATACAAAGTCCGTTTTGAACGGGGATGTTCCAGTAGTGATTTATTTCGATGAAATCGACCGCGAAACGGAAATGTTCATCGCCGAAAATCGCGGAAGAACCGTAGCATTGGAATCGATAATAGATTTCGGCGTGGACGGATTCAAAGACAACGGCAAGTTCCGTCAACATTCCGCAAGAACGAAACAGTTAAATAATACGGCATTCTATTCTTGGCAGGGAACAAACTTGCCGATACCCGCAAAATTGACGCTTGGCGCGCTTACTATGGATTTAGTTTCTCCGTCTGAAATAAAAATTGCCTACGGAGCAAAGTCGCTCAGGGCGCATTATGCGGATATTTCGATTTTCAAAAGCAACGATACAAGCGAGGTCAGTTTCAGTTGGAAGGTCGTTTGCGCGTGCGCGTTGCGAAAGGATTTGGTCGGATACGACACAAGGAATCTGCCGCGATACACAAGCCGCTTGAATGCTAAATTCAGGGATTTTTTCGGATTCCCAGAATCGGCGTTCAGCTGCAAAGAAGGCGTTATTTCGGCAAATTTCCCAATCACCGCCCGCGAATACAAATCAACGCGCATTCGCTCCCAGATTTTTGACGGAATTTCGCAATAGATTGTTTACAATAATCTTGCAAATATCAACAAATAGTTTTATAATATAGGAACTATGGCTCATATTACAAAATCATATTGTGAAGGTCGCAAAGCCCCGTTCAAGGTGGCTTGGCGAGTAAATGGACAAAGATTGGCGAGATTCTTCGAGACATACGATGCCCGCGAAGAATTTATCAAAACATACGACTTCTTGGAGGAGTATCAATTTGAAGCCTTGCTTAAAATGACGAAGTCCGAAATCAGCGAAGTCGCCCAAATAAAAGCCGCAAAAGGCGACGACATCACGTTTCGCGACATCTGGCATTTCTGGGTAGAAAACCACAAGACGAGAGAACTTATCACGACCTTCGACGCCTGCAATAGCTACATATTTGCATTGAAAGACGCCGAACGCCCCAGAAGCAATATCGTAAGGGTTCGACGCATTCTCGAAATGTTTTGCGAAACTTTCGGCGATGTTTTCTTGGATCACATATCGCGAAAGGAACTTGTAGCTTGGATAAACAAACTGCCATACAGCGGGCAGACGAAAACAAACTACAAAGATATAATCCGCGCGGCGTGGTCGTATTTCGACGACAGGGAATGGCTGAGCAAGAATGTCGCAGTAAAGCTGCCCGTAGAGCGTATCGTTCGTGGGGAAATCGGGATATTGAAAGTGGAAGAGGTAGAACAACTGCTTCGGGCAAACGAAAACTACGACCCTGAAATTTGCGGACTTATGGCATTGGGTCTATTTGCAGGAATGAGAAGCTCCGCCATAACCCGCGTGGCGTATGAGGAAATCAACTTCAAGGAACGCGGAATAGAAACGCCTGCGGGAAAGACTAAGAAGAACCGCCGACAGTTTATCGAAAATCTTCCAGACAACCTTTGGGCTTGGCTGGAACGAACGCCTCCGAGCGCATTTACGATGTGCGAAAGAAAGTTTAAAAGACGCAGAGAATTGGCGTATCGCAGGGCAGGACTTTTAGTAAGTGCCGAAGACGTGAAAAAAGGATTGGCGGACAAGGTAAAGTTTCCGCCGCACAACGCATTTAGACACAGCTTTGTAAGCTATCACGTCGCGCTTCACAGGAACTTTACCGACACCGCGCTCATAATATCGCACAGGCATACGGATATTCTATTCGAGCACTATTTGGGTGTCGCAAAACACGACGACGCAGTGAAATACTTTAACATCTACCCGTCGGACTATGTGAAATCAGAAACTGTAAACGCCCAATAAACATTCCGAACTCAAGCCCTTTGTGATTCTCGCAAAGGGCTTTCTGTTGCCTGCAAAAGGGGCAGTTCAATGGTGTCGCCACTTTGTTCGGCGCAGACTCAGTTGCCGTGCAGTTGTCGTTTTATTGGAAATTGGTTATTGTTTTAATCTGGCTATCAACAAGTTGAAATCCGGCTATGGAAAGCCACAAAAAAAGGCTGACTCGCAACTTACTGCAAATCAGCCTTTTTTATTCTTTAAAGTGGCGGGATGGACGAGACTCGAACTCGCGACCTCCTGCGTGACAGGCAGGAAATGATATATTTAATATAAATAAGATAAGGAAATCGCTTGCAGTATTCGGGACAAAATTTCTTATTTTTCCTCTTGTTTACTGAAGCAGGTAAACTTTATTGCCACATTTCAAGATCAGTCAAGAAAACTTGGAGATGTTAGCGTAATTGGGTTTTCTCCTTATGGTTTTCTTTTGAGCATCAAGTTCTGACTTTGTAATTGGTGTGAGTTTCGAATATTTGTCTGTTTGTTTTGCGACCATGGCAAGTTCCCAAAAAGCTTGTGACAATAGCAGATTTTTCCGCTCCGGTATGGATAGAACTTTACCAATCCTATAGGCAGTATCTGCGGTAAAGGCGCGTTCACCTCTTACTAAACGTGAAATAACATCGGCTGATATACCCGTTCGTTTAGCCAAGAAATACATGCTAATCCCGTTTTTCGTGAGGAAACGTCCTAGTAGAATTGATGGGTGTACAGGGTTGGCATGTTCAAGATTTACTTTTTGATTATTGTTATGTTTGTTCATGGGAAATAAAAATAGGAAAGATATTTAATACGGCAATGATTATATGCTCTATTAGCAATGTTGCGCTATAAGCATATATTTATTTTATTTAAGTATACTCACACTAACGTGTACTCATTACTACCCACCAAGCTACGTTTGGCGAGGTGCGTATATAATCATATTCTTAAAAATTGCAATCATAAAAGTACAAAATCAAAAGAATTTTGTATTTTATTTTAAGCTTATCGTGGAACCTGTTAATTAATAATATCTTGCAACCATAGCTTTGTACGGTACAAACCTATGGATATAAAGACATATTGAAATGGAGAATATCTTTTGCGTTGTTCAGTATTATTAATACTCCCATTGTTGTTAGACGGCAACAAACGTCCTGTATTTTTCACAGTGCCGTCAATATAGAACGTATTGTGGAAATAGAAAAAATAGATAAAGGCTAAAGCAATTGACGTAAAGAAAATCCCTAATGCGACTTTGATGTGAATGTTCATTTTATTTAGAAGGTTTACATTTTGAGAACTTTCCGTATGCAAGTAAGGATATTCCGCCTATAATCATTATTAAAGAGGCAATATTTAGCTGTGTGAATTTTGACGGCGGTTTGAAGTTGTCGCCGACGGCTGTAAATATGATTTTATCGTTTGAACCCCAGTCCGATTTTTTTAAGATTTTTGGAGGATATGGAGGATCTATAATTTGTACATTATTTTCATCAATAACACGCACCACACTAAAATGCCCGATATCGGAATTCTCAGGTGGTGGAGTGTACATTATAAACAGACAATTTGGATTATCGTATAATTGTAGGGGTCGTAACTTTAGCGTATGAGTTTTTATTTCATATTCACCTAATACTCTTTCCAAATCTGCAATGCTTACTTTTGAATCTTTTTCGGGAACTAATTCTCTTTTTAAGCTCTCGTAATTTAAACTTTTGTTCAAAAAAATGCATTACAATAAAAGTTGAATTAATTCCACAGGAATTCTTCATATCATCGATCGCAATTTTATATAAATTTATATCATTTAATGCGACTGGAGTATCGCGGATTTTTTCTAATGGATAAGCTTTCAGAAAAAAAACTCACGATATTAATGATTAATAGAATACAGAAATATATTCTTTTCACGATATTTTAGTATTTGTTTTCAAGGAATTGAAATTGAGTTTATATCGTCTTTTTGTGAATTAGCCTTTTGCAAGCATTCATTGAGGATATTCGTAATAATTTCTTCCTTCTTCTTTATCGTCTTATTGTCTTTCAGGGGGCTAATAACATAGGTCTTATTATCTATGTAGTCTGTAAGCAGACAACCGTCAGGCAAAGGGAAAGATATACTTGCGGCTGATAGGGAATTTATTTTAATCGAATCTTTTTTAATTTTATAGTGTACTTTACTCGAAATATTTCCATCGCCCCTCCCTCTATCTATCGTAAGTTCACATGGCATATATACGCCGTTAATTTTTATATAATCTGAAAACAAATATTTGCTTGGAGATTCAGGAACGATTATTTCCAATTTGTTTAAAAGCATTGATTTAGCATCAAAATACGCTATCATATGACCAAATGACAGACAGTAATTATTCGATTCCTTGTTGAACGTTAATTTTTCTATTTTTAGCTGTTTACGTATCATTTCTGCGTATGATATTAAATGTCGTCCATCCGAAGCGGAAAAACTTCCCAATATACTGAAAATTTGGGGAATAATCGGATCAACTCTATTTATTATAGTCGCTTCTGACATTGAATTTTTTGATGTGAAAGAAAAATTTTTCACGTCCCGCTTCTTCTCGATGAACTTATTATTCGGATAAATGCTTGCGGTTAATGTCGTTCCATCCTTAACCAATTCAATGGTTGTGTAATTAAATTTGCACATTTCTTCATGCAATTGGTATACGTCGGTTCTATAGAAGTAATCAAGAGAGTTAAGAAACGCCTTTAGTTCTCCCAATATGTAAAAAGAAGTCTCTGTGACTTTATTATTAATACCGTATTCTTTTATTTCCTGTGTATATGAAAAATCAAAACTTATGGAATTAAAATTTGGCATTTGCTGTAGAAAATTGCCTTGTAGTTCGGATATACTGGCGTGTAGAAAATCCGTAAAGATAAATACGGTAAGAAGCATGAAATAATTCTTCATATTAATGTGCCTATTCATTTTCAGTTCCATCATCAGGACATTTTTCATTACTAGGAGTTATATAGTATATATTATGAGATGGATCATTACTCATATTATTTCCTTTTTTCAAAACGCCAGTGCATAACTGACGGTAGTTGCTTTTAGATATTGTTGATTGTTTGTAAAGATTAAAGTTTAAGTTATTGATTCA
>ENA-OOWZ01000828-OOWZ01000828.1-human-gut-metagenome-genome-assembly--contig:-NODE-828-length-16059-cov-2.157148_pt1 | contig 16059 bp, 19 predicted proteins | sample MGYA00241580_ERZ501329 | MGnify/ENA primary metagenome ERZ501329 (study PRJEB25962, sample SAMEA2042923) | human gut metagenome | biome: human gut; feature: human-associated habitat; material: faeces... | reverse complement strand
ATTTGGACATACACTAAAATTATTGTGAACATCATCTTTATATAGTATCTCTTTACATGCATCGCATTTTACCCATTTACCAACTAGCATATCCGCAGCTTTGGTATTTTTTTGTGGCTTCTCATCTTCTGCGTTATTTACTTTTTTTATTTTGTCTATTACCATACTTTTTTGTTCCTCCTTTAGAAATTCAAGTTTATCCCTTAAAATTCCTATTTATCAACTTTCTATATGCTATCCTTAAAGTTTCAAATTATCTGTAAGTTTCTCGTTAAAACCAACTCATATATTAAATATTATTCACTTCATTTTTGCAAGTATTTTTAGTTTTCCGCAATTTTTCTTTTGCTATTATATAGTTTATTTTTATTTTTTTCTATTAGTATGAGTAGTCAGTATGATATGTTATTAACCAAAAGTTAAATTCTGATTTTTTAAATATTAACGTACTTGCTTTAATACGCAAATACTTTATTGTTTTAATTTACTTATAATTCTAGATTAATACAAAATTACATTGAACTTATTAAACCAACTAATCCACCAATTTTTAAACATACATCAATAAATACTTTTATTAAAATTATCCAAAAAAGTAAGCAACATAATGCTTGAAACCAATTAACCTTATGTTTTTCTTTCATTTTTATATTTTCATTATTTTTTATTTCTTCATTACTTTTCTGTTTCATCTTTTAATTCCCCCTTTATCTTTTCTTTATTAAAATTTTAACACTTTAATTACCTTCAAATCAATTCCATACTTCTTATAAACACTATCAACATCCAAAGTTGTAACTTTATCTTTTGGCAATTCTAATATTTCTAACGTATTCATTACCTCTTCTTCATTTTTCCCTTCAATTTCGACATAAGTAGGAATCATTGGCCATGAATCTATATCTATTTCTACACCATTCAAAATATACTGAGTCCTTTTATTTTCTTGATATCCTCTACTCTTAATTCCCATATTTTCTAATAGTTCATTTGTCTTTTCAAAATCAGAAACTTCTACTTCTAATTCTTTTGTACCATCTATTGTTGTCTTTACTACATTTTTTTATATGTAAGTGTTGTTTTTCTTCCATTTGTTCTTAATCTAATCCATTTACCATCTTCCTTTGGAATTATGTCATAAACATATCTTTTTTGTTCATTATCGCCTTTAAATTCTGCACCTAATTCTTCTAGCTTTTTTATTAATTTTTCTTTATCAATTTCTAGTACTCTAATTTCATATTCAGTATTCATATCTTACTCCTTATATTCCTATTTAGCTAACACATTATTGACTAATAAGCTTTTTTCACTTTTCATTATTATAGAACAGGGAAAAACAGGGATTTTAGGACCGTCCCCAAATCCCCCTAAATCCCTGCTAATCCTAGATATCATACATATTTTTAGCTGTATAATGTGTATGTAAATATTTATGAGCTACTTCGCTTCCTGGTTTTTGTAAAAATTCTTCATACATTTGCTTCATTACTGGACTTTCGTGTGATTTTCTTATTACACTCTTTTCATCTATTGTATATAAAGCGTCTGCTCTTAATTTTCTAACATCAACTTCACTTCTTATCTTAGAACTCTTTATTGGTTGGCCTCCACCCATTACACATCCACCTGGGCAAGCCATTATTTCTACAAATTGATAATCTGCTTTTCCTTCTCTTATCTCATCCATTATTTTTCTTGCATTACTTAAACCACTTACTACAACTGCTTTAATTTTCTTACCAGCAATTTCTACAGTTGCTTCTTTTCTACCTTTACCACCTCTTACAGCTTCATATTCAAATTGAGGTAAGTCTTTACCTTCCAAAGTATCTGCTGCAGTTCTTAATGCTGCTTCCATAACACCACCTGTAGTTCCAAAAATAGCGCCAGCACCTGTAGCTTCTCCCATTGGCTCATCAAATACATCATCTTGTAATTGAGTAAACTCAATATTTGCTTGTTTTATCATTCTAGACAATTCTCTTGTTGTAATTACATAATCAACATCACGAAGACCATCAACTTCCATTTCTTCTCTTTGACATTCGTATTTCTTAGCAATACAAGGCATAACAGAAACCATACATATTTTCTTTGGATCTACATTATATTTTTTGGCATAATATGATTTAACCATTGCTCCAAACATTTGATGTGGAGATTTACAGCTTGATAAATGTCCTAATAAATCTGGATAATTCTTTTCTGCAAACCTTACCCAGCCTGGACTACAAGATGTAATCATTGGTAAACATTCTTGTTTAGAAAAACGATCTATAAATTCATTAGCCTCTTCCATAATAGTTAAATCTGCACCTGTATTTGTATCAAAAACTCTATCAAATCCTAAACTCTTCAATGCAGAAACCATTTTACCAGTTACATTTGTTCCAATAGGCATATCAAACTCTTCACCTAAAGCTACTCTAACAGCAGGAGCTGTTTGAACAACAGTATAAATATCTGGATCTTTTAAATTTCTCCAAACATCTTTAATATATTCTTTCTCCTTCAAAGCCCCTGTCGGACAAGCCTCTATACATTGACCACAAAAAGTACAGTTAACATCATTTAAACTATGATCACCAACTGTAGAAATACAAGATTCAAAACCTCTATTAATACAATCTATAGCACCAATTTCTTGTACATTCTTACATGCAGCAACACATCTTCTACATAAAATACATTTATTAAAATCCCTCATAATCGCTGGAGATTTATCATCAACTTTATGTTCTGTCATTTCACCTTCAAATTCAACATGTTGAACATTAAATTTCATTGCTAATGCTTGTAACTCACAATTACCATTACGACTACAAGTTAAACAATCACGATGATGATTAGAAAGGATTAAATCTAGTATAACTCTTCTTGCTTCCATAACAGCTGGTGAATGTGTATGCACAACCATACCTTCTTCAGCCTTTTGAATACAAGAAGTTGCAAATCCTTTTCTTCCATCAACTTCCACTATACACATTCTGCAATCTCCAACCTCATTAATATCTTTTAAGAAACATAATGTAGGTATATCAATTCCTGCTTGCTTTGCAGCTTGCAAAATAGTAGTTCCTTGCTTCACTTTAACTTCTTTATCATCAATTTTTAATGTTACTAAATTCTCTTCCATCTTAATTCTCCCTTCACTTGGACTTGGCAAATTCATTCTTATAACAACCTTTTGCCTTACTAGTTCATAATAGCTTTAAATGGGCATTTATCAACACAAGTACCACATTTAATACATACATCCGGATCAATTTTATGTGGCTGTCTTGGCTCACCTGTAATTGCATTAACAGGACAATTTCTTTTACAAATACCACAACCTTTACATTTCTTTGGATCAATCTCTATATTTGCTAAAGCTTTACATTGACCAGCTCTACACTTTTTATATTTAATATGCTCCATATACTCATCCCTAAAATATTTTAAAGTACTTAAAACTGGGTTTGGAGCTGTTTGACCAAGTCCACAGATAGCAGATTTTTTAATATTTAACGCTAATTTCTCTAATTTATATAAATCATCTTCATCAGCCTTACCTTCACACATTCTTTCTAATATTTCCAACATTCTCTTTGTACCAATTCTACATGGTGTACATTTACCACAACTTTCGCTAACTGTAAAGTCTAGATAGAATTTAGCAATATTAACCATACATTTAGAATCATCCATAACAATTAGTCCACCAGAACCCATCATAGAACCAATATTTGAAAGAGATTCATAATCTATTGGAGTATCCAAATGCTCTTTTGGAATACATCCACCAGAAGGACCACCAGTTTGAGCAGCTTTAAACTCTCTACCATTTGGAATTCCTCCACCTATATCAAAAACGATTTCTCTTAAAGTCGTTCCCATTGGTACCTCTACAAGTCCGATATTATTTACATTTCCACCTAAGGCAAAAACTTTAGTTCCTTTAGATTTTTCTGTACCAATACTTGCATACCATTTAGCACCATTTAAGATAATTCTAGTAATATTTGCATATGTTTCAACATTGTTAATTAATGTTGGTTTACCCCATAAACCAGAATTTGCAGGATATGGAGGTTTAACACGTGGTTGCCCTCTTCTTCCTTCTATAGATTCTAGAAGTGCTGTTTCCTCTCCACAGACAAATGCACCTGCACCTAATCTAATTTCTATATCAAAAGAAAAATCTGTACCAAAAATATTTTTTCCAAGTAATCCATATTCTCTTGCTTGATCTATTGCAACTTGAAGCCTTTGTACAGCAATTGGATATTCTGCTCTTACATAGATATATCCTTTATCTGCACCAACACTGTAACCTGCAATCTCCATTGCCTCTAGTACACTATGTGGATCACCCTCCAAAATACTACGATCCATAAAAGCACCTGGGTCACCCTCATCTGCATTACATACAACATATTTTTGGTCGCCTTCAGCTTGTTTAGTAAACAGCCATTTCTTACCTGTTGGGAAACCGGCTCCTCCACGACCTCTTAATCCAGATTCAGTAATCTCATTAATTACATCATCTGGAGACATTGATGTTAAAACTTGTTCTAATGCTTTATATCCATCAAATGCTATGTACTCGTCAATTTGCTCTGGATCAATAATACCACAATTTTTTAAAGCAATACGCTTTTGCTTTTTATAGAAATTAAGCTCATCTAAACGATTAACCATTGTATTATCAACATCTTTGCAAAGTAGTCTTTCTACAATTTCACCTTTTTCTATATGTTTTTCTATAATTTCTCTGCAATCCTCTGGAGTTACCATAGCATAAAAGGTATCCTCTGGACGAATTATAACAATAGGTCCTTTGGCGCATAAACCAAAGCATCCTGTTTGAATAACTCTTACATTTTGGATACCTTTTTCATCTATAATCTTTCTAAAATTCTCTATAATCTCTGGTGATTTTGAAGACGTACAACCCGTTCCTCTACATACTAAAATATGTTTTTCTCTTGTATCTGCTTTGATATTTACTCTTAAGTCCAATTCTTTTCTTTTTTGTTCTCTTATTTGGTGAATTTCTTCTAAAGTTTTCATACTTTTCTCCTTTCGATATATTAATCCATCTTTAGTTTTTTGTGTGAAGCTTCAGTTTAGTGATTGTTTAATTTAGCTTTTCTTTTAATTTTGCCAGGTTTTTAGATAATCCTATAACTTCTATTGGTATTTCAATTAATCCATCACTTGTAGCTACATAATTTTTTATCTTTATATCTTTTAAATCCATTATATTTTCTAATTCTTTTACTACATAATGTAATTGTACACAATGTGGTGATTTATCTACTGTTACAAATGTTAGTTCTTTACATTTTTTTCTTGCTACCATCCCTGCAATTTTTGTAATAACCATATTTAAATGTGTATCTTCTAGACATACATCATAAATATTTTCTGAAATTTCATTTAATTCATTATATATTTTAGGAAACATATATTCCAAACAACTTCCAATTATTATCATCTTTTCTTCTACGTCAAAGCAATTTGTTTTTAATAAATCTTTTTTCAAAATGTTCCTCCTTTTGAAGATTAACTATGTTGTCGCTACAAAATAGTTAGTATTAGTCTTCTTTTTTCATATATTCATCTAATACTTCATCTAGTTTTTTTACTGTTGCTTTACCATATACTTCATTATTTATAGTAAATACAGGTGCTAAACCACATGCTCCAACACATCTTGTTGCATCAATAGAAAATTTACCATCTGGAGTAGTCCCGCCTTCATCTATTTTAAGTCTTTCTTTTAATCTATCTAATAAAGCTTGTGAACCTTTAACAAAGCAAGCTGTACCTAGACATACTGATATATTATATTTTCCTTTTGGTTCTAGAGTAAAACGAGAATAAAATGTTATGACACCATAAATTTCTGCCATTGGAATTGATAAATAATTAGAAATTTCAATTTGTGATTGTTTTGGAATATAACCATACTTTTCTTGAACTTCATTCAAAATTTGAATTAAATTTGATTTGTCTTGTGAATAATTTTTAAGTAATTCTTTCATTTCGTTAGATAACTTTTCGTCCATACAATTTTTTTCGCACATATTTGCCTCCATTCTGTCATAAATTCTTCCTTTTGTCTTATTTAAACTGCGTAGCTATGACATTATTGAATATATATACTTTTACAGTATATGATACTATGGCTCATTATATCAAAAGAAATTTATTTGTACAATAAATTACTATAATTTTTGTCGATAAAAATCGTAGTAAGTTATTTAGCTATATAAAAAAAACAAGCTTAAATTAAAATAAGCTTGTTATTTTTTTTAATTCTTCAAATAATTCTGTAATAAACCTAAAAGAACTACTTGTTATAAATGATAATAAATTTATAGCAACTACAGCTGTAAGGACAATACCAATAGCTCCTGAAATAATTCCGATTATTGAAAGAACTTTCTTTCCACTTTTCACACTCGAAACTCCAAATCCAATTGCTATAATGCCACATAAGATCGATATATGAAAAAAGGATGATAAAACTATTGATAAAATTCCTAATACAATAGATGCTATACTATATTTTTTATAATGCTCTTCTTTAACACTTTGGTAAGGAAGAGCAACTTTTTCTCCATTCTTCATAGTTTACTAATTCCTAGTCATTGTAGTAGTAATAGCTTGATGGATAATCGCTATCTTCGATTGCATCTTTAGCACTATTAAAAATACTTACACCTAACATAACAATTGCTATTACTAATACAATACTTAGTATCATACCAATAACACCTGTAATAATTCCTGCAATTGACATTCCTCTTTTGCTTGATTTTAAACCTATAATTCCAAGTATTAATGCGATAATACCACAAGGTATAGATACATACCAAATACAACAAAGTACAAGTGCAATTATTCCTAATACTAATGCAGCAATTGAGAAGCCTTTTTTGTCATTTGCTGGTGCAGTATTGGTTGCTTGATTTACCTCGCTTTCAACATTGTTTACTTCATTTTCTTTGTCTTCGTTCATAAAAACTCCCTCCTATTTTTTCTTTTTGTATATATGTATTTAATTTGATAAATACCGTAATTAATTTCTTAATATTATTTGCTATTGTACTTAATTCATTTGCTTTATAATAATATTAAGCATTAAAAGTTATAAAAACTATCATACTTATAATTGTAGTGATCATCATCAAAGTCTGAATAATTATTTTGTTCAATTCCATTTGTAATACCTTCAATTAATCCTTGTGTAAATCCCGAAATAATTATCATAAATATTATAAATATAGAAATGATTATACCAATAATACCTGTAACAATTCCTGATATTGACATTCCTCTTTTGCTTGATCTTAGTCCTATAGTACCAAAAACAATAGCCAAAATTCCACATGGTATTGATATATACCATACACAGCAAAGTACAATTGCTACAATACCAAGAACTAAAGCTGCTATACTAAATCCTTTCTTATCTTTTTGTTGCTGGTTTGCTGTTGTATTGTTGTTATTCACATTTTCTTGCTTTTGGACTGGTTGCTCTTCTTTTACTACATTTGTTTCAGTTTTTTCTAAAGTTTGATCATTTGCTTCGATATTATTGTTATCATTTTTTATAACATCATCTTTGTTATTTTCGTCCATAAAAAATCCTCCTTTATTTTAATAAACTCTCTTAGGAAATTTTTCTTTTGGGCAAACCTGATTTTATTATTTAAAATCACACTATATATGTATTACTTAATGTCTATTAATTTATTTACTTTTTGTTAAACCTTGGCTGTTTTTTTACTAGACTAGGTTACGTAGTATTCCATATATTACTAGGATTACAGCAAAAATTATAGTATACCAATATTTTGGATATATCCATGTTAAAATTTTATTTTTCTTATTTAAGTTAATTAAATATACTATATTACAAAGTAATAAATAAAAAATGGTTATAAAAAATATTGGATGAAACAAAAAAGCTTCTTTAAAATTACCTTTTAATATATTTTCTACACATCTTGTTCCCCCACAAGAAGGACACTGAAGATTTGTAGCTTCGTAAAACAAACAACTTGGTGTATATTGCATTAGATTACTATTTACCCCAATAATTGCTAGTATTAATATAAAAAGTTCTATTAGTATTATCTTTATGCTTTTTTTGTTCATTCTTTCACCAATCCTACTATAAATAATATAACATATAGTTCGACTATTTTCTACAAAATATTAAATTTTTTATATTTTATTTTAGAATATCTTAATTTACAAGGTAAATTCTTTAGTTTTTGCGATTTTCACAATGTTATTTTGCTTTTCGCTCCAAGAAAGCTTATTATATCTCAATTTTTTTGTGTTTTTTCAAGTTTTTTAAGCTTTTCGACAGTTTTCTACAAACTTTGCATTTTTATTGTGTTACAATTATGTAAAGTAAAGGACATCCATATTTTTTTCTTCCTTTGCTGATAAAAGATTTATTTCAAGAAAGTATCAATGCTTTATTTTCTTCTGCATTGATACTTTCGCTTTATTGTTTTTATTTCTTTAATTCCTATTATATATAAATTTCGTGTCACTAAACATTTTTATTTAAAAGCTCGCTCAACTAAAATTATTATTTAAAATACTAGATGTTTCAATGTGTGTTTATTTTCATTTCTTATTAAATTATCCAATAATTAGTTAAAATTATTTACTTAATTAGTTGTTTCACTAATTTTATTGTTATAACTGGTACTACATATTTAATCAAAGATATTTATCTAGTTAGCATATTTGTCGAATAATTTTTTATGTGCTTGTACATAATCTTAGTATAGAATTTAATTAGTATACATATTCAGTGAATGTCGTATAACTTTATTAGCTAAACTCACATAAAAAAGAACAGTTTCATCTTTAGCTAATTATCTCTTTTTTGTGTTATACGGACTGACTTTAATTCAAACTATATTTAGTTAATATAGTAATGCTTTGGCAACTATGAGCATAATTAGATCTAATGGAGGTATCTTATGAATTCTTTTTGGCTTGATTCTATAGAAAATAAAAATAAGTTTAATAAATTAGAAAAGGACATATCTACTGATGTTTGTATAGTAGGTGCTGGTATTTTTGGACTTACTTGCGGTTATTATTTAACAAAACAAGGATATAATGTTGTTCTTTTGGAGAAAGAGAAAGATATTGCCAGTAAAACAACTGGGCATACTACTGCAAAAATAACAAGTCAGCATAATCTTATATATAAATATTTAATTGACTCTTTAGGTGAATCTATGGCTAAGAAATATTTGTACGCAAATCAAGATGCCATAGAAAATATTTATCAGATTATAAATGATGAAAATATTGACTGTGATTTTGTAAGACAAGATAGTTATGTTTATACTAATAATTTGGATGAATTAGAAAAAATTAAATTAGAAAATAAAGCTGTAAATTCTCTTGGGTTTAAAAGCGAATTTGTTACATCTACTCCTCTTCCCTTTAATGTGTTAGGTGCTTTAAGGTTTCCAAATCAAGCTGAGTTTAATCCTATAAAATATGCGTATGGATTGGCAAAATGTATTACTTCTAATGGTTCTAGTGCGATTGATGGCTTAGTTAATGCTGGTTCGGTTGGTTCAGTTTCTGTTGGAGATGGCATCGTTGAAAATAGTCCAGGTGGTGCTAGTTTAAATCTTGCAAAAGGTACAGGTGAAATTTATACAGATACGCTTGTTCAAAATATTAAAAAGGAAAATGATGAGTTTATAACATCATGTAAAGATTATGTCGTTAGGTCAAAATATGTAATACTAGCCTCTCATTATCCTTTTATTGACCGTTTAGGATATTATTTTTTGAAGATGTATCAATCAACATCTTATGTAATTGCTGTAGATATTGGAAATAAAACTTTTGACGGAATGTATATAAATTCCAAGCAACCTACTTTTTCATATAGATTTGCAAATTTTAGTGGTTCTTGTGGAAAAAGACTTTTGTTAGTAGGTGGTGCAGATCATAAGACTGGAAGCAAAATAGATTTATCAAATGCTTATAGTATTTTAGAATATGAAGTAAGAAAATATTATCCAGATTGTAAAGTTTTGTATAAATGGAATACGGAAGATTGTATTACGCTTGATAAGATTCCTTATATTGGTGAATTTTCCCACTTTATGCCTAATATGTATATTGGTACTGGCTTTAATAAATGGGGAATGACTTCTTCGAATGTTGCTGGTAATATTATTGTTGATAAAATTTTAGGTCGCGAAAATGAATATGAGAATGTATTTAAAGCTACCAGATTACACCCTATTAAGAATAATGTGGAACTTGGTAATATGATAAAAGAAACTACTAATTCTTTTGTGATTAATAAATTTAAGGTACCTGATGCTGATTTGGATGTAATTGAAGATAATTCTGTCATGTCAGGAAGTAAAAAAGCTGGTAATTTTGAAGAAATAAAAAATGACTCAGGACATGTACTTAAATATAATGGGCAAACAATTGGAATTTATAAAGATAATGATGGAAAAATTTTTGCTGTTAATCCTATTTGTACACATTTAGGTTGTCTCCTTAGTTGGAATAATCTTGATAAGACTTGGGATTGCCCTTGCCATGGGTCTAGATTTGATTACAAAGGACATCAATTGTATAATCCTGCGATTAGAGATTTAGATGTGATAGATTTGAGTTAATATAATTCTATTGACTCAATAATAAGACATAAACCGCAAGAAATAACTCAAATTATTTCTTGCGGTTTATTGACTTTTCGCACTTATAACTGCACATGCAAAAACAAAGATTTCAACATTCATTTACTTTTATTTTTGACCATTGCTGGTATTTTTACCAAATTATTTCTACTTCTTTTGACAATAATTATTTATATAACATATCATCTATTAACATTTTTATTTTTTCTTCAGGAATTGAGTTTCTAATTAAATCTTTATGTGCTTTTATCGTATTAACTAATCCCATCATTGCTCTAATACTTAAATTAGATTTTTTAACTATATATGTTAGTATTTCTTTATTTATTTCTATATTTTCATCTTTTATTTTATTGACTAAAATAGCTTGTCTTGTTTTATATTCTTGCATAGAAATATTAGCCAATACTCCATTTGCAAATCTTGTTTTTAATCTTTGTGATGACACAATAAAATTGTTAATTTTACAACTACTTGCTATAACAAGTTTCTTTTGATTATGATATAAAAAATCACATACATTAAGTACTACTTCTTCAATTCTTTCTTTTCCCACAATAAATTGAATATCGTCTATTAATAAAAAATCAATATTTCTATACCATCTTCTAAATTGTTCATATTTTTTCTTTTTTATTGAATTAATTAATTGATTTGTAAATTCTTCTGCTGTTAAATATACAACATTTTCATTAGGAAAATCTCTTGTTATTTGGTTTACAATCGCATACATTAAATGTGTCTTTCCAACACCAACATCTCCATATATAAAAAATAGATTATAGCTCATCTTCTTTTCGGCTACACTTTTTGCAATCTTATAAGCAAATTCATTATTCTTTCCTACTACAAAATTTTCAAAAGTATATTTTGACATTATTGTACCTTCTAAGTCTATTGTCATTTAATAATCCTTCCATTCTCGATATTTTTAATTACTTTTATTATTTCATCATCATTTAATGGTACTATATTATTTTGAAAATTTTGTTTTTCCCATAATCTGAGATTGTTTTTTTTATCATAATCTATTAACTTATATAACCCTAAAAATTTGTACTGTTCTTGTTTAACTGCATTTAATTCTTTGACAATTAGGAATACATAAATTACATTCGTATACAAATCTCCTCTATCAATAATTTCTTCAAACCATAACCTTCTACTTTCTGAAAAATACTTTTTATTTTTTATTTTACACTCTAAAATATCAAGAGCAACAATGTCTTGTTTATTATTTCCATTTTTAAATCTTTTACTTTTATTTAAAATATCTTCTTTTATAATTCGCTTATTTATTTTATCTATTATTATCTCTTCTTTCTCCAAATCATTTTTGCTATTGTAATTTTTTAGTATCAATTTATTAAAACAATTATAAATATTAGCTTTATTTATAAAAATAGTACCTTCTATTAATTTTTCTTCTTTGATTATATTTTCTATACAATCATTCTCTTTTGATAATTGATTATCCATATTTAACATCATTTTTTCACACTCCATTTTAGTAATATATTTTTATTTCTTTTAAATAATCATTTAGTATATTTAAAATTTCTTTTATTTCTGAAAGTGTATATTTATTAGCATCTATATTCTGTCATACTTTTAATATCATTTTGTTCAACAACATAGAAAAGCATCTTGAATTAATTCTCTTGCTAATATATTCAATTTTTTAAAAATTGTATTACGGTAATAAAATTTTATCAATATGCTTGGTCATATAATGTACATTATCATAAAAAATAAAAGTCTTGGAATCTATACTGAACCCAAAGCTTTTATTTTTTTGACATTTCGTTATATAAATTTCTTTATGTATTATATTTTTCAAATGCATTTTTCACAATTTTCTTCATTTCTTCTCTTAAGTGTAATGGTTTTTTTACTTCCACTAAATCTACATTTCTCATTGCCCACATTCTAAATCCCATAGAATTTGTATCAACAATTAGTTTAAAATGATCATCATCTTTTGGTATTTTTTTTATTGTAACATTTCTTCCAAAAGTCTCAAATATAGTATCTAAAAGCCATATATGACATATTGCTTCAATTTCCTCTTTTTCTCCTCCAAACATTTCTGTGGATGATTCTGCAAATTCTTTAATATCACTTTTACTTTTCTTAATTTTAATTTTTTCATCTAAAATTTGTATATTTCTTATTCTATCTAGCCTATAATTATAGAATTTCTGTTGACCTTCTTTTATTGCAATCAAATAAAATTCTTGTTTATTATAGACAATCGCATATGGAGAAACTATAGGTGTACTTACTATTGTTTTCTCTAATTTGTTTGTTATTACATACTTCCAATATTCAAATTTAATTTTATTATTATAATAAATACTATCGTTGGACACATTGCTAATTCACCTGGTAAATAACCTACATCAGCTTGAATACATAACATTTGACAATCAAATTTATAATCTGAAATATCTTCAATATTTTTTATTACTTCTGCGTTTTCTGTTTTATTATTAACAGAATAAATCTGATAATCTTTTAGTTTTGCATTTTCATATACCGTTTGCATATTTTTACATTTTTTTATTATTTCTTTTGCTACACTTGGAACTATATAATTTGCATAACTAAAATTATCAATTATTGCTCTTATTTCTCCTGGCTCAAACTCAGTAGCTGGATCACGATTTATATAATACCCTTTTCCGTTTTCGTCTCTTGTACTAATATCATAATTCAATTTATATTTTAAAAGATTTATGTTTCTCCTAATTGTTCTCGGGTCTATTTCTACATTATATATTTCTGCTACTTTTCTTTGAATTTCTACTGCTGATAACTTATGGTCAAAATCACTATATTTTTTTAATACATTTAATATGTATAATATATTTCCATTTTTCTCATATAAATCCATAATCTTTTATCTCCTATTTTAATTATTTTTTATAACTATCTTAACAAGTAAATTTCCTTTATTTAATTTTTTATCCTCATTTCCTTCCCCATATATTAATATTGATTGACCTTGTTTTATTTCTTTTGGTATTTTAACTCTTATTTTTACTTTTTTATTTTTCAACTTATTTTCTTTTTTATCAAAAAAATTTCTTTTAATCTTAATTTCTCTTTCACAACCTTTTTTTGCTTCTTCTTTATTAATTTTACAAGTTCCTTCTATATCTAAAACATTAGATTGATATCCCTGATTTTTTTCAAAAATCTCTTTAAAAAAATCTCCTAAATCTTCAAAATTCGAATCGTTAATTTTTTTCTTGAAATCATCATTAGTATTTACTTGTTCTTCATATTTTTTTATGCCCAAATCTTTTTCTATATCTTTTATAAATTTTTCTTTATCTATCTTCATTAAATTTACTCCTTTTTTAACAAGTATTTCTAGCCTTTTTTTACTTTCTTTATATTGACATTTCCAAGCATTATTTACTTAATATCTGTTTAAATTTCATCCATATTTTTACCATTGCATATGTGTCCAATTGGCAATATACTAACAATCCATTTCTTATTTCTTTTTGCTTTTCTTTTGATTTTCCTTTTAGACTTAAGAACGCTTCGGATGCTTCTTCACCATTATGTACTACTGGTAGATTATGATAATCAAGTTCTGAATCCTTTTGGTACAGTGCTGGCAATACATACTTAATTGAAGCCGAACCTTGCATTTCTTTAGTATAATATTTTCTTTGTTTAAACGGTTCTAGGAAATCTATCATATTACAATTTATTCTTTCCAGTTCATCTTTTAAATCTGGGTACATTTCTGCAATTTCTCTGTTTCTTGCTGGTTCAAAAGCTCTGTTATAAATAATAACACTCCCATTATCAGGTATATCTTTTATTAGATTTTCTGCAAAATGCCTAATAAAGTCTTTATCCTCTATTTCTGCTAAAAATTCTTTATGTTCTATTGCTGCTCCTTCTTCTTTTATAATATGTAATGAATACTGAAAAGGTAATTGTTGATATGGCCTAGTTCCATCTATTTCTGGAATAGCTACTTGGTATGTTTCGTAGTCTAAAAAATATAGTGGATAATTCAAAGCTTTTATTATCTCTTTGATGTAATCTTTATCTATTTTAGGTTGTAAATTATTTAATTCAAAATCTATTTGTTCTAAATATTTAGGATTAATATTTTCATTTTGTAGGTCATTAAAAGAAATTTTTCCATCATAATATTTTTCAAACTTCTTATCTAAATGCATGCCACCTTTTATATCAAATACATTTGGTTTAGGTAAATTTCTTGTGCAATATTCCCAAAATTCACATTCATATGGTTTAAAGCATTTTATTCCTATATCATCTTTTGGTTCATTGTCCATGTGTTCTTCCATATATTTATTCAATTCATATATATTATTCTCTATTTCTTGCTGCTTTGATTTCGCAATTTCAGTTACATCCTCGATGTTAAATAATTTATTTAATTCTAAATTTCCTTGTTTTACATATTTATTATTAATATATACAATACATGCTTTCTTTATATTAAATTCTAAATTATTTAATATATAATATTGATAAGAAACATCATCTAAATAAATGTCACTAATTTCCGTAGAACTTTTAACTTCATAAATTTCAACACCATCTATATCATTTTTTAATATATCAACACTACAAAAATTGTTGTTATAATTAAAAGAAGCTTCTGTTATAATATTAGGTTTATTTTTTAATAACTTTTTGGTTTGGTCAATCATAATATTAAGATTTTCATTAAAATCTATATTTTCATATTTTCCAAATAAACCTTTTGCAAGTTGTCCAACTTTTGTTCCATTTTCTAATACTATATCTCTCGCTTTTTGAATTGCATATTCTGGTTTATATTTTTTTAACCATATTATTTTTTTACATTGCCTTGCCTTGCAATATCTTGACTTTGATAAATATATATTATTCATAATATTTTATTTTTTCCTCCAGATTTTTTGATGTTTTTTTATATTTTATATCATTAAATCTATGATAATATAAGTTGGATGGTCACGGGATGGTTGTATTTTTGATGTTTATCATTTCTATTTTATTTTTAAATAGTATATCATATTTTATTGCAATTAACTAGTTATTATGCTTTTAGAAATTAATTTATTAAAACTCGTTTTTATTTCTATTTCATAATAAATATCATTTTATTAAATTACACTATTTTAATATGCTTTCTCCAAACTTTATGAAATTTTATTTTTATGTTTTTTAACAGTACACAATTACTTTTTAGTAATAAAGGTCTCTATAAGTTGCTTTAACAGAGATTTTTCAGTGGGTTTGTAGGTAAAGTAAAAACTTACGACCTTCGGGTTATGAGTAAAGCTCGTAAAGTATTGGTAAATCTGGTTTT
>ENA-OOWZ01000827-OOWZ01000827.1-human-gut-metagenome-genome-assembly--contig:-NODE-827-length-16060-cov-5.759450_pt1 | contig 16060 bp, 16 predicted proteins | sample MGYA00241580_ERZ501329 | MGnify/ENA primary metagenome ERZ501329 (study PRJEB25962, sample SAMEA2042923) | human gut metagenome | biome: human gut; feature: human-associated habitat; material: faeces... | reverse complement strand
ACGGGCACACGCTCGCCTCCCCTGTAGGCGCAGGGGCTGTCATTATAGTCGTGACCCGCCGTGATGACAAAGACCTTTTTGCCGCTGTCCTTGAGCCTTCGCAGCTCCTTGACAAAGCTACTGTGGCTCTCTTTCTCGCCGTTTTTGGTGAGATCGCCCGGTATTATGACTATATCCGTCTCTTTATCCTCGGCAATGCGATCAAATACGGCTTTGACTATTGCGCTGCTCTCTTTTACGAAGTAAAGCTCGCTCCGCATATAGTCGTCAAAGGCTTTGCCCTCGGCGCCGAGCGACGGCTCAAAATAATGAGTATCGGTCACAAGATAAAAACTCACGGGCTTCATTCTCATCATCCTTTCGCGGCGAAATCAAATATATCTCGATTATATGATTATTTTCCGTTCAATACAATTGATTTTGTTAAAGACACTTACCGTATTTACAATTCCTTTTGCATTTGATCCTCGGAGAGAAAAATATATCCGTGTTTCGGGTAAAACGTCCTTGATTCGCTGTAGGTCGCGGCGTCCCCGAGGTGGAGCTTCATCACCGTTCTGCCGTTTTCGGCGGCAAAATTCTCGGCTGTCTTGAGAAGTGCTCCGCCTATCCCCTGCCTTTTGAATTTCGGCTTCACATAAAGCCTGTGCAGCACGGCAGCCCCGTCGGACAATAAATTGCACCCTATCGAGCCGACGACCCTGCAGCCGTCGACAGCAAGCCAAAACATATCGCCTTTGTCAAGATAAAAGCCCTCTATATCGAGCAGATCGGCGTTAAGAGTCGGCACCCGCCCGATAGCGTCCTTTGCCGCAAGCACCATGAAGATAAGGTCGTCGCGGTACTTCGGCTCATATCTGATTATTTCCATTGCTCTCTCCGTATTCGTAATATGAATGCAGGCAGCGGACGCTTGCAAGCTCGGCTTCCATACTCTTTAATTTCTCAAAGCCGACCCATTTATACGCCGCCGTCTCGCCCGTCTGGAGCCGTACGGAATTCTTATCGTGATCGGTAACACACAGGAATTCGGCATAAATGCTCCTGTGCCCGTCGTGCACAACCGTGCCGATACGGGTAAATTCGCCGCTCAGCCCCGTTTCCTCAAGCAATTCTCTGCGGGCGCAGTCGAGCGGGGATTCTCCGCATAGAGCCGAGCCGCCCGCCGTCGCCTCCCACATACCGCCGAAATGCTTCGTAGGCGCTCGCTGCATGAGCAGGAATTCGCCGTCGGTGTGTTTGACTATAACCTCGCTGACAAGATGATACATCCCGTCGGGCACTTCTTCGCCCCTGACAAGTGTCACGCCGCCGAGCTTATTCAATTCACGGTCGTATGCGTCCCAAAGCTCCATAAATTCTCCGTCAATAAATACACTTCTCTATCCCTGGCAGCAGCGAATAGACCGAGCAGCCCGCCTTCGCCTCGAAATATTCCTTGTATTCAAAGGTTTTATTCCATCTGTCCACCGTGAACGGGCAAATGCCGTATCGGCGGGTCGTATCCACAAAGCGCTTTTCGAGAATGCAGAAGCCCTTGGCGTCAGCCAGCGCGTCGCAGAGGATTATCAAGCGGTCAAGATCGTCGTATTCAATCGAGTCGAGGAAGCTCTTGATGAAATCATACTGCTCGGCGGTGATATCTTTCTTTGCAATGTCGGCTTCAATATCCTTGACGGGGAAAGAGTGGGTCAGACAGACCCTCGCCGCCTCATCCCAGCCCTTGGCAGCGGTGTAATCGTAGCCGTCGATGATATGGCGGGTCGCCGAAATGCCCGTCCTTCGGCCGATATCGTGCAGCAAGCCGCAGATAAAGGCGCACTCGGGGTCAATATCCCCGCAGCCCGCGGCTATCAGCCTTGCGGCCCGAGCCACATTGAGCGAATGCTCCGTCCACGGCCCCGGGTTCATCTCGCCCGCAAGGCGCAGTTCATTTAACGCAGCTTCTCTGTCAGGCAGCATAACGATCTCCTCTCGCCTGTTATGGATCCATTTTAACACACAGCCGCCCCGTATGCAAGCTCAAAAAAGCGCAGCCCGTTATGAGCTGCGCCCTTATCATTGCGTTATATCAATATGCGTCAAAGAAGCGGTCGAATACGCTGTAGCCGAGCGCAAAATACTTGAACACCCAGATAAGCGGATTGAATTTGAAGAAGAGCCAGTCCATAATGGTGGAGAATGTGCGCAGACGGGTCGAGATATCGTGAGTCTCGGGCACCTCGACAGGCTCAAGCCCCTCGCCCTCAACATTGAGCACGAACGGCTGAGAGTAGCAGATGCCGTTCTCGCCGGTGATATAGAAGCGGACATAAAGGTTAGGCTCATTCATCAGGTCGGAGGCATGGAGGTCAAGTGTAGCCTTGCCGTTTGTGATGTTCTCCGTGCGCTTTATGACGTTGCAGTCGGAGACCCAAACAATTCTGTCGAAGTTCGTGCCCTCGACAGAAATAGTGTCCTTCCCCTGATCGACCGTCACTCTCGTAACCATCGGGGTGTTATCGAGCAGATAAAGCTCCTCGTCATAGACCTTATCCTCATCGAATCCCGGCATTTCGGGCTCGCCGTCAAGCTCATAGCCGTTTGAATAATGCGAAACTGCGAAGCAAAGGCCGTTCTCCATGCTGCTGCGGAAATTATCAAGGTCAAAATCCTTCATCAGCATCATTGTATAAGCGTCGTTTATGCTCCTGAGATTGTGTGAATCCGAAAAGCAGAACGCCCACGGCACAACGCCGTTGGGGATAGTTTTCCGGAGAATCTGGTCATAGAGAATACGGTCGCAGCGTGTATGCGCGTCGGTGGCGCTGTTGATCCCCATGCCGACGCTCGAGCCTTGGTTATCAAGAAAAATGCGGGCAAACTTATTGACATAGTAATCGTCAACCTTCTGACCGACGTGATCGGCGCTGTCCTTGTCGGTATAGACATATTCGCCGACGTGGGAAAGCATTGATATTCCGCCGTTTTTCTTTACGCCCGCCGAGGGAGTCTCATAATCGCCGTAAACGCCGGCGAGACCCTGACCGTATTCGGCAAAGTAGCCGGTCAGGTGGCAGTCCGCTATAGGCGTAGCCATATTCAGCTCTATGCCCTTGGGCACGTCGAGCATACCGTTCTTGTGCGTTCTCTTCTCAGAGGCGGCGGTGCCGCTGATATATGCCTGATATTCCGCGTCGGTGAGGGGGATTATCGGAGCCATGTGGGTGCGATCCCTCTTGACGAATCTGACAAACGGAATAGTCTGCGGAACCTTGTTCCAGCCTCTGTTTATGGTGCCGTGATCGGTAAGAGCAACAATGTCGTAATCAAGGTCATAGTGCTCCTTAACGAATTCGGCAACTGTAAGGAAGCCGTCGCTGGCGTTGGTGTGGCAATGGGGCTGGAATTTGTAAGCGCCCCACTCATCCCAATCGACAGCCTCGTAGGGGTCGGTAATTATGTAGTTTTTTTCACTGTCTGCGAATGCCGAAAAGCCGAAAAGCTGAAGCAGCATGAGCGCGCTCATAAACGCAGCGATCGACCTTTTGAACATTTTAGACATAATTGCACATCTCCTTTTTCAGATTTTTATTCATTATACACCATAGCAAAAAAATAATCAATCTTTATTTTTGCCTGAAAAGAAATGTTTTATTTTTCCCGATCCTTTCGGCGCTCTTTTATTTTATCAATCAGCAATTCTATTGAAATTCTGATTATCCAATATAATATAAAGCCGAAGAAAATCACAGCTCCGCCCACCGTTACGATCGTGCCTAATATATTATCCGAGCGGCCTCTCCACGCTCCGGTATAAGGATCATACTCACCCTCATTAGCATCATCTTCTTTCTCATATTCCTCGTACCCCTCATCCTTCCCGTCATAGGATCCGTCTTCATAACCATCCTCACGGCCTTCCTCATAGGCGCTCGACCTCACTTCGTCAACATACTCCCGGATTTCCGGGGGCAGGTCTTCATACTCGACAGCAAAAGCAGGGTATGAGGCGAGAAAAAGCGCAATTATCATTGCCGCCGCAAAGCATACCGCTCGTTTTAACATCAAAACTCCTCCGTTCACATTTGTCCGGTATAAAAATAAGGCAGACGACTATGCCAAATTCGGAATCCAATCTTCCGAGGACACAATAATCATCAACCTTACAAACACAACTTACCATATTTTAAAGTCGGTGTCAAGATATATTTTGTAAAAAATCGAGTTGAGATTCACATTTATAGTGTAATTTCAATGATTTTCGCCTGCGGCGCACCTTATCCGTCTTGCGGTGCTCGACGCCTTCTACTCAAGGAGAAGACGAATCAAGCTGCCCGCTATGAAGTCCAAGCATATTGCGATTCGAAAATTTATTTTCAAATATTCTTCATCATTATTCAAATTTTCTGATATAGAGTCAAGAGAAACTTCTCTCATTTTTGAAACCAGTTCTCTCTTGGCATATCTTTTAACGCAATTAAGAATACTCTTTTTCATATATGCGTCAAACATATATACAATTTCTTCACTCATAAGATCACCCCCTTTCCCTAATTGGATTGGGGGTGATTTATTTTCGTGTATAAAAAAAGAGCCATACATTGATGTTCAACATCTTTTGTACAGCCCTCATTTTCAAGTTTCATTTAATCATTTGGCAATTATTCAATTTTTATACATTAGCAACCATTTTTTTGTGAGTCGCCCATAGGCATTTTATCACAAAGTATTTGTCGGATTTTGTTGTAATTTGCAAGTTTGTTTTATTTTTTTATAAAAAATATCAAAAGGTACATATATATAATAATATGCACCTTTTATAAATAACTTTATCAAATTTATTTTACTTATCTTCTAAATAATTTCTTTATTTTATTTAAAAACCTCTTTATTATTGATTCTTTATACTCTACCATAGCAACAGGTTGCTCAACTGTTTCTACTTCTAACTCTTTCTTTTTAAATAAGTTATCTGGATTATATTTTTCTCTTAATTCATCATCATTTATTCTGGGAACATATTTACCTTCATTATAATAAACTTTATTACCATCTTCATCTTCATAATAAAATTTATATCCAGTTTGAGTACTTATCTTTCTATAACTTTTTTCTTCAGGATAATTAGTTGACCATTCAGTTTGCTCTCCTTGTATCTCAGTCTTTCTATCTTTATTAGCATATCCACTTGGTTGTTCACTTGAAAAACCTGAGTATTGACTATTTTGATTTATATACCATTTCCATTTTTTATCTCTATATTTATAATATTCTTTTTCTTCTACTTCCCAACTTAAGATATTTGCTGCTTCACTAACTTTTGGTAATTTTTTTAAATCAAGTGGTAATAGTACTTTATAAGTTTTATCTTCTTTGGTATTAATTTTTGAACTTTCAACAAAATCTGACCAAGGAGTATAATTATAACTTACATCAACAAAATTATATTTAGTAGTTACATCAACTAAGCTTTTACCTTTAGGATATTTGTTTGTAGGTTTACTCATTTTATATCTCTTAGAAGTATTACAATAACTTGCATTACTAATATTAAAAGTTTTAACATAATCATTATTTACTTTGGTAATTTTTACAGTACCCCATACTATCTTATCTTTAAATTTAATCTCACTTAAATCGCCTAAATTAACAGTAACACTTTTTCCATTAACTACAGGTAAACCATTTAGTTCTGCATATTTATATGCTTCATCCATAATAGAACTTTCTAATTCTAAACATTTATTATTTCTTACATTAAAGAAAATTATAAAAAATGTTATAACAATAGTTAAAACTATAACCAAAGCAATTATTGGAGTAAAATCAGTTATTCCATTTTTCCCTCTTTTTAATGATTTTGATAGTTCGTATTTCATTATTAACACCTACTTTATAATCTTATTTTACCAAAAAAAAGAAAAAGTATCAATTACTTTTCCACATTTACACAAGTAAATTCTATATCATAACTTTTAAATACTTTTTTAGTTACTTCTATATCAGCAGCACAAAGCTTATTACCAAGTTTTAATTCTTTTAAATATCCCTTTTCTTCTAACTCTTCAGTAGTTATTTTAAAAGGATACTTAGTTATTTTTTCACTACTAATATAATCTTTAACGGCAATTTTTACTTCTTCTTTTAAACTAATATACTTTATTTCATTTTGATAAGTAATACCTATATAATAAATAATAGAAACAAGTATAATTATAATAATACCCCACACTACAATTATCTTATTATTCATTACCCATCATGCCTTTCAACATATCCATTACTAACATAATTTTTACACTTTAGGTAAGGAGTATATATTACTACATTATTATCATCTTTATATACAGAAACATATCCAGTACAATTTCCATCTTTATCTCTTACTTCACTTATATAATTATTACTAATAAGAGAACTTATTTTTATATTAAGAGTATCTACTCCTAGATTATTATTATAGAAGTCTTTAATATATTTTTTAGTACTATCAATTAATTTAGTTTCAATGTCACTATATTTATATATATCACTTTCATTACTATCTTTACCCTTATCATAAAAGTCTACAAATTTCCAGTCTTCATTTAAAAGTCCAACTTTTCTTAAAGCATATGCTGTTACTAATAAGCATACTATAAATAACCCAAGAAAGAAGAAAAACTCTAAGAATCCCCAACCATTTTTCTTTTTCATATAAGCCTCCAATTCAGATATATTTTACCACAATAATTATTAAATAACAACTATTCACAGTCTAATATTGGATTATATTCAAAAACTAATGGTTCTAATGAAGAAATAGTAAACTCTATTTTAGTAGTTTCTAATTTACAATTATTTCTAATAAAAGGAATAATATCGTATTTATTTCTTTCATATAAATCTTTTATATTTATTTCATAAGTTTTTATATCACCACTATCTTTAGCAAAAATACCATCTTGATAAACATAATATCCATAACTTATTAATATATCTTTTAATTCCTCATGTGTAACTTTAGTTTCGGTTTCACATTTTTCACAAGGAGTACATTTTTTACACTCCTTACATCCTGTTAATAAAATTAATGCTACAAACAATATTATAACTTTTTTCATCTCTTTACTCCCTTACAAAACTTATTTTTATTTTACCATTTCCATTATTACTGCCACTTACTTTTTGTTTAATGGTAATAGTTTTATTATTTAGTTTACTACTTATTACACTTTTTCCACCATTACCAGAGTCTCCACTTTTAGTAGAAGTATTAGTACAACAAGAATATGTTGGATAATACTCTGCACAGCTTTCGTCAGGACAAGTACCATAACTTTCACAACCGCCTCCGACTGTTCGACATTTTTTACCTATTCCATTGTTTTCACCACATTTTCTATAACATGAACCTTGTTGACTTGATGGAAGTTTTTCACAAAATGCGTCTCCACATTCTGTTTCACCATTAACGCATTCTTCATGTGGTGGGGAATAACTTTCACAACATCTTCTATAAGTTGTTTCATATCTTTTACATCCGCCTCCACATGTACCTGTTCTAGTACAAACTGTTGCATCAGCGGCTGAAGAACCACCACTTCCACTTACACCATTTTTACCATTTTTAGATGAATCACTTGAGTTAACTCCTCCAAGTCCATTTCCTTCTCCTCCTGGTGAACCGTTGCTTCCGCCTCCGCCTCCAGCAGAAATAATAAAATATTCACTATTTAATTTAAATCTAGAAGCTCCTCCACCAGCATGAGAACCACTTCCTATACTAGCAGCACCATTAGTACTAGTTCCAACTTCATATTTTATAATTTGACCTTTTACTAAATATACTTCTGCACTTACATAAGCACCTTTTCCACCATTACCACTACCTTTAGCACCTAAGGCTTCCATTAGGTAGTAACCACTTGCAGGTACAACATATTCTCCATCTGTATTACTTTCTACATTTCTTACTTTTTCGTATCTTAAAGTACAAGTAGTATCTTGATTAATTGATTTAACTGTAAATGTTTTATTACTATATTCATATGTTTGACCATTTGTACAGTTTGCTCCCGTAAATGCATAATTTTCTTCTGGACTAATACTAATACTTTTATCTTCTAAAGCATTAACTAATACGTTATTTTCACTACTTGTAGCATTATTTAAAATTAAAGCCAAATAATATTTATTAACTGTATATTTAACACTGCAAGTAACATCACTTTCTACATTAAGTAGTTGAAGCTTATTATCAGTAAAGTTGTAGTTAACTTTTCCACTACATTTAACATCTTTACTAACGTCTTTCATATAATAGTTAGGCCCTTTATTAATAACATATTCCTTATCAAAAGTCTTTAGTATTTCAGTATAATTACTTTGTCCATTAATATTTCCACCAACTATATTAATTTTAACCTTATAGTTAGGATATACAAATTTCCAAGGATCATTTTTAGTTCCTTTTCCAGTTACTTTCACTATTTCTTTAACATACATAGTTGGTCTTAACGTTCCATTACTTTCTTGATATTTTATTTCACTTGGCGTAATTACGTCATACCCATTATTTCCTAAACTTACAAATGGTTGTCTGTTTACTAAATATGAAGTAATCCCACCTACCCGTTCATACTCATTAGTATTAAGTATTCCTATCTTATTAAAGTCACTACTTGAACATAGTCCACTTGAGCATTTAAACTTATCAGTATTAACTATAAATGTATCTGCTACATCTAGTCTTTTATAAGCACACTTTAAATCCTCTTTGATAGTATCCTCGCTTGTCATATTAGTTGCTAACAAACTATTAGTTCCTAAAAACAAACTAAAAAGTATTAATAAAACTTTTTTCATAAATCACCCTTCCTTATCATAATTTAATTATACTAATAAATAAATTTTTTTCAACAAAATTTTATATAAAAACCTTCTAATTTCTTAGAAGGTTACAGACTGTTGACAAATAAATTTTGTTAATAGTCTTTTTATTTTAAAAGAATTGTTGTATAATAAATATGTAAGGTTGCTTTATAATTCCAAAATTAAGCTTACATAACCTTACTTTTTTTATGAAAAAATGGTATAATTATTATGGAGTTATAAGGAAAGTAAGTGATAATATGGCAATGACAAAAAGACCAAAAAGACAATATTCAAGCGAGATAGTAAATTTAGAAGATATGGTGCCACAAGACCATTTTTTAAGAGTTATAGACGAACACTTTGATTGGAACTTTATATATGATGAAGTAGAAAAACTATATTCTAATGTTGGACGAAAAAGTATAGATCCAGTAGTTTTGGTAAAGATTCATATATTAAAGTTTCTTTTTCATGAAGATAGTTTAAGAAAAACTTATGAGAATTTAAAATATAACAATTTGTATAGATGGTTCATTGGATATAATTTATGTGAAGATGTCCCAGACCATTCTACATATTCACAAAATTATAAAAGAAAATTTTGTAAACTTGAAAAAGATTTATTACAAACAGTATTTGATAAAGTTATAGACTTGCTAATAAATTGGAATTGCTTAGATATGACAGCAGTATATATAGATTCAACTCATACCAAAGCATATGCGAATAAGAAGAAAAATCACAAAGAGTTAGTAAAAATAGAAGTAAAAAAATATCAAAAAGAATTAGATTTAGAAATAGCTTTAAAAGGATTACAAGATGAAGTTTTAACTGATGAAGAATATTTAGAAGAAGTACAAAAAATAGTAAAATGTAATGAAGAAGTAGAAACGGAAGAAGTAATTGGTGAAAAAGAAATAATAGTAAGTGATGTAGATAAAGATGCAGGGATGTTATATAAAAGTGATAAGGAAAAAATGTTTGGATATAATACAAGTGTAATATGTGAAAATAATAATTATGTATTAACAGTAGATACAAATGGAAGTAATGTTCATGACTCAGTATCTTTTTACCAATCATTTGATAATTTAACAAGTCACTTTGATATTTCTAAAATAAATTATTTTGTAGGAGATGCTGCATATTTAACTCCACATATTTGTAAAACAATAATAGATTTAGAAATGATACCAGCTTTTCCGTATACAAGAAAAGGATACAGAAAAGATTATTTTAAAAAATACGAATTTACATATGATGAATATAATGATATTTATATATGCCCAAATGAAAAAGATTTGATACCAACAGGAAGAATAGATAAAAATGGATATATAGTTTATAAAGCGGATGAACAAGATTGTTCAAAATGTCCATTTAAAAGTCAATGTACAAAAAGTAAATATAAACAAGTATTAAGACATGTTTGGGAGGAATATAAAGAAATGACTAATGATTATAGACATCATGAAGATGTAAAAGAAATATATAAGCAAAGACCACAACATATAGAGAGAGTCTTTGCAGATGGGAAAATGAAGTATGGACTTCGAAGTACATACTTTAGAACAAAAGAAAGGGTCCACCGTGAGTTAACCCTTCTTTATGCGTGCATGAATCTTAAGAAATTTGCAATACACCATTATGTCTAGTATAGGAATATACTAGACATAATAGTTTATTAAGTTAATTTTTGTCAATAATTTCAAAATAAAAGACAAATAAGTAAATTTTTTACTTATTTGTCAACAGTCTGAAACCTTCTAATTTCTTAGAAGGTTATTTATCACAATTAGGGCAAACTACACTATCCTTTTTCATAACTAGAAGTTCTTTACATTTACTACATATTTCACCAGTAGGTTTATCCCAACTAGCATACTTGCATTTAGGAAAATTACTACATCCATAAAATTCTTTTCCTCTTTTAGTTTTCTTTACGATTATATCTCCATCACATTTTGGACACTTACATATAACAGTAGCACTCTTTTCTACTTTAGGTATATACTTACATTCAGGGTATCCACTACAAGCAATGAATTTTCCATATTTACCATGCCTATATACTAAAGGTTTACCACACACTGGACACAACTCTCCAGTTTCTTCTGGACGCTCTTTTTCCATCTTACTATATGCTTCTTCTACTAGAGGTTCGAAATCTTTATAGAATTTATTTAATAGTTCATACCATACATACTTTCCTTCTGCTACTTTATCTAAGTCTGTTTCCATTTCACTAGTATACTTAACATTTATAATACTGCTAAAATATTCTTGTAATTTATCAGTTACTTGCACTCCAACAGTTGTAGGGATAAACTTCTTATTTTCCATACTAATATATTTTCTTTCTTTTAATACTTCAATAATTTTAACATAAGTACTAGGTCTACCTATTCCAAGGCTCTCTAACTCTTTAATTAAAGTATCTTCTTTAAATCTTGCGGGTGGTTCAGTAAAGTGACTATTTGCTTTTATTTCTTTACTTACAATTACACTTGATTTATAACTACTAAAGTCAGGTAATACTTTATCATTTGTTGTTTCGAATTCTTTATATATTTTTAAATACCCATCAAAAGTATTAACTTGTCCACTAGCATTAAATTTGTAATCATTATTATCTAATACTACACTAGTATTATTATATTTAGCATCTGCCATTAAACTAGCCAAAGTTCTAACATATATTAAGTTATATAGTTTATATTCATCATCACTCAAATAATTTTTTATACTTTCTGGTGTTCTATTAATACTTGTTGGACGTATTGCTTCATGTGCATCTTGTACATTTTCTTTTTCCTTAGTCTTTTTAACATGGCCTACATATTTACTTCCATAATTATTCTTAATAAAACTAAATGCATCTTTAGTAAACACATCACTTAATCTAACACTATCTGTTCTCATATAACTTATTATACCAACTGTTTCATTATCAAGTTTCTTTCCTTCATAAAGAGCCTGGGCTAATTTCATGGTTTTTGAGGCACTAAAATTAAGTTTTTGATTAGCAAGTTGTGTTAGTGTACTAGTTGTAAATGGAAGTTTACTACTTTTTTTCTTCTCTTTAACTTCTACACTCTCTATATTAAAAGCATTAGATAATTTACTTAATATTTCATCTTTTAAAACAGGTGATTTTATTTCAATCTTTTTATTTTTATACTTAGTTAAAGTAGCTTCAAAATCATTAAAATAAGCATCTATTGTATAATATTCTTCACTATTAAAGTTTTCTATTTCTCTTTCCCTATCAACAATAAGTTTTAATGCTACACTTTGTACACGACCAGCACTTTTTCCTTCAGTTTTGCTTTGCATAAGTTTACTTAATCTAAAACCTATTATTCTATCTAATATTCTTCTACTTTCTTGACTATGAACTAAGTCCATGTCTATATTTCTAGGTTTTTTAAAAGCCTCTTTAATAGCATTTTCTGTTATTTCATTAAATACTACTCTTCCATAGTTATCACCTAGTTTTAAAGTATCTAATAAATGCCAACTGATTGCTTCTCCTTCACGGTCTGGGTCGGTAGCAAGTATTACATAATCACTATTTTTTACTTCTTTTTTAAGTTCAGTAACTAACTTACCTTTACCACTTATAACTTTATAATTAGGCTTAAAATTATTTTCTAAATCAACTCCAAGACCATATTTACCACTTGTAGCTAAATCTCTAATATGACCCTTACTACTTGTAACTTTATAATCTTTTCCTAAATACTTCTCAATTGTCTTACTTTTACTTGGACTCTCCACAATAACTAAATTCTTCATAATTTTCTCCTTTTAATCATCACTTGTCAAATAAAAGAATAAATAATATTTACTAAAAAGTCAAGTCTTTTATTAAAATATTCACTTGTTTATCACTTATAAATATTTTATAATAGTTTTAGGAGGGTTACAAATGAATTCAAATAATTTTGTTTATGCTAATATAGAAATGTGTACAAGTTATTCTAACACATTAAAATCATTTACCTATTTAGAAAGAGAACTACTTTATAAATTTGATGAAAACCATTTTGTAAGATTATCTGATATTAAAAACAAATTTTCTTTATTAAAGTATTACTTATATATTAAAGCAAATAAAGAATTAAAAGATGTAATACTTAATACTTCACCTAGTGGTTTTGGTTTATATATTAATAAGAATACTTTACAAAATGCATTTTTAGAATATGATGAATTTGTAAACATTAAAACACTAAAAAAGATCCAACATTAGGATCTTTTTTACTTTAACTACATATACATTCTACAAAAGTATCATTTAAACATCTTAGACAACATAAGCAATTAATATTCATAGTAAATATTGAATCAGTTGCTACATATGGATAAGGACTTGTAGTATCAGTATTCGCTGCAAGTACTCTAAATGTGCAGCAGCATCCATCTACTTTTTCTACTCTAAATACATTTGAACAATTAGCAGTGCCTTCTACTGTACAGTCAATATTAGTTCTAGTTGTAGGCATAGATAAAGGTTTTCCATTACTTCCACACATATAAAGCATAATTGGTCTAGTATTACATACTACACAGTTACTTCCTCCTCCAAGTGCAGGTCTATCACAAGAATTTAAACAATTTTCAGGACATGCATTTGATTGAAGAACATTTATTACTTGCAATATCTCTTGTAAACAATTATTTTCGCATTCATTACTATTTTGGTTACATCTATTATAACCATTATTATTATTCATATAATCCACCCCTTCTTTATATTCACTATTAATTTATGTAAATATAAATATTTTGTGAGTGAATTTACCTAATAACTATTCTTTTAAACTTTTCTTTAACTATTATCACCTCTTTCATTTACAAGTTTACTATAGTTTATTGTTAATTATGTGATTATTTTATGTATCTTTTGTGAAAAAAATAGAAATGAGTTTTAATTCATTTCTATTTCATATGGATTAGATGAAGAACCATCTCCACTTTTCCACATGGAATCTCCTTTTATGCTTATAACTGGTCTAACTGAATCTGTATCATTTATTGTTTTTAGATAAGGTATGCCATTTGCATTTTTATTATATCCATTTAAATACGAATTTTGTACATGCCAGCCTCGACTAGAAGTATATGGTGAAATAAGCCACCAGTCATAACTACCTGTTGAACTTTGTTTATCACTATTATAATAATACCAAGTTGTACTTTCTGGATTTTTTCCACCTGCATAAACTATTTCATCTACAGTCATTAATCCCAAAGGATATGTAAGTTTTGCACTTGTATTATTTACACTAAATGCATCACTTGTATTTGTACAGTTATATGATGGTTGCATGTTAGTAACTATTCTTTCATATGAAGCATAATTGAAATCATTTGTTGTCGAATATGTTTGCCCACTTGCTAGTTCTCTATCATTACAATATACAGCACTTGTACTCAAATACCTTGTATAACTAAGTAAATTTTCTTTATACCATTTATCTATGTATGTTTTTACTACACTATTATTTTCATTTGTTCTATTATTTTCTAAACTACCACTTGTTCCATATTTATATCCTACATACATTGGGTCATCACTATTTTCATTAAATTTACTTGTTCCTATATATGCTTCAGTTGAAGTAGTACTCGTTCCATGATACAAAAGTCTTATACTCTTGTCATAATTTGTTCTTATTATTCTCCAGTAAAAACCTCCAAACTTTACCCAGTTATTTTGAGCTTGACCTGCAAAATAATATACATCTACTGGTGTACTTCCATTAATACTTTCTGTTGAAGTAAACAGTGTGTTTGTGTTTTCTTCTGTATAATTGGTATTAAAGTCTGTTCTTGTATCTCTTGTTGGATTATCAGCTAGTATTCTGTTATATAATGATGGCTCCTCAGTTCCTTCAGTTATAAATAGTTTACCACTTAACACTTTGTTTTGATCAACATTCTGGTTAACATTTTCATCATTTGCATAAACAAATTCAACTGTATAAGTTTGTGTTACTCCTACATCTATACTTGCACTGTAAGCTAAGACTGTATCTTTTGCAGTTTCACTTTTTGGTACATCTTTATAGTCTTCCATATTGTATCCACCATTATTGCTTGTTATTTTATACCCTAAATAACCTTCAGTAACAAAAGTGTTAATGAGGTCTTGTATTACTATATTATACTTATAAGTTTCATTACTCTTATTAGTTATAGTAAATGTTTTAGATGTGCTCCAACCTGGTTCTATATTAGTACCACTTATACTTCCATCAGTTTCAGTAAATATTATTTGTAAGTCAGCACTTGTTACTGATACATCCTTTCCCTTTCCTATTATTTGTGCTGTAAAGTAAGCTAGTGTTACACTTAAGACAACTACTAATAAACTAGCAACAACTAAAATAGTTTGTTTCTTTTGCATAAACTTTTCCCTCTTTTTAATTACACAACAAAAAATGGGTAGACTCATTCTATCCATTTTATTTCATGCAAAAAATTCTTAACTTTTAAGTTAGTTAGAAGATAGTAACCCTCCCCCCATTTAGTACTTTACTTTGTACTAAAGAGAAAGACATATAACTCATATTATCATTAATTTTATTAGTCATATTGTGTTTCCTCCTTCTACCTTAACTAAATTTATTATACAAAAAAAGTACTTTTATTTCAAGTACCTTTTAGTATGTTTTTTAACATCCAGTTGAAGTCTCTTCAATTATATATGGATTAGTTGCAGAACCATCTCCACTCAAGTATTTAACACAGGATTTTAGACTAATAACTGGTCTTACTGCTGATGTATTATGGACATAATATGCCTTTAAGTTTCCAGGATACATTTGTCCATCTAAAAGTAAAACTCCGGCACGACCACTATTATTCCAAAGGAAAGGTGTCATTAGCCACCACATATAATTTCCAGTTGAACTTGTTTTTACACTATTATAATAAAACCATGTGGTTGCATTCATATAAATCATTCCACCAGCATATACTACTTCATCTGAAGTCATTAATGCTATAGGATATTTAAGACTTCCATTTCCGGTGCTTGCATCCACTGTGAATTTATCACCAACATTTTCACAATCATATGATGGAGTTTTATTAGTATCTATTCTTGTTCTGCCTGCGAAAGAAAAATCTGTTGAACAATTTGGACAATATGTTCCATCACTTACATTTCTATCATTACAATATACTGCAGTTAAACTTAAATATTTTCCAT
>ENA-OOWZ01000824-OOWZ01000824.1-human-gut-metagenome-genome-assembly--contig:-NODE-824-length-16083-cov-2.708448_pt1 | contig 16083 bp, 9 predicted proteins | sample MGYA00241580_ERZ501329 | MGnify/ENA primary metagenome ERZ501329 (study PRJEB25962, sample SAMEA2042923) | human gut metagenome | biome: human gut; feature: human-associated habitat; material: faeces... | reverse complement strand
AGGATAGTTTGCGGAGCAAACTCGAGGGCGAACGAAGTGAGCCGAGTCCCTCACTCTCCGCCAATAAACAGGGCATAGCAAAAGCTATGTCCTGTTTTTTGCTTGAAAGTAAAAACGGGATTCGAACCCTTATAATCTTTTGCAAGACGAAGTCTTGTCAAAAGAAGTCTACAATAGGATAGTTTGCGGAGCAAACTCGAGGGCGAACGAAGTGAGCCGAGTCCCTTAGAGGCAAGACCTGTCCCTGTGCGCAACAAATTTGATATAAAATCACATTCTGCCAGCAGTTTTTACAGAGTTGTTTAATCATAATATTTTAATTCAAAACAAACCTCCGTTATATTCAGCTTGAATTTTGAATATGCGAATTGCACTGACTATTAACCCTATAAGCAATATTGTAGCACCTACAACCGATATAACCTTAACTTGATAAAATAGGCTTAAAAACGAGTGAATTATAATAGGAATGCTCATTTCTGCTAACGCCGTACCAATTGCTCCCGAATAGTTTTCAACATCTGTTACGTTTTTGTAGTGATATGAATGCAGCAGAGATAAATTTCCGCCTTTTATTATTAAGCCGACAATCAAAACCGCTGCTGCAATCACAATCGAAATAACCGATGTTAAAATGTTTTCAACTTCAATTTCGGTTTTAAAGGCTTCAAAAAGGTTTTTTGCAAGAATAATTAAAACCGGCGATATAGCAATTATAAGTAACAGCGTATAAATTGCAACCTGCTTTTTCTGCTTTTCATTAGCCCGCTCATTTTTTCGGATAGCCTCAAGCACATTTTCATCTGCAGTTGTTGACAGTTTTTCAATATCTATTCTTTTCCCAGAAAGTAATTCGTTTACGCTAACCGAAAAGAACTCGCTTAAAGCCATTAGTGACGATACATCAGGATAGCCTTTTCCTGTTTCCCAACGAGAAATTGCTTTGTCAGAAACGTTCAATACCTCTGACAAATCTTTTTGCGTCATTTCTCTTTCGTTACGTAATTTTGCTATAAACGCGCCGCATTTTGTTGCATCCATAAAAACACCGCCTTTTCTTTTACCTAAAGAATAGCATTATAAGCCTAATAAGGCAACCTATGAATCGTAGAATGCGGAAAAACATTTGTCAACAGACAACCGTAAGGTCTATCCCTACAGCACAATATATTTTCCCGTTTGATAACTACAGTTAATATATTTGTAAATTCCCTCGGCAGGGACAAGCTCCTGCCATACACTGCGGGATATTATTAGCAATTTGTGCTGTATTTTTTTATTATACAACATTCCTCTTTTCACTTTTCGCTTTTCTCAGCCCGTAAGGGATTGCCGCCGCCATACCGCGCAGGATGAAAACAGCAAATGCAAAAATGCATCTGAAAAAGCTAAATAACAAACCGAAACAGAGTGGTGGTGAAACAAAGCTGTTAACGGTAACCATTTATGTTTGCCTTTCGACGAGGGGGATTAATAATCACGGAAATCTGAGAGCCGAGTCCCTTGCTCTCCGCCATAATACACCGTAATTTTGATAGAATTACCGTGTGCTTTTTCTGTATTATTTATTGTCTAAAATTTTATGTGATGATATAATGGTTAATAAAACAAATTTTATAAATTGCAATAACAAAATTTGTTGTAAGGTGGGGATGAATTGAACAAAGAACTTCAAAAACGTATAAAGCTGTTAAATTGCCGAGCGAATGCTTTCATTATATGCCTTGGGATTGCTGCTGTTTTTTTGCTTCTTGGAGGAGTTTGCGTATCTGACAGCGAGTCCCGTATTTTCGGGCTTATTTTGCTTGCAATTGCCGGAGTTAATATAGTCATTTTTGTTTATGTGATTCTTGCCGCAAAAAATGATGCAAAAGCATTTGAAGCAAGGCCGTGTGTTTTGTGTTCGCATACAGGTATTAAATATGACGATTTCATCAAAGAACTCGAAGATTTATCAAAAAAAGGAAAACGGCTGAGCATATCAGAAAACCTACATTATTTCAAATTTAAAAAAGGTTTGTACCTTACAACGATTATATATAGAACAGACAACTTCTCAAAAAGAGAATTTGATAACGCAAAAAAACGTATTCTCCGAAAAGCAACGAAAGAATTTAAGTTGTCGCACAGTAATTATGACGAATACAAAATTTATAAAACCATACAGTTAAACATCATCTGTCTTGATTCGATGAATAGTGAAGTTAACAGCCTTTTGTCACATAACGCCAATCACAATTTAATGCGAGTAGAGGGCTTGATGAATGTGGTCTTGGTCGGAGACAAGATTATTATCCCGCCGATTTACGGAGATTGCTACGAGACAATAGGCAGATACAAAAAAATAGTGAATTTTATAGTCGAAAATATTATTTGATTTTTGTTGTAAGCAAGTTTGTTTACTCTGCCTTTGTTATGTGTAAATATAAAAAAGCAACCTGTTTGACACCTTTTTTTCACTCGAATTCAAAGGAGCGATACACGCTTTTTGGTTTCTGCTTTATGCCTTGTCCGAATGTCGTTTTTGTGATAAAATATATATTATTAAAAATATGTTTGTAGGGCGATATAAGATAAAAACGCCTGCAAAAATACTGATTATACGGAGAATTATATGGAGCTTATACGTTTGAGAGACAGCAGGGGAAAAATATTTGATACCGCAATGAAACTCTATGAAAAAAGCTTCCCGAAATACGAGCAGAGGTCATATGACGCACAGCAGAGGGCCATGTATGATGAGCAGTACCATTTTGACCTTATATACGATGAGGGCGAATTTATAGGCGAAGTGCTTTATTGGGATACCGACAGCTTTATATATATTGAGCATTTTTGTATTTTAACCGAAAAGCGCAACCGCAAGTACGGAGAGCGCACGCTCTCGATGCTGCAAGGCTGCGATAAAACCATTATTTTGGAAATCGACCCGCCGAAGGATGAAATATCCGTTCGCCGTCGCGGATTTTATGAGCGAAACGGATTTAAATTAAACGACTTTGAACATTTTGCACCGGCTTACACAAGGGGTGGCTCTGATTTTGAGCTTAAAATTATGACGTATCCCGGTAAAATCTCAAAGGAGCTGTATGATGATTTTTATGAGTTCCTTTGTGCCAAGGTAAAAATGTACATTTGACGGCGGTGCTTTTAACGGCGTGAACTGTAAAGGTTAATTCCGCCGTGATACATATTGAGTTAAACGTCGCTGTTAAAAAATGCACGCGTTTCTTTGCAAAAATAAATATCTGTTTACAGAATATATTGATTTTTTTACTCTTTTGTTGACATTGTACATAAAAATGTTATAATAAAAACACTATGATTTAAATGAGGTGGAACAATATGGGAGCTAAAAAAACCGTAATGCTGACCGGTGCCTCCGGTCATATGGGTTTCCACGGTTTTAAGGAACTTTACGCTAAGAAAGATAAGTTTAATCTTGTTCTTTTACTTCGCGGAAGTGAAAAAAACCGTGTTAAATTCAAGGATTTTGAAAATGATCCTTCAGTCAGAATAGTTTGGGGCGATCTTACAAACTATGAGGATGTTCTCAACGCAGTAACAGGTTCTGACTATATTCTTCATGTAGGCGGCATGGTTTCTCCTGCAGCTGACTGGAAACCGTACAGAACACAGAAAACAAATATAGGTGCTGCTCAGAATATCTGCAAGGCAGTTCTTGCTCAGCCGGATCCCGACGCAGTTAAGGTCTGCTACATAGGCACCGTTGCCGAAACAGGCGGTCGTAACTATCCTATCCATTGGGGCCGTTGCGGCGATCCGCTCAAGGTTTCGGTATATGACCATTATGCTGTTTCTAAGTGCATAGCAGAGCGTGTATTCGTTGAGAGCGGTATTAAGAATTGGGTTGTTATGCGTCAGTCGGGCATACTTTATCCCAACATTCTTAAAAATATGGATCCTATTATGTTCCACGTTCCGATCAACGGCGTTCTTGAGTGGTGCACCGTTGAGGATTCGGGCCGTTTGCTTGCCAACCTCTGCGATGAAGATGCAAAAGGCAACCTCGGTTCCGATTTCTGGAATCACTTCTACAATATAGGTTCAGGTAAGGAATACAGAATTTCAAACTATGAGTTTGAGTGCCTTCTTCTCGGTACTCTCGGTCTTGCAGGCCCCGAAAAGCTCTTTGACCCCAACTGGTTTACAACGAAGAACTTCCACGGTCAGTTCTATGCAGACGGCGATAAGCTTGAAAACTTCCTTCACTTCCGTGAGAACCTCCCCGTTAAGGATTACTTCAACCGTCTTGCAGATCAGGTTGAATTCTACTTTAAAATTCCGAGATATCTTCCGAAGAACCTCGTTGCAGCTTGCGCGAAGCCCTTTATGAAGAAGATTGCCAAGACTCCGGACTTCGGTACTCTTGACTGGGTTGAAAAGAACAACAAGCAGCGTCTTGACATCTACTTCGGCGGCATGGACGAGTGGAAGAAGATCCCGTCAAAGTGGGAAGATTTCGACATCATCAAGTTCGATAAGGATAACAGCGCGGCTGAGCAGTTTAAGCTTGACCACGGTTATGATGAGACAAAGCCCGAAGCAGAGCTTGACATTGAGGATATGAAGCAGGCTGCTAAGTTCCGCGGCGGCGAGTGCCTCTCCGAGACAATGACTAAGGGTGATATGGCTACTAAGCTTAAATGGAAATGCGGCCACTGCGGCGCAGAATTCGAAGCAAGCCCCGCTCTTATACTTCTCGGCGGACATTGGTGCCCCGAGTGCTATATCCCGCATAAGGCTTGGGATTATGACGCTATCGCCAAGACAAACCCGTTCTTTGCTCAGGTTTGGTATCCGAACCACAGAAAAGACGAGAACAACCGTTACGACTTTGACGAGCTGTTCCACATAGACGGTGTTGCTTGGGACGACATTAAGAGATGATTTTGCAGAATTGCATAAAAGAACCGTGAGGTCTTATGACTTCACGGTTCTTTTTTTGTTTACATGATTATTCTATTCCGATAACCTTGTAATCCTTGTCCTCAACGGCTTTCTTGAGAACGTCATTGTCGATTTCACCTTTAAGAGTAACCTTTGCGGTACCGCTTACATGGCTTACTTCGGCTGACTCAACCTCGGGTAATTCTTCAAGAGCTTTCTTGACTGCAGCTTCACAATGTCCGCACATCATACCTTCGATTTTAATTGTCTTTTCCATAGCTTTTGATTCCTCCGTTACATTTTTTAAATGCTTTTTTATTTTATGGTCGTGGCTTGCGTCACGAAGCTTAAACAGATTAAGTCTCAGGGCATTGGTTACAACGCAGAAGCTTGAAAGGCTCATTGCCGCAGCTCCGAGCATGGGGTTCAGCGTAAGTCCGAGAGGGATAAATACGCCGGCGGCTATCGGAATACCTATTGTGTTGTAGAAGAACGCCCAAAACAGGTTTTCGTGTATATTTCTAAGCGTCGCTCTGCTGAGCCTTATGGCTGCGGGCACATCGGAAAGACGACTCTTCATCAGAACGACGTCGGCTGCATCTATGGCAACATCTGTGCCTGCACCTATGGCTAAGCCTATGTCGGCTCTTGTAAGTGCGGGTGCGTCGTTTATTCCGTCGCCGACCATTGCCACCTTGCCGAGCTTTTTAAGCTTTTTGATTGCCTCTTCTTTACCGCTCGGTAAAACCCCGGCGATTACTTCGTCAACACCGGCTGATTTACCTATTGCGTTTGCGGTACGCTCGTTGTCGCCCGTGAGCATCACAACGCGTATTCCCATATTCCTGAGCTCTTTAACGGCTTTAGGGCTGTCGTCTTTAATGACGTCCGCCACGGCTATAATGCCGAGAAGCTTCCCATCCAGAGCGAAGAAGAGGGGAGTTTTACCATCGCCTGACAGCCTTTCGGCAATTTCCTTGATGCCGGGCGATATTTCGGCCTTTGTTTTTATGAAATTGAGATTACCTGCGAATATATTCTTTCCGTTTACGGTGCCGCTGAGGCCGTTTCCGGGCAAAGCTTTAAAGATAGATACGTCGTCGCAGATGATATTTTTGCTCTCCGCATATGATATTACAGCCTTTGCAAGCGGATGCTCACTCTTCTTTTCAAGAGACGCCGCAGCTTTAAGAAGCTCATTTTCTGTTGTTTCACCGTTTGGGATAATGTCCGTAACTCTCGGCTCGCCCTTTGTTATTGTGCCGGTCTTGTCGAGTGCCACAATCTGTATTCTGCCTGTTTCCTCAAGAGACGCCGCTGTTTTGAAAAGAATACCGTTCTTTGCGCCGAGACCGCTGCCCACCATTATCGCAACCGGAGTCGCAAGACCTAAGGCGCACGGGCATGATATTACGAGAACCGAAATTCCGCGTGCAAGCGCATAGCCTACGCCGTGACCGAGCAGAAGCCATATTACGGTTGTGATTACCGCGATAATTATTACAGCCGGGACGAATATGCCCGAAACCTTATCCGCGATTTTTGCTATCGGGGCCTTTGTGGCTGCGGCGTCGCTGACCATTTTAATGATTTGCGATAGGGTTGTGTCCTCACCTACGTGTATGGCACGGCATTTCAAAAATCCCGACCGATTGACGGTTGCCGCCGAAACCTTGTCTCCTGCGGCTTTGTCTACAGGAATGCTCTCACCGGTAAGCGCCGATTCGTCTACGGCACTTTCACCCTCGATTATCACACCGTCTGCCGGTATACTCTCGCCGGGGCGTACTAAGAATATATCGTCTTTTTGTACCGCGTCAATAGGCACGGTCTTTTCTTCGCCGTCTTTTAAAATTACCGCACTTTTTGGTGCGAGCTTCATAAGACTCTTTAATGCGTCGGTCGTTTTGCCCTTTGAGCGCGCCTCAAGGGTCTTGCCCACGGTTATAAGTGTGAGAATCATAGCGGCGGACTCAAAATAAAAGTCCATCATATAGGTGTTTACAGCCTGCATATCGCCGCGTGTCTGAGCGCCTGTCATCATAAAGAGAGCGTAAGTGCTGTATACGAATGCGGCGGTTGAACCGAGGGCTACGAGGGTATCCATATTCGGGGCTCTGTGCCACAGACTTTTAAAACCGCTGATAAAGAACTTTTGGTTTATTACCATAATTATAACGGTAAGCAAAAGCTGAGTAAGTCCCATTGCAACGTGATTGCTGTTATAAAAAGAGGGGAGGGGCCATCCCCACATCATATGACCCATCGAAAAATACATCAGTATTATAAGAAATCCGACTGACCAAAACAGACGCTTTTTGAGCTTTGGTGTTTCTGTGTCGCGGAGTGCGGATTCATCGACACTTTCGGCGGCTTTACTTCCGCCTTTCTTAGATGCTCCGTAGCCGGCTTTTTGTACTGCTGATATTATAGCTTTGTCTGATGCCGTCCCTTCAACGCCCATGGAGTTGGTGAGTAAACTGACTGAACACGACGTTACGCCGGGCACTTTTGATACCGCTTTTTCAACTCTCGCAGAACACGCCGCACAGCTCATACCGGTGACGTTATACTGTGTCATTATTTTTTTACCTCCCGTGTCTTTACGGAAACAGCCTTGTAGCCTGCCGATTCAACAGCGTTTTTGAGCGTTTCGTCGTCAATTTTTCTGTCGAGCGAAACAACCGCTTCTTTTTTGTGAAGATTTACTCTCGCCGAAGCTCCGTCTATTTTGTTTATAGCTCGCTCAACGCGATTCCGGCAGTTTTCGCAGCTCATTCCGTCTATCGAAATTATCTTTTCTTCCGTTACGGGGTCGTCGAGCTTTTTGCGCTCGGGTCTTAATTCTCCGCCGCCACCGCAACAGCCGCCCTGACCTTTAAAGTGTTTCGCGCCGGAAACCGCCGCCAATACCACAATTGCTATGAGAACTATTATTAAAACAGCATTCATTATATTTTACCCGTCTTTCTTTATTTCATAAGCTTTTGAAGTGTAACCACAAGCTCGTCAATCGATTCGTCTTTGCCGTTCCTTATATCGTCGGCAACGCATGTTCTTATGTGATTTGCAAGCAGTTCTTTATTAAAAGCATTTATCGCGGCGTTTCCGGCGGCGGATTGTATGAGTATATCCGGGCAGTAAGCGTTGTTTTCCACCATGCCTTTTATTCCGCGGATTTGCCCCTCAATTCGGTTAAGCCTGTGTATAAGCTTTTTATATTCCTCGGGGGAACGCTCTTTTTTTCGCTGTGAGCAGTGACAGCACTTTTCTTTTTCCATGAACCACACCTCATTTATATACCCTTAGGGGGTATCTTTAATATATACCCGTGAGGGGTATGTTGTCAAGTCTGATTTATTTTTTTGTTTTTATATGTGACTATGCTATGGCAAAACAAAAAAAATACCGGAGTCTTTTTGCGACTCCGGTAAATATCATTAAACCGTATTATTTCTTTATGCTCTCTATGGTAAAGGAATAAGCATATTTCTTGTTTGGATGGAGTATATACGGCTCACGCACGTGTGCGTCACCGGGCATATCTCCGCCTACGCCGAGCTGAGTTAAATCAAAGTTAAACGTCGTAATATCCTTGTGCTTTAACTCATGAATATGCGTGGCTTTCTCAAGCTCATTCTGCGTGTAATGCCAGGCGCTGAATGCGAGCGGAGTGTTGTACGGAGCGGTAAATTTAAGGCCATTGCCGTCCTTGTCGGTTATTTCGACATAACGGACGTCAACTCTGTTGCCGTTTTCCTGCGGACGCATATAGTGGTGCTCAAGGTCGTCAACGCTCATCTCGTGAATAGCTATTTTGCCGCCGGTTTTACGGTCGATATATGTTTCCTGTGGACCTCTGCCGTACCACTTTACGTAGTTGAGTTCGGGTATAAGCCCCATCTGCGTACCGAATCTCAGAAGTGTAAAGGCCTTTGGAGTACCCTCGTGGTTGACCTCAATTTTGCCGTCGGGATAGATAATATATTTCGATTTAACGCCCGAGAATGAGAATACTGCCCAGTCAACATATATGATGATTTCACCGTTTGCGCCCTCATCTATGGCTGTTATTGTGCCCTGTGCCGTATCGGTTGCGGTTCTCCATGTGTAATACGGATGAAGCGGAATAAGGAAGGGAACAAAGTTTGTAAGTGAAAAGTCGTTGTCGATAAGCGCGCGGAAGTAATTCGGCTTCAAGGGTGTTTTTAAATATTCCTTGCCGTCAAAGCGCAGCGAAACTATTTTGCCGTCGGTAACCTTTACCGTGAAGTTTTCACCCTGAATTGTAGCTGTTGTGCCTATCTGAACGCATTGAAGTTTACCCTTTGAATTATCGGGAAGAGCTTCGGGCATCTTCTTTAGAATTATCTGGTCAAATGACTGTTCATAGCCCTTTTCGCAGTAACGCTCCTTGTTTTTGCGAAGGAATGAGAATGTGATAATGCACTCGGCGTTCGGAAGATTATCGGAAGAGAACGGCACTGTGATGTCCTTTGAAGAGAGTGGGGGAACCGAAAGATTGTCGATAATACCCGATTCAATCTCTTTGCCGTTTGCGGTTACGGTCCATTTAAGGTCAAATTCCGAAAGGTCGGTGAATAAGTGCTTATTTTTAACGGTAAATTCTTTCTTTTCAAGGTCTTTTTCAATAACCTTCATTTCGGCGTAAACCTTTTTGACCTCATATGCCGACGGGTGAACCTTTCTGTCGGCGGCAATTATACCGTTTGCACAGAAGTATGTGTTACTGCCTGTCATAGCGGTTGTGTTGGGAAGCTGGAAGGGTCTGCGCGGCTCTGATTTTTCAAAGTCCGTACCGTAAAGCCAATGATCTCCGTCAGGAGCCTTGTAGCGAAGAGCCTGGTCTACGAAGTCCCAAATAAATCCGCCGCACATATTATCGTATTTCTCGAAGTCATCCATATATTCCTGGAAGTTGCCGAGGCTGTTTTCCATTGCGTGCGCATATTCGCACAGTATTACGGGCTTCGTGTAAGCCTCTTTCGGAATGGGCTTTGAATCTGCGGCGAGCTGGTTTGCAACGTTATCGTAAAGGCTTATGGTGATTGGCTCGCGATTGCCGAGCTTTTCCATAATGTCGGGGAGGGGATACATTCTTGATATAACGTCGCTCTTTGTCAGGTCAAAATCGCCCTCATAGTGGAACTGTCTCGTTTTGTCAAGCTCCAAAGCGGCTTCCTTCATCTTAGCGAAGTTTGTGCCGTCGCCGGCCTCATTGCCGAGTGACCACATAAATACGCAGGCGTGGTTTCTGTCGCGAAGTACCATTCTCTGCATTTTGTCCACAACCGCATTAGTCCATACGGGATTGCTTCCCGGAACGCCCTTTCTGCGGACGCCGTGACTTTCCATATCGCATTCGTCCATAACATAGAAACCGTATTCGTCGCAAAGCTCATAGAAGAACGGATCATCTGGATAGTGAGAAGTGCGGATAGAATTTATGTTGCAGCGTTTCATTATGTCGAGATCCTGATAATATCTCTCCTTCGGAACCGCCCAACCGTGATCCGGGTCGAAATCGTGACGGTTTACACCGCGAATCATCAGAGGCTGGCCGTTAAAGAGAATTTTTTCTCCTACTATCTCAACCTTTTTGAAACCGAAACGGATTGACTTGTATGTTGTTGTTTTACCGGTTTTAAGCTCGATAACAAGAGTGTAGAGCTCCGGTGTTTCGGCACTCCATTTGAGCGGATTTTTTATTACCGTTTCAAGGTTTATTGTTTTGCTGTCTTTTCCGGCAATCGTGAATTCCTCCGAACCCAGCTTTTGCTTTTTGCCGTCTTTTTCAATATAAGCACTGAGCTTTGAAGCTTTGTCTTCGCCTTCATAATTTATGATTTTTGCTTCAAGCTTTGTATCGCTGTCCTTGTAATCCTTATCAAGATCGGTTGTTATAAAGAAGTCGCGAAGACAGGTCTTGGGCTCGGCGAAGATATATACCTCTCTGTAAAGACCGCAGAGAAGCCACATATCCTGATCCTCTATGTACTGAGCGTCGCTGTAACGGTAACATTTTACGGCTACCTCGTTGATTCCGTTCTTAACATATTTTGTGATGTCAAATTCGTGCGGAGTCATGGAGCCTTGAGAATAACCTACAAAGCTTCCGTTTATATATACCTCGATTGCGGATTTGGCTGCGCCGAAGTGTAAAAATATTTCTTTTCCGTCGAAGTTTTCGGGCAGGGTAAATGCGCGTCTGTAAAGACCGATTTCCTGCATATTGTGGTCAATGCAGGGGATTTTGCTCTTTTGACGGCTGATAGCCCTCGGAAAAGTACTTGCATAGTAATACGGAGCACTGCCCGTACCCTCCGTTTGCCAAACCGACGGAACGGTTATGTATCGCCAATCTGAATCATCAAAGCTCGGCTCATAAAAATCAGGCGGACAGTTGTCTATGCCCATCTGCCAATGGAATTTCCATTTTCCGTTAAGAGTTACCTTGTAAGGTGACTCTTTTCTTTCCGCAGCATCGAGCGCGTTATCGTATGAAAATGCGATGACGTGGCCGTCCTCTTTGTTTCTCTTGATAACGGCGGGGTTTTCCCAATCGTATCTTTTTTTGATCTCCATTTTCTTCTCCAATCTTTTTATACTGAATTTATACAAACAAATTAATAACAGCTTATTCCTTTTCCGCATCCTGCTTGTATGCGAGATATTCTATAAATTGCCTTGCGGTCCTCGGGCTTCTGCCGCCGGCTCTCAAAGCGTGAGCCTCCGCTTTCATTATAAGCTTGTCCTCCGGCATATTTATGCCGTATTTTTTTGCAAGTTCAACAACAATGCCCGAATACAGATTTTTGTCCGGTCTTGAAAACGTGATTTGCAAGCCGAATCTTGCCGAAAGGCTTGTAAGCTCCTGCATCGTATCCTGAATATGAACATCGTCTCCGTCACGGTCGGCAAAGCTCTCTTTGACAAGATGACGGCGGTTTGATGTTGCGTATATCGCTATGTTTTTGGCCCTGCCGTTTACGCTGCCCTCCAAAATAGCCTTCAGTGCACCGAAGTCCTCATCGTTTTTGGTGAAGCTCAAATCATCTATAAATATTATGAATTTAAGCGGATTGCCCGATATCCTGTCCATTATGTCCGGCAGGGAATAGAGCTGATTTTTCTTAACCTCGATAAGTCTCAAACCGTCATCCTTAAATTCGTTCGCTATTGCTTTTACGGTACTGCTCTTACCGCTTCCGGCATCGCCGTATAAAAGAACATTATTGCACGGTTCCCCCTTTAAAAGAGCCTTTGTGTTATCAATTACCTCGCTGCGCTCGCGCTCGTAACCGGAAAAATCCGAAAGTCTTTGCGTGTCGGGGTATTTAACAGGCACAATATCGCCGTTTTTAATGATAAAGACGTGGTATTTTGCCCATATGCCGTATCCGGTTTTGGATATGTTTTTTATTCTGGAGAGATAAATGCTTTTTATATCGGCTTTTTCGGTAGTCCAGCCGGGGAGAGACTCATTTTCGAGGCGCAGGCTCTTTTTAACATCGTCCGACCGCACGGCCGCCAATTCGTTAAGCGTGTCAAGCTCCATATTCAGAGCCTCGTCATAATGGCTGCCGAGTTTTTTGTGACCATACTTTAATATGTAAGCGTTTTCGTCCTCAAGAACGGCGTTTAAAACATATTTTGAAAAATTATCGGTTTCCGCAAAAAGCTTCGAGAGAAAATCGGCATATAAGTAAACCTCTTCTTTTTCGCTCTTTTGTTCATCGGCAAGCTCGGTGAACGATTTGATGACATCGTCATTTAACAGATTTCTGAAAATGACAAGAGAAAAGAGCTTGTGCGAAAGCTCTTCAAAATTCAACATAATACAATAACATCTCCGAAAATAATCAAAAAAGACTTGACATATGCCATTGACAAGCATATAATAATAAACTGCTATAAAATGGAAGCATATGCTCTTGTCGTTTTTTTGTATTAGTAGTTTATCACAAAAAATCAATTAAATCAATAGCATATCACAATCAATTATTATAGTAATCTCCCGCCGGGTTGCAATTTGTCAATACCCTTGCTTTTTGCGGTCGGCGTTTGGAATAATTTTGCGAACGGAGAGTGATAAGCCCTATGGTGAATGTCAAACCAGTAAAACTCGGAAGAAACACACGCATGAGCTTTTCTAAAATCAATGAGGTAATGGAGATGCCCAACCTCATCGAGGTACAGAAAAATTCCTATCAATGGTTTCTTGACGAAGGTCTGAAGGAAGTATTCCGCGATGTCGCAGATATTACGGACTATTCCGGCAACCTTGTTTTGAGCTTTGTCGATTACAGAATGGACGATGCTCCCAAATATACCGTCAAGGAATGTAAAGAGAGGGACGCGACATATGCTGCTCCTTTAAGAGTTACTGCAAGGCTGCTCAACAAAGAAACGGGCGAAATTAAAGAAAGCGAAGTCTATATGGGCGATTTCCCGCTCATGACAGACAGCGGTACCTTCGTAATCAACGGTGCGGAGCGCGTTATTATTTCGCAGCTTGTCCGTTCTCCCAGCGTGTACTATGGTATGACGCATGATAAAACGGGTAAAGAGCTCTACTCGACTACCGTTATCCCCAACAGAGGCGCATGGCTCGAGTACGAAACTGACCAGAACGACCTGTTTTATGTAAGAATTGATAAGAACAGAAAGATTTACATCACTACCTTTATCAGAGCACTCGGACTTTCCTCAAACGAAGAGATACTTGACTTTTTCGGCTATGACGAGAGAATCAAGGCTACTCTCGAAAAGGATACTACCATAAATACCGAGCAGGCTCTTATCGAAGTATACAAGAGACTGCGTCCTGGCGAGCCTCCCACACTCGAGACTGCTCAGGCACAGATTGATAATCTCTTCTTCGATCCGCACAGATATGACCTTTCAAGAGTAGGTCGCTATAAATACAATAAAAAGCTTGCAATCTCCGCTCGCATAGCCGGCTTTAAGGCTGATGAACCGATTATCAGCAATCTTACCGGTGAGATACTTGCGGAGCCGGGCGAAACCATAACCCCCGAGCTTGCTTACAGAATAGAGCAGGAGGGCGTTAATACCGCCGTTATAGTAACTCCGGAGGATAAAACCGTTAAGGTCTATTCAAACGGTATGGTTGACATCGGTGAGTATGTTCCCATGTTCACAGAGGCTGAGCTTGAGGATATCGGCATTAACGAGAAGGTACGCTTTACCGTGCTTCAGGAAGTGCTCGAAAAGTGCGGCGACGATAAGGATGCGCTTTCCGAGGAGCTTTCGGCTCGTTGCGACGACCTTATTCCGAAGCATATCATAATTGATGATATAATGGCTTCTATCAACTACCTCAACTGCATTGCGGACGGCGTAGGTACAACGGATGACATAGACCATCTCGGCAATCGTCGTATCCGTTCCGTCGGCGAGCTTCTTCAGAATCAGTTCAGAATAGGCTTTTCCAGAATGGAGAGAGTTGTAAAAGAAAGAATGACTCTTCAGGCGCAGGAGCCCGATAAGGTAACTCCCGCCGCTTTGATAAATATTCGCCCCGTTATGGCGGCTATAAAAGAGTTCTTCGGTTCGTCTCCGCTTTCTCAGTTCATGGATCAGACAAACCCCCTCGCAGAGCTTACTCATAAGAGAAGACTTTCCGCTCTCGGTCCCGGCGGTCTTTCACGTGACCGTGCAGGCTTCGAGGTTCGTGACGTTCATTACAGCCACTACGGCCGTATGTGCCCCATAGAGACCCCCGAAGGACCGAACATCGGACTTATCTCTTATCTTGCAACATTTGCAAGAATCAATAAATACGGCTTTATCGAGGCTCCGTTCCGCCGCATAGATAAGGAAACGGGAACGGTACTTGATGAGGTCACCTATATGACCGCAGACGTCGAGGATAACTACATGGTAGCTCAGGCTAACGAGCCTCTCGACGAAAACGGCAAATTCAAGCGCAAAAAGGTCAATGCCCGTTATCGTGACGAGTTTATGGAGATTGAGGCTTCGGAAGCCGACTACATGGACGTATCGCCGAAGATGGTAGTTTCCGTTGCAACCGCAATGATTCCTTTCCTCGAGAACGACGACGCAAACCGTGCACTTATGGGTTCAAACATGCAGAGACAGGCGGTTCCGCTTCTCACAACCGAGTCTCCCATAGTAGGAACCGGTATGGAATACAAGGCGGCGGTCGATTCGGGCACCGTAGTTCTCGCAAAGCGCGCCGGTACCGTAACCAAGGCTGATGCGGAAACTGTTGAAATCACTACGGATGACGGTTCGGTTGACCATTATGACATAATCAAATTTATGCGTTCTAACCAGGGCACATGCATAAATCAGCGCCCGATAGTTTCCGAGGGTCAAAAGGTTGAGGCTCATGAGGTTATAGCCGACGGTCCTGCAACCTCGAACGGCGAAATTTCGCTCGGTAAGAATGCGCTTATCGGCTTTACCACTTGGGAAGGCTACAACTACGAGGACGCTGTTCTTATCAACGAAAAGCTTGTCCGCAACGATGTTTATACTTCAATTCATATAGAGGAATATGAGCTTGAGTCGAGAGATACCAAGCTCGGACCGGAAGATATTACAAGAGATATCCCGAACGTCGGTGAAGACGCTCTTTCCGACCTTGACGAAAACGGCATAATCCGTATCGGTGCCGAGGTTCATTCGGGCGATATACTTGTCGGTAAGGTAACGCCTAAGGGCGAGACGGAGCTTACCGCCGAGGAGAGACTTCTCCGCGCAATATTCGGCGAAAAGGCAAGAGAGGTTCGCGATACTTCCCTTCGCGTACCGCACGGCGAATACGGTATAGTAGTAAACGTCGAAGTGTTTACAAGAGAAAACAGCGACGAGCTCAGCCCCGGCGTTAATAAAGTAGTACGCTGCTACATCGCTCAGAAACGTAAGATTTCCGTCGGCGATAAGATGGCAGGCCGTCACGGTAACAAGGGTGTTGTTTCAAGAATACTTCCGCAGGAGGATATGCCGTTCCTTGATGACGGTACTCCGCTTGACATTCTTCTTAACCCCCTCGGCGTACCCTCCCGAATGAACATCGGTCAGGTGCTTGAGGTTCACCTCGGTTTTGCTTACCGCAAGCTCGGTCAAAAAATCGCAACGCCGGTATTTGACGGTGCGCAT
>ENA-OOWZ01000814-OOWZ01000814.1-human-gut-metagenome-genome-assembly--contig:-NODE-814-length-16235-cov-2.168171_pt1 | contig 16235 bp, 10 predicted proteins | sample MGYA00241580_ERZ501329 | MGnify/ENA primary metagenome ERZ501329 (study PRJEB25962, sample SAMEA2042923) | human gut metagenome | biome: human gut; feature: human-associated habitat; material: faeces... | reverse complement strand
CGGAGAGAGGTTCTAACAGGCTCTGGATATCTGAAATTGATAACATGCTCTTTAGATAATAAATCATAATGAGAAGAAAGACGTGTTCTCTGGAATATTTCTTCTTGTCAGAAGGGGGGAGCAGATGATTCTTCGTGTAGTTATTGATCATTGTTTTTGTCAGAACCTTATCGGACTCGAAGCGGCGCGAAGAAGCGAGCTGTGCGTCCATAAAGGTCGTGACCTGGTCCATATATAAAGCAATGTTCGGGATTTCCCCCGGGCGGATGCCTTCGAGAGAATCCAGTGAATTCAGTAAATCATGAAGAATTTTATCTGAGTCTATCGTCATTTGTTATCACCTCACTGTTCCCATTATATAGTTTTTAATACCAGATAGCAAGGACTTTGCGAAAAAAGTTTCCATGATAAAAATGCAACGTATGTTCGTTCTTACTTGTAACCGGGGCGGATTTGTTATATACTGAGATGCATGTGAAAAGATTCGAAGCAGATGAAGGAGAAAGAACATGAATCAGACAGAAACAGGATTAAACCCGATGCAGATGGAAGCTGTGGAGCACACCGAAGGGCCGCTTCTGATCCTTGCAGGTGCCGGTTCGGGAAAGACGAGGGTACTGACGCACCGCATCGCCTCCCTGATCAGGGACAAAGGCGTCAATCCGTGGAATATTATGGCGATCACCTTTACGAACAAGGCCGCCGGAGAAATGCGTGAGCGTGTCGATAAAATCGTGGGATACGGATCGGAGCGGATCTGGGTCAGCACCTTCCATTCCAGCTGCGTGCGGATTCTGCGCCGCCATGCTGAACGTCTGGGATACGCCAACAATTTTGCAATTTACGATACCGATGACCAGAAATCGCTGATCAAGGACATCATGAAACGGCTCCAGATGGATCCGAAACTGTACCGCGACCGTGCGATCATGGCGGCAATTTCGTCCGCAAAGGATGAGATGATTGAGCCGGACCAGTACCGGATTGACGCGGGAATCGACTGGAAGCTGCAGAAGTATGCGGCAGTTTATGCGGAGTATCAGGCAGAGTTAAAGAAAAACAATGCGATGGACTTCGATGATCTGCTGGTACAGACCGTAAAATTATTCCAGCAGTTCCCGGAAGTGCTCGACTATTATCAGGAGCAGTTCCGCTATATCATGGTCGATGAGTATCAGGATACCAACACGGTTCAGTTCCGCTTTGTGAGCCTTCTGGCGGCAAAATACCGCAATCTCTGCGTTGTCGGCGATGATGATCAGTCGATCTACAAATTCCGCGGGGCGAATATTGAAAATATTCTGAGTTTTGAGCATGTATTCCCGGATGCGAAGGTCATTAAACTGGAGCAGAATTACCGTTCCACGCAGAATATTCTGAATGCGGCAAATGAAGTGATTGCGAATAACCAGGGACGAAAAGCAAAACGCCTGTGGACAGAGAACCCGGAGGGTGACCTGATCGATCTGCGGCAGTTCCAGAGCGGTTTTGAGGAGGCGGAGTACGTGGCAGGAGAAATCACGCGCGGTGTCCGCACGGAGGGAAAGAAGTACCGTGATTATGCAATTCTCTACCGTACCAACGCACAGTCCCGTCTTTTTGAGGAGAAACTGCTGCTTGCAAATGTTCCATATAAAATCGTGGGCGGTGTCAACTTCTATGCGAGACGCGAGATCAAGGATCTGCTGGCGTATCTGCGTGTGATCGAGAACCCGGAGGATGACCTTGCGGTACTGCGTATCATCAACGTTCCGCGGCGCGGTATCGGAGCGGCGACGATCAACAAAGTGCAGGACTGGGAGGCAGAGCAGGGCATCCGTTTCTACGATGCGCTTCTCGAGGCCGAGTATGTGCCGGGGCTGATGCGGTCTTTAAATAAGATTAAATCCTTCACGTCCTTTTTACAGGTACTCCGCGCGAAAGCAGATTATCTGTCGGTCAAAGAGCTGCTGAATGAAATCATCGAGGAGACCGGCTATGTAGCAGATCTGCAGGCGGAGGGAACCGAAGAAGCGGCAGCCCGCATCGAGAACATCGACGAGCTGATTTCAAAGATTGCGGATTATGAGGAGAGCGCCGAACAGCCATCTCTCGGTGGTTTTCTGCAGGAGGTTGCGCTGGTGTCTGATATCGACTCGGTGGATGAGGAGAGCGATTACGTGCTGTTGATGACACTGCATTCCGCAAAAGGACTGGAGTTCCCGAACGTATTCCTTGCCGGCATGGAGGATGGTATTTTCCCGAGCTACATGACGATCACCGGAGATGATCCGTCGGAGCTGGAGGAGGAGCGCCGTCTCTGCTACGTGGGCATCACGCGTGCGATGCAGCATCTGACATTGACGTGTGCGCGCCAGAGAATGATCCGCGGCGAAGTGCAGTACAACAAGATGTCCCGTTTTGTCAAAGAGATTCCGCGGGAGCTGATTTCCCTGGAGCGGGAGCGCGGGGAGATCGAAGACCGGAAGCCGAAGATGGACATTCCGACGAGAGGCAGCGTCTATGCGGCGATGAAGCAGGCATTCCGCGAGAAGCCGCAACAGGCGAAAACCTTCAGCGCGCAGAAGGCGACGAAACTCGATTACGAAATCGGGGATACGGTGCGCCATATCAAGTTCGGTGTCGGCATCGTCACGGATATTGTGGACGGCGGAAGAGATTATGAAGTTACCGTCAACTTCGACCAGGCTGGTACGAAGAAAATGTTTGCTTCGTTTGCAAAACTGAAAAAGTTATAAGGAGAACGAGAGCGTGTCGGAAAACAAAATTCCGGCACGCTCTTTTTTCGACTGATGCGTCAGACGCTCAGGTGGTAATCAGGGTGGAATAGCCGTCGCGGCGCAGGCGGCGTTCCATCAGAATGGCATTTCCGAGCTGGCGGTAAGCGCCGACCTGGACCTTGAAAAAGCCGTCCTCGGCGAGAAGAAAAGCGGGATAGCCCTGGTCGAGAAGGTCGTAAAGCATACGGTCGGCATTCTGGCGGATGCGGAAAAGGCCGGTCTGGACACGGTAGAAGGTTTCCGGTGTGTCGGAAGGATTTTCCTGTTCCGGCGGCGTGGGACGGGGCGAAGCGGAAGCAGTGACGGTATCCGCTGTTGAAACGGACGGACGGGCGGCTTCCGTTTCCGCAGCGCGCCGGTCAGCCTCCGTGACCGTCTCGAGATCCAGCGTTCCAAGCACTGCATCCGCGATGGCGCGGGCGATTTCTTCCTGCTTTTCATCGTAGAGCGTATTGTCCTGCTCATTGTTCAGAAAGCCGGTTTCAATCAGAAGAGCCGGCATTTTCGTCCGCCGCAGAACAACAAGCCCTGGCCGTGCCTTGACACCGAGATTCCGGAATCCCAGCTCCGAGAGCGCGCCGTTAATGTTTTCTGCCATTGTCTGTTTGATGCCGGAGTTGTCATAGACAAGCGTTTCCACGCCGGTATACTGGTTCGGTTCCTCCGAAGAATTCCGGTGAAAAGAAATAAAAAAGTCGGCATCCGCCTGATTGGCCATCTGCGCCTTTTCAAACGGCGTCTGATAAACATCGGTTGTGCGGGTATAAATGACAGAGACACCCTGCCGGGAAAGAAGCTCGCCGACTGCGATGGCGAGGGAAAGATTGTCATCCTTTTCCCTGCGTCCCTCATAGACAGCGCCCGGATCACTTCCCCCGTGTCCGGCATCGATTACGATAGTATAGGGCATAAGATCAAAGCTCCTGAAAATACGGTTCTACTTACGATATGAAGAAAGGACGAAAAAGGTTATACTTTTTTTAGTTTTATTTCATTGTATCGTATACGGGCGGTGTGTTAGAATAGGAGATAACATTAGGAAAGTGTGTCAAAAAATCTGCGGAGGATACAAAAGACACACAGATGAGAGTGAGGATTTCATGAAAATTACAATATTCAGTCTGGGGGGACTGCTTGGGCAGTATGTGACCAACACGGCGCTTCTTCACGGCGCACAGGTGACCGCCTACGTGCCGGATGCAAAAGCGATCTGGCCGAGAAAAAATCTGACCGTGATTGAGGGAAGCCTTCAGAACCGGGAACGCGTGCTGGAGGCACTGCTGGAAGCGGATGCAGTCATCAGCGTGCTGACTCCGATGCGTGTGAAACATGTAAAAGAAGAGGAGACACCGCTGGCTGACGGAAACGCAATGATTCTCTCGGCCATGAAGCAGCTTGGAAAAACGCGGTTTGTGACGGTAGGCCATGTCTGCATTCATGCGTTTGGAGACTGCGAGGACAAATACCAGAGAATGAGTACGAAATTCATGCAGATTTTCTGGCCAGGTGTCTATAAAGATATGCAGAAGATGGGACAGGTTCTGGCACGGAGCGATCTGAACTGGACACTGGTGCGGACGTGTCCGGGAAGAGACGGGAAAGTGAAAAAGGTAGGGCAGAACTGCAGTATTTCGTTGGACGGCAGCCAGTTCCGGCCTGGATACTCGAGAGAGGCCCTGGCGGAATTTCTGTACGAGGCGGCCGCCGATCAGCAGATGTACAGCAGAAAAATGCCCATTTTTTACAGAGAGGGGTAAGAATGGATTTTTCAATTTTATATGTACTGCAGCATCTTCACAATGCAGTGCTCGATCGGGTGATGGTGGGAATCACTTCACTTGGAAATGCGGGATGGATCTGGATTGCGCTGACCGCCGTTTTCTTAATCCTTCCGAAATACCGGAAATGCGGTGTAAGAATGGCGATCGCGCTGATTTTAGATTTGATTTTATGTAATCTGGTGTTAAAGCCGCTGGCAGCGCGCCCGCGTCCGTGCTGGATTGACGAGCAGGTAAAGCTGCTGGTTGCCGCTCCGAAGGACTATTCCTTCCCATCGGGCCATTCGGCAGCCTCGTTTGCGGCGGCAGTCTCTATTTTTGTGATGCACAAAAAAGAAGGAGCTGCCGCACTGATTCTGGCCTGCCTGATTGCATTTTCCAGACTGTATCTGTTTGTGCATTTCCCGACCGATGTCCTAGCGGGAATTGCGGTTGGTTTTATCTGTGCTTTTCTGGCTGCGAAGATCCAGAACGGTTTTCTTCTTCATTCTCGAGGTCGATAAAACGGAACGAAAGCATCAGATACAGAATTTCATCCGGGCTGGAAAGATCAGATTCTAAAATTTCCTTGATTTTTTCCAGGCGGTAGAGCAGGGTACTGCGGTGGATAAAAAGCTCACGCGCCGTCTGGACGACATTGCAGTGGTTGTCCAGATAGCAGCGGAGCGTCCGCATATAGTCGCTGCCGGAGCTGTCGTCGTGCTCCTGCAGAAAGAGAAGTCTCTCATGGCACAGCATGTAGCCTGGGAGCTTTTTTGTTGCCTGATCGAGGATGTAGTCAAACGAGATATCGTTGAACGGATGCATCCGCTTGTCCGGGTATTTTCGCGTGCCGAACTGCAGGGCGATTTTTGCCTGGATATACTGGCGGCGTAGATTCATGTGGCCGTTCATGCAGCGCGAAAAGCCGGCATTTAAGGAACTGTCCTCCACAAAGTGCACCATGCGTTCCATCAGATCGGTCATGGAAAAATCGGACAGCGTGAGGTTAAAGAATGCAACGATACCGCCGCCGTGCGGAAACGCGGAGCAGCCGGTCAGAATATTTTCCAGATAGGCGCAGACCGAGTTTGCCGTCAGGTTTTTCTGATCCATATCGGAGAGCTGCAGATAGAGGCAGCAGTAGGTGTGGCGGGAATGCCAGCCGAGCGCATCGAGAGCCTGGCTGACCGCAATATAGTCGGCCATCCGGTCGTCGAGGGCACGGAGCAGCACGGTGTGAAGCGACTGCGCCGGCGAGGTTTTCTGCATCACATTGTGCAGGAAGGCGTGATGGATCATTTCTGCAAGAAATTCAAGAAGAAAGCCTTCGGAATCAGAAAGATCCTTTTTCGTGTCGAGGAGCAGCAGGCGGTAGGCGCTCTGACCATGCTGCGTGATGTTGACGCAGAGGGAACCAAGTCCCGTTACGTGATCCGGAAAGCGGAACCATCCATCGAGATCGCGGACGGACGCGTATTCGCTGCTTTCTGTCAAGGAGAGCAGAAGCGGGCGCGTTGCATCGAGGGAGCCAAACACCTTCTCGGGAAAAAAGGAAGGTTCTTCGGACGCTGCGGCGATGATGGAAAAATCCATGCCGACCACCATCAGCGGGTGGGCAAAAACAGGCAGGGAGAGATTTAAAAGATGCTGGATCGATTTTCCGTCGAGCCGTGCCTGCATCAGCTCCTTCTGCCAGGAATCGTACGTCCAGAAAAGCTCCTGCAGGAACGAAAAAACAGCGGATACGCTGCTCTTAACGGCGATCGAAACCGGAGCCGGAAGTTCCTCCGGCAGTTCTTCGGTACAGAGAAGAAAAAGGGAGCTGCTTTCTTCCGGGAGGGAGGAAAGAGAGCCGATCTGTTCTTCTGTGCAGAGAAAGACCCGGTGCGCAGTGGCTGCGGAGCCTGTCTGATAAAGAACAGGCAGCTCCAGTGTGCCGGAGAGCGGCAGGTTTTCCGGTGCAAGAACCGAAAAAGCGCTGCTTAGTTTATAAGCGAGAAATGCGGGGGAGAGCTTCATCGTATCATCCTCCCTGCGCGTGTCATATCGTAAAAATTCATAAAAACCTCCTCAGAAATGAGTGACGTTCTGCGGACGAAACCGCGGTACTTTTTATTTTAGCAGAACAAAAAGGTCTGTCAAGAAAGAAAAGACAGGGGTGCGGGAATTTTTACGGCGGCAACAAGTTAAGATTTTGTGAAGATAGTTGTGGTTTGCGGGGAAAACTGCTACAATATGGCTGATTTGGTTACTGTTCACTCAGCAGTGAAACACTTGCTGTTTCGCTGCGTAAGAATATGATTCAGGTGATTTGAAGTGGTTTTTTACAGAAGAAAAAGGAAGGTATGACTTTAATGTATCATATTATAGTAAATAAAAAATCGCGGTCGGGGCGCGGCGAGAAGCTGTGGCCGGTGATTGAGGGCGAGCTTGAGCGGCGCAGGACGGAATTTCGTGTATATCCGACAAAGTATCACGGAAGCGCACGGGAGACGGCAGCACGGCTGACCGCGAAAGGGGTATGGAATCCCGATGATGTCCTTCTGGCGATCGGCGGAGACGGTACGGCGAATGAGGCGGTCGATGGAATCACCAGCCTGTCGGATGTAAAGTTCGGTTATATTCCAACGGGAAGCGGCAACGATTTTGCGCGCGGTGCCGGAATTCCCTCCGATCCGCTGCAGGCGCTGGAAGCTGTGCTGAAAGGGGAGGAAAAGGAGATCAACATTGGAACGGCGCTTCTTGGCAGCCAAAAGCGGAGATTTCTCGTCAGCACCGGCATCGGTTTTGATGCAGGCATCTGCCACGAGGCGCTGGCATCAAAAATCAAGAATACGCTGAACCGGCTGCATCTGGGAAAACTTACGTATGTGATGATTGCACTGCGGCAGCTCTTTTATCTCGAACCGTTCACGCTGGATGCAGCTCTGGAAAACGGAGAACACCGTTCGTTTGAAAATGTTCTTTTTGCAGTGGCAATGAATTTTCCGTACGAAGGCGGCGGCTTCTGCTTCTGCCCGGAGGCGGACGGGACAGATGATCTGCTCGACGTGATGGTGGTTTCCAATCTTGCCAAATGGAAAGTCAGCTATCTTCTGCCGATGGCGCTGTTTGGACGCCACACAGGATTTCCTGAGGTACATATGGAGCGGTGCAGCAGCCTTTCCTTTCAGACAGACCGCGCGGAACCGGTCCACCTGGACGGAGAATCGGGCGGACACCGCACGGAGGAAAGGATCGGACTGGAAACGGAGCGTCTCCGCCTTTTGGGCGACTGGGTGAAAGAAGGGATGGAAAGATGATGTTCTGGATCATATTTTTTGCAGTGCTTGCCGTCCTGGCAGCAGGTTATTTCTTTTCCATTCTGCCGGCTACATCGAGACGGCAGGAATGTCTGCAATTTGCGGAATGGAATTATGCGCACCGCGGTCTGTGGAACGCGGCGGAGGGAGTTCCGGAGAATTCTCTTCCGGCTTTTGCCCGCGCGGCGGAGCAGGGATATGCCATCGAGCTGGATATTCAGATCACAAAGGATGGCCGGATTGTGGTGTTCCACGACGACACGATGAAGCGGATGTGTGGAAACGAGGGAAAAATCAGCGATTATACGTATGAGGAACTCCAGCAGTTCCATCTGGGCGACAGCACGGAAAAGATTCCGCTGCTTCGTGAGGTACTGCAGACGGTAGACGGCCGCGTGCCGCTTTTAATCGAAATCAAGATGCCGGGACTTTCCACGGCGGTCTGTGCGGGATTTCAGAAGGAGATGGAGGGGTACACCGGTATGTTCTGCATGGAATCCTTCAACAGCCTGGCCCTCCGCTGGTGCCGCCGCCACATGCCGCAGACGCTGCGCGGCCAGCTTTCCGGCCGTTTTTCAAAGGATGATAAGGTGCATCTGATCCTGCGGATAATGGCGCGTCATCTGATGCTGAATTTTATCGGGAAACCGGATTTTATCGCCTACGACCACCGCTATGCCGACTGCCCGGGCTTCCTGATCGACCGTATGCTGTTTCGGACACCGGCATTTGCATGGACGGTAAAAGATGAGCATGTATATAACCGGACACGGAAAAAATTCGACGCGGCGATCTTTGAACATTTCCATCCCAAGGACGGTTTTCAGAAACCGATGAATTGTTTCTTAAAAAATAATAAAGCTTATTGACTTCGGTTTTCGGTGTGCTATAATTTCAGCAGGTTGAAGAGAAAAACCTCGTCAGAAAAGTGGAGGGAAACTATGAAGACAATAAAAAAATATAAGCATTTTCTTCCGGTAGTGGTTTATGGTATTTTCTATCTGAAATGTTTTCAATATCTGGAAACGCACATTACGAAAGGATATCATCTGATTCATACTCCGTTTGATGATATGATTCCGTTCTGTGAGTTTTTTGTGATTCCTTATTTTATGTGGTTTGGATATATTGCATGGTCTGTCCTTTATTTCGGCTTCTGCAACAAGAACCGCAGAGAATATTATCAGCTGATTATCAACCTGGGAATCGGAATGACGGCGTTCCTCGTGATCTCCTATCTGTACCCGAACGGCCAGAACCTGCGCCCGACGGTATTCCCACGGGAGAACATTTTCACGGATCTGGTCAGAGGCCTTTATCTGACAGACACACCGACCAACGTATTCCCAAGTATTCACGTATATAATTCCGTAGCCGTAGCTGTTGCCGTAGAACACAGCGAGCAACTCAAAAACCGCCCGGTATTCCGAAACGTCTGCCTGGGCCTGACGGTGCTGATTGTGTTTTCGACTATGTTTTTAAAACAGCACTCCGTATCGGATGTGTGCTGTGCGCTTGTTATGAATGCGGGAACCTGTATGCTGCTGTACCGGCCGGCAAAGGCGGGGAATGCACTGCGGACACGGGAGAAAAAAGCGAAATATAGAATGTAAAAACGGAAACGGACGGTCCGCGCACTTTCTGGTGCTGGGGGATACTGTTTCGGGGGATAAGAAATACTAAGAGCCTTGGAATTTGCTAAAAATGTTATAAAAAAGTCAAAACTCGCTGCGCTCAGACAGTTGACTTTTTTATAACAACGCAAATTTCAAGGCTCTAAGTATTTCTAAATCCCCCTGCAAATGCATCCCCCAGCACCGGAAAGTGCGCGGGCCTGACGGTTTAGGACGGGAGAGAATGGGTGATGAGTGGGATGGTAGTGCAGGAAAAATGAAATGCGTCCTTCTATTAAGAAATAAAACTTATAAAACATATAAGATATATTAATTTCATTTATAAAGATAAATATGCTATTCTGTAAGTAACGAAAGATTGTCCCGTTTTTTGGGGACTATGATTCAGACAAATGGAGGATAAAAATGAGTACAGTCAGACGCGTTTATGTGGAGAAAAAGCCGGAATTTGCGATTAAGGCGAAAGATCTGAAGCATGAAATCAAGCACTATCTGAACATCCAGACCGTAACCAACGTACGGGAGCTGATCCGGTACGATGTAGAAAATATCAGTGATGAGACATATGAGAAAGCATGTAAAGTAGTCTTTGCAGAGCCGCCGGTTGATATCTGCTATCAGGAAGATTTCCCGCGTGCAGAAGGTGCGAGAGTATTTTCCGTAGAATTCCTTCCGGGACAGTTTGATCAGAGAGCCGATTCTGCCGTACAGTGCGTGCAGTTCTTAAAAGAAGACGAGCAGCCGATCATCCGCTCCGCCGTTACGTATGTTATCGAAGGAGAGATGACTGATGAGCAGTTTGACGCAGTCAAAGCACACTGCATCAATCCGGTAGACTCCAGAGAGACAGGACTTGAAAAACCGGAAACCCTCGTGACAAAATTTGAAGAGCCGGCAGACGTCAAAATCTTCGACGGATTCATCGACATGCCGGAGGCAGAATTAAAAGCCCTGTATGATTCCCTCGGCCTTGCCATGACCTTCAAAGACTTCCTGCATATCCAGAACTACTTCCGCGGCGAAGAAAAACGAAATCCATCCATGACCGAGATCCGCGTACTCGATACCTACTGGTCCGATCACTGCCGCCATACCACCTTCTCCACCGAGCTTACCAACGTGACCTTCGGCGAAGGCGACTACTACGAGCCGATGAAAAAAAGCTACGACCGCTACTTAAGCGACCGTGAGGTACTCTACAAAGGCCGTGACGACAAATTCATCTGCCTTATGGACCTTGCCCTTCTGGCAATGAAAAAACTGAAATCCGAAGGAAAACTCGCAGATCAGGAAGAGTCTGATGAAATCAACGCATGCTCCATCGTCGTACCGGTAGATGTAGACGGAAAAGACGAAGAGTGGCTGATCAACTTCAAAAACGAGACCCACAACCACCCGACCGAGATCGAGCCGTTCGGTGGTGCAGCAACCTGCCTTGGCGGTGCAATCCGTGACCCGCTTTCCGGCAGAACCTATGTATATCAGGCAATGCGTGTGACCGGAGCCGCAGATCCGACCCGTCCGCAGAGCGAGACACTCGAAGGAAAACTTCCGCAGAAAAAACTCGTAAGAGAAGCAGCACACGGCTACAGCTCCTATGGAAACCAGATCGGTCTTGCAACCGGCTATGTCAAAGAAGTTTACCATCCGGACTACGTGGCAAAACGTATGGAGATCGGAGCCGTCCTTGGAGCAGCACCGCGCCGTGCCGTTGTCCGTGAAAATTCCGATCCGGGCGATATCATCATCCTGCTCGGCGGCCGTACTGGAAGAGACGGCTGCGGCGGTGCAACCGGTTCCTCCAAAGTACATACGACAGAATCCATCGAGACCTGCGGTGCAGAGGTACAGAAAGGAAACGCACCGACTGAGCGTAAACTGCAGAGACTGTTCCGCCGCGAGGAAGTCAGCCTTCTGATTAAAAAATGCAACGACTTCGGTGCAGGCGGTGTATCCGTTGCTATCGGCGAGCTGACCGACGGTCTTGTTATTGACCTAGATAAGGTTCCCAAGAAATATGAAGGCCTGGACGGCACCGAGCTGGCTATCTCCGAATCTCAGGAGCGTATGGCTGTTGTTATCGCTGCCGCTGACCGCGACGCCTTCATCAAATATGCTGATGAAGAAAACCTGGAAGCAACTGTTGTTGCCGACGTTACCGAAGAACCGCGCCTGGTTATGTTCTGGCGTGGCGATAAAATTGTTGACCTGTCCCGCGCTTTCCTCGATACCAACGGCGTTGCACAACACACCAATATCGTAGTAAGCGAAGAAAAAGAGGACAACGTATTCGAGCAGGTTCCTGCTGAAGTAACCTCCGCTGCTGACCTTGAAGCTGCATGGCTGGCTAACCTAGGCCGTCTGAATGTCTGCAGCGAAAAGGGCCTGTCCGAGCGTTTTGACAGCACCATCGGCCGTGGCACCGTAATGATGCCGTTCGGCGGCAAAACCCAGCTCACTCCGAGCGAGGGTATGGTAGGCCGCATCCCCGTACTGCACGGCAACACCACCGCAGCAAGCGTAATGGCCTGCGGCTACAACCCGAACGTTGCTTGCTGGAGCCCGTTCCATGGCGCTATGTACGCTGTAACCGAATCCGTAGTTCGTGCCGTAGCTCTGGGTGCTGACCCCGCTAAGCTGCGCCTGACTCTGCAGGAGTACTTCCCGAAACTGCATGATGCCAACAGCTGGGGCCAGCCGTTCAGCGCACTGCTGGGCGCCTTCACCACACTTGATGCTCTGGACCTGCCGGCAATCGGCGGCAAGGACAGCATGAGCGGTACCTTCATGGATAAAACCGTTCCGCCGACACTCGTTTCCTTCGCAGTAGGCGTAATCGACGGCAACAAGGCTGTATCTGCCGACTTCAAGGCAGCAGGCGACAAGGTAATCTTCCTGTCCTGCCCGCGCAATAGTGCAGAAGTACTGGACTTTGCAGCGCTGAAGGAAAACCTGACCGCTGTACACAAGGCTATGGAAGCAGGCAAGATTGCTGCTGCTGCCGCTGTTAAAGAGGGCGGCGTAGCTGCACTGGTAACCACCATGAGCCTGGGCAACGAGCTTGGCTTTGAATTCATCAAACCGTTCCACGATACCGACAGCCTCTTCACTCTGCAGCCCGGCGGCATGGTCATCGAGCTGGCAGCCGGCGTAGAACCGGAAGAGCTGTTCGAAGGCCTGGATTACATGCTGCTCGGCCACACCACTGCCGAAGCAGGCATCGCTATCAACGACACCAAGATTGACGCTGAGAAAGCCTTTGCCGCATACCGCGAGCCGCTGCTGGGCATCTTCCCAGACGGCACTCCGAAGGCAGAGGAGCCTGCTGACATCGCTATGCCGCTGTACAAGAGCGAGCTGACTCTCACCGCTCCGGTGAATATCGCTAAACCGCGCGTATTCATCCCCGTATTCCCCGGCAACAACTGCGAATACGACAGCGCCCGTGCTTTTGAAGCTGCAGGTGCCGAAGCTAACACCTTCATCGTACGCAACCTTACCGCTGCTGCTATCGAAGAATCCGTAGAAGCAATGGTTAAATATATCAACAACTCCCAGATCGTTATGATCCCCGGTGGCTTCAGCGCCGGTGACGAGCCTGACGGCAGCGGCAAGTTCATCGCTACCATGTTCCGCAACCCGCGCATCAAGGAAGCAATCAGCGACCTCTTAGAAAACCGCGATGGCCTGATGCTGGGTATCTGCAACGGCTTCCAGGCATTGATTAAGCTCGGCCTCGTTCCGTACGGCGATATCCGCGACATGACCAGCGATACACCGACATTGACCTTCAACAACATCGGCCGTCATATTTCCCAGATTGTTACCACCAGAGTTGTTTCCAACAAATCTCCGTGGTTCAGCCTGTGCGAGCCCGGCGAAGAGCATGCTGTTGCCGTATCCCACGGCGAAGGCCGCTTCTACGCTCCGGAAAGCACTATCAAAGAGCTGTTCGCTAACGGCCAGGTTGCTACCCAGTATGTAAATGCTCAGGGCGTACCGACCATGAACACTCCGTTCAACCCGAACGGCAGCCTGTATGCTATCGAAGGCATCACCAGCCCCGACGGACGTATCCTCGGCAAGATGGGCCACAGCGAGCGCTTTGCTCCGGGCCTGTTCCGCAATATTGCGGGCGACAAGGATCAGAAGATTTTCCTGTCCGGCGTAAGCTACTTCAAATAAGCTGAGGCTTAATACCGACACAATAAAACGCTCTGCTGACCGTAAGGTTGGCAGAGCGTTTCTTTAGCTTTATATGCGTATATTTTTGTTATGGTGTACGGTTTAAACGATTATGCTATAATATACATATAACAAAAGAGTGGAGGCGTATACAATGCTAGGTGCAATTATCGGCGATATTGTCGGTTCACGTTTTGAATGGGATAATTACAAAGCAAAGGATTTTGAGTTTTTTACTAATGACTGCTTTTTCACAGATGACAGCGTAATGTCTTTGGCGTTATGTGAGGCGCTTTTGGAGAGCAAGCCTGATTTCAGTGATTTGCGCGAGCAGGCTGTAGCAAAAATGCGTGCTTTTGGTGAGGCATATCCTGATGCCGGTTATGGCAGAACCTTTTCCTGCTGGCTTTATTTTGGCGACCCGCAGCCTTATAACAGCTATGGCAATGGTTCGGCAATGCGCGTGAGCGGTGTTGTTTATGCTGCGAATACCCTAGAGCAGGTCAAACAGCTTTCGCTGATGGTGACGGACGTGACGCACAACCATCCGGAAGGCATCAAGGGAGCGGAAGCAACTGCTGTGGCAGCCTTTATGGCTAAGCATGACGCAGATATGCAAGCTATCAAGGATTATATTGATGCTAACTATTATCCTATGGACTTCACGCTTGACGGTATCCGCGATTCCTATATGTTCAACGAAACCTGTCAGAATACCGTACCGCAGGCATTGATGGCCTTCTTCGAGTCGACAAGCTATGAAGATGCTATCCGTAATGTTATTTCGATTGGCGGCGATAGCGACACGCTGGCAGCAATCACCGGTGCGGTAGCAGAATGCTACTACGGCATCCCGCAAAAACTACGGGAGCAGAGCATGAGCTACCTGGACGAAAGATTGCTTGGTGTGTTGCGCGCTTTTGAAGAAAAGTATCCGCCGAAGATTGCGGAGTTATAAGTGCAACACAAAAACCGTACAGCCTCAAAGCCTTATGCAGCAAGGGGTTGTACGGTTTTGTACGGTTTGTACGGTTTTTAGCAAGCGCTCAGCCCTTATAGAAAAAATAGCTGATGAGTGCCACCTGCAGAAAGAAGATGAGCGGTACGCCGAAGATGAATTTCAAATGCTGTGTCTTATGGCGGAAAAGCTGCATGGCGATAAATGCGCCTGCGCTGCCGCCGAGCGCTGCCAAAAGCAGCAGCACTATTTCCGGCACACGCCAGCTATGCAGCTTGGCGAAGGCTTTATCCGCACCGTAGACGGCAAAGGCGGTGCAGTTGATGAAGATCAGGTAATAATATAAAAAGTTGTACATGGTTCATACCCTCACTTTCTCCTGTTCAGCTGCTTTACTCCAGCAGCTTGGCGATATCCGGCAGGGGAGCGACGCTGCGCTTTAAAATGCCGTGCATATAGGCAATGGAAATGCCGTAGTTGGTCATGGGGACGTTCTGCGCTGCAGCACGCTCGCTGCGGCTTTGCATTTCGCGTTCGTTAAGCATGCAGCCGCCACAATGCACTACAAGCTTATATTGTGACAAATCCTCGGGGAATTCCGTGCCGCTGCTGAAGCAGAATTCAGGCTCAGTTTTGGTAAAGCTGCGAATCCAGCCGGGAAGCTTTACTGTGCCGATGTCCTGACATTGGCGGTGGTGCGTGCAGCCCTCGCTGATGAGTATCTTATCGCCATCCTGCACTGTATCGAGCACACGCACTGCCTTCACGGCTGCGCTGAGCGTGCCTTTGTAGCGTGCCATGAGGATGGAGAAGGAGGTGAGCGGAACGGTGGGCGGTACGATTTTGCTGACTGCGCCGAAGGCCTGACTGTCGGTTACGACGAGCTTGGGAGGGAAGGCGAGGCGTGCCAGTGCTTCCGCCAGCTCGCTTTCCTGTACGGTTACGGCGATGCCTTTGTTGTCGAGTACGTTGCGCAGTACCTGCTGCTGCGGCAGGATGAGCCTGCCCTTTGGGGCAGCGCTGTCAATCGGCGTTACGAGCACTACGATGTCGCAGGGCTTAATCAAATCGCCAAGCAGCTGGCGTTCTACCTCACGCGGGCGCAAAGCAGCGATAGCCTCCTTCAGCTCGTTGATGTTACGGTTGGTGATGGCGCTGACAAGGAAGCATTGCTTAGTGAGCTTCATGGCCTCCATAGTGAGCAGTGCCTGGCGCATTTCGTCTAACAGTTCTACTTTGTTCAGCACAAGGATGGAGGGCAGTTTTTTCGCCTGCAGCTGCTGCCACAGTGCTTTATCCGCTTCGCTGAGGCCAACACTGGCATCTACTACGAGCAGAGCGATGTCGCACTTATTCAGCACCTGCTGAGCCTTGGCGATGCGCTGTGCGCCCAGCTCGCCTTCATCGTCGAGGCCGGGGGTATCGATAATCATTACGGGGCCGAGGGGCAAAAGCTCCATAGCCTTATATACAGGGTCGGTAGTGGTGCCCTTTTGTTCGCTGACAATGGCAAGCTCCTGACTGGTGATGGCGTTGATTAGGCTAGACTTGCCGGCATTACGCTTGCCGAAGATACCGATGTGGATACGCTCGGCAGCGGGAGTTGTATTCAATGA
>ENA-OOWZ01000809-OOWZ01000809.1-human-gut-metagenome-genome-assembly--contig:-NODE-809-length-16272-cov-2.262441_pt1 | contig 16272 bp, 19 predicted proteins | sample MGYA00241580_ERZ501329 | MGnify/ENA primary metagenome ERZ501329 (study PRJEB25962, sample SAMEA2042923) | human gut metagenome | biome: human gut; feature: human-associated habitat; material: faeces... | reverse complement strand
ACCGTCTGGCGTTTTTTTCTGTTCTCTTCATCCTGCATTACTCAGCGCTCTTCGCGTCTGTGACCTTGATCGGAATATCCTCGCATTCATAGCGATATTCTTCTCCGCCGATCGAAAACGCACAATATGCCCTTAATCGATAATCACCTGCTTCTTCCACACGGATGAATGTCTCTTTCTCGATTTGCTCATGCGCTTTCATCGCGGTCTGCGCCAGCACCGCACCCACGCCTTCTTCAGCCTCATCCTCTGCAGAGCATAGATACAGCACGATCAGCGGATCGCCATGCGAAAGAACGACATCATGATCGCTCAGATTGCTCAGCTGGGCGGTAAACCCGACCTCCTCGCCTGCGCTGATTTCCGTTTCCGGATCGATGACGCTGAACGAGAAGCTGTCCGCTGAAAGCTTTGGCGGCTCAGCCGCACATGCGCTCAGCAGCATCACCATCACCATTCCGATCCATACAGCAGCCTTCCGCATTCCCTGTTCCCTCCATTTCTTCATGTTCGCGCAAGACACGATGACCATGATGGCAGTCCTGCCTTTGAAACAATGATTCATGCATCGCTATGTTCAATCTATCATCCGCTCCCTCATATCGTCAAGCGCGCTTACACAAAAGGACATGTTTTCCACCAGATCTCGCTTGTCCGCACCATCGATCTGCCAGATCATTCTGTCATCAGGCAGTCCTCATGCTGGATCAGCTTCTTGTAATCGATCCGAATGATAACATCACGATAGTCCGGCGTCGATCCGATCTTCCAGCACAAGAAGGAGACGAACGCAACCTGACGATCCGGATGCACCGCCATAAATGAAGAAACATGATGTTCCTGCTCAAACCGACTGCCATCGACCCATGTGGCGTTCAATGAAACAAGTTCCTCCTTGAAGCGTGCCTTGGCTTCCTCATCCCGCAAGTAAAACCATACACGTTTTTCCTTGTGTGTCTCTAATACGCTTTTTACCTCATTCATTTTCTTTTCCTCCTTATCATGATCCTATAAAGAGAAAAACGACCCCATAGCTACAATGGGATCGTATGTGATGACATTTCCCATCGTACAAGCATTAGCACCTTACTTTCTGCAGGTTGCTGTGTGGTCATCGAGCTTGTCTCTCGCACACTCTTTATAGGCAGTTCCATTGTATCATATTCTCCGTCTATTTAACAATGATCGATTGCGCAAAAACCAAAAGGCATCATCTCTCAACATGCCCAACGTACTGAACAAAATGTTTTATCTACAGTTAGATAGCTCTTGCATTCATAATATACATGTTGCCGTCATATGAGTCTCATTGTAATCAAATACAAAAAAAGTCATTTATACCTATTATTGTTCAAATTATTATTCCTTGACAAATCTCAGCCTTGTCATTATCCTGAAAGAGAACAAATTAGCTTTTGTATAAACTGTTTTTCTATTGATATTCTTTATTATTCGATCCTTGCATTCCCATCCTTTTGAATTTTCCAACAACTAACTGATAGTTTGAAAAACTCACTATCATTTATTCTCATGCGTGATCAACATACAATTATATTGAATGCTTATCGGGAACGGCAAATAATAATCTCAGTTTCCAAATATATGGCACACATGATTTAAGAAACTGAACACTTGATATTATTGGAGGTATCTATGAACAAAACTAGAGGAAAAATATATTGGATCATTTTTGTGATCTTTATCCTTGTTTTTATCCTTTTGGCCATCAGCCATCAACAGGCCGCAACAGAAATGGCCGCAGATCGCAGATATTCATTTTCGCTCACACTAGAGCCATATGACCCAAGCCGTCAAAGCGCTTTGCAAAGTCAGCAGGAAAGCATGTACCTGAGCGCATGGATCGTTGGTTTTATCATTCCGGCAGCGCTTATGCTCATTTCTTATTTCATCCATGGATGTATCTATTATAATGATAAACTTGATTATATCGTCGACCACGAAAAACCATCTTATACAAGAATGATGATTCAGCTGTTGATCGCATTTATGTTCATCATGATTACTGGAACGACAGTATGGAATAGCTTCTATACGCTATTGTTGCTCATCTCTCCTGTTCTCTTTCTCTTATATCCGATCATCATCATCTTTTTCTTTAATTCGGGAACAGTACTATGCAATGCCATTTTGATCCCTGCCGAAAATGATGATGAGAACACAGAATACTTCCAATAAAGTTCAGAGAATTCTGCAAATGATGCGAAATATTCAGGCACATTTGTACCGTAAATATGACAAGAAGGACGTTTTAACAGTTGATAAATCGTCCTTTTCTTATTATGGATCAAATGTCCAAAACTAGAAACAAAATAAATCAAGCGCGAAAACTAAGCGTGCATAACCGTATCTGCGTAATTTCTACATGATGATCATCATCCCTCCTTTTCAGCAAATATCACTTTGATATGACTCAACCTTCAAATCAAGATAAGTTCCAGCTGATAAAAACGGTGTATTTGACAAATTGATCGTATAATCATATTATAATTTTGAAATTTGCTTAAGGTTATCCAAGATAATTACGGTTTGATATGAATCAGGCCGCATCTTGGATAATTGATACAGCATAATTCTGATGAGATAGGATTGGAGGCTTTTGAATGATGAACGAATATCGTTTTAGAACGGATATTCCCAAAGAAGAATATGAGCAGTTTGTACAAAGCCATCAACTTTGCAATTTGCTTCAAAGCTATGATTGGGCAAAAGTAAAAAACAACTGGGATCACGTCTATGCTGGCGTTTATGATAAGAACAAGCTAGCAGCCACCGGGTTGATCTTGATCAAACCATTGCCGTTTTCTTTTACGATGTTTTATCTGCCCAAAGGGCCGATACTGGACTATACGAATAAAGAGTTATTCAATTTCTTTTTTGAAAACCTGAAAAAGCTGGCGAAACAAAAGCATTGTGTGTTCATCAAATTTGATCCAGGCATCGTCATCCGTGAACTTTCTTTGCATAAAGAAGTGTTGAATGCTCATACAGATACACAGTCCATACTCGCTGACATAAAAGCGATCGGAGGCATCCACAAAGGATTCACTACATATATCGAAGAGACCGTACAGCCTAGATTTCATATGGGATTATATCCATGTGGGTTGAAAGAGCATTTACCGAGCTCTACCTTGCGTTCGATCAAAAAAGCGCAGAAGAAAAATGTCGTGGTTGAAGAAGCCGGCGTACAGGGCTTAGATGAATTTGCGCAAATCATGCACATGACTGAGGAGAGAAAGCAAGTGCATTTACGCGGGAAAGATTATTTTGAGCTGCTTTTGCGCACATATCCAAAAAATGCGCATTTATTTCTGGCTTATGTAGATCCAAAGCAGAAAATGCAAACGCTGCTTGAAAAAAAGAAACAATTAGAAGACATCATTGCTGAAAGACCGAACAAGAAGAAAGAACATGAGCTTCTTCAGACGAATGAGGAAATTGACTCGATCAAAACCGTATGTGAAAAATATCCGGGACGAACGGCCATTGCCGGTGGGATCATGATCGGCTATGGCAAAGAGTGCGAGATGCTGTATGCGGGAAGCAATGATGATTTTATGAACTTTCGGCCACAGTATTTGTTGTATTTGACACAGTTTGAATATGCCTTTTCTCATGGATATGAATTTGTGACAATGGGCGGAATTGACGGAGACTTCAAAGATGGATTATCTCAATTCAAATCGAATTTCAATCCTGTTATACGAGAGTATATTGGTGAGTTTGATCTGCCTATTCACAAAATCATGTATGCTGCAGCAAATAAGCTTCTGCCTTCTATCAAGAAACTGCTGAAAAACAAAAAATAAATTGGAAATGCGTGCATAAAAATGATACGCACCCTGTCAAGCACACAGGGCGCGTATCATTTTTTTATTGAGAAACACTTTTTCGAAATCTAAATCGGTGATCTGAGCAGAGCTCGAATATCCAAACCGGATTCAGGAATCTGTGTCGTTGCGATAATCATACCCCTCTGAAATATCTACCACTCTGTCATGGATAAAGATGTGATCATCATCCACCCATTTCATTTCCAGATAAAATGGTTTTTGTTCACCGTCAACCATGACATCGATGACTTCATCTTTTTTTACTCTCTCGTAAAATATCGGACGTTTTCCTTCCTTTGGGCACCCGAATTCCATACATCCTTCTTCATCGCGATGACAAATAACAACATAAATATATGCGTCCTCAAAACCTTCTCTTACTTGATAAATCTCTCCATAAGCCGCATATTCCTGATTCTCTGATATGCGTCTTCCGGCACAACAAGTATATTTAAATTGGCTGAAATCGATCGGCTCAAAAAAAGGCAGATCATACACGATTCCTGGCAAAAAGACCAATCCCAGCACAAAAAAGGCTATGCAGCTTGATATGATGATCATCTTGCTCTTCATATGGCTTCTCCTACTTATATGAAAAATCTTTGTTCCATTGATCAAAAAAATTCGACGAGACGATCTAAGCAGTCCATTCACCTGATCAGAATATGGTTTAAGCGCAGAAATATGTGCAGCGACTTTTTTCCTTGAAGCAAAGACAGACACTGTATTTGAATAATCAATCTTTGCTTAAATCAACGAGATATTATCACAAGATGATCAATGACCACACTGCTGATGGCCGCAGTATTCCTTAAATCGTCTCTATCCTTCAGCGCACCTATGGAATATATAGGCTCGCTATAGCTGTTTGCTTGCTCCGCTGCTGTCGCAGGGGATGTATATCCTTTGCTGTCTTTTTCTTATCGTTATATCAAGGACCCCGAATTGATCAAGGCAATTCGCATAAATGTCGTTAGTCTTTTTTTCCTCATCACGCTGTCTCCTCTCATCTCTATATTCAATATACCCCCCCATACTAAAATATCAATATATATTATATATTTCTCTATTCGATAAATAACTTTTGCTTTAATGATGCCAATAATGGTCAGCCTGTACATCTCTTGGATCATTTCATCATTCTCTTTTACAAGCGATAAAAGATCCTGCAATGATCGATGTCATAGCCTGATCTGTATTGCATCGAATACATCATTCCTGTATAAAAGATGACGCCATTCACGACTGAAACTTTTCTGCAGCCTGATCAATTCCTGCTTAAATGATCAAATGATTTTCGATCCGCAGTTTTCTGGTAAATTCCAATCCCGTAACTTCATCATGAGAAGCGATCACGATGGTCTTTCCCTTTTCATGCAGATCCTTCACCAGTTTCGTAAATGTAATTACTGCTCGATCATCCAGGCCGCGTACCGGTTCATCAAGCAAGATCAGATCCTGATCTTCCATGACTGATTGAATAATCCCTACCTTTTGCCTCATGCCCAGCGAATAATTTTTCAAATGTGTCTTGGAATAAAGATCCAGCTCAAACATCTTGCAAAGCTCTTGAACATATTCCTCATGATAGTTTCCGTTGAGGTTGGCAAGAAACTTCAAATTATACAATATGTTCTCATTTTCGATATACGATGGATTCTCGATCAACGCGCCGATCTGAGCACCAGATTTAAGCATGATCTTTCCAGAATCCGGTTCTTCTATTCCGCAGATCATCTTGAACAATGTCGATTTGCCCGAGCCATTGATTCCGGCAAGATGAACCAGCTCACCATCTTCAATTTCCAGATCCAGATGTGCAAAAACGACATTTTGTTTAAACTTCTTTGATAAATCAGATATCTTAACCATACATCCTCCTATAACCAGCTGTTTTACCCCTAATAATATTGCAAAATGATCACATAATGAAAATACAGGTTTGCCAAGGCGGCAAGCGCGACAAATACGATGTTTCTATCGAATAACAGTTGTAAATAAATCAGCGCTTCCATCAACGCAAACAGAAGCAGGCTTTCTGCGCAAAAAGCGATGAACTCCGCAGCCATTTCTGCCGTTTCGATGATATACACATTACCAAAGAACAAGAAAAGCACCGCGGCATAAATGAATAATGAACAAATCGAATATACCGCATTCCGGATATAGAACCGTTTATTCCCCGTTCTCGGGATGACGATGTCCTTCAATTTCCGGAAAAAATGAATTCGTTTATAGATGATCAAAATATAAATATTGTTCAACATGATGCACGGATAGTGACTCACGATAAACCCATTGATAATGTCAGTGATTCCCCCTGTAAAAAGAGGCGTCAACATGATCAATACCAAAAAGAAAAGCAGATATCTATATTCTGATCTGATATAGGCCTTTATCATCACCTGATCTCCCCAATTCTATCGTCTTTCCAACGATCTGACCAAAATCAAAGTCAGACCAGAATAGATCAATATCGTGACCAGATAGCTAAGGATGGATACTCCATTTGACTGTACCGTGATCCCCAGTTCAATGATATTGCTGATGCACAATGCGTGAAAAAGATTTTCCAGGATCGGCACCTGCGGCAAAACATGCTGCAACATGACCGGACCGATATACAATACGATCCCCACGATCAAACCCGAAGCATAATACACATATTTATTCTTTATAAACAGCTGAATAGCGAAAATAAATGAAGAAAGCACCGCATAAGCAAACGAAACGGATAACAGATAAATGAGCAGATTCAAAAACTCGTTGCTTACAAAGCCTTGCGGTGCATAAAAATAGCCGGTTTCAACCATTTCCATATGAATAAAATTGATCGGTCCGCAAGTAAAGTGGATCACTAACAACAAAAAGATTTCTAAGAACAACACGAACAGAAATGATTTAACGATATTTTTACCGAAAGACAACAAGCAAGTCTTTCTTTTTCCTATTCGCTGTATCATAAAATGGTTGAATCCGGAGACCCTGCGATCCAAATATTTAGATGACTCTAAATTCGGCAGGATGACCAGTATGCAGATAAATATCCAAAAATTCTGCCCTATTTCGTGCACTTTGTAAAAATACATCAGTGCCGGGCTTGGAAATACAGTGGCATCCATTTGCGGATAGACCGTACCTGCATAACTGATCGACAGATATGCACCAAGACAGATGATCATGATGCCCATGATCACACACTCCAGTTTATTTTTTGATTTAAACAGCGAAAGCACTGCGCCAGTTTTAGACATCGATCAACACCTCAAATCACTAATGGTCATCATCACTCATAGATAAAAGCACAAACTTTTGATCAGAAAGGATAAGCATACATAAAGCAATACAATGCTTCCGTTTTTCCTGATTCCCATATGTATAAATATTAAAAATACTATATTATCTATAGCCATGGTCCATAAACCATAGCCTATGGTCGCTTTATTCACTCCCGCAGCCACAAGAAGGATCACGGATAACAACAAGCTGCTGATGAATATCCTGATCAACAGCTTCCTATGATAACTCTGTTTGCTTTTTCTGATTATCATCAAGTTTTCAATTGACATTAGATCATTGACTTGAGAAATTAGATATACCCCTTTTAAAGTAAGATACAGCAGAAACACCAGAAGGTTGCTTCCTCCCTCTGGTATCTTAAAAACGATGTCTTCGAATAGAGCTGTACCCTCTGTATACAATCGAAGAAGCGCAATAAAGCCGATGAATAGGATCAGATGAGGATTTATCTTTCGCGTGAGAGAATTGAAACTGATCGAGTCAATTTGCATAAATGCCGTTGATCTTTTTTTCCTCATCACGCTAGCTCCTCTCACCTTCATATTCAGAATACCATAATACTGCAAAACATCAACATATATTGCGTTTTTTTTCTATTATGCAAATAAATATTATGTTCTTCTCACTTTTCCTCCTTGAACATATGATCAAAATAGCTGACTAGTTTTATCCGATCGCCATCACGAGGAATCTGATAACAACGACCTCCGATCTCAATATGATCATCCAATACAGACAGATTGAGCGACGTCTCCTCATTGGATAAGGTGCAAGAAATCTGCCACCCATTTCCAATGTCCGCTGAAACCGCCTTGAGATCTAATCGATGCAAAAGTTCATTTAGTCCAACAATGTCTTCTTTATCACAGATGACCTCTTTGATTCCTTGTTCTGAAGTCATTTTAACTTCCATCACATGATATCTCGTTAAATCGAGCGGATTTGTTCTAACACAGCCGTTCATTGCGCAGCAAAGAAGAATCACGATCAGGACGATAATCTTATTTCTCATCGCTCCTCTACTCCTCCAATTTTTTGTAAAATAAATGTCATTTCATTTAACTGGTGTTTATGGCCAATATATGACGCAATTAGTACGTCCGTCAGCGGCATCATATCTCCAGTCACTTAGCAATCTGTTGGTGAAATCAAAAAAAATAGGGGAAAATCATCAATATGCCTTCCATAACGACCATCCTGTTTTGCCCGGCTATCTTCTAATGATAGAATATCATAAATCTACATATATATAAACTGATAAATGATATCACTGTATGTCATGACCAAGAAAGAGGGGCTTACCGATTATATATAGAGCAATGATTATAAAGACCAAAACAAGATAGGACCTAAGTGAGAGCTGCAGAAGCTGAAAAAAGATGTCATACCTTTGATTAAAGATTCTAGTATACTAGACATATGGTATAAAGATTTTTTTGTGAGCATGACCTCTGAACTGAAAAACTGGTAACATTTGATCGATCAGATATGATTTGTATGCTCATTCATCGATGATCATTTATCATATTTAACGGCACAGATCATATTTGACCATGCCTTTTACTTACATATTTTTATACCAGAAATAAAAAATAGGAGCGTCATCATCGGATCAAAGTGATTCGATGGTTGCGCTCCTATTTAGTGCCTTTAGGCAGTTGAGCGAAGCGAAAGAGAAAACCACCCGCTATGCGGGTGAGAGAAAAAAGTAATACAAAAAAATCACCGAACCAAGTACAATAAGGGTGTTCAGGCCTATTGTAACAAAGGAAAGGTGATTTTTCTGGACATATACTTTTTCCAGATAGTTTATGAAATGTTTGATTTAGCTTCAAACTAATTTGCACTTATCGATTTATCAGTAAATCTCGTTAAATATTAATTGATTTCTCTAGTGGTTACCATAAATGGAAACGCTTTACCAACTATTTGGTGATTTACTGTTTTTCAAGCAATGAAACAAGCTTACAAAATCAATAAAATGTCATAATTTTGATGTCGAATACATTGTTCAAACTGTTGAGTCACCATTATGATGGTTAAGCCAATGGAAAACCAATGATAGATGTGGTCGTACGATAACACTTGACACTTTTCTCACAATTATGATACTCTATGATTAAAGATGAGGAAATATGAGGAACAGTATACAGAGGTGGTTTGTAATGAATAGGGAATATATTACTCTCAATGAATTGGCCAAAAGCCTAAAAATCAGTAGAGCAACTATTGACCGCTGGCGAAAAGAAGGTATGCCCTACTACAAAATTGGGAATGGAGTTCGATTTATAGAATCAGAGGTCAATGAATGGATAACACTACATAAATCTCAAAAGTGATTTCACTATTACGAATGGAGATTATTATGGTACATCTTAAATATTTACGGCTAATTGTGGTGAGAGGTATACGCAATTTATTACACAAATTGCCTACTATATTTTCTTATTTTTTTCTGGGGTTTAGCGTTATATGTTGTTTAATAATTCTGTTTCCTAGTTGCTTTAATAAGGTTCCAATACTCTCATATTATATTCGTGAGGCAGAACTTCCCATAACATACACATTGAATGGTGAAGTAAAAGTGCTTGATGAGGACGGAAATATAATTAATAAAAATATTGAAGTATTTGTTGGTGGGTATAGTACCTTTTTGGAATCAGAACATTTTAATCTAACATTTTCTGCCCCTACAACAGATGAAGTGTATGTTATAATTCGGTACGAGGTAAATGGGGATATCTACGAATTTACCAAGTCTTTGGAAATCAATAGTAACAATTACTTAATTACTGAGGAGTTTATTATTTATGCTTGAGATTTTTGAGTTTGGAATCATTGGGATGGGACCGGCTGGAATCGGAATGGCTATGAGTTTGTGCAGCACGTACAACAACATTAAGAACACAATATGCTTTGAGCGAGGAAGTTATCCTAAGGGAACAAGTTGTTCTGCTTTTTTGCAAAACGAATGTTGCCATTCAAATGTATGTACTGTCATTTCTGGAATTGGTGGAGCCTCGACTTTGAGTAGCGGAAAGATCAGCAATTTCCCTGCTGGAAGTGGTCTCATAGAGTTTTTTGATTCAGAACAACAGTTAAAAGAATTACTTGATGATATTATTTTGTTTTTATCTAAGAAAATTGCGTTAAAAAAGGCAGAGATTGATAGTAAAGTCAAAGAAGATGCACAGGAATTTTATGAGCAGCGACATATTAAGTATAAATATTACGATGTTTATGAGTTCGATGGGGAGAACTATAGAAATTTTATACAAGAAACCGTTCAAGAACTTAGAGATAGCGGGCTTCAAATATTAGATAATTCAGAGGTTGTAGATATTAATCGTGATCCCAGCACTTTATATTTTCGTGTCAAAGTTATGACGCCTAGTGGTGAGAGAGCCTTTTTGATTCGAAATTTGATACTAGCAACAGGAGCGCTTGATATTCAAGATAGGCTCATAGAAAAAATGATTAGATCAGTTAGTAATCACTATGAAATAGGCGTTCGGATTGAAGCTCCAGCTAGTGCATTTGGCAGTACATTATCAACGCATGGCGATTTAAAACTCAAACTTGGCTCTGGAAGAACATATTGTGTAACAGCTAATGGAAAAATAATTTCTTACCAAACAGGTGGAGCATTGTTTTTAGAAGGAAGCATGGATCCTTTTGAAGCAACTGACTATACAAATTTGGCAATTTTGATAAAGTATAATGATATGAATATCTGCGATTTCATTAAGCAATATTATGAAAAGTTTCGTGGACTTCCAGTCAAACAAAGATTCGTAGATTACATAAATGGTAGAATTAGTAGTGATACAATAAATACTACATTAACTTCCGCTGTTTGTGGTGATATTAATACCCTACTTCCCCCTTTTATTAACGATACTTTAAAAGAGTTTATTGATAATGTTATATTAGGTGCGATGGGCATATCAAAAGATGTAGTAGTTGTTGTAGCTCCTGAATTAAAAATTTTAAGGAATTTGCAGTTAGACGGAAATTTTGAATTGGACAAAAATTTGTTTGTTATTGGGGCTGCAACGGGGAAATTTCGGGGTATACTTCAATCGTTTTGTTCAGGAGTAAGATGCGGACAACTTTTAAGTAGGGAGTGAATAAGTATGTATATATGGGATGCACTTTATGGGAAAATTGAATTCAGCTCTTTGATTTATAAGTGCATGCTATCTCCTGAAGTTCAGCGCCTTCGTGAGGTTAGGCTGTGCAATATTAATTCTCTTTGTATTACAGGAAGTTCAAATACAAATCGGTTTGAACATTCTGTAGGAACTGCATATCTTGCAGCACTTAATATTAATTCTAATTTACAGAAGCATTTGAAACTCAGTAAAAAAGATAAAGAAACATTTATAATTGCGGCTTTACTACATGATGTAGCAAATGGCCCATTTGGGCATTCTTACGAATACATCATGGAGAAAAAGGGATTTGTCCCAGAACAGGGACTAAGGGATGTATTTACGGGTGTGGCTTCTGTAGGTAAAGGCGCACATAAAAATACTTCTCCATTTGAAACAATTTTTTTTGGAAAACTTCGGGCTTTAACTTCAATACTCAATACGGGGCAAAAAGAAGAGGTTTCTCGAATAATTGCTGGGAACCATCCTTTGAGCAAGTTAATAAGTGATTCCATAGATCTCGATAACATTGATAATGTGTTTAGGATGGCCTATCACATGGGATTTAACTTTAGGAGAGAAGCCCCACTAAAACTTGCTGAGTCGATGTTTATAGAAAATGATCATGTAGTGTTTTTACAGGCAGCTAAGACATATCTCGAAGAGTGGTATTACATAAGGGAAAAAGTTTATAAGTTTTTATTATTAAATCCTCAAGAATTTGCAGGGAAATATATGCTTACAGAAGCAATGGATATATTGTTTGAGTGTATATCTCAAGGTAAGGCGGAAGGGCGTGATATAAAGTGGAATTACACGGATTATCAGTTGATGGAGGAATTGAACCAGCTCAAAGAAACCTGGCTCAAACGCAAAACATTGCTCCTCGAAAATATTGATATTAGTGTAGTAAATGAAATCAAAGAAACGGAATCTGAGGATAATCAAAGACTTTTATTGAAGGACTATCTTGAAAGCCTAATATTAACAGTACCAATCAAGGAAAAAGGGAAAACTGGTCAAAGCAATAAGATGTCATTGAGCCCTAATTTTTCTTATACATTTGAGGAAAATGGTGCGGTTACAATAGAAAATCGCAATATGACTTTTGAGATTAGTGAAAGCAAGTTATATAAGGTGGTCAATATTCGTTACAATTCATCGCAGATTATTTCAAGACTTATGACGGGAGATTTATATCAATGTTTGATGATACTTGAGACTCAAGATATTAGAAAATACGATGCTTTTCTGGAGTACTCAAAGCGCATTGCTATTGAAGATGAGTTGGAGGCTAGAGTTAAAACAGACAAAGATTTTTCGCGTTTAAACATTGGGCTCCACCCCATACTTGATGTAAATAAGACCGAAAGGCAACTCAAAGTAACATTTAAGGACATGAACACCCCTGTTGTTATTGGGAATATGGCATCAAAGAAATTACTTATTGGTGTTTTTATAAAAAATGAGCCTTATGGCTTAAGACATGCCAAATTCTCGTTTGGAAAAAATCAAAATAAGCTTATTGACATTGTAACAGAATACTTCGCCTCTTATTTTGAAAATGGCGCGAAGCTCGTTCCATTGTATGAGGAGGCTGATAGATATGGAAAATAGTGAAATTAAGAAAAGACTAAATAGTATAAATTGGAATTTTGATTTTACAATTGATTATGGTGGAGACACTCTCCATCCTTTTAATTGTCGTAGATATTATTCTTATCCTGCAACTTTTATTCCGGAAATACCTTATGCGATGATTGAGATATTGTCTCAAAAAGGGGATGTTGTTTTAGACCCATTTGGAGGAATTGGAACCACATTTATGCAGGCGCTCTCTTTAGAGCGGATACCATATTCTTTTGATATTAATCCAGTTGCTACAACTGTGTGCAAAACTTTGTATATGCTATTTGATCCTTCTATAAATAAGGAGACAATACGGAATCAACTGTTGCAGTTGTGCGAAGGATATGATGAGACAAAGGACTACACAGTATACCTTTCAATACAGAGAAAAGAATTGAGTGGTTGGTTTGAAAAAAACACGTTTAATGAAATATCTTTCCTGTTTTATAAATTTGATCATTTGCAAGATAAAGTTGTTCAAAATGTAATGAAATTAATTCTATCCAGCATTCTTGTAACACTTTCAAGCCAAAATAAAGGGTGGGCCTACATAGCAGATAACGTAAAACCCAAAAAAGATGAATTAAGAGAAAAACCTGTGTTTGATCAATACGCAATTTCAACGAAAAATTTGCTGAATGATGTTATTGACCATGAATCTCGATTACCAAGCAGCTTTGCAGCATTTTATTCTAAAATTTCCCATAAATCTCGTGTTTTTGAGGACTCTCTCGTTAATGCACCTATAAAATCAGAATCTGTAGATTTGGTAATTACATCTCCGCCATATCCTCGAATGATTGACTATGTTAAATCTCAGCGACTTGCTTTTAATTTCTTTAATGAAAATTTTGCGGATTATGTTGGAAGAGAAATAGGGGCTAGATACAGAAGAAGCCGTCGGGATTGCTTGAATAGTTATGAACAAGACATCCGTCAGATTAATAAAAAAATTTTTGATGTACTAAAGCCTGGTGGTTATTTCTGCGTTGTTCTTCCTGATTATGATGCGAAAGATAATCGAAAAGATGTTATTGAAAGAATCGTTGAAGATTATACTAAACTTGGGATGGATAAGGTGTTTGAGGTTGGCAGATATATTCCAAGTCATAAGCGAACCTTAAGTATACAATGGGCTACGCTTGTAAATGAACGAATATATATTTTTCAGAAAGGGTGAGAAAATGCCTTTTGAGAGTATAATCATTACCGGAACTTCTTGTTCAGGAAAAAGTACAATTGCTCAAAAGTTGTGTAAGGAAGTTGATCTTCGTTTTAAACAAGTAATAGCTATTACAACTAGAAATAGACGCAAGGATGACTTAAACTATGAGTATGTAAGTAATGAGGAATTTGATCAACTGCTTGCAGACCAAAAACTGCTGGTCAATAGTACATATCGTGGAAAAAAATATGGCATAAAAAAAGAAGAATATAACAATATACTTAGGCAACACAAAATCCCACTTCTTGTAATCACTCCAGTTTCTGCTGCAGAACTTTTAACAGGGAACCAAGAAAAATACATGAGCATTTTTCTTGATTCCCAAGATGACATATTACTTGATCGTTTGATTGAGCGATCAAGTAATACACCCGATAAAAAAGCGTTTTTTGAGCAAAACCAAACAGATCGCAGATATCAAGATAAAACTCACTACATTGTTAATAATATAGACCTAGAGTCAACAGTCAGTTTGATTACTTTATTGTGGAAATACCAGAATCGTGGAGGTGCATTATCCCAGAAGATAATTACCTCCATGATCAAATGCGGAATCCTTCTAAGAAATGCCGATCCGGAAATGGTAAAGGGTGCATCGTATGACTTGCGCTTAGGCGATGAGTATTATTATGATGGTAAAATACAGAAATTATCGGACAAAAATCCATTTTTGACTATAGAACCATATGACTATGCAGTAGTTTCTTGCATGGAAACTGCATGGATGCCGAGAGATATTATTGCGAAATTTGGATTAACAGTAGGATTATTTTGCCAAGGAGTAATTCTTTCTAACGGGCCACAGATTGATCCGGGATTTCGCGGCACACTATTCTGTTTGCTGTTCAACACTTCTAATCGGGCTGTTCATCTGAAACGAGGAAAACACTATGCTACGATAGAATTTAATAAACTAATAGGATACGCTGAACCATATGAAGGAAAATATCAAGGGAAAACACATATTATTGACTATATTCCTGAAAATGCATTGCATGGGGCAATTAATGAATTGAAAAAAGAAGTAGAACAATTAAAAACAGAAAGTCGCATCATGCAAAATATATATTTGGGAGTAGTCGCATTAATGTTTGCGATCATATCGATTTTACTAGTTCTCAAATAAATTTACAGTATGAATGCTTAGTAGTTGATTCTTTGCACATTAAATATATACTTCAGTAACCATTCAAGGTTGTCAACAGTTTAATTACTGTGTTTGCTTCCATGCCACTCTAAAATAGTTCTACTTCTATTCTTGCGCTTTGTCTCTTTTCTCTTTCCATTAGGATATTCACATTCTGTCGGAGAGTGTCATATTCCTTTTCCTTCCGCTGTATCTTCCGAAGTTCTGCTTGCGGGAGGAGAGTCCATCCAGTTCTGCTTTCAGCTTCTCGGTGGAAGGAAGTTTGGTGAGCCCGGCTTTCTTGATCTCCCTGGCTATCGCCTCAAACAAGATAATCTCACTCTCAAACCCACGCAGGATTTTTTCCTTGTCCTTTGATGCCTTATATCGGTCATAGACAGGTTTCAGTTTGCGGTAGGTGTCGATCTGCTTTCTCAGGAGGGTAAGGTCGGCAATCTGCTGTTCCACATCCCGCAGACTCTCCCTAGTGCGGATGGAGGCGTCGGAAACGGCGTCGCACCGTTCCACCAATTCCTCATAGCTGCCGATGCCATGTTCGGTGAGAAAGTTCATGGTGGCGGCTGCCCGTTTCAGATTCTCAATGGTCGCCCACCGCTGGTATCCGGCGCTCTGCTGAGCCTTGATATTGTTCTGAATGTCAATGAGCAGCCTGACCTTCCCGCGCGCTGCCGGGGTTGCCTGGAGGGACGGGGGCATCTGGCAATGCGAGAGGCAACGGCTTCTTCCGTGTAATCGACGCCCAGGGTTTTGAGTCGGGTGAACCGCTCCTGATTCGGCGCCTTGGCGGAGATATACTTTCCCCGCTTGATCTCGTATCCTTCCCGCTACAACCGGGTAAGTAAATCTTCTAGGCAGGAGGATGTAGGGATCAGCCGGTCGATGGCGGCTTTCAGCTTTGCTTTGTAGCTGGTGCCGTTCTGCGCAGCCTGATGTTCAATATAGCTCTTGCCCTTGTCACGGCCG
>ENA-OOWZ01000808-OOWZ01000808.1-human-gut-metagenome-genome-assembly--contig:-NODE-808-length-16286-cov-3.060009_pt1 | contig 16286 bp, 18 predicted proteins | sample MGYA00241580_ERZ501329 | MGnify/ENA primary metagenome ERZ501329 (study PRJEB25962, sample SAMEA2042923) | human gut metagenome | biome: human gut; feature: human-associated habitat; material: faeces... | reverse complement strand
GTTTTTGATTTTATTAATATACTAATACTATAGTTGCTCCTATATCAAACTGCGTTAAATCCAATTTTCCGTTTTCTATTTTACGTTCTAAATTTCCTGGTTCTATTCTTTGTCCGTTAACTTCTATATATTTTAATTGGTCTGGTTTTTCTATTGTAAGGATGCCATTTTGTGAATATATTGGTTTAGTATTTATTTCTAGTGGTTTGATATTACCAATTATATTGCTAAATTTAGTTTCAATATCACTAGTATCTGCATACGAATAATAACTATCTCCTGAAGAAATAAACGTTGTAAGTCCATATTCTGCTGCGCTTTCTCCATAACTTATACAATATATTTCCGTATTATTGCTTTTTATTGTATCTGCACTTGTTTTAATATCACTCCATAGTGTTGTAGCGGTTGTCCAACTAGGATTATTAAAACCTAAAATAGTAGTATGATCAATATTACTCCAACTTTTAACTGGCCAGGTTCTTTTGTAATATTTATATTTATCTGTCTTTGTTGGATCCGTTTCTAATTCTATTCTATATTCCGTTCCAACAGCTGCTTCAGTTGTTGGGCATCCATCCGTTAAAAATATTATTACATTATTTGCGTCATTTTTTAATTTTTTTTCGGCTAAACCAAATGCCCCTAAATAATTTGTGCCTGCATCAAATATTGTAGTACTCGTATCAAATATTGTAGGATCACTATAATATTGATATAGACCACTTAAATCTTCTGTTTTGCTAATATCTTCACCTTTATAGCCGGCTTTTTTATTAAAATGAATAATAGTAAGATTCATTTCAATTCCTTGTTTTGCATATAACATGTATAGTGGTCCTGATCCATCTGCTAAAAGTCCTGCTACAGCTGAATACATTTTTGTCATCATAGTTTTATTCATACTATTAGAATGGTCTAGTATCATGATAATATTGTATTTTTCACTGTTTGTTATTGGAGCAATTGTTACCTCCTTCTCTACTTGTGTTTCTGCATAGTCATCATCATATTCATAAGTTTTATTTACGTATGAGTATACTATTACAGTATTTTTTATTTGTTCGCCTAACTTTGCTGTTGCACTTGGTTTTGCTATATATTCAAGTGTTACTGAACTTTTAGCTGGAACGGTAATTGGGCTACTCACTTGCAAATGCGTCTTTCCTTCCATGTTGTCAATATCTGTGCCTAAATTGTTTTCTTTTATTTTTATAAATGTAAGTTTTCCATTTGCAAGATCATCTCTCAATATAACTTGATCGTCAACTATCCCATTATTTGTTATTTTTATCGTATAAGTAATTTCCTCTCCATATTTAATATAAGTTTTATCCGCTGTTTTTGTTATTGTAACGTTTGGTTTATATGTTCCTGGCTCATCTAATTGCATATATCTTTCTCTTGCTAATGCATTGTAATATGAGTTTGTCCAAGTAGGATTTTTCTCTACTAGCTTATATGTTGACCTGTTTACTAAACAATAATAACATTCTAATTCTGAATTACCTCCATTGGCATGTGGGTAATAATATTTTGTTCCATTATCTGATTTTTCATAACTTTTTGCTACATAATCTATACTTCTATATCCCACATAGTCACTACCTGTTGCTTGTTCGCATTGTCTTTGATGATAATATTGGTCATCTGTTCCTGCAAAGTATAGCTCATCTGGGTCTACGAATTCTTTATTTAATGTGCTTGTTGCTATTGCATAATTATTATAGTATTTTAAACCTATTGGCATTCCTTGCATAAATGCAATTATAGATATGTTGCTTAATGCTTGTTCCCACTCATCATAGCTTAATTGTGGTAGTCTGTATTCATAGTTTGGGTTCATTTCTTGTGCTTGTGCTGTTGCTTGTGATAAGTTTTTTTCTATTGTATTTATTATTATGTCTTTTTTGTGTTGTGCTAATACTGACTTTGCATACGCAGTGTCATTTTCTGGGTCTGGGTTGTTATCTTTGCTAATTTCAAATATATTTGCATCTTTTTTATCTACATTATTGTATTGGCCTTCTGTTGGGCTTTTCATATTTCCAACTGTTATGCTTCCTAAATTTTTTGTTACCCATTTTGTGAATACATAAGATTCTACGCAATAATTTATTGCACTATAGTCTTCATCTTTATTTACATTTCCTAGGACATCTCCTGCAGTAAATTCTACAAATGCACCACTTTGGTTTTCATAATAAAATTTATATTCTCCCCCTGGATTTAGTATTTGAAATACTTTTTGTACTGTCCATTCGTCTTCCCTATTATCATACATTGGAATTGATATTTTTCTAAATCTATTTGTTATTGAAAATCCTGCATCTCCTTCGGGTAAAGCATTTTGTAAGTACACTTTATTATTATATTTATCTACTGAAAAATAATTACTTTCATCTTCATCCCAATATAGTTTGTTATCATATTGGTCATAAATATATTTATATTCTTTTACTTCTTCTCCAACTATATATACATTTTCTTTTAATGTTTCTGGCTTTATTGTAGCCCCTCTATATGTTATTCCACTTATACTACCGTTCTGAGAAACATTATCTACTCCTGCATCATCATCACAAACTACTAAATATCCTTCTTTTGCTTGATATTCTCCATTTACTGTTCCATATACTCTAATGTAATTATCTAATGTATAATTTACTGTTATGTCTGTATTACCACTTGCATATCTTGCTGAATATGGTGAGTATGGTTTTAGTATGTATTGGTATGAAGAAGTTTCTTTATACTTAATTTTATTATTTTCATCGAACTGCGTTCTGCCATAATCTACATCATTACCATTTTCGTCTTTTTCAGTTGTATCTTGGTCTTGCATTAATGATGCTGAATATATATAATAGCCATCATACATTGTATATACTATTGCTGGTATGTATGTTTGTATTCTTCCTCTTCCTGCTCCACCTATTCCCATACTGTTTGCCAAGCTTGTTGTAAAGGTGTTTATAGAAGCTAATACGTCTCTTCTTTTTGAATCTGCTAAGTTAGAAGATGCACTATTCCATTCTACTGTATTTATTTCTAGTGCTTGTATTGAATCTTTGGCTGCTGTTTGCAATTTTACTGTGTAGTCTTTTTGCATTGTTATTGTTTTTATTTGAAGCCCTATATAATATGATGTTACTATTATTATAGGTATCATTATTATTATGAATATTACGGTCATGTTTTGTAATTTCATTGGTCCACCTCTTTATTTTTGTAGATTGTTTTTGATTTTAAGGTACATATTTTTAATGTCTCACATAAGGATAACATATATTGTGTTGTTCCCCTTATGTGAGACATTAGAAATATGCATCTTTATGCATTTTTATTTTCCATTACTTACAACCAAAGCAGAAGCACTTGCTCCTATTTGATATGTGTCTGAACCTGTTACTTTATACACGAAGTTTCTTAATAATTGAGCTAATGTTGTGTTTGTGTTGTTTACTGTTACTATAACATTATCGCCTTTTGATAGTGAATATTTTCCATTGTTGTTTTCAATTCCTTGTAATATTTCATCTGTAAATGTTGAATATCTAACATTTTCTCCTATCATATCGCTTGTTGTTGTAGTAGTTTTTTTACCTGGATTTTCATCTAAATGTTGTACTTCTAATTTTATATCATAAGTATTTCCTGTTGCTCCTAGTGTTTGCACATAAGCATCATAATCTTCTTGTGTAATTTTGCCTTTTGTTGCAGCTTTGTTTACAAATTCTTGTGTTGCTTCTGTTACCGCTAATTGTGTTACGTCTTCTTGGTTGCTAGATACTGCCATTAGTGGAAATACAAACATTAAAACTGCTGCTAAAAATATTGCAATAATTGTTATTAATGTGTCTGACATAATAAGAAACCTCCTATTTTATATTTTACATCCTTTTTATTATTGTTTTGTATATGTTATATATATACTTGTTTGTCCTGATTGTACTGTAAGTTCTGAACCATCATCTTCTACTATATATTCGCCACTTTTTTTAACTTCGTCAAAAGTTTCTAGAAAGTCGCCTGTTAAATCATTTTTTGGATCCTTTATCCACTCGTTGACTCTTTTTTTTCTTTCTTTTTGTGATAGTCCTCCATCTGTTTCTGTGTTGAATTCTGTTGTTTTTCCATTTTTATCAACTATACGTACTACTACTGATTCTTTATAGTATCTGTATAGTGATGATATTACAACATCTGCACCTACTATTCTTCCTTCTTCATTTTCTGCGTCCTCACTATATGTATAGTAATTTGTTTTGTCACTTGCAAATAGCATTATATCTGATGTTGCTTTTGCTTGAGATAGTAAGGCAAACGCTACTGTAAGTGCTATTACAAATACTAATACACCAAATGCAATTTTTAAAGCATCTACCGCATTTTCCATATTATCTCTCCTTTTGGGTTAAGTTGTTTTTAATTTTTTTCATTCACACTAATGTATTTTATTAATCCAGTAGTATCATCTATACTAGGCTTTACTTCGTAAGATTTATTTGTAATAATGCTATTTCTATAACTGCTTATTGCAGTTGCAGTTGTATTTCCTTCGCTGTTTATCCCAACTTTGGCTGATGAATTCGCATTGTGTGCTATTATAACTTCACATAGAGTTCTTACTTGGCTTCCTTTTACAGAATCCCCACAGTATTTAAGAAATTGTGAATTAAATTGTTGTACTTCTAGTGTTTTACCTAATTCTTGTGTTTGGTCTGTTGTTCCCGATGTAGATTTAAATATAAGTAAACCTAAACTTATTATTAGAATAGCAATTAATACTGAACCTGCTATTATTAAAGCTTTTGACGCATTTTCCATAATTTACTCCTTAGTATTTTTCGTATAATGAACAAAATAAATTTTGTTCATTATACTTATTTAATTATTCTTACATCAATTCATTATAATATATTTGTTAATGAGTTTTGAATTGAATTAACTCCTCTTTTAGCTCCATCTTCCATTTGATTTGCTGTTGAACCAGCTTGTTCTGATGTAGATTTTGATGAATTAAAAGCTATAATTCCTAAGCTTATTAATAAAATTGATATTAATATTGCACCTGCAATTATTAAAGCTTTTGATGCGTTTTCCATAAAATATTCCTCCTTTGAATTTTTAATATTTATCTTTTGATTTTTAGAAACTCGTCCTAAAAATATTGAAAACTAATTTATTTTTCTATTTGCTCAAATATAATTTTGCTAACTTTTCCTGTTGTTTTATGATATTCTATATTTGTGCATTTAAATAATATTACATTAAAGTTTTTTACAAAGTTTGTAATGTTGTTTTTGTATATTAGCTCCATTGGATATGTTTTTTCTACTGTTATCATTTTTAAATCTATTTTTATACTATTTGTGCAATTATCTATGTAATATCCATTTTCATCTTTTGAAACATTGTTTCTTTCATTTTGCTCTGTTACTTTGTTTATTAGTGTTGCTATTTCTGCTCCGTATATTTCTTTTCCTAAATAGCTTTCGTATTGTTTATTGTATGAAATAGCCTGATTTTGTTTTGCTTGTGCTTCAAAAATATAACCTAACACTATAAATATTATAATTAGTATTATTGCTGTTATTATTAAAAATGATTTTTTCAAGTATACTCCTCCCTAATTATAACTTTTTTTGCGATATTATGCAATATTTTTTTTGCTTTTTACAATGATTTTAAGCGTTGCCTTCGAAGTGCGGGTCGCCGAGGACGTCGACCCCTACATTAATTTGTTCTATTAGTAATTTTAATATCGTTTATCATTCCTTGGGCTGAATACTCAATTTCAACTTCGTATTTTTTATTTATTGTTCCTTTTGTTGTTAAGAATTCGGCATCGCTTTTGTTTCCCATAATATTACTAATATTACTATTAATATTGCTCTCTTTATATGTTTCTGTGTTTAAAATATTTTTTAATGTTATTATTCCTTGGGCTGTTATATAAGTTTCTCCGTTTTCTATTATAAAGTTTTTTGTTATTTCTGAATTAAATTTTTGGATTTCATTTGTGCTCATTGAAGTATAATGTGTTCTTGCTGTTTTTTGCAATGTTGTTGCAAGTAAAACTCCCATAGAAATTATTAAAATTCCTATTAAAACAGCTCCTGCAATTATTAAAGCTTTTGATGCGTTTTCCATAAATTAACTCCTCAATTTAAATTCTAATTCTTTAATTCTTCCTTGATTATTATATTTTACATTGGTACATTGAAATATATCATTTTTAAATGTTGTAAATGAAGAATACTTGTATGTAATCGTTGTATTTCCATTACTTTCTGTTTGTTCTTCCACGCTATCTGTAAAATCGGTCGTCGTAAAAAACTTCTCAACTTTGCCATTTGTTTTATAGTGTACCTTATCAATCCATGTTCCCAATATTATTTTGCTAGTTCCTTCTAAAGAATTTGGATCTCTTTTTGTTTTATCTGAAATCACTTTTTTATCCTTATCCAATACTACCGTTCTTGTAGAAGTATCTTGTATTTTTTTATTTCCTAAATCTATTATCACATTAATATAATATGGATTATCACTAGATGCGCTATTATTATTTTCTATTGCCATTTTCATTAATGTTATTATGTCTGTGCCTCTTAAAGCTTTTTTATTATATGCTTCATATTTTTGATTGAATTTTACTAATTGCTCTGTTGCAAGTGCTTCTTCTTGTGTTTTTTGATTTGAATTTATTATATTGATTGTAACAACTAATACACTCAATATTAATATTGCTATTAACACTCCTCCTGCAATTAGCAAAGCTTTTGATGCATTTTCCATATATTCCTCCTATTTATATAGATGTAGCCATTGAAGAAAAAGCTTCTGACATACTTAAGAAACCTATTACAACCAATGGAATAATTAAGTAACCTACAAATAGTAATACCATTGGAGCAAATCCTACTACTTTTCCTATTAGTCCTTTTCTTGAAATAAGTTTGTCGTTTGTTTCTTTTCTTTTTTCTTGGTAGTATTCTCTTTCATTGTCTAATTCGTCAAAGGCTTGTGCAATAGGTATTTTTTCTACTGCTGCCTGAAGACTTTCTACTATACGTATAAATTGTGGTGCAGCAACTTCTTCTTTTAATTCTTCTAGTGCTTCCCATGCACCTGCTTCGTAGTTGTTAACACACTTAGTTATAGGCTCTTTAAATATGTTTGCATATCTTTCTAGCCATTCTAGTATTATTTCTACGTTTACTCTTTCTATTTTCATTAGCATTAGTATTATTGTTTGGAACTGCATTATTTCGTTTTCTATTTCTAATTGTCTTAATATTTTTTGGAATATTAGCATTAGTTTTGGTCCCATATAGCCTATTCCTGCAAATATAAATGCTAATAGTAGCTCAAACCATTTTAAGTATTCTGCATTTATTACTTGTAATTTGCTTTGTATTTGTTCTACTGCCTTTTGGATTTCTTGGTCTGTTGCTTCTTGATAAAATTTTAAGTTCCTTACTTCTCTTTCTATTTGTTGTGGTGTTGCTTTTCTATTGCCTTTGAATTTATTTAATATTACATTTTGTGCTTTTGTTACTTCCATTGCATCTTTTTGGTCTGCTTCTGACATTGATCCCATTATGTTATAGTCTGATGTTGGCTCATTATATACATAGTCTACTGCTACATTGTGTAGTTGTAAAAATAGTAGTATTGAGCATAAGAATGTGGCAACACATATTGTAAGCCTATTTACATATACAGTTTCCAACTTTTGCTTTGTTGCTGATTCTTTCATTAGTTTTATCATTTTTCTGTATTCTTTTGTTTTTTGTTTTGGAATAAATAAATCTATAATCTTTTTTGCTACTGGATTTTTGTATAGTTTCATTTGCCATACGTTATTTGGATCTTTGTATTCGTCTTTTATTGCTCCACTATCTTTTAATTTTCTTGTTAAAATATAGCAAATAAGTGTTACTATTATTAATGCTATTTGTGCTATTAAACCTAATTTTCCATCGTAAAATTGTGCTGTAAAACTAAAGTTAGATACTGCCCAGTTTCTTAATGGTTGTAAGCACAATACTGGTAGCATTGCAATTACTGATAAACTTTGGAATACATAGTCTAGTTTGTCTCTTTTTAATATTTCTAGTTGCATTTCTTGTGTAATATTGTTTAAATTTTTTAAGTATAGCGATGCCCCATCTATTGTTCTATCTCCAAATTCTCTTGTTAAGTATGAAATACCTGCAAATTCTTTTAGATAGCTGTTTGGTGCAACGTCATAATATTTTTCTAGTTCTGTTTCTGGGTCGTCTGATATTAATATTTCGTATATTTTTTCTCCTTGACGAGAAACTTCTAATTCGTCATTTTGTGATACTTCGTATATTGCTTCTTCTACCATGTTGAATTCATGGTATGCATGTCTTATTTCTGCAAAGAAATCTATTTGCTGTTTTAATAATTTTGTGTCTAGCTTGTCTACCATTCCTGTCATTATTGTTTCTATTAAGAAAACTTCAAACATTAATAGTATTACTCTTAATAGCGCATTTCCTTTTGTGAAAAGGAATATTGCAAGTGTTAATGGTATTATTACTAGTAATGAATTTGTTATTATTTTTGCTGTTTGTCTTCTTGTTATGTATTCATCCTCTATACTTATAATTTCTATTTTTCTTCTTAGCTTTTTTACATATCTTTTTAATAGAGGAATTTTATTGTATATTAAATATAATTTTTGGTATGTTACATCAGATGAGAATTTTTTTTCTTTTGTTCCCGCTTGTAGTTCTTTCATTCTTCTCATGTCGCTTTTGCCCATTTTTTTTCTTAATATTACGTATGCTATTACTACTATTAGGAACAAGGCTACAGTGCCCGCCATAAAATATAGTATTGTTTGATTTGACATCTTTTGTTTCTCACCTCATTTTTATGCTTTTTTTGGTCTTCCTTTTCTTGCTGGTTGTTGGTCACCTTGGGCTGCAACTCCTACGTTTTGTTTTCCCCAGTTTCTTTCTATAAATTTATCGAATTCTGCTACATCGTTTTCGTCCATGTTGTTTCTCATTTCTTTTATGTTATAGTCTGATATTTTGTTTGTTATAACATATTCGTCATTTCTGTATTCCATAATGTTTACATATTTATATAGTTCTTTATTTGTTACTTTTGAAAAATATCTTGTTGCATTGTCCATAAATTTGCTTAATTTGCCTTCTATTGTTTTTTCGTTTTGATGTTCATACGTATATTCGTTTTTGTCTTCGATTGGAATACATTCTGTTACTCTTTCTATGTAACGTCTACCTCTAAAGTCTTTTACCAAGTGTACGTCAAAGTTTAATACTTGAACAACTTGCTCTTCTGCTGTTCTTTCGTCTGTGAATACACCTGTTCTAAGCATAGAGTTACGTAATGCTGTTACTAAGTTTGGAAATGTTTTAGCGTGGTGAGTGAATAATGTAAATTTTGATGCTACTTGGGCTGCTTGTATCATCCAAGATGCTACGGGGTCTGTTGCAACCTCACCAATTATATTAACACTACCGTCAGTTTTCTTTTGAACGTCCAAACCTGCTTGTCCAGAAATTGTGTCTGTTTCTCTAAATGATAATATGTTTCTTGTTGGATATATTTTTCTTAAGTGCAACTCGAATGCAGTTTCTTGAACCCTGATGTTCATTGTTTCGTATATGTTTTCTATCATACCCATAAGCATTGTTGTTTTTCCGGCAACCTTGCTCACCTGTAAGTGCTGTAATTCTTGCTCCTTTTACTAGGTATTTTAATAAATCTATTGCATCTTCTTTTCCTGGTGCTACTATTAATTGTTCTAGTGTTGCTCTTTTTACGTCGAACTTCCTTACGAAGAATGCCCATGTTTCAGAGAAACTTGGTCTTACAACAACAACACGAGAGCCGTCTTTCATTTCGTTAATTTTAAATCCGTTTGTGTCTGATAATTGTCCTGGGTTATTGTATTTGTATATGTTTTGACATACTCTTTTTAGTTCGCTTTCTCTTCCAAAAGAAAGAAATGCTAATCTTATTGATTTACCTTGGAAGAAAATCCATATACTGTCACATGCCCTTGGTACTTTGTGCTCTGTCATTTGTTCTAGGTAATCTCCATCTGTTTGTGCAACTTGGCTTAAAAAGCTTTCTGGTAAGCCAGATACGCCACCAGATACACCATCTATGTTCATATCTCTTATTTCATCTATACTGCTATAGCCTTTATAGTGTTGATATATTCTTTGTGTTAGTACATTTAATTTGTCTGCAAATGATAGTTGTAGTTGTTCTTTTTCGTATATATCGTTTATCTCTTCGTTTGTTATTACATAGCAAGGTTTTGCTTCTCCTGCTACATATTTTAATGTTGCTAGATTATATTTTTTTATTAGTTGTGTTAGAGCTTCATACCCAAAGTCTTTTTTGTACATATATATTAATATATCAAATTTATCTTGTGATGTTAAAAGTGATGGTATGTCAAATGGTATTGCTTTTGATATGTTTGTTTCATTTATACCATATTCTTTGTATAATAAATCGTATATTAATTCTTTAACATATTTTTTATCATTTACGTCACCATACGTACAGCCTTTTAATGCTTTTCTTAATTCGTACTTTTTGGCTTTTCTTCTTTTTAATTCTTCTTCTGATAATCCTATATCATAAAGATTTATTTTTGTTATTTCGTCTAACCTTCTTTTTACAAATTCCATTGTAGCTTCTAGTGTAAATGTTTTGTCTTCTACTGGAATATCTTCTTCTATTTCTGCCTCTTTATTCTTTTTTATAAAATATTTAATGCTTACAAAGGCTAGTACTAGTACAACAAAGATTAATATAATGTTTAATACCATTTTTGTGCCCCTTTCTTTTGTTTTTTATGTTCTCATTTGTATTTCTTTTAATTTTTCTAATATTCTTTCCGAATTTTTCTTTACTTCTTCTAAGAAATATGTGTTTTCATCTGGATGAATTCTTCCTCTAAATTTTGTGAAGAATTCTGTTATTTTTCCTTCGTTTATAGCTTCTAGGAATTGTGTATTGTATGGAACTGGATATAAGTCTCTTATGTTTGTTTGTCTTGATAGATTTTTAGCATTATATTTTGAGTTTTTATCGCATCTTCCTATTAATACTATTGTTTTTTCTGTATTAAAAACTTTATTGGTCCTTTTTAGTTCTAAATATTCGTTTATTTTTTTTATGTTTTGTGGTAAGTTTACTACTACTATGTCTGATTCTTCTAATATGCTTCTTGTAATGCTTTCTTCTGGGCTTCCACTTATATCTACTAGAACTAAATTGTAATATCTATTTGCTATTTTTGCTATTTCTTTATATGTTCTTCTTTGGTTTTGGTAATCTTCTTGTGTTATATTGTCTTCTGTTAGTAGTTCTAGTCTGTCTTTATATATTGTTTTTGTATAATATTTTATAATTTCTGGAGATGTTTTGTTGCTTAAAATTGCTTTTGCAACTCCAGTAGTTCCTGTTGCAAGGTCTGCTCTATTTCCTAACATAAATGCTTCTTTTCTTGGCTTTTTGGGTGGCCAAAAGCATTCTTCTAGGCTACTGTCATTGTATTCTGCATTAAATATTAAAGTTTTATATGTGTTATCTATTGAGATTTGTGTGGCGATTGCTGCAAGTGATGCTGTTTTTCCTGCTTCTCTATCCCCTTCACTCCAAAAAGATATAATTGCCATTTTTCTTTTGCTCCTTTAAATATTTTTTATAACTCTTTTTATTTCTCCGTTTCTTATTTCTGGTACAATTTGATTTGCTAATTCTATTAGTCCATCTTTATATTCTGTGCTTAAGTTTTTAAGGTTTATTTTTGCCGCCCTTTGGTTTTCTATTATTACTGTACTATCTCCATTATCATAAGGAAAATATATTTTGTCTCCCGCCCATTTTACAGAATAGTAAAATGATAAGAAGTTTAAATAGTCTTCTTCTTCCTTTAGCATATCCCTTGAGAACAAAACTTTTGTCATTAAAATTTTGTTTTGCATTTTTCCTATCGCTTCTAGTCCTTTTTTTAGTGAATAGTTATCAAACCCTGTTACGAAATAGTTTTTGTCTGAATTTTCTAAATCAAAGTTTTCAAAGTTTTCATGTGTATCAACATCTATTAAAACTATATCGTATTGTAGACTTGGAACTCCTAAATATTCTTGAACTTCTTCTAGTCTATTAAAGCCTACTGCTACATCTATTCCTTCATACTCTGTTACATAGTATTTACTAGGCGAAATGCTAGGTACTATGTACCTAGCTCTACCCAAAATTGTAGAATCTACTATTAATACTTTCTTTTGTAATTCTACTAGTATTCTTGCAACATATACCAATAAATCTGTTTTTTCAAAAGCTCCTATAAATCCTATTTTTTTCAAATTGCAAGCCTCCTATTTTTTGTGCTATTCAGCAGATATGCCTGTTAAGTATTCTTCTCTTGCTTTTTTAGCATCTTCTATTTGTTTTTGTATTCCTTCTTCAACATTTGTTAATGCTTCTTCTGAATATTGTCCTGTGCTTGAGTTCATATCGTTTCTTATGTCTACATTGAATTTTTCTGCTAATCCTTGTTTTGCTTCTGCTACTATATTGCTGTCTGTATTTATTAATCTAATTACTTCTGATGTTGGTGTGTATGTATTTGATGCTTTTTCTTGCATTCCTGGTTCTACATATTTTGCAACATAAATATTTGATGCTTTCATAATGTATGATTCAACAACTGCGCTGTTTAGCATTAATATTTCTTCTTCTGTCATTTCAAATGTAACAGTATTTCCTTGAATATTTTTTATTTCTTTTTTTGCAATTACGATAAAGTCTTGTCCATTTGGGAATGTTATTCTTACATCTACGTAATCTCCTATTGTAACGTTAATTGGTAACATTAACATATTGTATTCCATTGTTCTTACATCGTCTGTAAGTTGTTCTTCTTCTAGTGCTACAGCATTTTGTGTTATAACTGTGTTTTTATACATATCTATTCTTGCTACTACTTTTTTTCCACTAGTTATATTTGCTATTGTTGCTGCATTTACTGAGTTTGCTGGTACTAGGTTTTCGTATGAATCTATTTGTTTAAACATGCTTGCTGTTATTTCTTCTCCTGATTTTACGTCTCTGTTTAAAACATATACTGTTTTAACTTGTCCTCTCTCGCTTTTTTCTTTATTTTCTGGTAGAACTATTAAAATGTAAACCATAATTCCTATTATTGCACATATTATGAATGTAACTAACATTCCTAATAAGAATGAATTTCTTGCTTTTTTTTGCATTGGATTTACTGCCATAATTAACTCCTCCTAATAACTCGTATTTTATTATATTTTATAACAATTTCGCCCTAAAAACAACAGATTAAGGCGTTGTCATTTAAAAATAATCTTTTTGTAATATTACTGTAATACTTTATTGATTTAATGCACTTTCTATTGCTTCGGCTACTCCATTTGAGTTGTTGTCTGCTACTACTTTTTTTGCTATATTTTTTATATATGGAGCTGCGTTTCCCATTGCTACTCCAAGTCCTGCTTTTTTTATCATTGGTTCGTCATTTATATTATCTCCTATTGCAACTACTTCTTCTTTTTGTATGTTTAAATATTCTATTAGCTTTTCTATAGCTGTCCATTTATTTGCATTTTCGTTTGTTATTTCTGTATAGAAATATGCTATTTCTATTTCTTCCGAACCATGTTTTATCATTTTTTTTGACATGTGTGAAACTTCTAAAATGTCTACCTGTTTTAGTTGTTTTAGTTTGTTTGTTATGCTTTTAAATATTTGTTCATCGCTATCGCATATTGTTATTTTTAAAAAGTCGTCTCCTTCATAGTTTTGTACGTAGCTGTAAATGTCTTCTGTTATATACATTTTTATTCTTTTCTCTTCTGGATTTTTTAAATTTTCGTTGTGATAGTATAGTAGATTATAATTTAAAGATTTGGTAACAATAACATCGTTAGTGTAAACGTTGTAATATATGCTGTTTTCTTCACAGATTTTTATAATTTCTAAGAGTTTCTTTTTAGGAAGATAATTGCTGTAAATTATTTTTTCTTTTTTTACGTCGTATATCATTGCTCCGTTTCCACAAATTAGATAGTTTTCTGCGTTTATTTGACTTGCTATTGCGGTCATTGCTTTTGGCATTCTTCCTGATGTTAGGACTACTTCTATATTTTGTTCTTTTGCTTTTTTTATTGCTTCTCTTTTGATACATTTCCGTAAGAGTCTAAAAGAGTTCCGTCTATATCCATTGCTATTAATTTGTACATTAATATTTGCTCCTTTGTTTTTTTCTTTATTATATCATTAGCAAATCTATTTTCAACATTTTTTTATAATAAATTGTAATTTCACGAAGTGCGAGGTGGAAGGTGCGAGGTGCGTAAAAATTTTTTACAAAATTTTCTAGTTTAAAAAAAATTTTTATGTACATCATAATTATTGAAAAGCAAATATTGCTTTTATGATTAATTTCAATCCTAGGAGGTGAAAAAGAAATGGCATCAAATTCAAACAAAACATTAGTTCCAGAAGCAAAAGCTTCATTAGAAAAATTCAAATATGAAGTAGCTAGCGAAGTTGGAGTTAACCTAAAAAACGGATATAATGGTGATATATCTGCAAAAGACGCTGGTAGAATAGGTGGAAACATGGTTAAGAAAATGGTTCAAAAATATGAAAACGAAATGTTAAATAGATAGTTTCCATTTCAAACGTTTTTTAACGGATTCAAGAATTTTTAAACATGCTTTATGTTAGAAAATCTAGAATCCGTTATTTTTATTTTTAAAACAAAAAACGGGATTAGAAGAACGTCCCTAAATCCCGGTATGTTCTTAAAATCCCTTTTATTTATGCTTCTGGTTCTATTAAACCATAATTTTTATTATCTTTTAACTTATAAATAACATTTACTTTACCATTTTCTAAATTAACAAATGTTAAAAATGTGTTACCTTTGTTTTCTTGTAATTTTAATTTTGCATCTTCTGGTGTCATTGGTTTAATTTCATAATATAATTCTTTTATTATTTCATTTTCTGGTTCTGTTTGTTCTTCTTCTTGAGATGCTCTGATTGTTGCTTCTTTGTTTAATCTTTCTCTTTTTGTTTTTGTTTTTCTAATTTGTCCTTCTAGTATATCTATATTTTTATCTATAGAAGCATATAAGTCTTTATGTGCTGTTACTGCTTTATATGTAATACCTTGGTAAGAAACTCTTGTTTCTGCTATTTGTTCATTTCCTTCTACTTTTATCGTAACTGTTCCATCAAAGTCCTCTAAATATTTTGTTAATTTTTCCATCTTCTTTTCTGAATAATCTCTAATTGCGTCTGTAACTTCTAAATCCTTTCCTACAACTTTTATATTCATAAAAATCTCTCCTCTCAATTATTTTGCTTTCTTTTGTTGTAAATTTATTATATATGGTAAAAAGCTTTTTTTCAAGTTTATTTTGTTTTTTTATACACTATTAGAAAATATTTTCCATTTTATAATCTTTTTCTAGCTTATCATTTAAGTATAATTTAGCTATTAGCTCTAGTTCTTTTGTAGCATCTTCTCCTATGTTAAACGAAAATACTTTTTTAGGTGGTGACATTACAATATATTTTATCGCTTGCATTGTTGATTTGCTCATATGAATACAACTTGTATCTTGTTTTCCACATATATTACACTTAAATCCATTTTGTTTCAAGCTAAAAAATTCTAAGTCTTCCGTTTTATTGCAATTTCCACACATTCTAATATTAGGAGCAAATCCTAATATACTTACTAGTTTCATTTTAAATATTGCTAAAATAAATTCTAACTCTTTATCTGTTTCAGATATCATATATAAAGTATTTAGATATAATTGTAAAATTCTATAAGAATTCTCATTTTCATTTGTAACATCGATTATTATTTTAGAAATAAATGATGCATATTCTAGTTTTTTTAAATCTTTCCTTATATTATAAAAAATTTCTATCGGTTCACAAGAATTTATATAATATGTGGAATTAGTTTTATATAATATATAATCTCCAAAACATAAAAATTGGCTACCAACAAGGAGCGAACTTCTAAATCTTTTCGCTCCCCTGGCAGCACAAGAAATCTTTCCTAGTCCTGGTGTTAACATTGTTAACATTTTATCAAAATCACCCATATTACGTTCAACTAATATAATTCCTTTTGTCTTTATTGTTCCCATTCTTTTCTTCCTCTATTTTCTTTTCTAAATCTCTTAATTGTTTAAA
>ENA-OOWZ01000800-OOWZ01000800.1-human-gut-metagenome-genome-assembly--contig:-NODE-800-length-16406-cov-2.244878_pt1 | contig 16406 bp, 13 predicted proteins | sample MGYA00241580_ERZ501329 | MGnify/ENA primary metagenome ERZ501329 (study PRJEB25962, sample SAMEA2042923) | human gut metagenome | biome: human gut; feature: human-associated habitat; material: faeces... | reverse complement strand
AAATACATTGTCACTCGATTCAAAGTCGACAGTCTTTCACAATTCAAAAACGGGCAAGTAGTCAAACGTCCAGACGCAGCACTAATCAATACCAAACTACGTAATATACTCAATGAATACCAAGAGAAACTTGACAGCATCAAATGCATTCAGGGTTCCTTTGGGGTCAGCCCGAAAAAACTTCTATTTTTAATTATGACTGCACTGATAGTAGTTGGATGTAGTAAAAGTGATGAAGAAAAAAGTGACATTCAGGAAATTTGGCTAAATGGATACAAAGCTCTTACTCCAGAGTCTGATTACGAAAATATTTCCACCACATTTTTATTATTTAAGGCTGACAACAATGAGGAATTTGATGTGAAAAAGCAAACTTTTTCAGGGAATATACTTGATTATCAAAAAATACAAGATGAAACTTGGAATTTGCTGTCAAAATCAAAAATTAAAAAGAAAGATGGTGACATAATGAATACACAATTATTAAATAGCGAACAGCAAAAAGCTGTAAATCATATAGATGGACCAATGCTTGTTTTAGCAGGAGCAGGCTCCGGAAAAACCAAAGTACTAACAAATAGAATAGCGAATCTAATTCAAAACGGTATAAGCCCAAGCAATATATTAGCCATAACTTTTACCAATAAAGCCGCTAAAGAAATGAAAGATAGAGAAATATCACTAATAGGAACACTAGCTTATAATATTCAAATATCTACATTTCACTCTTTAGGCTTAAAAATTCTAAAAGAAAATTATTCACTTTTAGGATATGATAAAAACTTTACCATTATTGATAGTGATGATGTTTTAACTATAATAAAAAAATTAATGAAAGATTTAAATATGAATAAGGATAAATATAATCCACGAGAATTAAGAAACAAAATAAGTTCAGCAAAAAATGCTATGATGACCACGGATTCTTTTGCTAAAGTAGAATTTGACTATAATGTAGTAGAACTATATCGAAAGTATCAAAAGAAGTTAAAAACCGGTAATTCAGTTGATTTTGATGATCTATTAATTCTTCCAATAAGATTATTCAAAAACTATCCCAATGTTTTAAACGATTATCAAGATAGATATAAATACATTCTAATAGATGAATATCAGGATACCAATGAAGCCCAATATACTTTTAGTAAATTATTAGCAGCCAAATATCGTAATATCTTTGTCGTAGGAGATAACGATCAAGCAATATATGCTTTTAGAGGAGCCAACTATAAGAACATACTAAACTTTGAAAAAGACTATCCAGAAGCCAAAACAATATTACTAGAAGAAAATTATCGTTCCACTAAAACAATATTAAATGCTGCCAATAGTGTTATTAAACATAATAGAGAAAGAAAAGATAAAAACTTATGGAGCAATAATATTGAAGGAGATAAAATAAAGTACAAAGTAGTAACAAATGAAAAGGAAGAAGCTATCTTTGTTGGAGAAGAAATTAAGAAACTATTAGAAAAAGGCATCAAAGAAGAAGACATAGCAATATTATATCGTACTAATGCTCAGTCTCGTGTACTAGAAGAAGAAATGTTAAAAAAGAACATCAAATATCGTGTTGTAGGAAGTTTCTACTTCTATAATAGAAAAGAAATAAAAGACTTATTATGCTACTTAAGATTAATAAGTAATCATAAAGATGATGTAAGTTTGCTTAGAATAATAAATACTCCTAAAAGAGGAATAGGCGAAAAAACAATAGAGAATTTAACTACTAAAGCTGTAGAAAATAACACGTCTATTTATGATGCTATAGATAGTGGCAAGGAACTAGAATTCAAAAAGCTAATAGAAGAACTAACACTTGCTAGTAGCAGTATAACCCTAACAGAACTAATAGATTTAATACTAGAAAAAAGTGGTATAAAGAAAGAATTACAATCATCTAAGTTACTAGAAGACGAAATAAGATTAGAAAATCTAAATGAGTTTAAAGGTGTAACTAAAAGTTATGAAGAAGAATACGGTTCTGCTACTCTAGAAGATTTCTTAAATGAAATATCTCTAGTAAGTGATATGAGTGAACATCAAGATGGATCAAATAGAGTAAGTTTAATGACTGTCCATTCAGTAAAAGGATTAGAGTTTGATTATGTCTTTTTAGTAGGAATGGAAGAAGGAATATTCCCTCATTATAATGCTATAAATGATGGAAGTAATTCTGCTATTGAAGAAGAAAGAAGACTTTGTTATGTAGCTATAACAAGAGCAAAAAAAGAATTATATATAACTAGTGCCGAGACAAGAATGCTATTTGGAAATACAAATAGAAATATGCCTAGTAGGTTCATTGAAGAAATAGATAAAAAATATTTAGATATCGAAACCAAAGGAAGAGTAAGTAATATAGTATCAAAAGTAAAAAAGACTATAGATAAAAATGCAACATATGAAGTAGGAGAACATATATTGCATACCGATTTTGGTGAAGGCATCATTGTAGCGGTAGATAAATCAATAATAACAGTAGCCTTCCCACATCCGATAGGTATAAAAAAATTAATGAAAGGTCATCCAAATATAACAAAATTAGATTAAAGAAATAGAACAAAAGAAGTATCTATTTCTTTTTAATATCATATAATACTACTGGAGGTATATATGGATTATAATATTTTAGTAAATAAAGATAATCCTTTGCCAAGAGCACATATTCCAAATACATTAGTAGATGCAGAAAGTGAATATAAGAAAAATGTATATATAGATAAAAAAGTAAAAGAATCATTTGATAGATTAAAAGAAGCCGCAAAAAGAAATAATTATTTAATAGATATAGAAAGTGGTTATCGAGATTATGACTATCAAGAAAAATTATATAATAAATTATTAGATGAAAAAGGATTTAACTATACAGTAACAAGAATAGCACGTCCTGGTTCATCAGAACATCAAACCGGATTAGCTATTGATTTCTGTGTATATCAAAACGAGAAGTCTTATATTGAACATGAAATAGAAGACTTAATAGAAACAAAATGGGTTCATCAGAATTGTCATAAATATGGTTTTATATTAAGATATCCAGAAGGTAAAGAAGATATAACTAAATATAGTTATGAACCATGGCACATAAGATTTGTAGGAGATATAGCACCATATATATATAATAACAATTTAACATTAGAAGAATATAAAGAAAGAAAATCTATTTAGGTTTTCTTTTCTTTTTATCGTCTCACACTTTGTTGTTCGCCGGTTTCTAATGCCTGTAGTCATTAGAAAAAAGTTTAGAGCCGTTCGTCTCTAAACTTAAGTATTATTTTGCAATAGAATTAGTTGACATATATAAAAACAAGTGGTAATATTTAGATATATGAATATATATTCATATATAGGAGAAATACTATGGCGGAAGAAATAGATATAAATAAATTAAAAAAAAGTATGTTAGAAGAAGATACAATAATAGATATAGCAGAGTTATTTAAAGTATTTGCAGATTCAACTAGAGTAAAAATAATAAATGCCCTATTATTGGGAAAGCTATGCGTAGGAGATATAGCCACTATAATTAATACAAGTCAATCGGCAGTATCACATCAACTCAGAATATTAAAATCAGCCAAACTAGTAAAATATACTAAAGTAGGAAAAACAGTATATTATGAATTAAGTGATGAACATGTAAAAACATTATTTAATATGGGAAAGGAGCATATAAATGAAATATAAGTATAATATTAAAAATTTAGATTGTGCTAATTGTGCAAAAAAAATAGAAGAAACATTAAATAAAGATAAAAATATAAAAAGTGCTAGTGTAAATTTTGCTAAACAAACAGTTACTGTGGAAACAAATATATCAGACCCATTTAACTATGTTAAAGATATAGTAGAAAAGATAGAACCAGATGCTATATTAAGTAAGGAAGAAATTAAAGAAACTAAAAATAAAGATATTTATAGAATACTATTAGGGGCATTTTTAGGAGTGCTAGGGATAATAATAAAAACTCCAAAATACTTAAGTATGATATTGATACTTTTAGCTTATATAATATTACTATATAGGACATTAACTACCGCTATTAAACAACTAAGAAATAAAACTATAAACGAAAATTTTTTAGTAACAATATCTACAATAGGAGCTTACTTACTAGGAGAAACACATGAAGGCTTAATGGTAATATTCTTATATGAAATAGGAAAAATGCTAGAAAGCAAAGCCGTAAATAAAAGTCGTAATTCAGTAGCAGAATTAATGAATATTAAAGAAGAAACATCAAATTTAAAAGACAATAACAAAATAAAAGTAGTCCCTACAACTGAAATAAAAGTAGGTGATATTATAGTAGTAAAAGAAGGAGAAAGAGTCCCTTTAGATGGTATAGTAGTAAAAGGCGAAACTATGTTAGATACTAGTGCCTTAACAGGAGAATCACTTCCAGTATCAGTATCAACTGGTGATAACGTATTATCAGGTAGCATAAATAAAGGCGGTATATTAGAAATAAAAGTGTCATCAATATATAAAGACTCCACTGTAAATAAAATACTAGAATTAGTAGAAAACGCAACCGAAAGAAAAACCAAAGTAGAAACAATAGTATCAAAATACTCTTCAAAATACACTATAGGAGTAATAATTATAGCCATATTAACAGCACTATTTCTACCACTATTTACTAATATGACATATACAGATAGTATTTATAAAGGATTAACAATCCTAGTAATATCATGCCCATGTGCTATAGCCATATCTATACCATTATCATATTTTTCTGGTATAGGAGCGGCATCCAAAGAAGGAATATTAATAAAAGGAAGTAACTATTTAGATAGCATTAAAGATATTAAAGAAATAGTATTTGATAAAACAGGAACAATAACTACAGGAGAATTCTACATATCAAAAATAAATATCCACGATAAAAAATACACAGAAGATCAAATAATGGAAATATTCGCAGGTGGAGAATCACTATCAAATCATCCAATCGCTAAATCTGTATTAAAAAATTATACTAAAGAAATAAATCACGAAGATATCAAAGACTATAAAGAAGTATCGGGAAAAGGCATTGAGTTTACATATAAAAAAGATAAAGTAAGAATAGGAAATGCAAAATTCTGCAAAGTTAAAGAAGAAAATAGTAATATATATTTAATGATAAATAACTCTATAGTAGCAGATCTAGAAATAAAAGACGAAATAAAAAAAGATGTTGTTAACACAATGCAAGAACTAAAAAAAATGAATATAAATATTCATATGTTTACTGGTGATACAAAAGAAAAAGCAACAGAAATAGCCCAGCAAGTAGGTATAGATAATATTAACTATAGTATGCTTCCTAGTGATAAGTATACATACTTAGAAGAAATAATAAAAAAGAAAACAGAAAAAAGTATAGTATCATTCGTAGGGGATGGGATAAATGACGCTCCAGTATTAAAATTATCAGATTTAGGAATATCTATGGGTAGTCTAGGAACCGATTCAGCCATTGAAGCATCAGATGTAGTCATAATGAATGATAATCTAGAAAAGATAGTAACAGCAATAAATATATCTAAGAAAACAAATAAAATAATTAAAGAAAACCTAATTTTTGCTTTAGGAGTAAAATTGCTAGTATTAGTATTAACGTTAATAGGATTATCCACTATGTTAGAAGCAGTATTTGCAGATGTTGGTGTAACAGTACTTTGTATATTAAATACATTACGTTTACTAAAAAATAATAATAGTTGTAATATTAGAAAAAGTAATATATAATGATATTACAATAGGAGGAAAATATGGACATAATAATTGGAATAATATTCATATCAATAATAGGAACACTGCTCCACTTTATGTATGAATGGTCAGGGCATAATAAAATAGTATCACTTTTTGCAGCAGTTAATGAAAGCACCTGAGAACACATTAAAATTGCCTTAACACCAACATTTATTTGGACCCTTTATGATGGAGCAATATATGGAATGAATGAAAATTATTTTATAGCAAAAACATCAAGCATATTAGTAATAATAATCTTAATACCATTACTATTTTATGCTTATCAATTAATAACAAAAAAACCCATCTTAATAGTGGATATAATAATATTCTACTTAGCCATAATTATAAGCAATCTAACATTTAGTTATATAATAAATATAGAACCATTACATTTCTTTTATTCCTATATATCAGTAGTAGTTCTATTCATCATATTTGGATTTTATATGGTATTAACATTATTACCAATAAAAAATTTCTTATTCAAAGATCCAATTACTAAAAGATACGGAATAAGAGGCCATTCACATCATGAACATAAAGAAGATAAATAAAATGATAGAAACATGTTTTAATAACATGTTTTTTCTGTTATAATATAAATAGAACATGGAAGTGAACAAATGAGAAATATATATGATTTAACATTACAAGAATTAGAAGAATACTTTATTCAAATTGGTGAAAAACCATTTAGAGCCACTCAAGTATATGAAGGACTATATAAAAAGAGACTAAATTCATTTGATGAAATGACTAATATTAGCAAAGAACTAAGAGAAAAATTAACTAACGATTTTTCTTTATTTAAAATAAAATTATTAATAAAACAAACAGGTAAAGACGTAAATAAATACCTATTCGAGTTAGAAGATGGTAATAAAATAGAGTCAGTTTTAATGTTTCATGATTATGGAACTAGCATATGTGTATCCTCACAAGTAGGTTGTAATATGACATGTGCTTTCTGTGAAAGTGGTAGATTAAAGAAAGTAAGAAACCTATTAGCCTATGAAATAGTAGAGCAAATACTTCTTATTGAAGAAGATATAAAGAAAAGAATAACTCATGTTGTTATGATGGGAATAGGAGAACCATTTGATAATTACGATAATATTATGCGTTTTGTAAAAATAATAAATTGTAGTAAAGGCATTGATATTGGTTCTAGACACATAACTATATCTACGTGTGGTGTTATTCCGGGTATAAAAAAATTTATGAATGAGGAAGGGCAAGTTAATTTAGCCATAAGCCTTCATGCTCCTAATGATGAATTAAGAAGTAAACTAATGCCTATAAACAAAGCCTATCATTTAGAAGAATTAATGGATACCATAAAAGAATATATAGCAAAGACTAATAGAAGAGTTACTTTTGAATATATTATGTTAGAGAATATAAATGATAGTGAAAAAGAAGCCAAAGAATTAGTAAAATTATTAAAAGGAATAAACTGTTATGTAAATTTAATACCATATAATGAAACAGAAAATATTGGCTTTAAACGTACAAAAAAGTGGAAAATTTTAGCTTTTTATGATATACTTAAGTCAAATAATATAAATGTAACAATAAGAAAAGAGTTTGGCGGTGCAGTAGATGCTGCTTGCGGTCAATTAAGAGCTAATAATTAAAGAGGAAGTGAAATAATGCAGACATTTTACATGACTGATGCAGGAAAAGTAAGAACACATAATGAAGATAATGTGACAATAATAAGTAACAATAATAATGAATTCATTCTGGCGGTAGCAGATGGAATGGGTGGACATAAAGCAGGAGAAGTGGCTTCAAATATAGCTATAGAACATATAACAGAGAGTTTTGAAAGTATAGAGTCATTAGGAAAAAAAGAAGATGCTATCGAATGGCTTCGCAATATAGTAAAAGAAATAAATAACAAAATATTCGCATATACTAGAAAACATCCAGAAAGTAAAGGTATGGGTACAACACTAGTAATTGCTGTAAAAACAGATGACTATATATTATATGGAAATATTGGCGATTCATCAGGATATGCTATAAAAAATGAAAAATTACATAAAATAACTCATGATCATACATTAGTAAATTTACTAGTATCTACTGGAGAATTAACACCTGAACAAGCAAAATTTCATCCAAGAAAAAATCTTCTAACAAGAGCTTTAGGAGCTAACGATCCAATAGAAATAGATATTTTTGATGTTGACAATAATGTTCAGGGACTATTTCTATGTAGCGATGGCCTAACAAATATGGTTACAGAAGAACAAATAGAAAAAGTATTAAACAACAAATCTTCAATTGAAGAACAAGTAGAAAAACTAATCAAAAAGAGTAATATGCGCGGTGGCACAGACAATATATCAATTGCTTATCTAAAAAAGGAGAGTGGTGATTTATAATGCTATCAAAGGGACAAAAAATTAATGACAGATATGAAATCATTAAAACAATTGGCGAAGGTGGTATGGCTAATGTATATTTAGCCAATGATTTAATATTAGATAGAAAAGTTGCCATAAAAGTATTACGTGGTGACTTATCAAATGACGAAAAATTCATAAGAAGATTCAAAAGAGAAGCCTTATCAGTTTCTAACCTTTCTCATCCAAATATTGTAGAAGTATATGATGTTGGAGAAGAAGATGGTAACTACTATATTGTAATGGAATATATTGAGGGCAAAACATTAAAACAATTACTTCAAAAAAGAGGAGCATTAACTCTTCCAGAAGTAATAGATATAATGAGTCAACTAACAGATGGCCTAGCACATGCTCATGAAGCATATATAATCCATCGTGATATCAAACCGCAAAATATCATGATTGAAGATAACGGTATGATAAAAATAACAGACTTTGGAATCGCTATGGCCCTAAATTCAACACAACTTACCCAGACAAATTCAGTAATGGGATCAGTTCACTACCTACCTCCTGAGCAGGCAAATGGAAAAGGATCCACTATAAAAAGTGATATATATTCATTAGGAATATTAATGTATGAACTATTAACAGGATCTGTACCATTTAAAGGCGATACAGCGGTAGAAATAGCACTTAAACATATGAAGGAGAAAATACCAAGTATCAGAAAACAAAACCCAACAATACCACAATCAGTAGAAAATATTGTCATAAAAGCAACTGCTAAAAATCCTAAAAATAGGTATGACAGTGTAAGAGAAATGTACTCTGATCTTCAAACAGCAATGGAAAGAACAAATGAAAAAAGAATTGTCTTTGAATATCCAGAAAACGATTTAGAAGAGACAAAGGTAATAGCTCCTATAAAAGAACCTAAAAAAGTAGTAGAAAAACCAGAAGAACCAAAAGAGGAAGAAATAATCTCAGAAGAAAAAAGCAAGAACAAATTGCCAATAATTTTAGCAGCGGTACTTCTAGTTATTCTAATAGCTTTAGCCATTATATATTTAGTTATAAGTAATCATGATGTAAAAGAAGTAAAAGCAGGTTACGAATGTGGATTCGTATTTGCAAACTTCAATGACATCAAAGAAGGAGACCTCGTAGAGGCATTCAAGATGGTAGAGATTCCACGCTAGGAGTTGATATAAATGAGAAAAAGAAGCATTAAGAATACAAGAGTAAATACAGAAGTGCAGCATGAGTTATCGAACATCATCCGCGGGGGATTAAAAGACCCGCGTGTTGCACCGTGGACTTCGGTCGTGGCTGCAGAAGTTGCACCGGATCTTAAGACGTGTAAGGCATATATCAGTGTACTTGGAGATGCTTATGAGCAGGAGCAGACAATTAAGGGGCTGCAGAGTGCAGAAGGCTATATCCGTCGTGAACTGGCCAGAACACTGAATCTGCGTAATACACCTGAGATCAAGTTTGTACTGGATCAGTCCATTGAGTATGGTGTGAATATGTCAAAGAAGATTGATGAAGTAACCAAAGACCTGAAAACGGAAGGTGTTGAGGAAGATGCTGAATAAAGTATTGGAGAACGTGTCCACGATCGCGATCGGCGGACATGTGCGTCCGGATGGAGACTGTGTGGGGTCCTGTGTGGGACTCGGACAGTATATCCGTGAAAACTACAGTGATAAAACCGTGGATATTTATCTGAAAGATATCCCGGAATCGTTTCATTTTTTAAAAGGGACAGAGACAATCCTGGAGTCTGTGGATGATGAAGAGAAAGTATATGATCTCTTCATTTCCCTGGACTGCGGGGATACAGACAGACTGGAGTATTCTAAAACGTTATTTAATAAAGCAAAGCATACGTTCTGTGTGGATCACCATATCAGTAACATCGGCTTTGCAGATGTAAATCATATCGTTCCGGAAGCAAGTTCGACATCAGAACTGGTATACGGACTTCTGGATGAAGAGAAGATTTCCCAAAATGTGGCGGAAGCACTGTACCTTGGAATTGTGCATGATACAGGCGTATTCCAGTATTCCTGCGCCGGACCGGAGACATTCCGGGTGGCCGCAAATCTTCTGGAAAAAGGCATTGACGGACCAAAGATCATAGAAGATACATTCTATGCGAAATCTTATGCGCAGAATCTTGTGATGGGCCGTGCACTGATGGAAAGTATCCTGTTTTTAAATGGAACAGGTATCGCGTCCTATATTCGGAAAGATGTGATGGATTTTTACGGTGTGGGACCAAAAGATCTGGAAGGAATTGTAAGCCAGCTTCGCGTGACAGAAGGAGTAGAGGTTGCTGTATTCATGTATGAATTGAAACAGAATGAATTCAAAGTAAGCCTCCGTTCCAAAGAGAAAATCGATGTCAGCAAGATCGCACAGTATTTTGGCGGCGGCGGTCATAAGAAGGCATCCGGATTTACAATGGCGGGAACACCGTTTGATGTGCTGAATAATTTGTCTAAACAGATTGAGGTACAGATGGAAAAACTGGAAAAGACACAGGAGCAGTAAACTATGATACACGGAATTATCAATGTGTATAAAGAAAAGGGATTTACATCCCATGATGTGGTGGCGAAACTTCGCGGGATCGTCGGACAAAAGAAGATCGGACATACAGGGACACTTGATCCGGATGCGACAGGTGTCCTTCCGGTGTGTCTTGGAAAAGCAACCAAGCTTTGTGATCTTTTGACTGACAAGAACAAGACATATGAAGCAGTGTTGCTTCTTGGCAAGACAACGGATACACAGGATATTACAGGTGAAGTTCTGGAAGAAAAGTCAACAGAGGCACTGACCGAAGAAAAAGTCAGAGAAGCTATTGAAGGATTTATCGGAGATTATGAACAGATTCCCCCAATGTATTCGGCTCTTAAGGTAAATGGAAAGAAATTATATGAGCTTGCCAGAGAAGGAAAGGTCATAGAGAGAAAAGCACGTCCGGTTAAGATCCTGGATATTCAGATTCTTGAGATTGATCTTCCGAAAGTCCGTATGGAAGTATCGTGTTCGAAAGGGACCTACATCCGTACGCTTTGTCATGATATAGGTGAGAAACTCGGATGCGGAGGCTGCATGGAATCACTGATCCGTACAAGGGTGTCAACGTTCCGGATTGAAGATGCGAAAACGCTGGATGAAATTGAAACCTTGAAGCAGGAAGGAAAGCTTGCAGAGCTTCTGGTACCGATCGATGCGATGTTTCCGTTTTATCCGAAGATCACGGTGAAAGATGATTGGAAGGCATTTGCTAAGAATGGGAATCCTCTGGATCTTAAAATGTTAAAAGAGGCATGCGGACAAGACGAAGAAACTCAGGTGCGTCTGTATGATGAATCAGGTAAATTCATCGCCATTTACCAGTGGAAAGAAAAAAAATACCACATCGTCAAGATGTTTTTTAACGAGTAAACGAGGAAGAAAAGACTATGCAGTATATCAGAGAGCTTGCGGAATATAACGGAAACGGAAGGGCAGCAGTGACTTTTGGAAAGTTCGATGGATTACACAGAGGCCATCAGATGCTTGTGACAAAGGTCCGTGAATTAGGAAAACAGGAGAATATAAACAGTATCGTATGTTCGTTTGACATGAGACCGTTATGGAAGGAAAAAGGGATTGCCCCGGAACTTCTGATGGTCGGAGAGGAACGGCAGGAAAGGGTAAAAGATGAGGTCGATTACCTGATCGAATGCCCGTTTACCGAATCTTTTCGTCAGAAGAGTGCGGAAGATTTTATACAGGAGATCATCCATGATCTGTTTCGTGCGAAATATATCGTGGTAGGGACAGATTTTACATTCGGATGTGAGAAACGCGGGGATGTGCATATGCTGGCGGAATATGCAGACCAGTATGATTATGAACTGATCGTTATAGAAAAAGAACGTTATCACGACCGGATTATCAGCAGTACTTATGTAAAAGAAGTAGTAAAAGAGGGCGATGTAGGGCTGGCAGAAACTCTGCTTGGTTATCCGTTTGAAGTAGAAGGGACGGTTGAACATGGCAGACAGCTTGGCCGTACGCTTGGATTCCCGACGCTGAATGTAGCATGGCCGGAAGGAAAGATCGTGCCGGCGCACGGAGTCTATTTCTGTAAGATAGATATCGAAGGAAAGACTTATCCGGGAATTGCCAATGTCGGTATCAAACCGACCGTGACAGAAGAAAAGAAGCTGTTGATCGAGGCATTTCTTTTCGGATATTCCGGAAATGCATACGGGGAAAAAGTACGGATTAATCTTAAAAAATTCCGGAGACCGGAGCAGAAATTTGACGGGATCGATGCACTGAAAAGACAGATCGATAAGGATATTGCAAAAGGAATGGAATATTTCGGAATTGTATAAATTTCTCTTTACACGAGGAATTTCATATGATATACTAAGCAACGTTGAAGCCGGTGTTCGGTAACTGGAAACTCCAACCGTTACTTAATATCAGGCGTTTTAATTAAGAGTATATAGGAGGAAACAAACATGATTTCTAAAGAGCAGAAAGAACAGATCGTAGCACAGTATGGTAGAACAGCAGGAGATACAGGATCACCGGAAGTACAGATCGCTATCCTGACAGCAAGAATCAATGATCTTACAGATCACTTCAAAGCTAATCCGAAGGATCACCACTCAAGAAGAGGACTTCTTAAGATGGTAGGACAGAGAAGAGGACTTCTTGCATACCTGAAGAAGACAGACATCGAAAGATATCGTGCACTGATCGAGAAACTTGGATTAAGAAAATAATTCATGCTTTTTATGGGGACATTCGGAAGAATGTCCCTTTTTCGTTGCCTGATATCGGTAAAAAGTTATCATCTGTAAGGTTTTTTGCTGGCAATTTTTTGGGGATGCTTTTCGAAGTGGCAGTTTCTGCAGTAGTAAGTGTTTTTGGTGTAGCTTTTTATGTAAGGGTATGTTATAATAACTAAGATTGTGGATTGGGAAAGCTTCACCGAGACCACTGAAAAGTATATTTGATGCAGAAATGCTGCTTTATATGGCATTTGCATAGTGAAAAATGTGTTTTTCAGTAGTTTCGGGGTAATCTTGAACCACAAAAGAAAAATAAAGGAGAAAACATTTATGTATAAAACATTTGAAATGGAACTCGCCGGAAGACCTTTAAAAGTTGACGTAGGCAGAGTTGCAAAACAGGCAAATGGTGCTGTATTAATGCATTACGGTGACACAACTGTACTTTGTACAGCAACTGCTTCAGAGAAGCCAAGAGACGGAATCGATTTCTTCCCACTGAGCGTGGAATACAACGAAAGAATGTATGCAGTAGGAAAGATTCCTGGAGGATTCAATAAGAGAGAAGGAAAAGCATCCGAAAATGCTATCCTTACATGCCGTGTAATCGACCGTCCGATGAGACCACTGTTCCCAAAGGATTACCGTAACGATGTAACACTGGAGAACCTTGTATTATCTGTAGATCAGGACTGTGCTCCGGAGCTTACAGCTATGCTTGGTGCAGCAATCGCAACAACAATTTCCGATATCCCGTTTGACGGACCGATCTCTACTACACAGGTAGGTCTGGTAGACGGAGAGTTCGTATTCAACCCTACAGCAGCTCAGAGAGCAGTATCTGATATGGCTTTAACGGTTGCTTCTACAAGAGAGAAAGTCATTATGATCGAAGCCGGAGCAAACGAAGTTCCAGAGCAGCAGATGATCGATGCAATCTTTGCAGCACATGAATTAAACCAGAAAGTAATCGCATTCATCGATACAATTGTAGCAGAGTGTGGAAAACCAAAACACGAATATGAAAGCTGTGCAGTTCCGGAAGAACTCTTTGCAGCAATCAAAGAGATCGTTACTCCGGAAGAGATGGAAGTAGCAGTATTCTCTGATGATAAACAGACAAGAGAAGAAAATATCCGTGTCGTAACAGAAAAGTTAGAAGAAGCATTTGCTGAAAATGAAGAGTGGCTTGCAGTTCTTCCTGAGGCTGTATACCAGTACCAGAAGAAGACGGTACGTAAGATGATCTTAAAAGACCACAAACGTCCGGACGGAAGAGAGATCGACCAGATCAGACCACTTGCAGCAGAAGTTGATTTGATTCCTAGAGTACATGGTTCTGCAATGTTCACTCGTGGACAGACACAGATCTGCAACATCTGTACATTGGCACCACTTTCTGAAGCTCAGAAACTGGATGGTCTGGATGAAGCAGAGACAACAAAGAGATATATGCACCACTACAACTTCCCATCATACTCTGTAGGTGAGACAAAGCCATCCAGAGGACCGGGACGTCGTGAGATCGGACATGGAGCACTGGCAGAGCGTGCACTGCTTCCGGTACTTCCAAGCGAAGCAGAATTCCCATATGCGATCCGTACTGTATCTGAGACATTTGAATCAAATGGTTCTACTTCTCAGGCAAGTGTATGTGCATCTTCTATGTCACTGATGTCAGCAGGTGTACCGATCAAGGCTGCAGTAGCCGGAATCTCATGTGGACTGGTTACAGGTGATACAGATGATGATTATCTTGTACTTACAGATATTCAGGGACTCGAAGACTTCTTCGGAGATATGGACTTCAAGGTAGCCGGTACACACAAAGGTATCACAGCGATCCAGATGGATATCAAGATCCATGGACTGACAAGACCAATTATTGAAGAAGCTATCGCTAAGACAAGAAAAGCAAGACTTTACATCATTGATGAAGTTATGAATAAAGCAATCGATGCTCCAAGAGCACAGGTTGGAGAATTCGCTCCAAAGATCGTTCAGATGCAGATCGATCCACAGAAGATCGGCGATGTAGTCGGACAGCGTGGAAAGACAATCAACGCGATCATCGAGCAGACAGGCGTGAAGATCGACATCACAGACGACGGTGCCGTATCTATCTGCGGAACAGATGCTAAGAGCATGGAAGAAGCGCAGAAGCTGATCCACATCATCGTAACAGATTTCGAAGCAGGACAGGTTCTGGAAGGAAAAGTTGTCAGCATCAAAGACTTCGGCGCATTCCTTGAATTTGCACCTGGAAAAGAAGGAATGGTACACATTTCTAAGCTTTCCAAAGAAAGAGTAAACCGCGTAGAAGATGTTCTGACACTTGGCGATGTTGTTAAGGTTGTATGCCTTGGCAAGGACAAGATGGGAAGAATCTCATTTTCTATGAAGGATGTAGCGGAATAAGATTATAAATTTAATATAAGATGTAATGTGAATGCCCCAGGGTTCCGGTAGTGGAAGCCTGGGGCGTTTTTGTTACTAAAGTATGGGAAAGAGATTGGAAAATAAGGCAAATTGAGTCAGGCGTGAAGGATGAGAGAGTGGTTTACGTGAAGAAAGAGCAGAAGAGAGAATTTGTCTGGTGAGGAGATTATATGATAGAGAAATGAATTCGGCCCAGATTAGTGAACTTATAGGACTAGATAAAGAGCAAGCAGAAGAAATGCTGCAAACAAAGAGCAATTTTGAAAATAATGGATAATCTTGTGATTATAAGAAGTATAAAATGGATATAGGAGTAAAGGTGATATGAAACAAAACACAAAATTTCATATCACCTTTTTGCGTCCCCAGAAAAATACCAGTCATAATCTCTATCCATCCACATATACATGGGTGTAAAGAGGTGATGAACATGAAAGAAGATACAATCTTAAAAGTCCTGCCATGGGATGTCAGAAGTATTATACAAAAGGAAAAGCTGGAATTTGAATACTTGCAGGAGATTCGTCTTCGGGAAGGAAAACCACTGATCTTCCTGTATCATGACACGGAAGTTATCCCCGGAGCGAAAGCCAGACGGCCATACCTGGTGACAAAAGATAATATCCGCGAAATGCTGGAATACATCAGTAATTATTCTCTTTACGCATGTGAACAGGAGATGCGGCAGGGATTTATTACAATTGAAGGAGGACACAGAGTGGGATTATCGGGACAGGCTATTATGGAAAATGGAAAGGTAAAGAACCTGAAATACATTTCTTCGGTGAATATCCGTGTGGCGCATGAGATGATCGGATGCGCCGATGCGGTATTTCCTTATATTGTATGCAACCGGGTGTTGTGTCATACATTAATCGTATCACCGCCGGGATGTGGAAAGACCACGATGTTAAGAGATTTGATCCGTCAGATATCGGAAGGAAATTCCTGGATTCCGGGGCTTGCGGTAGGAGTGGTGGATGAACGTTCGGAGATCGGCGGCTGCTATATGGGCGTGGCACAGAATCATCTGGGAATCCGGAC
>ENA-OOWZ01000790-OOWZ01000790.1-human-gut-metagenome-genome-assembly--contig:-NODE-790-length-16578-cov-3.043757_pt1 | contig 16578 bp, 18 predicted proteins | sample MGYA00241580_ERZ501329 | MGnify/ENA primary metagenome ERZ501329 (study PRJEB25962, sample SAMEA2042923) | human gut metagenome | biome: human gut; feature: human-associated habitat; material: faeces... | reverse complement strand
CTATTTGGTTTAATTTTTTTATCTTTCCCCCCTTGACTTTTTATAGTTAGTCTTTATTTTTAAAGTATTCCGTTACTAATGCTTGAAAACGTTCAGCTTTTGCTAATTGTATTTCTGCATCTTTTTTAGAGGCAATATAGAAATCTAGATAATCTGCTCGTTCTCTGTTTTCGGAAGCTTCTTTTATTATTTTTGAAGCCTCTTTAGGGAATATGCCTGTTTTAACGTAATGTTGATTGAAGAATGCTATTACTCCACTATGCTTACTACTATCAAATGACTGTGTAGCATTGACGGCTCTGATTGCATAGAAGATTGCGTAATATGCTCTATTAAGAGTATTTTTAAATCTTCCATGTTCATACATTATTTTTGCATCTTCAATAGCATCCTGACAACATTCTAACCTGTATTTTGCTAAAGCTATTAAGCTGCTTTCCATAGTTCAATACCATCCTTTTTTATATTTTTAAAAAAGGGAGAAACATTTTTCCATACGTTGAATTGTGTATTGTTTATTAGAAGTACTGATATAACTTTATTGTATTCTAATTCTAAGTCAACTACTGCATCTATCATTTGTTGATGCATTTCTTCAGTGTAGTATTCTATGATTACTGCAATATCAATATCAGATTCTTCTGTTGCAGTTCCTCGAGCTTCAGAACCGTATAAAATTATTGCTTCTATATTTTTTCCATTTGCATTGAATATATTATTTAAAGAAGGTATCAATTTGGTGATAATAGAATCAATATTTTTCATTATATTTACCTCCAATATGAATATATGTAAGCATTTATTCTTCTTTATTATTTTTTTCCGTTATTGCCTCAACTATATATTGTTTCAAGCTTATTCCTTTTTTTATTGCTTGAATTTTGGCTTTTGCGTGAATTTCGAACGGCATTGTGGCGTTATAAGTTACAAACTTACCTTTTTCTTCATTTTTAGGTTTTGGTAAGGTTGTATGTGGTTGCTCCTGGCTTCTGCCGGATATAAATTCTTCAGCAGCTGCCATTTGAGCAGCAGTTATTGGTTTTTTGGGTAGTGCCATTATTATTCCTCCTGTTTTTGTAATATGTTCTTGATTTCATTTACGAGATCAGATAATTCTAATGATGCTTTAATTGATTTTTCTTTTTCGATTTCTTTATATTCGTTGACGTTTCTTCCAATACAGATAGCTTCTTTAAAAGCTACTCTATCGACAAATTCAGTTGACAGTATCTTTATATTATATTGTTCTGCTAATTCGCTGACAGATTCTTTTACGTCTGATACCATTTTCACTTGTTTGTTTGATGGCATACGATTCAGCATAATATATGCTTTATCGATGTCAACAATTTGTCTACATGCGTTAAGTAGTTCTAATGTGTCTTGCGTTGCCCACAGGTCGTATCCCGAGGGCTGTACTGGAATCAGAACCATTCCGTATGTTCCACAAAAAATTGCAGATCTTACTACTTCACCATCTCCTGCACCGGCGTCAATAACGATGTAATCGAAATTATTATAGCTTTGAATGTCTTTAAACAGCGTTTTGTAAGGTAAACTTACAGCACTTACGCTTGCTAATTCATTTACATCTGCTCTGATTTGTGCAAAGCTCATTGCCGATTGCTGTCTTCCATCTGTGTCAATGAGCATTACTTTTTTACCTTCTTGCGCCAGTGCTGTAGCAAGGTTTGTTGCTATTGTACTTTTTCCTGTGCCGCCTTTTGTGTTAATTACAGAGATTGTTTGCATGATTACTTCCTCCTTAGTAATATTATACCATAATAATAGTCATAACGAAAGTTATTTTTCTTACTTTAGTTATGTTTCTAATAATTATTATGTTAATAACTTTGATAATTTTCCTAACTAAAGTTATGATTGTTATATTGATTATTTTCATTATTTTAGTAATGAAAAACTAGAGTAATCTGCTAACAGTTTTATTTTTTACCATTAACAGATTATTATAGCCGTATTCTTTGGGTAATCCATTCGGTCTGTGTCCTGTAATACTAATAATCATTTTCATCATTCTCCTTTATATATTATTAGATTTATACTCTTGATATAGCATATAGGGCGGCAAAGTCAAGGATAAGGAAAGCGGGGTTAGGTGGGGTTGGCCGCTTTCCCCTTTACTTTGCCACTGCCCTATATGCTATAATCAATCATTTTTTTAACTATATTTTTTCATTCTATTGACATATTTTTGTCTGTGGTATATAGTAGCATTAGAAAATTAGAATACCTGGGTTTCCAGAGGCATTTAGTCGAACAATTTTACGTTCGACTGGATGTCTTTTTCTTTTTTCGGTTTGATTCGCAAATTTTTTAACCTCTGGCACGAGGGAACGGAAACTTAAGTCCTCCGTTATTAAATGTCCTGCGTGCAGAGGTTTTTTATTTTCCAGCTTCACCTTTGACGCATAATTTTTAATAAGGAGTGATAAAGATGGAAAAAAAAGAATTGATTAAATTAATGGTAAAACCTTTTACTGATCCTGTTACTATGTTTTATGCGTTTGCTTTGCTTGCATTGTACGTTATTGTACCTCAGAACTGTTTTGCAGCACTGCCTTGGGAAACACCCCTTACTATGCTGCAGGAGTCTTTAACTGGTCCTGTTGCTAGATTGGCAGCAAGTATTACTGTTGTAGTTTGTGGTGTCATGATGGCTATGGGTGAAGGTGGTCAGTTCGGCCGTACAGCTATCAAGCTGGTTATGGGTTTGTCTTTAGCTATTTTAGGTAATCAGTTTATTACGGCAATGTTTGGTAAATAATTATACTAGGAGATATATTATGGCTTTTGAATCAAAATTTCAAAGTAGGGTTCCTGATGATTCTATGCCAGACAGTTACTATCAAAAAGGTGTCAATGGATTTTTAAGTCAGATGGGCTTATCTTTGCATAGTGCAGCTAATTGGCGTTTTTTTGCCATTAGTATGTTATGTGTTAACGTTTTTGCGGTTGGCATGGTAAGCTATCTTGGTGTTCGCAGTGCCATTGTTCCTTATATTGTAGAAGTAGATAATTCTACAGGTGCAGTTATCTCATCAAGCAAAGTTCTTGCTAAATCTGTGGCTGATAATAAACAATATGAGTATTTTATCTGGCAGCTTATCCGTAAAACCCGTACTTTACCTAAAGATATGGTACTTTATGAATCTAATTGGAATGAAGCGTATACATTTTTAACAACCGAAACATCTCAGAAGATGAACGATATGGCTATGCGTGAAAATCATCAGCAGAAGCTGAAAGATGGTATTACTACCATGCTTAAGTTAAAGAGCATTACACCACTTGCAGGACAGGAAAATACTTTTAATGTGCGTTGGAATGAAGTTTCTTACGATAATTCTGGCAAGGTCATTGGTGAATATGAATTAGAAGCATTTTTCAGTGTTGAGCAGACGGCTTTAGATGAAAAAACTGTTTATTCTAATCCTTTGGGTGTGAAAGTTAAAGACTTTACTATTAGCCAGGGACAGAAGTAAGCAAGGAGGCATAGTAATGTATATGAAATCTTTAATTTTGGCAGCATTGATTGCTTGTTGTATGCCCATTTGTGGATTTGCTGCCGAAAGTCCTGCTAATCCAATCGTTTCAGATTCTTATGGTTCTGAAGGATTTGTACAGGATGCTTATGATGCTGCAAGCAAAGGCGTAGAAGTTACATTCCCCTATTTTCCGCAGCAGGTTTTCAAAATTTATACTCAGCTTGGTTTTATTACTGATATCCGTTTGGAGCCTGGCGAAACCTTGAAATATGTCGGTGGTGGCGATACTGCCCGTTGGCGTATTGATAATGCCAAGACTGGCAGTTTTGGTAATGCCGTAGAGCATATCTTTTTAAAGCCTCTCCAGAATGGTATCAGCACCAATATTGTTATTAATACTGATAAACGTTCTTATCAGCTTATTGTTGAAGCAGGTTCTGCTTATAATCCTATGGTCAGCTGGATTTATCCAAAGAGTGATACCCAGATTTATGATGAGCAGCAGATTAAATCTTATAGTTCTATTGATCCGTCACAGATTAAATTTGGTTATAAGATATCTGATACTCATTATAAATGGTCTCCAGTAAATGTTTTTCGTAGTGAATATAAGACGTATTTTAAGATGAAATCGGATATTAAGGATACTGAGCTGCCGGCTGTATTTGTTGTTGATGATGATAACAAACTGCTTTTGGTATCTTATCGTTTTATTGATGGATATTTCATTGTTGACCGAGTTGTCGATCAGGCTGTTTTTGTTCTAGGCGGGAAAAAAGTTAAAGTAAAATATCGTTATGAGGATTAGTTATTATGGAAAATGAAGCAAGACGTAGAGAGAAGCTTGAAAAGGCTTCTCCCGAAGAACGCGACGATATTGAAAAAAATGAAGCTGCGCAAATAGAATCTGTTAAAGCATATGATGCTAAAACAGGTGGCGATAGCTTTATTAATATGACAGAACAGAAAAAAAATAATTTCTCCAATGCTCTGAAGATATTTTGGAGAAATTTGTGGCCAAAGAAGAAAACTGATCCGGTTGAAGATAAGCAGTCATTTAAACTTGTCGGAAAATCTGGTCAGGAGAAGTTTTTTGTTGGTATCGACAAAAGAAAAACTTATATTGGTATCGGTATTTTTGCAGTTATTTTGATTAGTTTCTTTTCAATTAATTCCTGGTTTACTACATCGAAGTATGAAAGTAATGTTAAGGCCAGTAAAGCAGAACTGACTAAAGAATCCGCTAATGATACTGCCGTGACAGGTAATCATCTTCAAAATGTTCCTAAAGATTATAAGACTTTGGCTGAAAAAGAAAAGTTATATAAGAGTCAGTCTGGCAATTCCGAATCGTATTCCAATGATTCTTATGCTGCTAAGCGTAATCAGAATTCTTCTGCAGGAACTCAGGATAGAGCAGTTTATTCTGAGCCTGTCACAAGGTCTGCCCCTCCTGCTCCTTATGTTCCTCCCCGTCCTTCCGGTGCAGCTATTGAGCGTAAGGTTGATCCAGCCGAAGAAGCTTATGCTAAGGCTCTGGAAAAACAGCTTGAACTTAAAGCAAAGGCTAATGAAAGTCCTATTCGGTTTGAGCTTAACAAAGATAATTAAAGGAGGTTTTGATTTTGAAGTTATTATATTTTACTCTAGCAGCGTGTCTTTTGAGTAGTGTTTGTTTTGCTGATGAGCAAGGTTCATCTTCTGCTTCCGGCGTTCAGCAGCAAAATGATCAAAATCTAAAGGCTGCGCATCTCGCTTTCTCTAAACAGCCTCTTAATCTTAATACTATGTCTCCTGGTGTTCTTTTGGACAGTGTTTCGCCTTATCAGGTTATGGCCGGAACTGTTGTTCCTGGAGTTCTTGTTACTGGTCTAAACAGTGATTTGCCTGGTACTGTTATTGGACAGGTATCTCAGAATGTTTACGATACTGTTGAAGGTAAATATCTGCTTATTCCGCAAGGTACTAAGCTTATTGGTATCTATGATAGCAATACTGCTTTTGCTCAGACTCGTGGAGCCGTAATTTGGCAGCGTATGATACTTCCGAACGGAAAAAGCATGGTATTACCTAATTTTAATGGCAGCGACAACGAAGGTTATGTTGGTTTTAAAGATAAAGTTAGAAGCCATTATGCACGAGTAATTTGGACCGCGCTTATAGGTGGTGCTATTACAGGTGGTGTAGCTGCTGCAACGGATTCTAATGATAACAATACTACGTTTAAATCTGAGGCAGGTTCTGAAGCTGCTAACAATATTTCTTCTGCTACATCAAGTATTGTCAATAAGAACTTGAATATAGCTCCTACTGTAATTATCCGTCCTGGCTATAAGTTTAATATTATTTTTGATCAGGATGTTGTCTTGGAACCATATAAATCATGAATAAAAAGCAAAGAGTATTGCTTTTATTAGGTTTAAACTTTCTAGCTCAGTTATTAGCTGGTATATATGCTAGTCAAAAAATAGCTGATATTTTGAGTTATCAGCCGGCTCTTTATGGAAGTTTGTCCTGGTTTGGGTTTCCTCATCTCTATTTTCCTTTTATATGGATAAGCTGGTATTTTTCTTACGGAAAAGAAGCTGCATGGATTTTTGATACTTATGCTTTTAATCCTGCAATGTATGCATTAGGTGGAGCTATGCTTTTGGGATGTCTGATTATAGCCCGTAACAGCAAGATTGAATCGGTTTCTCATGGCAGTGCTCATTTTGCTACAGAAGAAGAGATTGTTGAATATAGCTATGATCCGGATGGAAGAACAGGCTGGGAAAAGCTTCTGACTGTTCTTAAATTCCTAAAACAAGGTAATTTTTCTAAGGCTTTTGCTGATAATCGTCATAGGAATGATAATGATTTGTTCTGCGGCAAAGGTGTTTTCTTAGGTCGTCTTGATAATGGTAAGTATATACGTGATAATTCAAAGACTCATATTCTTATCTGCGCTCCTACACGTTCCGGTAAAGGCGTAGGTCATATTGTCCCTACTCTGCTTGCCTGGGAAGGTTCTACCATCGTTACTGATATCAAAGGCGAAAACTGGGAGCTTACTGCAGGTTTCAGAAAATATAAGCTTGGTAATGATGTTTTCATGTTTAAGCCGACTAGCCGTGAGAGCTGCCATTATAATCCGCTTGATGAGATTCGCATCGGTACTCCATATGAGATGAATGATTTGCAGCTTATTACTAAGATTCTTGTTGATCCTACCGGTAAAGGTGGTGACGGAAACAATGCGCATTGGGTAAATAATGCTTGGGATCTTTTGCAAGGTGTTGTTCTTCATCTGCTTTATGCCAAACGCTTTCATAATGGTAATGAACCTCCCCGTACAGCAAACCTTTCTGATGTTCTTGACTTTCTTTATGATGGTCAAGGCAGCGAAGGTAAGGAATCTGCCGAAAAAGCGAAAGCTATCAAGAAAAAGATTGAAGAAGATGCCCGGCTTATGGAGGATTATGAAAAAACTACAGAATGTCGTATTACTTCTGTAGACCAGGCTTTGGCTGTTGCTGATAATCTTAAAAATGACGATAATAGCAGTAATAGTGATACTTCTGATTCTGCTTCTGATTCTGCTGATAATGCTAAGGTCTATAAGTTGTTCAGTCCATTAAAGCAGTATTCCAGTTCTTTGAATTCTTTCTGTAATGATGATGAATTTTTTGATTTTGATGATGGGGAAGATGAATTCGTATCTCCGTCTGATAATGTTCAGCCTGGCTCTTTGATGAAGCAAATTGCTGCAGATGAGGAAAAACGTAAGGCATTAGCTGAAGAAATGCCAGAAATTAAAGTTGATGTCAACAAGGTTCTGTTAATGGCGAATGTTGATCCTGACAATGTTACTGAACTTGATGAAGAAGAGTATAAAAAAGCATTAAGCGAAGAATCTGAGACATTAAGTGGCTTGCAGAAAAAATTTCAGACTTATATTACTAATTTTGATGGTAATAACCATGGTTATCGTCATGCACCTGACGGTAAGGAAAATGATGATTTCTTTGTAAAGCTTTATCCCGACAAGGTTAATCGTGATGGCCTGCATCCGCATGTCCGCCAGCTTTTTCAATCAATGGTAGATAAACCTGATAAAGAGTTTGGTTCAATTCTTTCGACGTTGAATACTGCTCTTATTCTTTATCGTAACCCTATCATTGTTGATAATATCAGGGACAGTGATTTTGTTATGAAAGATTTGATGGACTGTAAGAAGCCTATTAGTCTTTACCTTGTCTTTGGTCCTGGCGAAATGGATGTTGTTCGTCCTCTTCTTCGTGTTGTCGTTGATATGTTATGGCGTCTTAACGTTGAGGAAATGAAGTTTTCTGATGGCAAGGCTGTAGATCATAAGCATCGTTTGCTGCTGCTCTTAGATGAATTCCCTGCCCTTGGCAAGATGGATGGTTTTGCTATATCTGAAGGCTTTATTGCCGGCTATGGCATGAAGGCTTGTATTATTACGCAGGATTTGAATCAGATTAATAACATTTATGGTAAAGATAACTATGTAGTATCTAACTGCCAAGTTCAGGTTTACCATACTCCTAGTGATAATAATAGTGCTAAGTATTTATCTGACAAGCTTGGCAATCAGACTATTGAAAGCACATCAAGTTCAAGGAACAGTAATATCTTGCCTATGCCTACAAGTTATAATGATAGCCTTATTTCGAGGCCGTTGATGTATCCTAATGAGGTTTCTACTATGGATCCGTCAAAACTTTTGGTTTTCTGCAAAGGCCTTTCACCAATTTATTGTAATAAAATCAGGTATTTTGAAGATCCTGTTTTCCTGCCTCGTACTAAGATTAAGCCACCGGTCTTTAGTGATATAGTTGCTCCCAGCGACCGTTGCTGGAATATTAGCGATTATCATTCCCTTATGGATGCAGAAAAAGCAGCCGAAGAAAATAAAAAATAAAATTATCAAGATAATGGAAATAACTAAAGTTATGAATGTTACTACAGTTATTTCCATTATTAAGATAACTTTACTAACTTTGATTACCTTTGTTATTAAGATTATTTTAGTTATGAACCTAATTTTCATGTGTAATGTTACTGTCTTATACAGTGTTATGGATATTATGTTCATAACTAAAGTTATTTCACTAACTTTAGTTATTGATATGATTTTTATTATTTTAATAACTATCCTTATTTTTATTATATACGTTATGTTAAGGAGGAATATTATGCCTAGAAAACCCGGCTCTTTTGGTGATGCAGCATTATCTGCTTTATCCGTAAACGAAGAAAAGGAAAAATTAAGAAATGAGCTGAAGCTTAAAGAAGAAGCTCTGAAAAGAAAAAGCCGTAGCGTTAAGGAGAAGTTTAATACATCTCGTGTATCTGCTACTATGAGCGTAGCATCTACAGTTTTTTCTGCTCTTGGCGTAGAAATGTATACGTCTTTGCAATCTGCTTGTAAGAATCCTGCTAATATTAGAAGGCTTAATAATTCAGGTTCGTTTGACGTTCTTTTTGATGATGATAAAAAAATTCTTCTTGCTATTGCCGATTTTATTCGGAACAGGCCTGACGTTCAAGGTGAGATCATTGATTTTGTAGATAAATATCGTAAAGATCTGTATGCTAAGACAGCATCTGTTGATGATTTGAATGATAATAATGAGGAGAATGATGTCGAGTAATATTAATATTTCAGTAGATATTCATAAGGATTACCCTTTTGATGAATTTGTTTTTATTATGCGTGACTGTTATTCCAGAAATTATATCGTAATGCAGATGATGAAGCTGCTTGTTCCTGTAAGATGGCGTCGTGGAGTTTTATTAGTTGATGGTAGATTTATCTCTGATTTACTTGACGAAAAAATTAACCTTTGATTGGAGAGATTAGTGTGGAACAAAGTTCCGGTAAGAACCGTGCCCATATATTGCTTGATAATGCTTTAGGCCCATTGGCATTGTCTTTGCTTCGTGATGATGTTATCGAGGTATACTGTAATAGCAACGATTTACACGTATGGATTGAATATGTCGGTGTTGGTCGCGTAAAGACTGATATTGTGCTTAAAGCAGAAGACAGACGTAAGATTATTGAAACCGTTGCTTCATTCAGTAAAACGATTGCTACTAAGAACCAGCCCTTAATAAGTGCGGAACTGCCTAAATATGGTTATCGTTTTGAAGGCAGCCTGCCAGATATATCTATTTTGCCTTCTTTTAATATTCGTAAACCTGCAGATGTTGTTTTTACTCTTGATGATTACGTTTCGCAAGGAGTTATGACTGAACAGCAGAAAAATATTATTTGTTCTGCCGTTCATCGTAAACTTAACATTTTGATAGGTGGCGGTACAGGCAGTGGTAAGACAACTTTATGTAACGCTATTTTGGATGAGATTAGCAAAACTCGTGACAGACTTGTTATCCTCGAAGATACCCGTGAGCTTAATTGTACTGCTGAAGATTATGAATCTTTTCGTACAAGTGATACTGTCAATATGAATATGCTTTTACGTACAACAATGCGTCGCAGGCCAGATAGGATTATTGTTGGTGAAGTCCGTGATGGAGCTGCCTATGATTTACTCAAAGCATGGAATACCGGCCATCCAGGTGGCATCTCTACTGTTCATGCTAATGATGCGCTCGAATGCTTGAAGCGTATTGCAGCCCTTTCTTTAGAGAGTGGTGGTAATGGTTCTTCTGCCCCGCCACTTAGTGTTGTCAATAGTCTTATCGGTTCTACTGTAAATCTTGTCGTCTTTATATCTCGCAGTTCCAAGTTAATTGATGGCAAAATGGTCCGTGGACGCACTATCAAGGAAGTGGCTTATGTTGAAGATTATGATGTGGAGACTGGTGCCTTTACGTTAGAATATGATTCTTCAAAGATTTTTCAGCTTCTTGAAGGTGTAAAAGTTTAATAATGTTACTTATCTTTATAGTATAAATTAGTATTCTAACTTATATTATGTTACTAACGTTAGTTAGTAACATAATAGTGATAACGAACATTATATTAGTTAGTTTAGTTATTTTTGTTATGATGATTATGAAAATAATTTAAGTTATTTTTATGTTTTTGATTATTTTGGTTAGGAGGTCATTATGGATAGAGGAAAACCGGATGGTTATTATATTCCTTTTCATCAATCTCTTATTAATCCGATTTTGATGCTTGGTGTTGACAGGAATTTTTGTATCGGTTTTTGGAGTATTGCTGTTGCGATTGGTGTGATGATGCAGATGTATTGGTTTTTGCCTGTTGCATTTGTAGTTCATATGTTTATGCGTGAAGCAACAAAAACTGATGATATATTTTTTAAAGTTGTTATAAATCACATCCAAAGCAAAAAAGTCTTCTGGTAATCAGATTTTTGGAGGTGTAGATTTTGCATTTATTTGATTTGCGAGAGTATAATTTTAAATACACTAAATTATCCAGCCATGTTCAGTGGTTTGCTTTATGTGCCCCGGGAATTGTTCTGAATGAGGACGGCAGTTTTATGGCGACTATCCGTTATAATGGACTTGATCAGGAAAGTGCTACAAGTGAAGAACTTATGGCTCTTATTGCCAGGGTTAACAATTATCTTAAAGTTTTTGGTGAAGGCTGGTGCTTTTATATTGAAGCTAGACGTGTAAAAGCTAATGTTTATAAAGACAGGACTTTCCCTGACAAAGCTTGTCAGATGATGGACTATGAACGTCAGAACTTTTTTAACCATGATCAGTACTTTATTGGTGAGTATTATTTTACTTTGCAGTTTTTGCCTAAAAGTACCAGAAAGGCTAAGATAGCCAAGCTTTTTTACAGAAATGAGTTAGAAAACGATACTGATATGCGTAAAGTTTTTTATGATAATCTTGAATCGTTTCAGACTTCTTTAAACAAGTTTTTTGATGGATTCAGTTCTGTAGTTTATTCCTGTCACTTGCTTGATGATGAGGAAATGCTTACCTATCTGCATAGCTGCGTAAGCTTGCGCAAGCAGAAAGTTAAGCGACCTTTAGAACCTGTTTGTTTGGGAGATATGCTTTGCGATATGCCTTTTTTTGGTGGCAGTTATCCCATTTTAGGTGACGATTTTGAAAATGAGCATATTACTCCTGTCTGCATACGCAGTTTTCCTCCAGAAAGTTTTCCATGTATGCTGGATGAGCTTAACAGGCTTAATATGGAATACCGTTGGGTGACTCGTTTTATTTGCCGTGATAAAGTCGATTCTCAGGGTGATGTTGAAACCTTGAAGCGTGAGTGGAAGGCTAACGATAAGAATATCCTGACAATGCTGCGTGAGTTTTTCTATAAAGAAGAATCTGTCATGGTCGACAGTACTTCTCTCCAGCGTTTTGCTGATGCGGATGATGTTCTTGTCGAATTAGGTAATAATTTCATTTCAATTGGCGATTTTACAAGCAATATCATTATTTCTGACAGCAGTATGGATATTCTTAAGAATAAGGTTCGTGCAATCAGCCGTATCTATTCTAATAAAGGCTTTACTGTTGCTCCTGAAACCATGAATGCTGCCAGTGCCTGGCTTGGTTCTTTGCCTGGTAATGCTTATGCTGATCCACGCAGAAAAGCTATTAGTTCTCTTAACCTGTGTCATATCTTGCCTTTATCTAGTGTTTGGTCAGGTGATGAATATTGTAAGCATCTTTCGGAGTGTTCTGGTAAGCCTGTTCCTGCGATTGCTCAGGTTGAAACTGAAGGCTCTACTCCTTTTTTCCTTAATATTCATGTAGGTGATGTTGGCCATAGTATTGTTGTCGGTCCTACCGGTAGTGGTAAGTCAGTTCTTCTTAATTTTCTTGCCAGTCAATTCCGCAGCGTTCCGAAAGCTCGCATTTATGTCTTTGATAAGGGTGCTTCCAGTCGAGTTTTTGCTGCAGCAGTAAAAGGTAATTTTTATGACCTCGGTAATGATGATAGTGCCAATAATCTTGCTTTCCAACCTCTCCGTTATATCGATGATGAAAACGAAAAAGTTTGGGCAAGTGAATGGCTGCAGGAGCTATTTGTTCAGGAGGGCGTTGAGATGAATCCTGAAAAGCGTAAAGCTATTTGGGACGCTCTTACCTCTGTTGCTGCTACGCCTCCCGATGAACGTACTTTAACGGCCATTAAGGTGTTCGTACAGAATATGGAGCTTAGAGATGCACTCGAGCCTTTTGTTGTTGAAACAAAAGGTATTGCTGATACAGCTGGTGCCTATGGCAAGCTTTTTGATAGTGATATTGACAGCTTAAAGCTTGGCAGCTATCAGTCTTTTGAGATGGGCGAGCTTATGAGCAAGAAAAATGCTGTTATGCCTACCCTGCTTTATCTTTTCCACGTAATTGAGAAAAATTGTGATGGTTCTCCTACTTTCATTATCCTTGATGAGTGCTGGACCTTTCTGGATAATCCTATTTTTGCTGAGAAAATCCGTGAATGGCTTAAGACCATGCGTAAGAATAACGTAAGCATTATCTTTGCTACGCAAAATCTTGAAGACATAAAAAAATGCAGCATTTCAAGTGCTATCATTGAAAGCTGCATGACTCGTTTCTTTTTGCCTAATGCTCAGGCTTTAAACCAAGGCAATGAAGAAGTTTATGGTTTCTTTAACCTAAATTATCGTGAACGTCAGATAATTGCTGATTCCAGGCCGAAGCATGATTATTACGTTGTTTCTGCTGAAGGCAAGCGTAGATTTAACCTTGCTCTTTCTCCTTATGCTTTAAGTATTCTTGCTGCATCCAGCAAAGATGATCAGGCCGAATGTGAGCGTATCAAGAAGTCTTATCCTGATGATGATTTTATGGTGCATTGGCTTGAGTATAAAGGCCTTCGGGATGCCAAAGAAGCTTATATGGCCTTGTAATTATATATAGTCTGAAGAAAAAAAGACGGTATGGAGGCGTGGAACAGCAGATTTGAGTTGCTCACCGTGTACATACATCCGTAACGGAACAGGCAGCGGATATGTTTTTTCAATTTCTCACTGCTGACAAACGAACGATGGAGTTTGTTCATAATCTCCCGTTCTTCGTCTGTCAGCTTATAAGGATCGGCAGGATTTACCGTAGGAAGAAAGCTGTCTTTCAGTTCATATTCTTTTCCATTGGGCATTGTGATAGTCTTACGCTCAAAATCTATACGGTGTAGCAGCATACGGTCGTCCATCTCGAAATCGGGGCGGCGCCTGATAATCTCTGCTTCCAGCTTGAACTGGATAACACTGATTGCTTTGTGCATCTGGCCTATCATGCGCAGTGTCTTGGCATTGTAAGTACAGTCTTCTTTCTCTACTTTCGGTCCGAATAGGGTGCAGGGATCGTCTGCGTATGTTTCCATGGCAAAGGTGGCCAAGGGCAGAAGGTTGATGCCATATCCATCCTCCAAGGCGGCAAGGTTGCCATAACGCATGGCCAGGCGTAGCACGTTTGCCATACAGCAGTCGTTGCCGGCTGCGGCTCCCATCCATAAAATGTCATGGTTTCCCCATTGTACATCGAAATTATGATAATCGCATAATATGTCCATAATGCGGTGGGGGGCGGGACCACGGTCGAATATATCACCCAGCACATGCAGTGTGTCTATGGTGAGCCGTTGGATGAGGTTGCATAAAGCAATGATAAAGTCATCGGCGCGGCGGGTAGAAATGATGGTGCTGATGATGACGTTAATATACGCCTGCTTGTTGGGAACCATTGAGTTTTCGTGCAACAATTCCTGAATGATATACGAGAATTCTTTGGGAAGTGATTTCCGCACTTTGGAACGGGTGTATTTGGAGGATACATTCTGGCATACACGTACCAACTGGTTCAACGTGATGACATACCAGTCGTCCAGGTCCGTTTCCACTGCTTTTACCAGATCCAGTTTTTGTTCCGGATAATAAATCAGCGTACATAGTTCTTTTTTTTCGTTCTCGCGCAGGGTATTCCCGAATATTTCATTTACTTTTCTTTTGATGGCCCCGGAAGCATTCCGCAATACATGCTGGAATGCCTCGTACTCTCCGTGCAGGTCGGCAAGGAAATGTTCTGTACCTTTAGGCAGATTCAGAATAGCTTCCAGGTTGATTATTTCCGTACTGGCATCGGCTATAGTGGGGAAACTATGCGACAGCAGTTGCAGGTATCGCATATCTTTCTGTATGGTTTCCGGGGTGATTGAATTATAAGCGTTCATGGCTGGAAATTATATAAAAAACATGAGTATTAATTGGGCTATAATGACCCGGCTGAACATGGACAGCGGATATACGGTGGCATAACTCACCGCCGGATTATCACCGGGTAACGTGTCATTGGCATAGTTCAATGCCATAGGGTTTGCCATGCTTCCACACAGCATACCACAGGTGCTTCCGAAGTCGAGGCGGGTCATGCGGAGGGCCACTAATGCCATGATGACTACCGGGATAAAGGTGATGGCGAAGCCTATAGCTATCCAGATGGCTCCTTCGGGGCGCATCACTGTCTCGAAGAAATGTGCACCTGCATCTAGTCCCAGGCAAGCCAGATAGAGGGATAACCCGATACCGCGCAGCATCAGGTTGGCACTCCGGGTGGTATAAGTGATGAGGTGGAAACGGGGACCAAAGCATCCGATAAGAATTCCTACTACGATAGGTCCGCCTGCCAGGCCTAATTTAACGGGAGTACTGATGCCGGGGATGGCGATAGGGATGGAGCCTAGTATCAATCCCAGTACAATACCTATAAAAATGGCGGCAAGATTAGGATCCTTCAGCGTTTTAACCGCATTGCCTAATACTTTTTCCACATTCTCTATGGCTTTGGCTTCTCCCACCACGGTCAGCCGGTCGCCCAGTTGGAGGATCAGCCCCGGTGTGGCAAGTAGTTGTACCCCGCTGCGCATCACACGGCTGATGTTGATGCCATAGCTGTTGCGCAGACGTAAAGAGCCTAGTTTTTTCCCGTTTATTTCGGGGCGGCTGATAACGATATGTTTGGAAATCAATTGGCTGTCTATGGCATTCCAGTCGATGTCTTCTTTATTCCAATCCTGGCTTTCCTGTTCGCCGAAAAGAATCGTGAGCGAGGGAGCGTCCTTTTCGGTGGTGATAACCAGCAGACGGTCATTCTCTTTCAGGATTTTTTCTGAAGTGGGGATACTTACCGTGCCTTCCCGCCATAAACGGGAGATAACAAATTTAGGATAGCTTAATAAAGCTACTTCTTTTATGCTTTTATTGAAAATGGCGGGATTGTGCACTTTGAAGGTGGCTATGAATGTCTGATTGGTGTCCTCGTGTTCGTGAATGTCGATATCTGAGGGACGAACAAATAATTTGCGTACCAGCAACATGGCCAGAATAACACCTACCACTCCCAGCGGATAGGTTACGGCGCAACTTAACGCTGCGCCACTGGCGGGTTCCCCCATTTGTTTTAAAGTCTGTTGGGCGGCCCCCAAAGCGGGAGTATTGGTGGTGGCTCCACAAAGGATGCCTACCATATCGCTCATCGGTATGTCTCCCAGTTTGCTGAAAAGCACCGTCATGACCGTACCTGTCAGAATAACGCCCATGCCCAGCATATTGAGCTGTACACCGCCTTTACGGAATGAACTGAAAAAGCCGGGACCTACCTGCAATCCGGGGACACCCTCTGTTCGAGCCGCAGCAAGGGCCTGATGGATATGGCGGGTTCGGAACTCGAATTTTTCAAGCAGAAGATGTCGCAGGTCGTGGGGGATTTGAGCCGCACGATGGATAACCTGAATCTGATTATGGAGCAGAACGCCGCGAATATCGAAGGTACGATGTCGCACCTGAATTCGATTACGGGCAGCGTAAACGGTATGTTGCTGTCGCAGCGTGCGAATCTGGAGAGCGCCGTAGCGAATTTGACCCGTTTTTCGGAGATGCTCGGCGAGAACTCTCCGCGTATGGACAGTATTATCCTGAATTTAAGCAATTTTACCGACCAAATACAGCGTGAGAATCTGGCCGGGGCGCTCGATTCGACTCTGATGAACCTCAATGCGATCTTGGCCCGTGTCAATGCCGGGGAGGGGACTGTCGGGCAGCTCGTCAGCGATCCCCGTCTGTACGAATCGCTCAAC
>ENA-OOWZ01000775-OOWZ01000775.1-human-gut-metagenome-genome-assembly--contig:-NODE-775-length-16657-cov-3.858993_pt1 | contig 16657 bp, 15 predicted proteins | sample MGYA00241580_ERZ501329 | MGnify/ENA primary metagenome ERZ501329 (study PRJEB25962, sample SAMEA2042923) | human gut metagenome | biome: human gut; feature: human-associated habitat; material: faeces... | reverse complement strand
CAACAACTATATTTTTTGATTTTCCAAAATCTATATGATTTTCTATTAAAACTTTTAAACCATTTACAGATATAAAGCCATAAAGTAATAATGACACTCCTCCTAATACTGGATTAGGTATTGTAGAAATAATAGCTGTAAATTTACCTAAAAAAGCTAAACATATTGCAATTATTGCAGCTAATCCTATTACCCAAACTGATGCAACCTTTGTCATTCCCACTACTGAAGTATTTTCACCATATGTTGTATTTGCAGGTCCACCAAGCATTCCTGCTACAAATGTTGCTATACCATCTCCAAGTAAGGTCCTATCTAACCCAGGGTTTCTAAGTAAGTCTTTTCCAATTATTGAACTTAGTGCTGTATGATCTCCAATATGTTCTGCCATTGTAACTAATGCTATTGGTGCTATTGTAAGGATTGCAGAAAAACTTGGTATATAATTTACAAATGGTAATATAAAGTTTGGCATACTAAAGAATGCTGCTTCTGCAACTGGTGTAAAATCTACTAATCCTAGACATATAGATGCTATATAACCTACAACTATTCCAATTAAGAAAGGAACAATCTTTAAAAATCCTTTTCCTCTAACCATAACAATAGCTGTTGTTAAAAATGTTATTAATGCTACTATTATACCTTTCCATTCTATTTGTGTGTCTGTTCCTAATCCAATTTGAGATATTGCATTAGGAGCTAAACCTAATCCGATTATCATTATCATTGGTCCTATAACTACATGTGGTAGTAACTTATGTATCCAATCTTTGCCTATGAAGTGTATTAATGTAGCAAATATCACATAAATAAGACCTACTACCATAATTCCTGTCATTGCCCCAGAAATTCCACCTTTTAAATATGCAGCTGCAAGAGGTGCAATAAAAGCAAATGAACTTCCTAAATATACTGGTGATCTTCCTTTAGTACACAGTATATAAATTAAAGTTCCTATACCTGATGTAGCTAGCGCTACAGGTATTGTTAGTACTTCTGTACCTGCTGAACTATTTACTAGTATTGGTACTAATATCGTTGCACCAAACATTGCAAAAACATGCTGTATTGCTAAAATAATCCATTTTCCTATTGTTGGTTTTTCGTTTACATCTAGAAGTAATTTTGTTTCTTCCATTTAAAGATTCCCCCTCTTTCTTATATATATTTTTTTGCTTAATTGATAAATTATTTTCGTAATAACTTATTAATTAGGCAAAAAAAATACTAATTCATAAATGAATTAGTAATACATAGATAAATATTTTGTTGGGTTGCCAAAAAAAGCAAATTTTGCCTTTAATTTTTCTGCTATATTCAATTTTGTTTCTTCGCCAAATTTTTGCATTTTTTCTCACCCTTTTGCATACTATATATCAAGATATAAAAAATTACAATATTAATTTATAATTTTTTATAAATTATTTTATATATAAAAGCAGTTATAAGGAATACAGCTATCTTCTAAATAGTGCCTTTATTTTGCTAAGGAATTTTTTAAAAATGCTATCCTTATATTCAACTACTGCTAACTCTTCTTTAGTTTTCTTTACTTTTTCCTGTTCTATATTTCTTCTTTTAAACACATTCTCTGGATCATATTTTTCTTTTATTTCATTTGCCATTTTTTCTCTTTGAGTATTATGGTAATTTATAATTTTATTTTTTTGTTTTTCTGTTGCCCAGTAATCTCTAAATAAAATAGCTAAAATTGCAGCTGTTTCATCTAGCATTGTCTTTCCATCAAAAGTTTCTTTAGTAATATTATATTCATAACTTTCATCCATGTTTTGTTTAATATAATCTAGTTTATATTTAGGTATTCTATCCACTAATTCTTTAGGAAAAATTTTTAAAATCTCATAAATTTCTTTATATGCACAACTAACTTTATCTTTCGTCTTTTCCATCTTCTACTCCTTTTTTCTCATTTTTAGTATTTTCTATATAGTCATTCCATTTATCAACCAATTTGTCTAGCTTTCCTATACCTTTATCGAAAAAATCATACATTTTTGTTTCTACATTTGCTATTTTTTGCTCAATATTTTTTATGGCTTCTTCGTTCATTCCACTCATTCTTAATGAATTTTCAAAACTTGCTTCTGCCATTTTATCCAATTTATCTTGAAGTCTTCCGTTTGCTTCTCTACCAGGTCTATCTGAAACATATGTAAATCCATTTTTATAGTTTTCGGCAACTTGCTTAGCAAAGTTTTTAATTTTATCTACCATATTTCTACCCGCTTTTAAAACGAAATGTTTTGGACTTAATTTTAAATTTTTTTTATTGTTCTCTTCTGTTTCCATACTATCCCCCTACTTAATTTTTATATCGGCTAATGGTCTTATTTTTAGCCAATCCTCGCTATTATTTAAAGCTTCAGTTTTAACTTTTTCTAAATCATACTTCCCCGTTTCCTTTATAAATGAAACTATATCGTCTGGAAATAACATTTTACAAGTTCCACCATTTTTATATTTTACTTTATCTTTTATCTTCTCTGGAACTACCACATTAAATATTGATTGTAGATAATAATTTGTTAAATCATATTCATTATGTAGTTCGTCTCTTCCATAGAAAACTTTTAAAAACTTATTATAAAAAAGATAGTCTGTAATTAAGTGCATACAATATCCTTTATTAAAATCTGTATCAATCTCTTTGTCTAAAAAAAAGTTTTTTAAATTCGTCATACTACTTTTAGGTCCATAATGTGTTTTTGATTTATCATTAGTTAAATCTGGATATATTACTCCATCTATGAATTTATCTTTATCTAATATTTCTGTTGGATGATTTTTTATATACTCATTTCCAACAGCTAAATGAATTATATAACCTGGCATTTTCTTCTCCCACCTTTTTTATAGATTGTATCATATTTAAAAAAAGAATAACAAGTAATTATTTAATATGTTATAATAATTTTATTCAAATAAAGGGGGAAAATTTATGTTAGAAAACATTACACTTGATAATATCTTTAGTAAAATTTCGAAATGGTTTACTAAAGATAGAAAAATTACTTTTATTGTAACTTTTATTATTGGGTTACTAGTACATTTTACATTATATTCAAATGAGCTATTAGCATATGACGCTTATTGGCATTATGGCTCTTTTTTAGCTAAAGGTTGGGAAATTTCTCTTGGAAGATTTCTTATTCCTTTTTCTGATATGTTAAGAGGATCTGTTGTAGGTTCAATCTTAACTACGACTATTTCATTAATTACAATATCTTTTTCAGCTATATTCTTAAATGAAGCATTACATATAAAAAAGAACTATTTAAGGATTTTAACCAGTATATTAATTGTTGTAACACCAACATTATCACTTACTTTAATGTATCCTTATACAGCTAATGGATATACTTTTGCAATGTTATTTGCAGTTCTATCAATATATTTTATTAATAAAGACAAAAATTTCAAAAATATAATATTTACTTTAATTTGCATAATTGCTACACTTGCATTTTATCAGGCATATCTTTGTGTAATAACTGGATTATTACTCTTATCTTATATTTTTAAATTAATTGATGATAAACTAACATGTAAAGAAATATTGAAAAAACTATTTGTAGATATTGCAATTATAGCTGTAGGTATGATTTTATATTATGTTGGTTTAAACATGATAATCGCAATATTAGGGCTTAATATAACTTCTTACAGCAGTGGAAATACAATTTTTAGTTTGGAAACCATAAAAAATATTTTACCATCAATACAAAATGCATATACCACTTTTGCTAATTTTTATTTTTCAGATAATATCTTAAACAATACTGGATGGTACAGACATATTTTTTACGCAATACTTTTTATATTTATTTTAATAAATTTTATAATATTAATTATAAATAGAAAAATTTATAAAACACCAACTAAACTAATTTTACTATTATTAGGCATTTTACTATTCCCTATTTTTGCATGCTCTATAGAATTAATTGCTCAATCTAGGGACATAAATTTATTAATGGCTACATCACTTTATTTACCAATAGTAGTTTTAATAAAGCAAATAGAATTAATAAAAAATAGTAAATTTAACAATATTATTCAAATTTTATCTTACTTTATTTCAGCACTAATTATATGGACATTTATATTATCTAATAATGCAACATATATAGCAACAAAATTATATAATGATCAAATGTTTGCTGTTGGCAATAGAATCTTATCTAGTATAGAAGATAATTCCGAAATTACAAATACAACACCTATTGTAATTCTAGGGCATTTAGATTTTAGTGTACAAAATGATAGCTTGTTAGATTTAACTAATTTTGACGTGTCTGACGTAAATATTTGGACTTGGCAAATATTCTTGCAAGATCATTTAGGTATCGGAAGAGATATTTGTACTATGGAAAGTTATAATGACATAATGAATTCAGAAGAATATATTAGTATGTCTATATATCCTAATGAAGGATGTATAAAAATAATTAATGGAACTGCTGTTGTTAAGCTAAACTATTAATTTAATATAAAAATAAGAAGCATAAATGGAATGCTTCTTATTATTTGAATAAGGTCAAATATTATTTTTCTATTAACTCTTCCGTATATTTTGTTCCATTGTAATTGTAATTTATATATAATTTTTTTGTAAAATCATTTATTCCGGCATCTATGCTTAATTTATATTCATATTTCTCTTGTGTTGTTCCATTATTACTTACTTTGTAAGTATTTCCTTCTTTATCAGTTATACTTAATATTTCCGAAATTTGCTTTTGAAAATTCTCTGCTTCCATGTCTATTCCACTTTTGACTATCTTATCATATTCTTTTGATTTAAATTTAATTGTCATACCTGTTTCTGATATTAAAATATTTTCAATATCTATTCCTGGAATGTTATTTTTTGTTGTAAGTTCTGTAGTATTTCGTTCATAAAATTTCTTAGGTACTTCTATTTCAAGATTCCATTTCGCTTTACTCAAATTAAAATCCTCAGAATTTTTTATTGTTAGCTCATTATTTTCATTTTCTATATCTGACATGGTATAACCTAAATCAAATATTTTAATATATATTGTTTTGCTTTGAGGAAACTTATCTTTAGCTCTAAATGTTAAATTAAAATCTATAGTTCTGTTTGCTTCGCTAACGCCCGTAATTTGCTGTGTTGCTATATCACTAAACTGTTGTGCAGTTGCACTCTTTGTATCATAATTTAAGCCTAATTCTTTATATATAAAAGAAATTTTATTATTTTCCTTATTTTTAGAAAACAATCTTGGTTGTATGTTGTATATATTTTTGTTTTCATCATATACAGCATATCCAAATGAAAAGTTTTTAGAATCAACATTTATTTCTTCATTAAATTTAAATGTTATATCAAAATCTAAACAATCATCTGTAAGTAAAATTGAATTTATTTTTATTCCAATACCATCTTGCATTAGATAATCCATATTAATAACTTCTGCATAACCGTGTATCTTTTACCTCTTTTAATTTTCCCTTAGCCGATATACTTGGACTTTCTTTATATTCTTTAAATTCTATATTCCATTTGATTTTAGCATAAATCTGTCTAGACATCAGACCTGTTACTGCTATAACTAATAATGTTGCTACAAAGTTAAAAATCTTTTTAGAAAAAATATTTTTTTCTTTTGCAAGAATTTTTTCGTAATTCATATCTGCATTAAATTCTTTTTCAACATAACTTTTAAATGCTTCATTAGTCATTTCTATCCACATCCTTTCCTAAATATCTTTTTAGCTCTTTAAGTGTTCTATATATTCTGTTTTTTATGTTTGATTCATTTAGCTCCAAATCTTTGGATATTTCGGTAATTTTTAAGTCAACTGCAAAATATAAGTAGAATATTTTTGCTGTAATTAAATCTTTCTGTTTTAGATATTTCCATACTTTTGCTACATTATTTTTAGTTATAATATTTGCTTCTAAATCAAATGAATCTTCTATGTCTTCTATTAAGTTACTATCATCTTGATAACAGTATACGATATTATCTTTTTTCTTTTTGTGATAATATCTTTTTAATATATTATTTGCTATTCCAAGTACATAACTTTCTATATTCTCTACCTCTAACATTTTTTTCTTTTTAAGTAACTTTAATAATTCTAAATATGTATCTTGAATTATGTCATTTACATCATCAAGATTTCTACATTTTATTACTGCAAATTTTAGTACTTTGCTATATGTTTCTTTATATATTTTATCAATTAATATATATTTGGTGTACATAATTTTGTAATTTTGCTTAAAATATGCTATAATTAAGCTATTAAATTTGAAAGGAGTGTTACTATGTCATACCTAATTGGTATTACCGAAAATGATTATCGGGAATATCGAAAAAATTTTTCAAAGGTAGAATACAGTTTTGCCAGAAGAGGGGAAGTTTTCCCAGTACCCATGAAACAAATTCGTGAAGTAACAAACATTACAATTCTGAAGAAATGGGAATTTTTAGAAGTTATGAAAGACCCCAAATATGCTTTTTATTTTTATAAGAATGATGAGGGTGAAACAATCGGCATCGTTTTTCTTAAATTTAGTGGAAAAACTTGTACCATCGCAGAATTTTCAGTTTTTGAACATTTAAAAGGGCTGGGAACAAAATTATATCAAGCAGTCGCAAATCTCTGCCGTGAGCGTGGTATTTACGAGCTGGAATTATGGTGTCCATTTAACGGTTCCAAAGAGTTCTGGAAAAAAATGGGCTTCTATGAAAAAAGCGATTCTTTCTTCTATAGTAGGATTTCAAAAATTTAATTAAGTAACACAAAATTTAAGCTTCTCATGTATAAGCTATTGCTTAATACATGGGAAGCTTCCCTCTTTTCGAACCTGTCGGAAATTTTGACAAGTTGATTCCTTATCTAATTCTTCTTCTGCATAAATATTATTTCTATGTTCTATGATATTTGTTCTTGAAGTGCCAAATAATTCTGCCATTTGTTGTTGTGATAACCATACTGTTTCATTTTCGACTTTAACATCTATTTTTGTCAATCCGTCATCTGTTTGATATATTATAATATCTCCATTTGTATTATCCATTATGAATACCTCCAATTTTGTGTTTGCGAACATTTGTATTGTATCATGTAAGTATTAGTTATTCAATACTTATTAACCATTTTTTAATATAAAAAGAAGTGTCTCCATTTTATTCTTGGATACACTCCTTTAATAATATTAAGTTTATTGATTTCTTCCACAACAATTTTTATACTTTTTACCACTACCACATGGCGAATTACTAATTATATTATCAATACTATTTGTATCTATTTATACTAATAATATCAAGTATTTTTGTCATTTATATTAATTGTATTATTAGTATCATTTTTATTATGCTTTCTAATTTTTTGCAAACAAAATGCAAACAATGTTTACATTCGTTATTATGTTTTTAGTATATACTAACTAAAAGGAAAATTCAAGTATTTGCAATTTAAAATTTATAAATATGATCTCATTACTTCAATAGATTTTCTTAAATCATCTATTTTAGCAACCCCGATTATCTTTCCTATGATGTATCTGATTCCTTATAAAAGTGTGTATACTAACTTGATTAGGCTGTTTTTCCCACGGATATATTTTGTCCTCTTTTTTCTGTTGTATAAAAAATTCATTATCAAATCTCTTTATTCCATTACTTGTACTATATTTTTCCATTAGGGATTCATATAACTCATTATGATATTCCTCAGAAGGTAAATCAAATGCTAAATAATTAGTTTCATTACTTGATATATACGACAGTTTTCTTTCATCAAATTCTTTTACATCTTTATCCTTTTTCAAAACTATATTCTTTACATTTTCATTATAAGCTAACTGCTTAATTAATAGTGGTGAATGAGTTGTTAGTATAACTTGAGAATCTTTGGATATCTCCAATATAAAATCGACAAACTTTTCTTGTAATCTAGGATGTAAATGTAATTCTGGTTCATCAATTAATATTATAAGTTTTTTGCCACTTTGTTTCGACATATAAAATGAATATATTAAAGAAAACATCATTTCATATCCTGAGCCTAAAGAGGCTAAGTCAATTTGCATATTTGATGGTGTTTCAACTACGAGATTAGCTTTTTTAAAAGGTAAATAATTATCAATAAAATCTAATTTAAGACTATGCCCACTTATTTCTTTAAATTTATTAATTGCTTTTTCTAAGTTTTTATTTGATAATTCTTTCTTTATTTTTTCATTTAGCATAGTATTAAGATTTTCTACACTATCTTGATTTTTATAATATTGAAAATTAAAATCATCCATTATTCTATCAAATCTTGTATCATTATATGTACCAGCTCTAGTCTGATACAATCTGTTTTTATCTAAATATAATACATCTAATTCATTAAATCTTCTTGTTCCAAAAGAATTAGTGACTTTCATTCTTAAATCTGGCGATCCTGGTTTAGGTTTCTCATCATCTGTACTTATATATAATTGATCAGTCATTATAAGTGACAGCAATTTATTTTGATTCGACTTTTCTCTTGTTTTTCCTATAAACTTAAATCCCTTTGCATCAAAACTTGAATTTGGAAAAACACTTTTAACATTAAAAGTATCTTTTGTTTCAATTGTTATTTCAGTTTCTTTATTTGAATCGTTCATATCTGAAATATCAAAACTTTCTGCTTTATACTCTAGTAAACTACTAGCTATTGCATCTAATATAGTAGTTTTACCACACCCGTTTTCTCCTACTATAGTTGTTAATCCTGTTCCATATTTTATATTATCTGGCACATTAAAATTTAATATTTTAAATTCATCGTTAAATAATTTATAATTTTTTACTATTAAATTAGATATAAACATTTAAATCCCTCTTTATCTTAATAAACTTTATTGTCAAAATATTTTACTACTTCCATAGTCTTTAGTCTATTAGCTTTTATTTCGTTAGCAAGATAAAGTAATGTAATTATAGTCATTGCATTTCCATATACATTAGTAAATATAGTTATTCTTTGTAATTTTTCCTCTATATTACCAATGAATTTTCCAGAAATAAATGAAAAGTAAAATTTATTTATATTATCTCCAAATTCTTTCCACCACTCATTACTATTTCTTTCTTTTTCTCTCTTATTGTTTTCTTCTACATATCTAACCATTTCATCAACTTGAGATATTGGTAAATTATATCCATTAGAATATGCTTTAGTATCTATAATAACTCCATAATTATCAGTACTATTTTCTGTATAAATGATTCCATCTGGTTTTCTAGAGCCTCCTAAATGAACTCCTTTGTAATTACATTCTTTAGTAAGTAATTCAACCGTTTTCATTTCAAATAATCTATTTTGTTGACTATCAAATGCTAAATCTACTAAAGATAAGTATTCATGAGATAATGTGTCTAGTTTTTCTCTTAAATTATCTTTTTCTTGAGTAAATTCTGATTTTTCGCTGTTCTCAATTATTGGAATGATAAAATCATTTATTTCGTCATTAAAATAATATTTTTCTCCTATTTTTTCTATGTTTAAGCCTATATTTATAAGACCATCTATATCATCTTTAACTACTGTAAATAATTCGGATATTGTCTGTATTTCAAGTCTATCTCTAATTTTTTCTAAAGTTAGACCACTTTTACATTCAATTAAGCTTTTTATTATCAATGCTCTCCTTGTTCTAATGTAATTTCTGTCTGTTCCTTTTGTTGCGAGCATTTCCCATGATATATTTTTACTAATTCTTTTATGCCTACTTCTTCCATTTACCTTATTTAGTGATTGTATTCCTTTTGCTGTAATCATATATGATTGACCAATTTTCTCTTTATAATTTTTTCCACCAATATTTAATTCAACTTCTTTTGCTACTTGAACTAATAATCCAAGTTTAGATAACCATTTAGCAATCATTCTAGCATACTTATCTGAAGAACCTTCTGTATCTGTTCTTAATTTGTTTCTTTCTTTTGTGTCTTCAGTTGTAGCTAATGTCATTATTAAAACATCTTGAGGAATACTTGTAAATCCATCTTCACCTATAAAACCTAAATTTTTACCCAATTCAAATTTGGTTTTTACTTTTCCGTCAGATAATAGATTTAATATTCTAACTGCTGGTGGATAGCTTAAAAGAGAATCTATTAAAATGTCTTCTTTTTCTTCAATTGTTTTTGCACCTGTTAAATTCAAACCTTCTTCTGTAATTTCAAAAGAATCATCAAAATAATTATATTTTATAAACCCTAGTGCTTGCGCCCATCTAACAAAATTATCTGCAGGCCAATCACTAATAAAATCTCTTACTTGTCCTTTCACTGTTGCTTGTACTATTCCATTACATCTAGCACTAGATCTAGGTATAAAAGAAGTCCCAACTAAATCAGCATATTTTATTTTTAATGGTATACTATTTAATACTTCTAAAAAGTGACTTTTTCCATCTCTTTCTTCAATTAGTCTATCAATTTTTTCATTTACTAATTCCTTATGTGTTTCTGATTTATTATCAAAAATTGATACAACTTTAATTAATGATTCAAAATCACTTGGATCTTGTACCCAGCCGAAAGTTCTAAAATTCTGATTTCCCATTTTTCTTAATTCTATCAACTTTGTTACCTCCTAATAATTTACAATTAATACTTCAATACTTTTTTCTCTTGTAGTATTATAACTTGAATTAGAATAATCACTTGTCAAATATATTACTTTGTATTTTTTACTCCATTCTTTAAGTAGTTTATTTTCTTTTCCCTTATGCTCTATAACATTAGATAATGCAAACCTTACATTCTTTTTGTCTAGCTCGTCCAGTACTTTATATAATTTTAATTCTTCTTCTTCTTTCCAATCTTTAAAGCCTCTATTTCCATCATTATAAGAACCTGTTGTTATAAGATATGGCGGATCACAATATACAAAGTCATTATTATTTAAATCTTGCAAATTCAATTTATCAAATTGCTCTGACGAAAATTCAATGTTCATATCTTTTAGCTTTTGAGTAAATAATATAAGGTTATTCCTCATGTTGTCTGAAAATTGACTTCTATTTCTTCCAAATGGATTATTATATTCTTTATCATTATTAAATCTAAATTGATAATTAAATGAATAACAAGATAAAGTATATAAATCTATTGGATCTTTTGTTTTATTATAATATACTCTAAACTTTTTAAACGCCTCTTCATTTTCTTTGGATAATCCATATTCATCTATTCTATTTTCAATATGTTGTAATACATCATTAATTGGTTTATTATATAATTCTTTATATAAGTCTATAATAAATGAATTAATATCATTACAAATAGTTTTCTTGCTATCTACATTAATTCCAACATTAAATCCCCCAGAGAATAAATCAACAAAAGTATTAATATTTTTAGGAAAATATTCTGTTAATTGTGGAAGTAATTTATATTTTCCTCCAATATAATTAAGCGGCGATTGAATATAGGGCAGCTTTGCCATAATTAGATTTGTTTTGAATAGCGAAGATAATATTTTTTATAGAAACTTTTTATAAGGAGGAATATTATGCTTAGGTGATTCTGATGTTTGAATAATGACGGGAAAAGAGGCCGGAGGATAATTTTAAGTAAGATTTTAAAAATCAAACTGAGAGTGTGTTTTACGAACGCACTCTCAGTTTCATGTCGGTTGGCAAATCTACTTGTTTACAATATCCCTTGTGCCATCATCGCTTTGGCTACTTTCATGAAGCCGGCGATATTGGCGCCGGCCACCAGGTCATAGCCCAGGCCGTACTCGGCAGCGGCATCGGCGGATTCCTTGTGGATGGTCTTCATCATCTTGTGCAGCTGAGCATCGACTTCCTCGGCAGTCCAGACCAGACGCTCGGAGTTCTGAGCCATCTCCAGAGCGGAGACGCCCACGCCGCCGGCGTTAACGGCCTTGGAGGGAGCCACAATGATGCCCTTCTGCTGACGCAGGAAGTTCAGAGCGTCGTTGGTGGTGGGCATATTGGCCACTTCGATGTAGTACTTCACGCCGGAGGCAGCGATCTTCTCAGCGGACTCCATGCGGACGTCGTTCTGCATAGCGGCGGGCATGTACACGTCAACATCCTTGACGCCCCAGCACTTCTCGCCAGCCACGAACTCGCAGCCGAACTTGTCGGCATAGGGCTTGCAGTGCATAGGATCCTTGGCGCGCATCTCCAGGATGTAGTTCAGCTTCTCGTCGGTGATAACGCCGTCGGGATCGTGAACGTAACCGTCGGGACCGGCAAAGTAGGTGACGGCAGCGCCCAGCTGAGCGGCCTTCTTCATGATGCCCCAGCCCACGTTGCCGTAGCCGGAGATGGCGATCTTCTTGCCCTCGATGGTGTCATTCTCGTGCTTGAGCACTTCCTGCAGATAGTAGATAGCGCCGTAGCCGGTGGCCTCGGGACGGATCAGGGAACCGCCGTAGCTCAGGCCCTTGCCGGTGAGCACGCCGTTCTCCCACACGCCCTTCAGGCGGCGGTACTGGCCATACAGGTAGCCAATCTCGCGGCCGCCCACGCCCATATCACCGGCGGGAACGTCGATGTCGGGCCCGATGTAACGATACAGAGCCGTCATGAAGCTCTGGCAGAAACGCATGACCTCGGCGTCGGACTTGCCGGCGGGATCAAAGTCGGAACCGCCCTTGGCGCCGCCGATGGGGAGGCCGGTCAGGCTGTTCTTGAAGGTCTGCTCGAAGCCCAGGAACTTGATGATGCCCTCATACACGTTCTTCTGGAAGCGCAGGCCGCCCTTGTAGGGGCCGATGGCGCCGTTGAACTGGCAGCGCCAGCCGCGGTTGGTGTGCCACTGGCCGTTGTCGTCGCACCACACAACGCGGAAGGTGAACATACGCTCGGGCTCGACCATGCGGTTCAGCAGGTCGACCTTCTCATACTCGGGGTGCTTCTCGATAACAGGCTCCAGAGAGGACAGGACCTCCTCGACGGTCTGCACGAACTCGGGCTCGTTGCCATGCTTGGTTCTGACGTTCTCCAGAACGCTGGCCAGATAAGCATTCATAATAGTTGCCTCCTCAAAAATTGTTCCAAGATTGTTCAAAATCGAATGGGTAGATGAAATTTGCTCATACCCCCATCCATTCTGATAATAACACCATTCCGGCAAATACTCAAGGGGGTTATTCCGAAAATCGTCCCTCGCGCCCGTAAAATCTTCGCGGTGTTTTTTGTGCATTTTGTAAAAAATGCACATTCCCTCCTTTGCACCCGGCAGCCGCCGCAAATTGTGGATTCCGGCCTATTTGATGATTATTTCACAATTTCACGATACAGACTCTTTCGCCCGCAAAATTACCGGTATCCCGACTTTGTAGATTTTTTTCATAGGGATTCCGGCCCGGCCCGACTGGCTTTTTCGGAATCCTGCACATTTTTTGCCGCCGGAGCTAAAATTTCTGTTGCATTTTTATACCAAAGCGTGTAAAATATAGGCAACAATCCAAGATTGGTAGCTGTAAGGAAGTGCCTCGCGCACGGGCTGCAACTATCACTCGGCTGTTGCTTGAGTGTTTCAGATCTCCACCCGGAGGTTTGAAACATTTTTCTTTACCCGGAAGCATTGGAACAATTCATAAGGAGGAACACACATGAATCTGATCATCAACGGAAGACTCATCACCCGCGACCAGGATGGCCAGGGCTACTACGAGCACGGCGCCGTGGCCTATGAGGGCGCCACCATCACCGAGGTGGGCCAGGAGAGCGCCCTGCGGGCCAAGTATCCCCAGGCCCACATCATCGACGCCAAGGGCGGCGTCATCATGCCCGCCTTCATCAATGCCCACACCCATATCTACTCCGCCCTGGCAAGGGGCCTGTCCATTGTGGGCAACAATCCCACCAACTTTTACGAGGTCCTGGACGGCACCTGGTGGGCCATCGACCGGAAGCTGACTCTGGAGGGGACCCGGGCCAGCGCCGACGCCCTGTATATCGACTGCATCAAGCAGGGCGTTACCACCATCTTCGATCACCACGCTTCCTATGCCGAGATCCCCGGCTCCCTGCACACCATCGCCGAGTCCGCCAAGAAGTTCGGCATCCGCTCCTGCCTGTGCTATGAGGTCTCCGACCGGGACGGCGAGGAGAAGTGCCTCCAGGCCATCCAGGAAAACGCCGACTTCATCACCGAGTGCCAGAAGAACCAGGATCCCATGCTGGCCGCCATGTTCGGCGGACACGCCCTGTTCACCATCAGCGACAAGACCTTCGACCGCATGGTGGCCGCCAACAATGGCCGCACCGGCTACCACATCCATGTGTCCGAGGGCATGAACGACGTGTACGACAGCCTGCAAAACTATGGCCGCCGTCCCGTCCAGCGCCTGCAGGACCACGGCATCCTGGGCCCCAAGACTATTCTGGGCCACTGCATCCATGTGAACACCGCCGAGATGGAGATTATCAAGGAGACCGGCACCATGGTGGTCAACAACCCCGAGAGCAACATGGGCAACGCCATCGGCATCTGCCCGGTGATCCAGCTGCACAAGCGGGGCATCCTGCTGGGCATGGGCACCGACGCCTATACCAACGATATGCTGGAGTCCCTGAAGGTGGCCCTGTGCTCCCAGCGCAGCCAGAACTGTCTGCCCAACGTGGGCTGGTGCGAGGTCACGGATATGCTGTTCCGCAACAACGCCAAAATCGGCGAAAAGTACTTCCCGGTGCAGCTGGGCGTGCTGAAGGCCGGCGCCGCCGCGGACATCATCGTCATGGACTATAAGCCCTTCACCCCCTTCTCCGACGAGAACATCGACGGCCACATGATCTTCGGCATGACCGGCCGCCAGTGCCAGACCACCATCGCAGGCGGCAAGCTCCTGATGCAGGACCGCCAGCTGGTGGGCATCGACGAGGAGGCCGAAAACGCCCATATCCTGGAGGCCGCCAAGAAGCTCTGGGGCAGCCTGAACAACCGGGTGTATTGATGCGCTGATTTTTTACGATTCAAAAAGGAGGAGCCCCCATGTCCGAGAAAATGTATCCCATTCCCTTCAAATCCCTGATGAATTGGGTAATCACCGAGTACGCCGGCTGCGGCGACGTGTTCGGCGTGCATAAGCAGTATCACGCCACCGGCAAGAGCCTGCCCATCTTCGGCGAGCGCATCGAGACCCCCTTCGGCCCCGCCGCCGGTCCCAACAGCCAGCTGGCCCAGAACATCATCGCCGCCTATGCGGCCGGCGCCCGGTTCTTCGAGGTGAAGACCGTCCAGAAGATGGACGGCGCTGATCTGGCCGCCTGTGTGCCCCGTCCCTGCATCCTGGCCAACGACGAGGGCTACAACCAGGAGTGGTCCACGGAGCTGACCGTGCCCCAGGCCATGGACGAGTATATCAAGGCCTGGTGCGCTCTGAAGGTCCTCAGCAAGGTCTACGGCTTCGGCGACCCCGACGGCTTCGTGTTCAACATGTCCGTGGGCTATGACCTGGAGGGCATCAAGGGCGAGAAGGTCAACACCTATATCGACGGTATGATGGACGCCAGCCGCACCGCCATCTTCGGCGAGTGCAAGGAGGTCCTGAAGGAGCTGTTCCCCCAGGAGACCGCCTTCATCGACGCCATCTCCCCCCGGGTGTCCCGCAGCGTCACTGTTTCCACCCTCCACGGCTGTCCCCCTGACGAGATCGAGCGCATCGCCAGCTACCTGATCTCCGAAAAGCACCTGCACACCTTCGTCAAGTGCAACCCCACCATCCTGGGCTACCAGACCGCCCGCCGCACCCTGGACTCCATGGGCTACGACTACATTGTGTTCGACGAGCACCACTTCAACGAGGATCTCCAGTGGGCTGACGCTGTGCCCATGTTTGAGCGCCTGCAGGCCCTGGCCGACAGCTGCGGCCTGGAGTTTGGCCTGAAGCTGTCCAACACCTTCCCGGTGGACACCACCCGGGGCGAGCTGCCCAACAACGAGATGTATATGTCCGGCCGCAGCCTGTTCCCCCTGACCATCGAGATGTGCCACCGCATTTCCCGCCAGTTCAAGGGTAAGATGCGCATCTCCTTCGCCGGCGGCGCGGAGTATTTCAACTGCGACAAGCTGTTTGCCGCCGGGATCTGGCCCATCACCGTGGCCACCACGATCCTGAAGCCCGGCGGATACAACCGCCTGCACCAGATGGTGGAGAAGGTGGAGCCCATGGCATACCGTCCCTTCTCCGGCACGGACACCCAGGCCATCTGCCAGATGTCCGCCGCCAGTCACACCGATGTTCACCACGTCAAGCCCATCAAGCCCCTGCCCAGCCGCAAGAGTGAGAAAAGCGTCCCCTGGCTGGACTGCTTCACCGCCCCCTGTCAGGGCGGCTGTCCTATCCACCAGGATATCCCCGAGTATATGGAGCTGTGCCGCAAGGGCCTGTATGCCCCGGCCCTGAAGCTCATCACCGAGAAGAACCCCCTGCCCTTCCTGACCGGCACCATCTGCGCCCACCGGTGTCAGACCAAGTGCTCCCGGAACTTCTATGACGAGTCCGTCCGCATCCGGGATACCAAGCTGCTGGCCGCCGAAAAGGGCTACAACGCCCTGATGGCCTCCATCCGGCCCACCGAGAAGGTCTCCGGCAAGAAGGCCGCCATCATCGGCGGCGGCCCCACCGG
>ENA-OOWZ01000760-OOWZ01000760.1-human-gut-metagenome-genome-assembly--contig:-NODE-760-length-16787-cov-2.492470_pt1 | contig 16787 bp, 9 predicted proteins | sample MGYA00241580_ERZ501329 | MGnify/ENA primary metagenome ERZ501329 (study PRJEB25962, sample SAMEA2042923) | human gut metagenome | biome: human gut; feature: human-associated habitat; material: faeces... | reverse complement strand
CTCGTTATATTTTGTAATATTGTTTTTTGTTTTTCGTCTTGTAATATTTTTAATATTTCTTTTCTAAAATGATCTTCTGTAACAATTTTTAAATTATATCCAAAATCTTTTATATCTTCTATATAATCTTTTAATGTAATAAAGTTATTATTATATACATGGAATACTCTATTCTTTTTTGATGTGTTTGTCACAATTTTATATATTGCCTGAGCTGCTACATCAACAGGAGTAAATTCAAGATCACTTTTTGATAATGATTCTGGAATTATACCTAATTTCATAAATGTTGCAATCTTGGTTACAAATGCATTTTCATAAACATTTTCTTGGAAAAGCCCATCAGATATTCTTGGCATTAAATTACCTAATCGTAAAATATATGAATCTACATTTCTTGAAATTGCCTCAAAAATCTTTGTTTCCGCTTCAAATTTGCTATATGTATATACATTGTCAAGATATTGACCTATATATAATGAATTTTCTTTGAATTCTTTATTTTTTTCTGTACTATAATTTGAATTTAGTTTCTTTCCAGATACCCCTGTTGTCGAAATATGATAAAACTTCTTATTATATTTTTCGCAAAATTCAAGCATATATTTTACACTATTTACATTTGTATTATAAAAATTATCGTATTTTCCATAATGTGCAACATTTGCAGCACTATTTATTACAACATCAATATCACCTGTAACATTATTTAACACTTCAGCTGAAAGTCCAAAATTTTCTTTACATATATCTCCAAGAATAGGAATTATTCTTTTATTTATTAAGTCCTTATATTTTCCATTAAAATAATATTCTAATTTTTGTGTTATTTTTGTATTTATTGATAATCCTGGTTCATTTCTAACTATGCAATAAACTTTTCCACTTTCATTTTTTATAAACTCTTCTAAAATATGTATTCCTAAATATCCTGTTACTCCTGTAAGTAAAATATTTCTTGGATGATATTCTTTAATTTCGCTTTCTTGTATAGTATCTTTTAATATTTTCAATGTGCTTTCTGGTATTTCTTCAATTCTATTATGAACTGTCTTTTCATTGCTTAAATTTATTTTTTCTTCCATCTCACTTACTGTAGAATATTTAAAAATATCTGAATAAGAAATTTTATTTGTAATTTTTAATAATTCTACACTTAATTTCATTGCTAATAATGAATCTCCACCAAGTTCGAAAAAGTTATCATTTATCCCTATTGGTTTAACATTTAAAACATTTTCAAAAACTTTTACTAATTTTTTTTGAATTTCATTTTTTGGTGCAATATATTCTTCATTACTCATCTTAGATAAATTTTTAGGTAATGGTAGTTTTTTTCTATCTATTTTTCCATTAGGGGTATATATAAATTCTTCTAATGGAACATAGTATGTTGGAACCATATATCTAGGTAAGCTTTTAGCTAAATATTTTCTTAACTCATATACAGATATTCTTTTATTTGCTACATAATATGCAGAAATAAAATCTCTATTATTTGCATTTTGTTTTACAACAGCAACTTTTTCTATATTTGGATATTTAGCAATTAATGTTTCTATTTCTCCGAAGTTCTATTCTAAGACCTCTTATTTTTATTTGACTATCACTTCTTCCCAAACATATAATTTCTCCATTTTCCATATATTTTCCTAAGTCACCACTCTTATACATATATGCATCTTTTACAAATGGATTTTCAATAAAGCTTTTTTCTGTTAGCTCTGGATTGTTCAAATATCCTATTGCTAATCCATCTCCTGCAATATAAATTTCACCAACCACTCCAACTGGAACTGGTTTTAAACTTTTATCTAAAATGTACATTTGGTCATTATAAAATGGTTTTCCTATTGTGATAAAATCATTTTTTATTTCTGTTAATGTACAATAATATGTTTCAGTAGGTCCATATCCATCATATATAGTCATATCTCCATATTCTTTTAACTTTCTTACTAAACTTATTGGAACTTGTTCTCCTGTTAAAGTTAAATATTTTAAGTTCTTCAAATATGGCATATTTTCTATATCATTAGCAAATATTTGCATTACAGATGGAGTTGCTTGCATTGCTGTAACATTATTTTTTTCCATTAAATCATTTAACAATTTTGATGTTGTTTTTTCATTATCATTTGTTATAACAACTTTAACACCTTTTTGTAATGGTATAAGAGCTTCATATGAAAATATATCAAAACTTATTGTTGCAATTGTTGCAATTGCTTGATTTTCTGGTTTTTTTAAATATCCTACATAATCATTGCAATAGTGTGCAAAATTTACCAGAGTTCTTTGTGTTTGCATTACACCTTTAGGTTTTCCTGTTGAACCTGATGTAAAAATTATATAAAGCAAGTCTGATAGTTCATTTATATTTTCTAAGTTTTTATTTGGCAAATTATATATATCTTTGTTTTCTAAATCAATTGAAACTTTATTTTTATAATTAACCTTATCTTTCAATTTTTCACTTATAAGTAATATTGAAGCAGATGATGTTTCAAGCATATAATTAATTCTATCTTCCGGAAAGTTTGGATCTATTGGAATATATACTCCACCAGCTTTCATAACCCCTAATATTGCTACTATCATCTCTAATGACCTATTTACCATTATACCAACTGTACTTTCTCTTTTAACATTTTGCTTATTTCTTAAAAAATATGCTAAACTATTTGCTTTTTCGTTTAATTCTTTATATGTTAACATCTTATCTTCAAATACAACTGCTATTTTATTTGGTGTTTTTTCCACTTGTTCTTCAAAAAGAGTTGAAAATGTTTTTTCAGGATAATCATTTTTAGTATTATTGAAACTATATACAATCTTATTTTTTTCTTCTTCTGAAAGTATATCTACATCTTTAATTTTTGCATCTATATTATTCATAACAAAATGTATTACATTTATATAATGATTAAATAATCTGTCTATTGTTTCTTTTTTAAATAAATCTGTACGATATTCTATATTAATTGTATGCGTTTTAGGTTGCACCTCTAATGATAAATTAAATTTTGCAATATTATTGCTAATTGGTATTACTTTTATTTCTTTATCATTTATTTTTACAGCTGTTTCTTGTTTATTTTGATATGTAAACATTACATCAAATAGCGGATTTCTCAATGTATCTACATCAATTTTCAATTTTTTTACTAACATATCAAATGGATATGGTTGATATGTTAAATCTTCTAATAATTGTTCTTTTATTTTATCAAGAAATTCTTTAAAAGTTTCTTCTGGAGCTATTTTTCCTCTTAAAACTATATTGTTAACAAACATTCCAAACATTCTCTTTGTTTCATTTCTGTTTCTATTTGCCATCGGACTACCTATATTTATATCATCTTGTCCTGTATATTTATATAATAATATGAAAAAGGCTGATACAAAGAACATATATGGTGATACACCCATTTTTTTTGCATATCTCTCTATTTTTCTAAAACTTTTTTCATCTATAATGTTTGTTATCGTATTTCCATTATAACTTCTTGTACTTGGCATATTATAATCATATGGTAAATTTAATTGCATAAATTCACAATCCTTAAATTTATCTATCCAATATTTTTCTTGTACTTTTATAGAATCACTTTTATTATAATTCTCTTCCCACACTGCATAATCTTTGTATTGAATAGGAATATTTTTCAAATCTTCTCCATTATATAATCTATTAAATTCTATAACTAAATTATTTAGCGCTGTTCCATCCATTATTATATGGTGTGTGTCTAGTAATAACAATGTTTTTTGATTATCTATATAATGTAGTTCTACCCTAATCAATGGTGCTTTATCAATTTGGAATGGTTTTACAAACTTATTAACAATATTGTTAATTTCATTTTCTGTATTTTTAAATATTGGTATTGAAAATTCAACATTATCTTTTATTTTTTGAACAACCTTGCCATCTTGAATTATAAATTCAGTTCTTAATGTACTATGTCTTTTTATTATTTTTTCAAATACTTTTTGAACTTTATCTCTATTTAAAATCTCATCTGCAAGCATAGCCCAAGAAATATTGTAAACAACATTTTCTTCCCCAATCATTTTAACATTATAGTAAATTCTCTTTTGAGCTGATGATAATGGATATGTTTCTTGAATTGGTGCTTTTTCTATTTTTATTTTTGATATGTCTTCAGTTTTATTTTTTGCTATATAATCTGACATATCTTTTATTGTATAATTTGATAAAATGTCTTTTATATTTAATTGTACATTAAATTTTGATAATATCTTTGTTGATAATGTAATTGCTGTTAAAGAGTCTCCTCCAAGTTCTATTAAAGTATTATTAATTCCAACTTTATCAACTTGTAACATCTTTTCTATTATTTTTATTAATTCTTTATCAATCGCATTTCTAGGTTTTACAATTTCAAGTTCTTTTTCATCTATAACTGGATCTGGCAATGCTTTTCTATCAACTTTTCCATTTGGAGTATGTGGTAATTGATCCATTTTTACAAAATATTGTGGAACCATATATTCTGGCAATTTTGAATACAAAACTGATTTTAAAACTGATTTTATTACATGTCCTCTTTCCACATAATATGCACATAATGCATCTTTCCCTTTTACAACTTTTTTTACAACAACACAATCATGAATATTGTAAACAGATTGTATTCTTTTCTCAATTTCTTGAAGTTCTATTCTTAGTCCCCTTATTTTTACTTGATTATCAACTCTTCCATAACAAGTAATTTCTCCTTTATCATCAAAAGACCCTAAATCTCCTACTTTGTACATGATTTTTCCAGCTATAAATGGATTTGGGATAAAATTTGAATTTGTTTGTTCTTCTTTATTCATATATCCTTTTCCAACACCATCTCCAGAAATGTATAGCTCTCCTCTTGTACCTTGTGGCAATACTTTTTTATTTTTGTTTAAGATATATATTTGTGTATTATTAATAGGTGTTCCTATTGTAACTTCTTCTTGATTTGTTGCATTTCCTACTGCTGAAAATATTGTAGTCTCAGATGGTCCATATCCATTATAGATTGTTACATCTGGCACTATCTCCTTAATTTTATCTACTAATGATTTTGATAATGGTTCACCTGCTAACATTATATATTTTAAACTTTTTAAACTATCTTTATTATTCAAATTTTCTAAGTGAAATTTCATTACAGATGGTGTTGTTTGCATTATTTCAACACTATTTTCTTTTATAATTCTTTCTATTTCTGATGTCATTTTTTGACCATTTTCACTTGTTAAATATACAGTTAATCCACTTGTTAATGACATTAATGTTTCAAATGCAAATATATCAAATGAAACAGTTGTAATAGAAAGGATTTTATGATTTTTTCCATCTTTTAAATATTCAATTATGTTTTTCATTGAATTATAAAAATTGCTTAAATTTTTTTGTTTCAACATTACTCCTTTGGGTGTACCTGTCGAACCAGAGGTATATATTAAATATGATAAATCTTCTGGTTTAGAAATATTTTCTAAATTTTCTTTATGTTCTTCATATATTTTCTTGTCTTTAACATTAATAAGTTTTTTATCTGCTAAATTTCTTCTATTTTGACTTGTTAATATTATTGTTGCTTCACTATCTTCAAGCATATATTCTATTCTATCTTTTGGATAATCTGATGCAATTGGAATATAGCTTCCACCAGATTTTAACACTGCTAGCATTGATATTAGCATTTCAAATGAACGCTCTAATAATATTCCCACAACAGTATTATTAGTTACCTCATTTTCTCTTAGCAAATATGCTAAACTATTTGCTTTCTCATTCAATTCTCTATATGTCATCTTTTTATTTTCAAAAACAATTGCAATCTCATCTGGTGTTTTTTCCGCTTGTTCTTCAAAATATTTTATAAATGGTATATTCTCATCATATTCTAAATCTGTATTATTAAATTCTACAAGCAATTTCTCTTTTTCTTCAACTGTAACAATATCAATATCTTTTAAAAGAATATTTTTTGTGCCAATTACTTGATTTATTATATTCAAAATTCTCTTATGAATTGCTTCTATATCTTTTTCTGCATATTTGCTCGTTTTATAATCATATGCAACATTCAAACTTCCTGTATCATTTAAATCATATATTTGTATATCAATATCTTCTGCACAACAACCATTAAATGTCCATTCTGTTTTATATTTTATATCTCCTTCTGTCTGTTGTGCATTTGTTATTTGATATGATAACAAAATATTATATAAATTAGGAATATTTTTATCTCTTTTTCTCAAATTTTCAATTAAAGCTTGGTATGAATATTTTTGGTGTTTCAACATATCCATAGAATCTGTTGCTATATTTTTAACAAATTTTTGGAATCCAATTTTCTCATCCATATTAATCTTAAATGGCGCCATGTTAATAAACATACCAGCTGCTTTTTTTTCTTTAAAATTAGTTCTATTTAATATAGGTGTTCCTATAACAAATTCATCTAATCCTGAAATTTCGCCTATATATATAGCATAAACAGCCATAAAGAAATTATATAGTGATATTCTATTTTCTTTGCAATATTCTTTTATTTTTGCAATATCTTTTTTCTCTATTTGATATTTTTTTCTTTCTCCATCTGGATTGTTTGTATCATTTTTTTCTTTTATACTTCCTGGTATTGTTGCAACTTCTGGTATATTTTGAAATCTCTCTTCCCAGTATTTTTTATCTTTCTCAAATTTTTCACTTTTTTGGTATTCTTTTTCAGATTTAATATAGTCTATATAAGAATATATAGCCTTTTCTTGAATTTCTTTATTTTGTTTTAAAGCTGAATATGTTTTGATAATTTCATTACAAATAAGCGCAAGTGTCCACGCGTCTGAAATTAGATGGTGTATATTAAGCACAAAGGCTCCTTTACCATCTTTAAACTTAAAGATATAAAATTTAAATAATTTTGAATTTTCTAATTTAAATGTTGTTCTTGAAATCTTATTTATTTCATTTTCTAGGTCATTTTGTCCCGCAATATTAATAGCGTCTATCTGAATTTTTTTCCTTTCAGATAACACCTGCTTTACTTCTCCATCCACTAATTTGAACTCTAACCAAAAGTTATCGTGTTTTTTACACACTAATTTTATAGACTCCTCTAACTTATCGAAGTCAACTTTTTCTTGTATTACAGCGCTACCACATATATTGTTTATACTACTTCCTCTGTAGTATTGTTCTGTAACCCAGATTGATTTCTGAGCATTTGTTAAATTCCCCATTTTCTTAACATCCTTTTTTATAATTATATACTTGTGTATAATTCATACTCTAATATTGTAACATTATTTTACATATTTTGCAATTTTTTTGGCGAATTTTGTTAAATTTTGCTGAAAAAATATATGAATAAATTTTAATTTTATGTTTCATACTTAATAAAAATTCAGTGGAGGACTAATATGGTTTTAAATAAAATCAAAAATTTTTTTACAATCTTGCTAATACTTTTTATACTTGCAGGAGTTTCTTATTACATTTACTCTACATACAAAAAAATAGATATTACACCTGAATACGAAATTAAGAGAACTGAATCCACAATTCCTTTACAAACTGTGGAAAATGTCACTCAAGAAAGCCAATCTGTGGCAGATATGTTAGAAAAAGTTTCACAAAGTGTAGTTGGAATATCTAAAATAAAAACAAAATCTAATTCAATCTTTTCCTCTAGTAATTCCATAAATGAATTAGGGTTGGGAACAGGAATTATTGTCTCTAATAATGGATATATTTTAAGCAATTGCCATGTTACAGGAAAAAAATCTTCAACATGTTATATCACTTTGGAAAATGGTTATACTTATGAAGGTTCTGTTGTTTGGTGCGATTCTGATTTAGATTTATCTATTACCAAAATTAATGCAACAAACCTTCCTTATGCAACTATTGGAGATTCTTCTAATTTGAAAGCTGGCGAAACAGTTTATGCAATAGGAAATCCAATAGGATATGAATTTAGAAAAACAATTACTTCTGGAATTATTAGTTCTACTAATAGATCCATCAGATTTGAAGAAAATAATAATGTAGTTTATATGACTGATTTAATTCAAACAGATGCTTCAATAAACCCAGGAAATAGTGGCGGACCTCTGTTAAGATCTAATGGCGAGGTTATTGGAGTAAATACTGTTAAAATAACTTCTGCTGAAGGGATTGGTTTTGCGGTTCCTGTTAATGTTGTAAAAACTGTGATTGAAAATTTTGTAACTAATAATAGTTTTAATGAAGCTTATCTAGGAATTTATGCGTATGATAAAGAGGTTATTCCTTATCTTTCTTCTGCTCCTAACTTTTCATCTGGAATATATCTGGTTCATATAAATTCCGATAGCCCAGCAATTTCAAGCGGAATTCAAGTTGGAGATATAATAACTTCTATAGACGGAAAATCTATTAATAATATGATTGAATTAAAAGAATATATCTATACAAAATTACCCGGAGATACTATTTCTGTTAATGTTAGCCGTGGATATATATCAAGAACCTTTGATATTATTTTAAAATAATTTTGGGATTTTTTCCAAATATACTTGAAAAATCCCAAAATTCACAGTATAATAGATAAGGTAATGCGCTCGTAGTTTAGCTGGATAGAATGCGAGGCTACGAACTTCGAGATCGGGGGTTCGAATCCCTCCGGGCGCACCAATGACGTATCTGTTCGAACTAAATTTAATAGATAGATACAAAATCAATCAGAAAATAAAATCTGGTTGATTTTTTTGTTGCCTAAAAACAATATTAAAATCATCCAAACGAAAGGATGGTGTTTGATATGAAGATAATTAAGCAAGAACTAGAATTTGAGGAATGTCTAAAACAAAGACTTGAATTTATATGTGAGTTTTCAAAAGTTACTCCTACTTTTATCAATGGTAGTATCAGAAAACTAGATAAAACTAATCTTACATATATTGAACCACATAGAGTAATAATTAAAAATATTACACTCTTAGTTTTTAATTATTCAAATGATGTGTATATTTCAAATTTAACTAAAAAGATTAAATTATCAGAGTTAGAAGAATATTTGAAAAAAATATAATTTGTAAAAAATTGACATTTCTTTAAATCGTGATATAATATAGACAATAAATTATGTATAGCTGTCCGTCAAGAGCTATATAACTATGAGTACTTTGAAAAGATTATATTATATTGCATTATTATATTTTAGTTTATGATAAATGGATTTAAGAGATGTCAGTAGTACTCGTGTACTTTGATGTCTCTTTTTTGTTAGGAGGTTTTGAAAAGTGAGTGATGAAAAGAAAAAGTGTGGATTGTATATGAGAGTGTCAACAGAAGACCAAGCACGCGAACGGTTTTAGTCTTCCAGAGCAAAAAGAAAGACTTGAGACTTTTTGTAAATTTAAAGGTTATGAAATTATAGACTATTATCAAGACGCAGGAATAAGTGCAAAAACTGGCAATTATAGATCAGAGTTTGAAAGGTTAAAAGATGACATTAAATCTAAAAAGTAAATACTATTTTTTCTTTAAAACTAGACAGAATAACTAGAAGTATATATGACTGGGAAAATTTAATAACTTTTTTAGATGAAAATAATGCCTATATTGATTGTGCTAATGATGAAATAAATACTACAACTGCAAATGGTAAAATGGTTGCTAGACTTTTAATGAGTGTTAGTCAAAATGAAATTGAAAGAACTAGCGAAAGAACAAAAGTAGGTTTAGCTGGTGCAATTAAGAGTGGACATATTCCCCACGTTGCTCCATTAGGCTATAAACACGAAGATAAAAGATTAGTAATAGATTATTCAACTAAAGATATTGTAGTTAGAATATTTGACTTATATTATAATGGCTATTCTTATCAAAAAATAAACAATCTATTCAACGAAGAAAAAGTATTAGGAAAAGACAATTGGAGAGATTCAACTATTGTTACTATTCTTGAAAATGAAATATACAAAGGCGATTTTGCTCATGGCAAAAGAACAAAACACCCAACTTATTATGAAGATGTTGTTGAGCCTATTATCTCAAAAGAAATGTGGTCAGACTGTCAAGTACAGAAAAAGAAAAATTCAAGAAGTTATAAAAGAACATTGATATACTTATACTTGCAGAAATTAAGATGTCCTAAATGTAACAGAATATTAGGTGGAAAAGCAACTACAAAGAAAAATGGTAACACCTACTTCTACTACTATTGTAATGATTGTAAAATTGAATTTAAAGAAAAAATTATAAACGATTATTTTAATCAATTTGTTAGTGAATTAGTAGAATATGACTCTGTTGTAAATCAGTTTTTCTTGCCTATGATAAAGCAAAAATTTGATGAGCCAAAAGAACAAAATAATAAACTCGAAAGAATAAAAAAGGCTTACATTAACGGTGCTTTTGAAGTACAAGAGTATAAAGAAGAAAAGAAAATTGTTGAAAAAGCAATTACAGAATTAGAGAATAAACTAGAAACTACTGACTGCACAGAAGAACTTAAATTTACTCCAAAAGACATTTTACTAAAAAGAGATATTGACTTTATCAATAAAATAAAGCTAGATAAGGAATATCAAGAAAGAACTAAAACTTGGAAAGATTATACTAGACAAGAACAAGCAGAACTTATAATGAAATATGTTGATGATATAGAACTTGATATGATAGGCACAGAAATAGTAGTTAAGCAAATAAACTTTAGAGAATCAATATGTAAGCCTTGTCAAGAACTATTTGATAAAGGATATATTGATACAACGAAACCTGCAATATTAGGCAATGTGCTTGGCAATATTAGATTTAGTAAATATCTTGCTGAAGAAGAAGTCGGAGAAATCATTATGAGATTAAGGCAATATTATGATGTGGGTTATACAGAAGCGACCTATTATGTACAAAATCAAGTATTCTATTTCAATTTTCAAGAAGAAAACACTGCTATTGTTAGAGTATTCCCTTTAAAAGATTATTACAAACTAGATCCAGATAATCAAATGAAAACTTATGAATTTGGAATAATTTATATCCGTGAAGAAGATAAGTTTCAAATGCAAGAAATAGATACTGCATTTGACTATATACCAGATGAAAGTAATGATAGTGTAGTCTACATGAAAGAGCCTAATCCTATTTCAGTAGGTGTAAAACCAGTAAAGTTCTGCGAAGAAAATGCAGAATAATCGTTGCAACTATATAAATATATCTACTATGTTGCAACAACAAATTAACGTGGCACGTTTTGTTTTTGTGATAACAAAAATAAAAGTGGCGATAGTTAATTTGAATAAATTTTAGCTCTGTGAGATAAAATTTATTGCCTCGCAGAGCCCCCATGTTATGATAGTATGTCATAACATATAGGGGAGAACGCTTTAGTTAAGTACACTAAAATCATTCTCCCCATAGAATAAGTTATTTCAATATTAAGCTGTTTTTTTATTTAATATTTTTTCAATTGTTATTTCTAGATTATCAAGACTAACTGGAAAAGAAATTATACCGACACCTCTATAATATATATCTATTTCCTGAACTTTTTTACCATTTATTTTTTGAGTTTGATGAATTGTTATTTTTTCTATCAATTCATTTAAAATTTCTGGTGTTAATTTATCTATTTCAGTATATTTTTTAACATTAGATATAAATTGTGTTATATCAGTGTCTTTCTTTTCTTTATTTTCTATTTCATTTGACAATTGTTCAATTTTTATCTTTAATTCTTGTTGTTCTTTATCATAATTAAAAGATAAGTTTCTAAATCTATCATCTGTAAGTTTTCCAGATACATTATCTTCATAAATATGCTTAAATAAGTTGTCAATTTCAATAATTCTTTTTTTCGCTTTTTCAAGTTCTTTTTTGTTTTTAGAAAGTTGCTTTATTTCATCTTGTGTAGATTTTGCTAATTGTTCTTTTATAAATAAATCTTCATAACTTTTCATATATGAAATTACTTTTTGTATATTTTCTAAAACAAGGCTTTGTAATGCATCATCTGTAATATAATGAGAGGTACAAGAAGCTCTACTTGATTTATAACTTGAACATCTATAATGTTCTTTTGCTTTTTTATCACTTACAGGTGATTTGAAATAAAGTTTTTTACCACAATCATAGCAAAATAGTAATCCAGAAAAGATACTCTTCTTACCTGATTTGGCGTATTTTTTTCTATTACCTCGTAGTTGCTTTACAATGTTCCAAGTATGTTCATCAATAATTGGCTCATGTGTGTTTTTGAATATTTTTCTATCTTCTTTTGGAAGTTTTACTCTAGTTTTATCTTTATAAGAACGAGTAGTACATTTAAAATTTACTGTATCTCCAATATATTCTTGTCTATCTAAGATACCTGCTCCCGTTGTTCCACACCATTTATATTGATATTCTTGAGTATTAGTATTTGAGTTTGTACCAATACTTGCATTATATTCTGATGGAGTCAATATTTTTCTTTCTCTTAAAATTCTAGCAATTTCACAGGTTCCATGACCTTGAATAAATAGATTAAATATTTCTTTTACAACTTCTGCTGATGGCTCATCTATAACCCATTTTGTTTTATCATTTTCATCTTTTTTATAACCATAAGGTACATTGTTAGCAAGTGAAATACCTGATTCACCTTTATTTTTAAGAACTGCTCTAACTTTTTGGCTCGTATTTTTTGCATGCATTTCATTAAACCAATCTTGAATAGGTAAAAAGTCATTTAACCCTTTACTACTATCAATATTATCCATGATAGCAATATACCTAATATTGAGTCTTACAAAATCTTCTTCAAGAAGTTGTCCTACAACAAGTCTATTTCTACCAAGTCTTGAATGGTCTTTTACTATTATTGTTCCAATCTTTCCACTTTCAGCAAGTTCCATCATTTCCATAAAAGCAGGTCTTGTAAAAGTAGTTCCAGAATATCCATCATCAACAAAAAACTGAATGTTTTGAAATTTGTTATCTTGTGCATATTTACTTAAAATTAATTTTTGATTTTTTATACTATTGCTTTCTCCTGAAAGTTCATCATCTCTTGATAAACGACAGTATAAAGCAGTTATTTTATCGCTTTCTAGCTGTTTCATTATTACTCCTTTCCCAGCTTGAAATACGATACAAAATTATAGTTTCTACTTTGTAAGTAGTGTTTATAATATACCATATTTCAAACTAAAAATTCAATACAAAAATATTACTTTTGGAAGATTTCAAAAAATCTAGTTAGTATGGTGTGTTCTGAATCTTTGTTAAAATAGGTATTTACTTTATAAACAGTACCTTTTATTTTTTTTCAAAGTTCAAATTTTGCTCTAAGCAAAAGCTTTTTAAATATTCTGTAATTTCTTCACTGCTCATTTTAGAGAGTTTGTTACAAAACTCATTCTTTAAATTTTCTAAATATTCATATTCTTCATTACTGAGTTCAATTCTATATATTTTTTCATTATCTTGCATCTCTGTCAGTCCTCCTTTTCTTGTATTAAGGAGAGTTTTTTAGTTTCTGCTTTTCAAGTCTTGCTTGTTCACGAGCTTTTTTCTCAGCTTGTATTTTTTCTTGCTCAATTCGTTGTCTTTCTAATTCATCTTGTTTTTCTTTATCGAATATACCTTTAAAAAAGTCAAATACTTTTTGAGGTGCAAGTTTAATAGCATGAAAGTAATCTTTTGTTTTTTCTACTATATCATCATATAGAGATTTCCATTTATCTACAGCATTTCTTAAATTATCAATTCTATTGTTAAGTTCATATATTTCTTTATCTGCGACAATTCCTTTTTTAGCGTATTCAGTTAAATTCTCATAATCTTCTTGTTCTAATTCAATCTTTTTGGAGAATCTTTTTTGTTTTCCTAAATTTGAAATATCTTCAATTTGTTTGTCATACTTCATATATTCACTATAAGAAGATTCCTTTTCTTCAACTTTATTTGTAATGTTTTCTAGTCTTTCAGTATCTTTTTTAATTTTAAATTGTAGGTCATCTAAATGTTCTTGATTACTGCCTTTTATACCACGAATAAAGTCTTTATAGCCACGATCAGACATATACTTAAAAAATCTATCTTGCAATAAGCTGTACGATTTTATTAAAACTGCATTTTCTTTTTTATCATATACAGGCTTTCCTTGATTATCTAATACTTGCTCTGATTTCCATTTATTACTATGGCTTACTTGATTTACTACTTCTTTTGTAGTTCCAATTAGTGCTTTATCTTTACATTTTTTTGTCCATTGCATGCATTACTGCTGATATAATATTATTAGTTCCCATTTCTTGTTCAGCAAAGTGGAAAGCTCTCTCGTAAAATTCTTTTGCAAATTCTTAACCACCATGTTTTTCAAAATAGTCAGAGTTAATATCAAATATAAGTTCATCAAAAAGTTTAGCATTTTCTCTTAAACCTCTTAATGATACTTGTCCTTTATCAAGCAACTCTTTTAATTTTTCATTATAGGTAGTTTCACATCTTTTGTAGTGTATATTATTTTGTGTTTGCTTTAAATCAACATTCATATTAGAATATGATTTATTTTTTCTTTCGTTGTGTCTTTCAGCTTTAGTTATACTTGTTTTAGTATAAGTTTCTACTCTAGCTACTGAATAATTTGTTTTGTCCATATAAAATATCCTTTCTTGCAGGTAGCTAAGCAGGCGACCAAAGGGAGCGGTTACATACTTTCTTGCTAAAGTATGTAACCCACTATGACACTTTCAAACTACGTTTGCAAAGATGTCGTGGGCTCCTAGCGGAGGGCTCATAAATTATCTAATTTTGCGATAGATAATTTATGTTTGGCTTCGCCAAATCAAAATAATATTTTTCACTTCCATTCAAATATTATTTTGACTACTGAAAAATTTTTGTGCTACCTAGCATAAAATTTTTTCAGTATCTTTCTGCTATGCTTTGTAAGAATATAGAGCAATACCTAGATAGTCTTTTTTAGCATAACAAAAAGACCCATTAGGCACAACAAATAAAACTACTGATATTGCATTTTTTTTGCAAAGTAAAGAGTTTTACTTGAAACATGCTAATCGGTCTTAACCACTGCTGGACATTTTACAAACTATTCTTCTAAACCAGCCAAAATATTTTTCACCGCATTGGGCTAATAAGTTTCCTACAAATCTTAATTCTCTATGTCTCGAAAGTGGGAGAATAGCTTATTGTATCCCTTATTAACCAGTGTTTCGTGTCTATTAATTTTTCAGTGTACTATAAAATACAGATATTATATATCATAATTTTACATAAAATTCAATAAATTTAACCATAATTATTGAAATTTACATAAAAATATGATAAGATATTTTTGTTATTTTTATTATCTTGCTTTAAGCAAGTGTATATATAAATCCTATCTAAATAATTTTATACGAGGAGGAATACTTATGTTTAAAAATTTTTTTAAGACGTTGTTTGGTAAGAAATCTTCTGATGAGGATACTCGGAAAATAGAAGATTCCTGTAACTATTGGGCTGATAAAGATGCAGTAGATTATTCTCCTTCTTTTACAGCACAGGATGTACTCTCTTCTACAGAAACAGTTAACGCTAGCGATACTACATTATCTAAAGAAACAGAAGAAGATAAGAAAAATACTTCTGGTGGCAGTTTGGGCTGTGGAGGAGGTTGCGGTGGAGGCTGCATTGGTGGCTGTGGTGGAGGTTGTTTATAATCTCAGGAGGGATAGTAATGGCACAAAAATACTTTGGACTACAATGGCATATTACAGATAGTTGTGATCAAAGATGTAAACATTGTTATATTTATGCAGGAAAAGATTTGTGTAAAAACAATGATTTACCTTTCGAAAAACTTTCTGTAATATTGCAAGATTTTATTATTACCAGTAAAAAAATGAAACGGACACCTTTTATCTCTGTAACTGGTGGAGATCCTTTACTTTATAAAAATGTATGGGATTTTCTCGAGTTACTCAAGCAAAACAACATTAAATTTGCGATATTAGGAAATCCATTTCATATTACAGATGAAGTAGCTATGAAACTCAAATATTATGGATGTATTAATTATCAAATGTCTTTGGATGGATTAGAAGCAACCCACGACTTTATTAGAAAAAAAGGCTCTTTTACTGCAACCTTAAGTAAGCTTAATTGCCTGAGAAAAGCAGGAATTGCTACTACTATTATGGCTACTGTTTCAAAGAGTAATATCGACGAAATTCCTAATTTGGTTGACACAGTTGTAAAATATGAGGTAGACAATTTTGCTTTTGCAAGATATTGCCCTAATCCAGATGATTTTCAAAATATTGTGTCTGCAGAAGAATATCACGAATTTTTAGGCACAATGTGGGAAAAGTTTATTTCCTATAAAGACAGTCATACGAAGTTTGTATTAAAAGATCATTTATGGACTTTATTTCTTTATGAAAATGGTTTGTTTAATATAGACAATGTTGAAAATCCTAAGGATTTGATATTAGATGGGTGTCGGTGTGGAATTTCTCATATGACAGTTTTGTCTGATGGAACAGTATATGCTTGTAGAAGATGTGAATCTCCAATTGGAAAAGTACCAGAAGAAAGTCTGTACGACATTTTTTTTGGTGAAAAAATGAAACAATATAGACAGTACGAAAAATTTGAAGAATGCTCAAAATGCAAATTGAAAAATTTTTGTCGTGGTTGTCCATCAGTCGCTAAATGTCTTTCAGGTAATTTTTACGGTAAAGATCCTCAATGTTGGAAAACAATTAAATAACGTAAGTAACCCCTTTTTTTTTTT
>ENA-OOWZ01000753-OOWZ01000753.1-human-gut-metagenome-genome-assembly--contig:-NODE-753-length-16856-cov-3.354919_pt1 | contig 16856 bp, 16 predicted proteins | sample MGYA00241580_ERZ501329 | MGnify/ENA primary metagenome ERZ501329 (study PRJEB25962, sample SAMEA2042923) | human gut metagenome | biome: human gut; feature: human-associated habitat; material: faeces... | reverse complement strand
GTTCAAAACCGTATCCATCATACCCGGCATTGAAACTCTGGCGCCGGAACGAACGGAAAACAGCAGAGGATTGTTTGCGTCGGCAAATTTTTTGCCCATAATGCCTTCAACATAAGCCACAGCTTCGCGAACCTGATCCTTCAGGTCTGCCGGATACGAGTGGTCGTTGTTGTAGTAATATGTACAAACTTCGGTTGTTACCGTAAATCCCGGAGGAACGGGCAACCCAACCTTATTCATTTCAGCCAGGTTGGCACCCTTACCGCCAAGGAGATTTCTCATTGAGGCATCGCCTTCGGCTTTGCCGTTACCAAATGTATATACCCATTTATTCATGGTTATTCAGCTCCTATTAGCTTATTGGTTAAAAACAGCCGCAATCCATGCTCGTTTCCGGCATACTTGCGGCAGAACGATTAATTCTGAAACGAATTTATAACAGTAAAAAGGAATATTCAAGCAAAAACTTGCCGTTTTTTAATTAATTAACACTTGATTTCAACCAGACTGCAAATACTTTTACAACTTCAAAACCGCACTGTGCCTGTATCCGGTTTTATTTTCATGCCTGTAAGAAAAAAACAGTTTTTCACCACAGGCCGTACAATATGGGCACACGTCAATCTGTTCAACCCCCGTTTCAATCAGCTGTTGTTTGTTTATATCTTTCAGCCCGGCATAATATTCCCCGTAACGCTCCCTGAATCCTTCTGTATGATCCGTCACGCTGCCATACAGTCCGTCATAAACGTCTTTTCCTACCTGGAAACAGTCAAGACAAATTGCCGGCCCTATAACAGCTTTTATTTCATTCGCATTAACGCCGAATTCCGTCGTCATTCTTTTCACGGCAGTCTGAGCCATCTTTTGCACCGTGCCGCGCCATCCGGCATGAGCTATAATTCCTCCGTCGCCGCAATACAAGATTACCGGCACGCAATCGCCGAAATTCATATAAGCAGCATACCCTTTCCTTAATAGCAGCCCGTCCGTATCTGCATAAAAAAATTTTCCAGATACAACCTTCTCAATATTCATTCCGTGAACAGGTTGGTTCGTTGCCATTTTCTGACCTAAAAACTCTTCCACAACTCTCCTGTTATCTGTCATATCTGCTTCTTTGGAAAAAAGGCACAATTCTCTGGTCGTAAAAAAATGCTCCACACCAGAAAGCAAGTCTGACCTGATGATTTTCCGCCCTTCAATAAAATCCGTATAAAACACTTACGCCAGCCCCTCTTCTTTTTTTTCATCAGCGAGCCAGATCGGACTTTTAATATTTTTTTCCAAAAAAGCACGATGCATCTCTAACTGTTCGCTGCTTATATCAAAAACTCTAGGCTCATGATACACTCTTTTTAATTCCGTTTCGAAACCGGCCGTTTCCCGTTTTGCTTCCGGTTTTGTATCAAGTTCCATCGTCGGTTCGGCACCGCCCAACAACTCAAGATACACTTCTGCCAACAACTGGGCATCAAGCAAAGCGCCGTGAAAAGTTCGCGCTGAATTGTCAATACCAAAACGTTTACACAAAACATCAAGGTTATTCCTCTGCCCCGGAAACTTATTCTTGGCAATTTCCAAAGTATCAACCACGCGATCCCAGCCATATCCGGCATATCCGAGCCGTTGAAGTTCATAGTTGATAAACTTCATATCAAACGTAGCATTATGCGCGACTAAAATTCCGTCTTCGCCGACAAAATCTATAAAATCTTGGGCTACCTTGGCAAAAATAGGGAAATCCTTTAAATATTCCGTCGTTAAACCATGAACTTTAACAACTTCTTCCGGAACTTCCCTCTCCGGATTAATATACTGATGATATGTCCGCCCGGTCGGAACATGGTTTATCAATTCTACCGCGCCGATTTCCACCAGTTTATCGCCCGTTGCCGGATCAAAACCTGTTGTTTCCGTATCAAAGACAATTTCCCTGACTGACTGTATCATTTAAGTTCCCCTAACAAATTCACAACGCTTTTTCTCAGCTTATTTATATCCACACCGGTATCAATAATAAAATCAGACCTCAGTATTTTTTCATCCCGCGACATTTGCAGCTTGTTTATTTTATCAAAATCCTCCGCCGATATCTTATCTCTTGCCATAACCCTCAGCCTTTGCGTTTCATAATCAACATCGGCCAAAACGACATAATCAAAAAATTTGTCCCATCCCAATTCATATAATAAGGCCACATCAAAAAAAACGATTCCCACATTATTATTCTTACGGATAATCTTACGCAGTTTTTTTGTTAAAAAGGGATGAATTAACATTTCAAGCTTTTTCAGCCTTTCCGGATTGTCAAAAACAAAAGTCCGCAATTTCCTCTTGTTAAAAAACTCCCCGTCAAACACCTGAGGAAATTCAGCCCGTATTATTTTTAGAAAATCTTTTCTGTAATACAAATGCTTAACCCATTTATCCGCATCATATACCAAATACCCGAACCTTCTCAATATGTCAGAAATCGTAGTTTTTCCGCAACCGATAGAACCGGTTATCGCCGTAAATATCATAATTTTTGCCTCAGAAAATCTTATACACATCTTGAAACCAAATTGTGCATAACTATATTGTTTAAAAAAAGCTTAACAAACAATCACCGTTACGCCAAAATTTAAACCAGAGTTATAAACATTTTTCTATCGTATTTGCACAACACCTGATAATGTGGATAACAGCCTTTATCAACAAAAAACATAAAAAGAGCAAAAAACTGATTTTAAAACAAATTTTTGGAGTCCTGCACAGCCTTTTAAACAAACAGTAAAAACTATGCATAAAACTGTTTACAAAAAACTTATCAACACAACTCACAGCCATAAACAAATAACTAAAAAATTATTTAAAAATAAATGTTTGGCAGACTGCTTGTTTATAACTTTTTTTAATCTCACGACCGTTTTTTTTTGACAGGACATATACAAAGAACTTTCAGCTAAGTCTTTTAAAACACATTTAAATTGACATCTCTGAAAATATCTTTATAAACAAACTAACAAATATTTCTTAATTTTTTCTTACCAAACAGGTTAAATCCATGCATTTAAAAGATTTAAAGGATAAATCTCCTAAGCAGCTCTTAAGTCAGGCTGAGGAATTGGGAGTAGAAGATGCCTCTTCTATGCGCGTACAGGATCTCGTTTTTGCTATCATGAAAAAAGTTGCTGAAGACGATCACATCTTGTATGGCGACGGCGTAATTGAAGTAATGCAGGACGGATTCGGCTTCCTGCGTTCCTCACGCTCCAATTATTTGGCATCTGCTGATGATATCTATGTCTCTCCCCAGCAGGTCAAAAAATACGGATTGCGTACCGGAGATACAGTTGAAGGCGAAATTCGCGCACCGAAAGAAAACGAGCGTTACTTTGCACTAACTAAAATCAATACAATCAATTACGACGATCCTGAAAAATCAAAGTTACGCGTTAATTTTGATAATCTGACGCCGCTCTATCCTACCCAAAAATTGAATTTTGATATTATTTGCGGTGAAAAAGATTATACGACGCGTGTCATTGATTTAATATCTCCGCAAGGCAAAGGGCAAAGAGGACTGATTGTTGCGCCACCCCGTACCGGCAAAACCGTTATGCTGCAAAATATTGCTCATGCTATAGCCGTAAATCATCCAGAAGTATATCTGATTGTTTTGTTGATAGATGAACGCCCGGAAGAGGTAACAGATATGACGCGTTCCGTCAAAGGGGAAGTTATCTCATCTACTTTTGACGAACCGGCTGCCCGCCACGTACAGGTTGCGGAAATGGTTATCGAAAAGGCCAAGCGTTTGGTCGAAACCAAAAAAGATGTTGTTATATTGCTCGATTCCATAACCCGTCTTGGCCGTGCATACAATACAGTTTTACCATCTTCTGGTAAGGTTTTGACCGGAGGTGTCGACGCTAATGCCTTACAGCGTCCGAAACGTCTGCTGGGGGCTGCCCGAAATGTGGAAGAAGGCGGGTCATTGACGATTATTGCAACAGCTCTGATTGATACCGGCTCTCGTATGGATGAAGTTATTTTCGAAGAATTCAAAGGAACCGGTAATTCTGAAATTATCTTGGATAGAAAATTAACAGACAAGCGTTTGTTTCCGACCATTGATATTACCCGTTCAGGTACCCGTAAAGAAGAACTTTTGGTTGATAAGGCAACTTTAACCAAAATGTGGGTACTGCGCCGTGTCTTAATGCAAATGGGGATGACTGACGGAATGGAATTTTTGCTTGATAAATTACGCCAGTCGAAAGATAACCGTGACTTTTTCGACAATATGAACAGTTAATTTTTTATGGCGAATATTCTTTGCAAAAAAGAATATCTGGAAACGGCAAGCGCGCCGAATATCGGGAAGATAAATTTAACTAAAGTAATCAAAATCTTTGTTAGAATAATGCCTTCGTTGGTATTCGGCGTTTTATAATAATCATTCCAAGGCATTATATTAACATCAATACTGTGCAGACAAAGCATGACAATCGTATATTTTCCTAAGAAAGCCATTACCCGGGCTGCGGAAGTATTTTTTTGCAGCCACCAGCTGTATAATAAAACCAGATAACTGGCCGCAATTGCAACAATGCTGTCGGTAATAGGAAAGCGCGAATAGTTTTGTACAAATAAAAATTGTCCTCCGTATCCGATGCATATTCCCCAAATACACAGCAGAGGAAGTATTTTTCCGATACTGGGAATTTTATCCATAATATGAAAAAATTTAGCTTCATATCCCAGGTAAATAAAAAGAACGGCTGTCATTCCGGATTGGATGCTGAACGGCAGCCAGATATAAAAGGCAGAATAATATCCGGCAGCAAACAATGAAACAGCCCAAAAAAGACAGTGCTTTCTTTTTAATATAAAGTTTAAAAACAAAAATCCCCAAAACAAGGCCAGACAAAACCAGATTGGACCGACTGTTTGTATTTTGTGTCCCATTATGTTGTCAATATAACCGCTGCCATAAAAATAGCCGATAATATATGAAAAGATTCCTCTGCCCGTTTCCGATAAAGAAATGCCTTTATACCAATTCTGTATCCCATATATGCAAATAACAACCAGCATAACTAAAATGTAAGGAATAATGAGCTGTCTGAATTTATTTTTGACTAACAATACTGTCGATTCGCGGGGAGCATAAAAATAACCGCTTATCAAAAAAAATAAGGGAATGTGAAAAGTATAAACAAAACGGTTAATTTCAGGTACGCCAAAGTGCCCAAGTATAATCATCATCATCCCGATGAATTTTGCCGTATCAAAATATTCTATGCGTCGTTTTTCCATTATTATGCTTTTTCCAAATTTTTTTCAGTATTCATTGTACGATGCAGGGGTAAAATTTTTATAAATGATACAAATTTTTATTGCGCTTATATTTTTTTATGCCTAGGGTTAATAAAAAAAGTAAAGGATTGTTAAAATGTCTGCTTCAACGATATATGCTTTGTCAACGGTTTTCGGAAAATCTGGCGTCGCCGTAATCAGAATTTCCGGTCCAAAAGTATTAGACATTCTGTCCGCGCTGGCAGATATAGATGTCAATAACATTAAGTCCCGACATGCTTATTTTACGGCCATTAGAAAAAAAGGCAAAGGAGATATGTTGGATAAGGCCTTGGTTTTGTACTTCAAAGCGCCGCAGTCATTTACGGGAGAGGATGTTGCTGAAATACAGTGTCATGGTTCAAAAGCTGTTCTGAACAGTATTTTAAATGAACTAAGCGGTTTTGATGGTATTAGGTTAGCTGAGCCGGGAGAATTTTCCAAAAGAGCTTTTTATAATGGCAAAATAGATTTAACCGAGGCTGAAGGGCTGGCCGATTTGATAGATGCTGAAACGTCTGAACAGCAAAAATATGCTTTACAGCAAATGGAAGGCAATCTTAAAAACTTATATTCATCATGGCGCAGCGAATTGGTTAAAGTTTTGTCATATTTGGAAGCTTATATTGATTTTCCTGAAGAAGACATTCCTGAAGAATTATATAAAGATATTTTAAACACTGTATTTAAAGTTAAAAAAGATATTAAGGAACATTTAGACGGCAATACTGTTAATGAACGGCTCAAAAACGGATTTAAAATTGTTATTTCAGGAGAGGCTAATGCCGGAAAATCAAGCCTGATAAACGCTCTGGTTAAAAGAAATGCCGTTATTGTTTCTGATATTGCCGGCACAACGCGCGATGCTATTGATATCAATTTGGATATTGGTGGTTACCCTGTTGTTATTACGGATACTGCCGGGATTAGAAAAACGGAAAATCCAATCGAAAAACAAGGAATAGAAATAGCATTCAAAAAAATTGACGAAGCCGATATTGTTATTGCTTTGTATGATGCCTCGGCAACTTTAAAACCGGACTTTGGATACTTGCTTTCTTATGAAGAAAAAGTTATTTATGTTGCAAATAAAATGGATAAACTTTCTGAACAGCAAAAGAATAATATTATATCCAAAAAACATTTGTTGCTTTCTGCTAAATATAACAATGGCCTGGAAAATTTGGGAAATAAACTTCTGGATATAATAAAAGAGCGTTTTACTTCAGCTTCGGGATGTTTGATAACCCGTCTGCGTTATCGTCAGGCTTTGGAGGAATGTTGTTCTTTCTTGGAAGAATTTTCATTGGATAAAGAAATTGAGCTATCTGCAGAGGATATCAGATTGGCTTGCCGTGCTATCGGTAAAATAACAGGAGTAGTAGAAGTCGATGAAATTCTTAATAATATATTTGGAAGTTTTTGTATTGGTAAATGATAAACAGTGTATTTAAATTTTTTTTTATCCTAAACTTTAGTCAGCTTAAATCTTTTTGCTATTTTTTGTTTATTATCATTATTGGCGGATAAAAAATCAATGATGTTCGGAAAACATAAATCCGGATTTTTTGCCATAATGTAATCTATAATTTCGCAGTACTTATAAAAGTTTCCATGAGTTAATTGACAGGTATTATTGTTTATAGATTTAAGTATATATACGATTGCTCTGACAATCCTGTGCCTGTCGAAACAAAAAAACACATCCGTATGTAAAAGATTAATCAAAATGTGCAATTCTTTCTCTTTGATTGGTAAAGTATCTTTTTCCTTTGGCCATGAAAGAAATATATCAATAAAATATTTTCGAATAAATCTGTAATTAAAAATAAAACGTTTGGTATTGTTGTACAGCAGGTATTCACATAAATTTAAGCAAAATAATTTATTTTCGCAGCTGCTGTGTACGATAATGTCCATCATATCAAATAAATAGTAATAATCTTCTTTTGATATTTGCTGTTTTGCCAAAGTTGTAAGTAATAAATTTTTTAATTCATCAATGCTTATTTGGGCATTAATATATTTTTGTTCAATTATTTTTTCTATTTCCGTTTTGTATTTTCTTAAATTAGCATGCGCACTGTAATCCCTTTGCAAAAGAAGGTAGTTTATTGAATTTAATATTTTCCAATAGAGATAAACTGTATGAGTAGTTAAAGAAAATATCTGTTCGCAAATTTGAATAAAATTTGTTACGGAAAGTTCCTTGACAATAACTTTTTGCAAAATCATATCAATCCAGCATAAATAAGTGTTCTCTTTTTCTCTGCTTTCTTTGCTGTAAGAAAAAGAGGACATCTTCTTTAATATGCTGTTTTTTAAAGTAGAAAAATCTTTAACAATATCTTTATCAGATTCATTGTTTAAAATTAAATTGTCAGAAACTCTTAGTATTAAAAAATCATTGCTTATTAAAATTGTTTCATGTGAAACATCTGTCAGCAATATTGCTATTTTTTTACAGATTTTAGATGTGAAAGTTTTTTTTAATTTTGATGTCGGCAGAGATGATATTTTGACTAATTCGAATAAGTGTCTGGTTTTTAAAATAGTTCCGTTTTTTACTGAAAGCTCAAAATTATCCAAAAAATTAAAAATGATTTTATTACTAATGTCTGAAGAATTTATGCGGTACATATCTTCTAATAATGATGTTTCATAAGCATTGTCAAAATATTTTTTTAATAACAAAGCATCCATTTCGTTATAAAATTTTTTATTCTCGGAACTGTCTAAAATGTTACGGATAAGCATATATCTTTTCGCAGATATATTATTAAGGTCATTATTCATAATATACACCTTTATTAAAAATTGTTTTATAATTAAAAATAAATCAAAAGTTTTATATGTCAATAATATAATGTAATGATAAAGTAAGTTTTTTTATTAAAGATATTACTTGCAAAATTGAAATCTTGAATTAAAATCACTGCAAATTTTAGTAAAAATAAGGGCTTAAAATGAATAAATATGATGTATTGGTGATTGGCGGAGGGCATGCCGGATGCGAAGCAAGCGCAGCTGCTGCCAGAATGGGAGTAAAGACAGCTTTAATTACGCATAAAATAGCAACAATCGGAGAAATGTCCTGTAATCCGGCGGTTGGAGGCTTGGGAAAAGGTCATCTTGTACGAGAGATTGATGCCCTTGACGGTTTGATGGGGAAGGTTATTGACTGCGCCGGAATACAATTTCGTATGTTAAATTCTTCAAAGGGACCAGCTGTCAGAGGACCGCGTGCACAGGCTGATAGAGATTTATACAAAAAATATATGCTGGAAGAGTTAAACAAATATCAAAATTTAGATATTGTCGAAGGTGCCGTTGAGCACCTGATTATTGATGAAATGAAGATAAAAGGTATAAGATTATCAGATGGAAGAGAGTTTTTTGCAGAATCAATAGTCCTTACTGTAGGAACTTTTCTTAATGGAATTATGTTTACCGGTCACCAAACGACTGTAGGTGGTCGCGTCAATGATGTAAGTTGTACGGGAATAACGGCGTATTTAAAACAATGCGGTTTGCGTCTGGGACGTTTAAAAACCGGAACTCCGGCACGGTTAGACGGAAAAACAATTAAATGGGATATTTTGGATGAACAGGAAGGTGATGCAACGCCTGTACCTTTTTCTTTTACGACCAAAGAAATACCTCAGCCGCAAATCAAATGCTATATAACCAACACGAATGAAAAGACTCATCAGATTATTCGTGATAATTTTTCTAAATGTGCACTTTTTTCCGGACTTATAACAGGTGTAGGACCTCGTTATTGCCCAAGTATAGAAGACAAATTGGTGAAGTTTGCTGATCGCACCAGTCATCAGATTTTTTTGGAACCTGAAGGATATAATACAGATGTTGTCTATCCGAATGGTATTTCCACATCCCTGCCGGCAGATGTTCAGGAAGAATTTATCCATACTATAAAAGGGTTGGAAAATGTCAAAATTATCCGCTATGCATACGCTATTGAATATGATTATGTTGATCCAATGGAACTGGATCATTGTTTGAAAGTAAAAAAAACAAAAGGATTGTATTTAGCCGGACAGATTAATGGAACGACTGGATATGAAGAAGCCGCCGCTCAAGGAGTAATTGCAGGAATTAATGCCGCACTCAACGCCGTAGGAAATAATCAGGAGTTTTATATAGACCGCAGCGAAGGCTATATAGGTGTTATGATTGATGATTTAATAACAAAAGGTGTAGATGAGCCATATCGTATGTTTACATCACGATCTGAGTATCGTCTTTATCTGCGTGCAGACAATGCTGATTTGCGTCTGACGGAAAAAGGGTACCAAATTGGTTGTGTTTCTCAAGACAGATACGCTGTATTTAAAAGCAAGAAAGAACAACTTGATAAATACAGAAATATTGTACAGCAAACATACATATCGGTTGCTGCAATTGACAAATATAATTTACCGATAAAGAAAGATGGCAATAAAAAAAGTGTTTTTGATCTTTTAGGGTATAACGATGTTTCACGTGAAACAATAATGAAAATTATGCCCGAAATAAAAAATGTACAAGATAATGTTTTTGAACAATTATGCATCGAAGCTAAATATTCTGGCTATATGAAACGACAAAGCAGCGATATTGAGACATTTAAAAAAGATGAAGCGGTAAAGATTAAATCAGATATCGATTATCGTAAAATAGGCGGTTTGTCTCGGGAAGTCGTTGCAAAATTAGAAAAGGTACATCCTTCGACAATAGGTGAAGCGTCTAGAATATCCGGTGTAACTCCTGCAGCTGTAATCGCAATTTTGGGTTATATGAAAAAATAAAGGGAGAAAATATGAAAGAGAAAAATTTGATGTTGTCCGGAAAGTTGTATAAAGCAGCTGATGATGAGTTAAAACAGGATTTTTTGTATGCTAAGAAAATAACCCGCCAGATTAATCTGACTGCAGAAGACGAGAGTGAAAAAAGACAACTTTTGTTTAAACAGTTATTTAAATCTACTGGAAATAATTTTTATATAGAGCCTCCTTTTCACTGTGATTATGGAAAAAATATTTCAATAGGCGAAAATTTCTATGCAAATTATGATTGCATAATTATTGATGTGTGTAACGTCAATATTGGCAATAATGTGTTTTTGGCTCCGAGAGTTTGTATTTACACAGCGGCTCATCCTATTGATGCAGAAGTTCGCAATACTGGTCTGGAGTATGGAAAAGAAATTAATATTGGTAATAATGTATGGGTTTGCGGAAACGTTGTAATTAATCCCGGTGTTACGATTGGTGATAATGTTGTTATCGGTTCCGGTGCTGTTGTAACAAAAAATATTCCGTCTGATGTGGTTGCTGCTGGTAATCCTTGCAAAGTAATACGAAAAATAACAGGCGAAGATAAATTAAAATGGCATAAGCTTGCACAGGAATATTTTAGTTCTAAATAAAAATTTTTCGTGTTTATAACTGTATTTTTTTATGCAAAAAAAAAATAGTTAAAATATTATCTTTAGTATGATGGATATTTTACAGATATATAATGTTTCACGTGAAACAATGCAGCATTGAGTCATTGTGTTATTAGGAATTATCTTATATAATAATAGGGAAATATCGCAAAACGGAGATGTCTGGCAATGGAAAAAAGCGTTGTGCTGCGCGATGGCAGCGTGCTGCAAATATTCCGCCCGCGGGGCGAAAACGCGGCGGAAATACTGGAATATCTTAAAACAATTGGCGGGGAGACGCATTTTCTGCTGATGGATGAAAACGGACTTGGCATAAGCGAGGAAGAAGAGCGCCTGATATTGGAGGAAAATTTGAAGCAGGAGCGCGGCGGTGTGTACAGCGGGCGCATAAACGGCGAGCTTGCCTGCATGTTCAGCCTTTCCTGCCATCCGCGCCGCAGGCTGGCGCACACGGGGGAAATTGCGCTGAGCGTGCGCAGGAAGTATTGGCACATCGGCGTGGGCTCCGCGATAATGAAAACGCTTATAGAGCTTGCGAAGGAAGCATCGCTTAAAAACGTTGAACTCGGCGTGTATGCGGACAATGAGCGCGCCATCGCGCTGTATAAGCGCTTCGGCTTTGAAGAGATAGGCCGCCACCGCGGGAGATTCTGCGTTGACGGCGAATATTACGATGAAATACTTATGGATCTGCACATAGAGGCGGACGAAGCAAAGCTGAGGGAGATTAGAAAAGCATGTCCAAGATAGTAGCTATTGCAAACCAGAAGGGCGGGGTGGGGAAGACCACCACCACCGTTAACCTTTCCGCCTGCGTTGCGGCGCTGGGCAAAAGGGTGCTGTGCATAGATATTGACCCGCAGGGCAACTGCACCAGCGGCCTTGGCGTTGATAAGGACGCACCGGAGCACAGCATATACGACGTTATGATAAACGGCGTGAGCGCGGCCGAGGCCACCGTAAAGACCCCCACCGAAGGGCTTGATTTGATATGCGCCCGCAAGGAGCTTTCGGGTGCGGAGGTGGAGCTGGTGAACACGCTTGCACGCGAAACGGTGCTCAAACGCGCGCTGGACAAGGTGCGCAAGAATTATGATTATATATTCATAGACTGCCCGCCGTCGCTGGGATTGCTTACCATAAACGCGCTTACCGCGGCCGATACGCTGCTTGCACCCATTCAGTGCGAATATTATGCGCTGGAGGGTCTGAGCGACCTTATGAACACCGTAAAGCTTGTGCGCACGCATCTTAACAGCAAGCTTGCGGTGGAGGGCGTTGTGCTTACCATGTTCGATGCGCGCACCAACCTTTCCGAGCAGGTGGTGCTTGAGGTGAAGAAATTCTTCAAAAATAAGGTGTACGATACCATAATTCCCCGTTCCGTGCGCCTTGGCGAGGCGCCGAGCTTCGGCATGCCCATCAATAAATACGATCCTAAATCCGTTGGCGCAAAGGCATACGATGCATTGGCGCGGGAGCTTGTGGGAAAGGAGAAATAAGCAATGGCAATGAAGAAGCTTGGGCGCGGGCTGGACGCGCTGCTTGGCGATTTTACCGCCACTCCGCCGGAAGGCGTTGTGCAGGCGGACATATACATGATAGACACAAATGCCGACCAGCCAAGGAAAACATTTGATGAAGAAAGGCTTAACGAGCTTGCGGAGAGCCTGAAACGGCACGGCATGGTGCAGCCCATAATAGTGCACCAAAATGGGGACAGATATACCATAGTCGCGGGCGAGCGTCGTTTCCGCGCGGCAAGGCTTGCCGGCTTCAAAACCGTACCCGTAATAGTGAAGCAGTTTGACGATGCCGAAATTCAGGAGATAGCTCTTGTAGAAAATCTTCAGCGCGAAAGCCTTAATCCGATTGAGGAGGCCGCCGCCATACGCTTCCTCATGCAGCAGCACGACCTTACGCAGGAGGAGGTTTCCTCCCGCCTGAGCAAGAGCCGTCCCGCAATAGCAAATAGCCTTAGGCTGCTTTCATTGCCGGACAGCGTGCAGGACATGGTGAAGGAAGGCAAGCTCAGCGCGGGCCACGGCAGGGCGCTTGCCGCCATAAAGGACGAGGCCGCCGTAAGAAGGCTTGCGGGCGACGCCGCCATAAACGGCTGGTCCGTGCGCGAGATAGAGCGCAAGGCCACCAAGTTCACCAATCCCGAGCTTGACAAGGTGGAGCGCGAATCAAAGAAGAAGCGCGTACGCCAAACCAACGACATGTACGTTGCCCAGGAAAAGCTCAGGGAGCATCTTGGCACCAAGGTGACCATAGACGGCAGCGAAAAGAAGGGCAAAATAACGATAGAGTATTATACGCGCGATGGGCTCGAGGCGCTCTACGATGCGCTGATGAAGCTGTAAGGCGGATTTTTGAAGAAGCAAAAAAAGCAGGGTAATACCCTGCTTTTAATTTCCCTATTTATCTATCCGCTCTTCACCTTATCACGCCGTTTTCATATACCGGTACGACTTCGGTTATGTCCTCGCTGAAGCAGTATTTTATGTCCTCCTCAAAGCCGAGTGATATCAGCCGTGCGCAGTGCTTTGTAACGGAAAGATCGGCGCGGCCCTGCTTCCAGTCCGCGTACAGCATGCAGCAGACCATTGTTATGTCCGTCGCTTCCATTGGCTCGTGCGCCATGCGGTGTATCGCCTCCGCGATGGAGCCTGCGGCTAAGAGATCGTCCGCAGAAATCTGCCCGTACGTGCCGGCGCAGACGATTATTATGTCGTTGCCCAGCTCAACGGCCTTTTTGGCAACCGCTGTGCGGTTTATCATGCCGCCAATCAGTACCTCTTTCGCGGCGGACATGCCGTGTATGGCGGCGGTGCCGTTGGTGGTGCTTATTATAACGCTGCGGTCGCACACGGCTTCCTTGGTAAATTCATACGGGCTGTTGCCAAGGTCGAAATCCGGCAGCTTCACCGCCTCCCGCTCGCCCGCCAGCACAACGTCCTGCGCCCCGAGCCTGCTTGCAAGCATTGCTGCCTCGCCGGGGTCTATCGCGGGAACGACCTTGGTTGCCCCGTTGCCAACGGCGGTTATTATGCAGCTTGTGGAGCGCAAAACGTCCACAACTATTACCGTGCAGGACGATATATGGTTGCTTAAAACCTTTCCGTATACGGGAATAACGTCTATTTTCATAAAAACCCCTCCCGGCTGAGCGTTCGGCAATTTTGCCCGCAAAGCCTTATCTTTCGGGCAAAAACACATTCGCCCAATTTACCAGTATTATAGCATCACTTGCCGCATTATGCAAATAGTCCTTGCGCAAGGACTATCGCCGCCGCCGTACCTATAACGGAGCTTATAAGTGCCGCGGGCAATGCCGCGCGCGTGCGGCGTATGCCAACCGTGCCGAAATAAAGCGCGATGGTATAGAATATTGTCTCGGTGGAGCCGAGCATTATGCTTGCCGCAACGCCCGTGAAAGTATCGGGGCCGTATGTTGTGAGTACGTCGCCAAGGAGCGAGAGCGCCGCGCTGCCCGAAAACGGCCGCAGTATGAAAAGCGGCGCAAGCTCAGCCGGAAGGCCTACGGCGTTAAAAGCGGGGGAAAGCGCACCAAGCATCAGTTCAAGCGCGCCGGACGCCCTGAGTGCCTGTATCGCGGCAAGCATCCCCGCCATGTACGGCAATATCCTTATAAGCATGGGCAGCGCCTCTGCCGCCCCTTCGGTAAACGCGGAGTATATGTCCACGCGCTTTATCAGCGCGTATATTATAAGCCCCAGTATCATAAGGGGCAGAATATAGCTCATGCCTTGCCCTTCCCTATGGGCCTTTGCGGCATTATGCGGCAGAACAGCGCGCATATTGCGGCGGCGGAAACGAAGCTTATCACGGACGCTATGAACGTGGGCAGCACCACTATGTATGCATCCTCGCTCCCTGCGGCGGTCCTTAGCGCAAGCACGTTCGCCGGCAGCAGCTCCAGCGCCGATGCGTTGAGCGCAAGGAACATGCACATTTCGTCCGTAGCTACGCCGGCATATTTAGCCTTCGCGTTCAGCTCCTTCATGGCCTCCAGCCCGAAGGGCGTTGCCGCGCTGCCCGCGCCGAAGAAGTTCGCGGCTAAGTTCAGCGTTATTGGCGCTATCGCTTCGCCCGCGTTGGGGAAAAGCAGGCTGAGAGGCTTCCTCATTGCCCGCGAAAGCGCGTCTATAAGCCCCGCCCTTCGCGCTATGCCCATAAGTCCCATCCATAGCATATACGCCCCCGCAAGGGAGAGGGAGAGCGTTACCGCGTTGGCTGCGCCCTCCGTCAGCGCGTCAAGCACCGCCGCTATGCTGCCGTTCGCCGCGCCGCATATTATCGCCGCCGCTATCATTGCGGCAAAAACACAGCTCATCATGCCGCTTTAGCCGCTCAGCACAAAAATGTAAGCTTTTCGCCTTCGCAAAGCGTGTCACCGCCCGCGGCTATGCTGCTTACAGGCAGGCTGTATCGCTTGGCCACGTCAAAGCGTGTCTCGTTTGCAGAGGCAAAGTATACTATAATCGCCCTCTGCCGCTTTACCGGCTCCGCTTCACCCGCGGCGGATACTATGTTCATATCGCTCAGCGTATACGGCACCGCGGAAAGCTCCAGCACGCATTCCGCCGTGAGCATTCCGCCCGTAAGCATAAGCGTGCAGGACAGGCATTTTACGCTTGCGTCCGCCGCGTCCGCATCCGCGCCGGTGTACTGCGTTTCGCACAGGAAAGGTATCTGCGCCGTGAATGTGAGCGCGTTCGGCTCCGCCGTGCGCAGCGCGCAGTTCAGCGTTATTATGCCCTCTATGCCGAGCACCCCGCCCTTGACCTCCGCCCCGGTAACGTAGGGCATTGCGGCGCAGCATATCGCGCTCTTTGCGCCGTCTGTCCCCTCGGGCAGGGGTATATTCTCGCTCAGCGTATAGCGGAAGGTCTTTCGGCGCATACGCTGCATAATGCTTGCGCTCTCCGTCTGCATTTGGCAGGAATGATAGGGTATGAATGCATCGGTGCAGATAGCCGTTTCGCTCTGCTCCGTTTGATATATGCTCACCGCAAGGCGTGCGCGCACGGCGGCTATGCCGCTTGATGCGTCGGCAGGGGATATGTATATATCCTTCAGCGAGACCGTGGCGTATGCGTCGCCCTCGGCGCGGCTGTCAAGCTCCGCCTCTATTGTGAATGGGAACTGCACGGCGTGCGCCGTAAGCCCCGCGCGGCTGCACAGCAGCAGGTCAAGGCAAAGCTGCCCTTCTATTATTGCCGTGTCCCCGCCCGGCGTAACGCTCCTTACGCTGCATTCCCCGCTTGCAAAAAGCGGCTCCGTGCCCGCTGGCAGGGCGGTTTCTGTTTCAAAGTCCGTCTCGCTTTGGCCTATCAATGCTTCTGTGCAGGTGCATATGCACTCGTGCTTCATTTCGCATTCCGCGCCATCGATGCCGTTTAGCATGGGCAGGGGAGACGTGTCATAAACGGCGCAGTCCAGCCCCGCGACCGCGCTGAGCATCAGCTCTCCCGCGGCGCTCAGCGTGCAGGACGTGACGTAAGCCGTGACCTCCGCGCGCATGCCCTCCCGCGCCGCGTCGCACGCAATGCTGTATTTGAATGCCGCGCCGGACGTGAACGCCCCGCCCTTTTCGGCAGCGGCGGCTTCCCCGCCGGCATTCTCCGCGCCGTCCCCGCTCGGTATCATCTCCCGCACGGCGTTGCGGAATATAACGCTTACCTTCAGCTTGCCCTCTATGTCTATCCGCCCGTCGTGCGCCGCGGCGGCTGCGGCCTCCACCCGGGCAGCTGCGCAAAGCGGCTCAATATCGCCAAGCCTTATCCCCGCGGGCAGCGGCAGCGCGCCCTCTATTGCGGCCTCCGCGCTTTCCCGCGCGGCCAGCCTAAGCGTTTTGCTCCCGCCGATATCTAAAAAATTCGCTTCCATTTCACCTTGCTCCTTTCGCGGCTCTATTCATTTGTATTTATATTTGAACCGCAGGGGCTGTATGCAGAAAAGTTAAATATGGAGGGGCGGATCGACTGAGGGGTTGAAACAAACAAATAGAAGATAAGCTTTTTTATAACCC
>ENA-OOWZ01000752-OOWZ01000752.1-human-gut-metagenome-genome-assembly--contig:-NODE-752-length-16858-cov-6.652384_pt1 | contig 16858 bp, 16 predicted proteins | sample MGYA00241580_ERZ501329 | MGnify/ENA primary metagenome ERZ501329 (study PRJEB25962, sample SAMEA2042923) | human gut metagenome | biome: human gut; feature: human-associated habitat; material: faeces... | reverse complement strand
CCCCCGAAAATTTTCCGCCGAAATCGGGAAATACCTTCGCAACCGCATCGATTACCCTTTTCCCGAACTTCCGGTAGAACTACACACAGCCGACGAGATTCGATCCTTCACAGAACAATCCGATCGTAAAATCCTGAAAGCCCCGTGGTCGGGTAGCGGGCGCGGACTCTATTGGAATCTTTACGGATATGACACGGCATTGGCTCAATGGAGCAACGGAGTATTGCAGAAACAAGGCATGCTTATGGGCGAACCGGTCTATGACAAAATCAGCGACTGGGCCATGGAGTTTCACAGCGACGGATCCGAAGTAAAATTCGCCGGATATTCCTCGTTCCTCACCGACCGTCACGGAGCATATAAAGAAAACCGGTTGGCAAGCGATGCCGTCTTAGAACTCCAACTGACCCATGCCGTCGGCCTCGAAATCATCACTGCCGTCAAAAAATCGCTCATCGACTTTTTCACCGAACGCATAGCCCCGTACTACACCGGATATTTCGGGGTAGACATGATGGCCTATCGCGACAAACGAGGAAACACACTCTTGCACCCGTTCGTCGAACTCAATCTACGCATGAATATGGGTATGGTCGCACGCAAACTCGCCGACCGCTTTTTGCCGCCGGAGACGGAAGGGCATTCTGCCCGTAGGAGAAGATACCGCTGATATTCAGGTCATGCTTGATCTTCTTGAAAATGTCGTAATACTTAACAAGGGCGTCAATAGAGGACACGGCAAAAATAGCCGTATACTGTCTATTTCGGGTTTTTGCCTTGTGGTTCTGGATGATGTGATTGGCGATCAGAGACATTCGCTCATCGGACATATAGAGTTCGCCTATATCAATCGCGTCTGCGAGTGTGGGGTCATCCCAGTCAAAATCGCCCTCCATTGTTTTTATGTATTCGATGTGGAAGCCCAGAACATTATTATCGAAGATGGCGTCTTTAATCAGATAATTGTGAAGGCACTCACCAAAGAGCATTTCTGTTGTTTGTGTAATTTTACCCTCGGTTTTACCGTTGACTTCAAAACGAGGCGTTCCCGTGAAACCGAAAAACTGTGCCTTTTTGAAATGCCGCACAATGTCCTTGTGCATATCCCCGAACTGACTGCGGTGGCATTCGTCAATGATAAAGACAACCTTCTCGTCTTTGTATGCGTCCATTACTTTTTCGTACTGAGGGCGCTTTACGGCGTTTGCCATCTTCTGCATTGTGGTGACGATAAGCTGCCGGTTCTTATCCTTCATCTGGCGGACAAGGACATCTGTGCGATCTGTTACGTCAACGGAGCCAGCCTCAAACTTGTTAAACTCTTCGGTTGTCTGAGAATCCAAGTCTTTTCGGTCAACAAGGAAAATGACTTTTTTGATGTTCGGATTTGCTGCGAGGATTTGCGCAGTCTTAAAGGATGTCAACGTCTTGCCCGCACCGGTTGTGTGCCAAATATACGCATTCCGGTTTGTGAGCGTTGCCTGACGGATCAGCGCTTCTACGGCATAGACCTGATAGGGACGCATGACCATCAAAATCTTATCGGTATCGTTTAGGATGGTGTAGCGTGTCAGCATTTTGATGATGTGATCCCTCGCAAGGAAAGAAATCGAAAAATCCTTCAAATTGGTGATGCGGACGTTATTGAAATCAGTCCAGAAGAAAGCGAGGCTGTACATCAGGTCTCTGTCGGAATTGGCAAAATACTTTGTGTCCACACCGTTGGAAACAATGAAGAGCTGAATGAAATGATACAGCCCATTGTAGGAGTGCTTCTTATAACGCATAACCTGATTGACTGCCTCGCGGATGTCAATACCACGGCGCTTTAATTCTACTTGGATCAGGGGCAAACCGTTTACGAGAATCGTCACGTCGTAACGATTGACGTACTTACCGACAACAGTAGTCTGATGAGTTACTTGGAATATGTTCTTCGTGTGATCTTGGTCAAAAAAAGACAGATATACTTTGGTTCCATCTTCTCTTTCAAGTACAAACTTGTCTCTAAGAATTTTCGCACTTTGAAACACCGACTTTCCGAGCATCAAATTAAAAATTCGTTCCCATTCTTTGTCAGTGATTGGAGTGTCAAGTTTTGAAGCGTTGAAGGCTTCAAACTGTACTTTGAAGTTTGCAACTAATGCATCATAGTTTGGTATGGACACAGTGCTGTATTCTTGCTTGTTAAGCTGTTCGATAAATTGCTGTTCGAGAGCGGCTTCGCTTTGGTAAGCCATATCTTCAACTCCTTTACTTGAGGATCATTTTTTATGCCAAGGCAATCACTATATCGTAATGAAATTCGTATCCTATTTCTCAATTTCTTCAACTTCGCGTTACCTATTTAGCTTCCTTTTTTAATGCCCGCTTGCAGATCGCCTTTGACAGTCATATTGATGTTATCTATAATCTGCATTTTATCACCTTATCGAGACATCCAGTTGTCTCTTACTTTTAAATAATAGCAAAAAAACTGTACCAAAAACAGGATTCAGCCGTTAGTTACTCGTACAGCTTCACAAATATCACCGATGTCACAGTTTAGATAATCACAAATTCGCAACAAAACAGAAAGGGCAACATCTTCTCCTTTGTTGAGTTTACTCATTGTTCCTGCAGAAATTCCGACATCAGCTTTTAATTTCATTTTAGTTATATCTCTTTGAATAAGCATGACCCAGAGCTTTTTATAGCTAATCTTCATGGTACTACTCCTCGCTTTTCGCAGTTTCAGTAAATATAAATTATTATAACATAAATCGTCAAAAAAATCAATAGCATATTCTATCTATTTGTAGAAAAAGTCCAAGAACTCGACATGAAATTGCCATATAGTCAGTTTGAATTCGTTTCCATCAGAGCGCAGAGGACGCGGTATATAAGGCGTTGGGTGTTGAGTAACTGTGAGAATGAGATGTGCTGGCTGTAGTGAAATGGTTATGCTTTTGACAATTCAAAATCGGAAATCACATTGAGAATCGCTGCTTTTATATATGCTCAACTCGATTTTTGTTCTGTATCATTTCCCGTAACACTCATTATAGAATTCAAAAATCCTCGCATTTGTGTTTGACAAACACTGTGCGGGGATTTTGCTATATTGTTTGATTTCACGGGTTATATGGCATAAAGCACCGGAGTATCGTTGGGTGAAAGTACTTATAAAGGTCTGCGTTGAATATTTTTCAGGTGCAAGAATTTTCATTCTTTTCTGCGATTATTTTGCTGAGATTTTCCCATTGCTCATCGGTGAGCTTGGTTATTGCTCCGGTGCGGCTCACTTTAATGAAGTCACGAAATTCCGCGATGTATACAGGAGATTGCAGCAAGCAAATATCCTCAATTACCGCATACCACGGGCTCCTCCAGTATGGCGCTTTCCAACCGGGAAAATAATCTTGAAACGGTTCATCGGCAACTCGGCCGACAGCGATGATGCTGCCCGCGTATTTTTTATATAGATTACGCTGCTCCTTTGCAAAATTGCTCAGGTCTGAGTTTTCAATGCCTGCTTTTTTGAGCTCCGCACAAATATGGCCGATGTGGTCTACGGAGGTCTTTGCACACATGAATAAGACTGTATCGCCGATCCGGGCGTCTTTATCAACAGTCCACTCAATACTGGGATAAAGATTGTAGTGCAATATCATGTCAAGGTTGCTGATTCTACCGTTCTCAAGTCGGTCTTGTAAATCTTCAATGCCGACAGGGGATTGGAAGTTAGTAATAAAAGTGCTCATTTTTATCCTCCTGAAATAAAGATGAATAATTCTCATAACTCAGTATACCATACCCCGCCGCTCTTTACAATAGAAAAGCATTAACGATCGGAATGCGCCTGTGTAAGCCAAAAGCGGGAGAGGTGAGCCTCTCCCGCTTTTGCAAAACTTTTATCGAATGGATTCTTGATATCAATACCAAAGGAAACCGAGGAGCAGAATTCTGATGAGTATCTGCCACCATGCATATTTGACGGTTACGGTGCAGGTGTCCGTTTCACCATAGTCAACTTGTGTGGCGGTTATAGTTGCATTGCCGGGCTTAAGCGCCGTGATATTTCCGTTCGTATCGACAGAGACGATGTCGGGATTTGATGAAGCATAAATAACGTTTTCGCTTCCTGAAATCGCAATATTCTTGCTTGCTTTATAGTATACCGTAATATTCTTCTCTGCAAATTCAAATTTAGGATTCTGCATATCAGCGATTTTGATGTCATAAACGCCATCATTATCCGAAGATGCCGTTATTGCCACATTGCCGGTGATGCCGCTGCCATCGCCGCTGACTTTGATATTGCTGTAGTCTGTAGAGAATTTTGCAGAATTCGCTTTTACCGTGTCGCTATAGACGGTCACTTCGCCTTTTCCGTTGCAGCCATCGATTACGATTCCGTCATCGGCATAAACGAGGTTTATATCGCCGCTGCCGCTGCCGGCAAAGCTCATCATATCGCAAACATCATTGTTGAGCGACAGGCTTCCGCTAAAGTCTACATTTTCGCCTACTGCATAAATGCCCTCGTTTTCTGATATAACAACCGTATCTGCCGTAGCGGTTACGCTCGCATAGCATTTGTCACTTGTGACAGAAGCGCTGATCTCATCGGAACTGCTTTCGAAAGTGAAAGCGCTGCTATCATTCACTTCAAAAACAAGTGTTACGGGTGCGGGCGAGCCGTCCGGAGTTGATTTAACTATCATGTGCGTGGAAATAATATCCATATCTCCGCTTATATTGCCGTTCTTAACAGTTAATGTTTGACCGGCTTTGTTTTCAACGGTGACTTCACCATTAAGCTCAACGCTGATTTGCGTGTTTGCACTCTGGTTATAAGACCTTGTACTAAGCACCATATCATTGTTGGGCCCATCGATATCTATTTTATCAAAGTCAGAAAAATCAGTTAAGAACTCAATGCCATACGGCTTTTCTACACCGTTTACTACACAAGAGCTATAGTTTTTGTCAACATACACCGTGATATAATTCTCGCCATATCGATTATCATATGCAATCAGATTATATCCGCCGCCCGAAGCCTCTTCATACCCGACAAGGGCAATCGCATGCCCTTTAATCTCCTCTTTTCCGTTTGAAACTTCTTTCCAGTAATAACAAAACAGTGTGAGTTTGCCGGATTTTACGCTGCTTACCAGTTTCTTAAGTCCGGCGCTCCAATTGGCATTGCTGTTAAAATAGGAATCCCCACGCATTACCGGTATTTTTTGAGATAAAAAGTAGTAGTTTACAGCGCTTTGAACGGCAGAATTCTGATAAGGAGCGTCTACGTCGTATAGCGTGCTTGCCTTAGGATCAAAATTCTTCGGAAATGCAATTTGTCCTTTTTTGTTGAGGATAGAAGCTACTGCCATACCGTAGCAAGAGCCGCCCCATTGGCTGTTCCGCAGTTCTTGCATATAATTTATACATGTGCTTGCATTTGCGGGGCTGTAGATCTTTTTTACATAGTTCGAGAGCTTGTTGAAGTCTGAATTTGTAACAGTATAAGTCCCGCTGCGGAAATACCGACTGCTGTTTGTGAATGAAAAGATATCGTTCTTTGTGAGATAATAATCATTTTTTATCCAAACTGCATACAGCGTGGTATTTGATGTAATTTTTATTGTGTCACCCGCATGATATTCTGCGGATGATGCGGTTGATGACCTTGCCCAGCCGACAAATTTATATCCGCTGCGGTTGGGAATTGCAGAGCTTATTTTATAGCTCGTGCTACCGCTCTGAGCCGCCGGAGCGTTGCTGCCGCCATTGGCGTTGTATGAGAGTGTGTAAGATATCGGATTCGAGATTCTCAAAGCGGGGCGAATACCTAAAGTGGTACTGCTAACATCGACGGAGTTACTTAATTCGCCGTAGCTGTCGACATTACAGGCAAGGTAGGAATTACAGCCGGCAGAGCGCAAACGCCAGTTGGAACATCCGCTCGATGAGTCTACCACTAATCCCTGAGCCTTTGCGTAGTCCGTGCCCGTCGCTTTGCGGGTATCAGTTATGTTTGTGTCGTTTGTGAAGCCGTAGGAGGCGTTTTGAGCTTCACTGTATGAGAGAAAGAATACCTTATCCGTGGTGGAAACGCTGTCGAATTTGCTGCGAGAGGGCGAAAATGCGCCGTTGCTGAGCGCAGTCGGGCGGATCTTCGCCTGCTGAGCCGAGGCGAAGGCGGTATTATAGAAATCCTCATTCAGCCATTTGCGAATGCTGCTCGTAGCATAATCGTTGGCGTATTTTGTATATGCCGCATCGTTCCAATATGCCGCATCATTTCCAAAAGTGTCTTTTCCATATGGATCGGTGCCGTTATTATACATCGTATTGCTGTATGCCTGCGAATCGATTATGCTTTCGCTCAGCACAAGCCCCGTCTCCGGGTCGAGCGTCCGCCACTTCAGCGGCTCATATTTGAAATAGTATATATTGTTTATCGTGTAGCCGTTATCGCCCTGCCATGAATCGCCGGAGGAGGAAGAAGCAGGAGCTGAAGTCCAATACGGTCTGTACTGCGTGAACCTCACCGCACGGTACTTTGCGCCGCCGAGAGAAATATCGGCATACTGCATCCAGTCGCCCGGCTGCATTGAGCCGTAGGCGCCGTTGCCGCTGTAGTAGCCGTAGCTCTTCCATGTCTTTGACGCAGCATTCAATGCGGACAATGTGCTGCTGTCTGTAACCTTGCTCTGCGGGTATGAGCCGAATTCGATGATATCGCCGACAGAGTCCCCCGCCGCCTGCGCCTCAGAGCCGAAAAGCCCCTTGATGCTCGGCAGCTTGATACCCTCGCCGCCGACTGCCACCGCTCCGAATACCATTATCATGCAGAGCAGCAATGATAATGCGCCTTTGAGTTTCCGTTTCATTTTTTTGCCTCCTGAATTCATTTTTGAGCCTTTCCTCAGGGCGCACCTCGCCCTTATGAAAAACCCTCTCATGAATAAAGACAGAATTTCGCAAAATCGGTTCACAGATTTGTAAAAAAATTTGTATTTTTCAAGTTTTTTTCGAAAAAAACCCCGTTTGAAATTTCTAAACTCCAAAACCGAATGAAATTTGCCTCAGCTGTTCAGATTTTTATTGATTTGTCCGAAGCGGTATTGTATAATATTTATACAGATCAAAGAAAGGGGCAAAAGCATGAAAACTTTATTCAAAAACGGCACTGTATTCGACGGCAGCGGCAATGCTCCGTTTGTCGGCGACGTCCTTATTGAGGACAACAAAATTCTCAAGGTCGGCAAGTGCGACGAAGCGGCGGACGAGACGGTCGACGCAACCGATCTTTATGTTTGCCCCGGTTTTATTGACGCCCATTCGCACAACGATTTCTTCTGCGACAGGGCAGACAGCGAGAAATTCTTCAGCCCGTTCATCAGGCAGGGCATCACCACCCAGATAACCGGCAATTGCAGCTTTTCGCCGTTCGGAACGGATGAAAATACGCCCTACAGAGACAAGCTCGGCGGCGGCCTCTTTGAGTCGGAATTCACCGGCAGCCTCGCTTCTTTCCGCGAGAAGCTCACGGGCAGGCTCCATGTAAATATCGTGCCGCTCGTCGGTCACGGCTCTGTTCGTGCGGGCATCTGCGGCTATGACTCAACGCCGCTCACCCCGGAGCAGCTTAAAAATGAGATCGACCACGTTCATCAGGCGATGGAGGACGGCGCATTCGGCGGCTCGATGGGCTTCATGTATGAGCCGAACAGATACGCGACCAAGGAGGAGCTTTATGCCTTCGCGAGGGAGATAGCTAAATACGACGGAATTCTCACCGTCCATGCGAGAGCCTGCTCGGCGGTCAGCGCGGAATATCCGCTCATCACCAAGAAATCCCACCTCGAGATCGCACTCGACGAGATAGTTGATATCATGGAGCAAACGGGCGTTCGCACGGAGTACAGCCACCTTATCTTCACGGGCAAGAAATCGTGGAAAAAGCTCGATAAGATGCTGAATGTTTTCCACACCCTCAAAGCTCAGGGCAAGCCCATTGCATATGATAATTACGCATTCCATTACGGCGCGTCGGTCATCACTGTTGTGTTCCCCGAATGGTATGCAAAGCTCCCCAAGGAGCAGGCGAATTCACCCCTGAACCGCTTCAAGCTCAGCCTGACCATACTCATGTACCGCAAGGTGCTCGGCATCGACTGGGAGGATATGACCGTCGCGTATATCAGTGATGATCACCCCGAATACGAGGGCAAAACGGTCATTCAGCTCGCCGAAGAGGAGGGCGTGAAGCCACTGGATATGTATCTGAAGCTCGTTGAGCTCTCCGACCGCACAGGCAGGATCTATCTCGATAAATATTACAACGACACGATTGTGCGTACGCTCATGGAGGACGATATGTCGGTATTCATGACCGACGCATGGGTTGAGGAGAAGGGGAGGCAGAATATCGCGACCTTCCAGACCTTCCCGCAGTTCTTCCTGCTCGGCAGGCGCTGGAATATCGCCCCCGAGAAGATAGTCCGCAAAATGACGGGCGCAACCGCCGACCGCTACGGCATCAAAGAGCGCGGCTACCTCAGAGAAGGCTACAAGGCCGATATCAGCATTGTTGACCCCGCAAAGCTCAGCGTTGACGAATCCCGCCCCGACGCAGCCCCCGGCGGCATCCACAGCGTCTATATCAACGGCAAAGCCGTCCTGAAGAACGGCGAATATCTCGGCGGCACCAACGGCGAATTCATTCTGAAAAAGTAAACATAGTTAAAAGCGGTCACCGAAGGCGGCCGCTTTTTGTCAACGGAAAGGGAGATTATATGAAAGTTCTTATCATCAACGGCAGCCCGAGAGCGAACGGTAACACTTCCGTCGCCGTGCGTGAAGTCGAGAATGTTCTCAAAGCGGAGGGCATTGAGGTCAAGACCGTGCAGATAGGCGGCAGGGATATTCGCGGCTGCATAGCCTGCGGCAGATGCTCAGAGCTCGGCAAATGTGCGATAGACGATACCGTCAACGAGCTCGCGGGCGAGTTCGAGAGCGCGGACGGTCTTATCATCGCAAGCCCCGTTTATTATGCGTCGGCGAATGCTACGCTTATTGCCTGCCTCGACAGGCTCTTCTACAGCACTCCTTTTGATAAGACGATGAAGGTCGGCGCAAGCATCGTCTGCGCCAGAAGAGGCGGCTGCTCGGCGACATTTGACGAGCTGAATAAATACTTCACTATTAGCAATATGCCGATAGCCTCGAGCCAATATTGGAACAGCATCCACGGCAGAGTCAAGGGCGAGGCGGAGCTTGACGAGGAGGGCAAGCAGACTATGCGAACTCTCGCAAGAAATATGACGTTCCTGATGAAGAGCATTGCTCTCGGTAGTGAGAAATACGGCCTGCCTGAAAAGGAACCGCGCGTCGCAACGAATTTCATCGGCTGAGCAAGCGCCCAAAGCTGTTAGACTGTCTAACGTTTAACACATAAACGATTTAAAACTATAAGCGGGAGAGGCCTAACTCTCCCGCTTTTGCTGCTTTATCGGCCTATTCGACGCATTCAGAATTCTCCGGATGAAAAAATTTTCAAATTATTTCAAAAGATATGCACTAACATGTTGAAATTTAGCAATGTTTGTGATAACATATGGTGTAAGAGCTAAAATATTACAATGAAAGAAAATGATATTAATGTTATCGCTGTATCTTAACATGATCGGCACGGAAGTTGAAAGAAAACGATTTGAGGAAGTTTATTACCAACACAGGAAGCAGATGGTTTTCATCGCAGATTCCGTAGTACACAATATGGATGATGCCGAAGACGTTGTCCAGGATGTCTTTTTTACGATCGCGTCGTCGCACATGGATATCCTAACCAAGATCGAGGACCCGACGGATTTGAAAAATTATATGCTCAAGGCGACCAAAAACAAGGCGATCAGCACGCTCCGACGGCAAAAGATACAGAAAGAATGCGAAAATAAGTTTATTGATTTCAATTTGGAGTTCAATGATTCGATGTTCGTCGAGAGCGTTTGCGCCAAGGTCGAGTATGACGAGTTGCTCGACGCGATTCGCTCGCTCGACGATAAATATCGTGAGGTGCTTTATTATAAAATCGTGCTCGATCTGTCGGTCGAGCAAATTGCGAGTACGGTCGATCGTACCGAGAGCACGGTTTGTAAGCAGATATACAGGGGCAAAAAAATGCTTGCGGAGATGTTAAAGAGAGGAGAAATGGCAGAATGTCTATGACGAGAAGCGAATTCAATATGGCTTTCAGCACGGTCATTGAGGAGGAATTTGCAAATATTCCCGATGAATCCGAGATCGAGGTCGAGTTCAGCGATGAATTCAACAGGAAGATGCAGGAGCTTATCGACAGCATAGGAGCGAACAACGGTCAGAAGCCGAAGAGCTGCCGTAAATCGCGCCTGAATATCAAAGGGCTCATTGCGCTGGCGGCGACCTTGGCGCTCCTGCTTGCGGGGCTGGTGAGCGTTAACGCCGCAGAGAATCCGTTAGTGAATTTCATTGTCAAGACCTATGAGGATTTCAAAGAGATTTTGTTCGCGGGAGACGGCGCGGCAGAAATAGACCACGTTTATGCGTTCACGGAAGTGCCCGAAGGGTTTACGGAAACGGAACGGGTGCTGAATGACGATATGAGCTTCGTGCGCTATGAGAATAGCGAGACGGGCGCTGTGATTGAGCTGCATTAGACGGCAACAGATGATGCTTCATTTGCACTGGATAAAGAGAATAATAATTCAAGAATTTTTAGTTATAGAGGCAAAGAGATAATTGCGTGCTACTCAGAATCAGCTGGAACATACGATGCCTTTTGGACTGAAGATGAGTGTAATATGAAACTAATGTGTTTGGGGATTACTAATTATGATGAATTGTTTGATATGGTGAGCGCATTGGAGTGAAAACTTATATTTATCTTAAATAAGATACAGCCGTCTTGAGGTGGCGGCTGTATCTATTTTATAAAATTTTATAAATAGTTTGTCCTAATTTTGACGATTAAAGCGTTGTAGGAGCTGAATGGGGGAGAAGAGGTGAAAAAATGCGGAAAAATATCATTAAAAGAGTTGTTTGTATCGCTGTTGCTTTCGTGATTGCGATGTCGACCTTCTCGGCCTTTGCGGCGGCGCAGATGGTTGAGCCGTATTTTAATAATACAATGGACGCATCCAATACGGTTTCGATATCTTCATCTGGAAAACTAACAATTAAAAATAACTTTTTGGCTTACGACAATTATTTCAGTAAAGCAATTATAACAACTTATGTAGAGAAAAAGGTTCTCGGTCTGTTCTGGAGCAGAGTGGATATCGGTCAGAACAATAATAAGTGGATTGACGTGATTTACGAAAGCCTGTATACCGGATTCCACTATTTCCAGCTGTCCGACAAAGGTACATACAGAGTGACGACCGAGTTTGTCGTGTATGGCTCCGGCGGCCCGGCCGATACCATCACCAGAACCGCAACTACACAGTACAAATAACCCGTAATCACTAATCAACAAAGGCACTTTTTGAAGCTACCCCCCAGGCTCAAAAAGTGCCTTTTGTTTTTAAATGATCGCCGGATAAGCTGTCGATTAGACTTTGACCCTGAATATGCGGCCTGCTTTGACGACAGCCTCCCAGATGCAATTGCCGAGCGGTTGTAAATTACCCTTCAATTTACTTGTAAAATCGAGACAAGAAAGCTATAATAAAAAAATAAGCAAACGCAAGACAAAAGATGCGTGAAATTGTTGACTCCGATGTCGATAAAGTAAAAATGTGATCGACACATTAAGGCTCCCGTAAGTGTTTCATACGGCGGGTTTTACGATTTGGCAGTTAAAAAAGTCGGAGAAGTACAATGAAAATAGTTTGTTTTCATAATCCAAATGAGGAAAACGGATATTTAAGTAATTGGTATCCCAGTGAATTTACCGTGAACGATGTAGACTTTTCCTCAATGGAGCAATATATGATGTATAAAAAAGCTGTGTGCTTCGGAGACAAGGACACGGCAGTTAAAATACTTGCGACTGATGATGTTACCGAAACAAAAGCTCTTGGCAGGCTTGTCGCAAATTATAACGAGAGCTATTGGAACGGCGTTCGTCAAATAATTGTTTTTGAGGGATTGATCGCGAAATTCTCTCAGAATGAGGACTTGAAATCGCAACTCAAAGCAACGGAAGATTGTATCTTGGCTGAATGTGCGGTCAAGGACAGAATATGGGGTATCGGGTTGTCAATGAATGATCCTGATAGACTTGAAAGGGACAAGTGGATTGGACAAAATCTACTTGGCTATGCCTTGATGATGGTGCGTGAACGGTTGTAATTATCCTTCCTTTGCGGACGATGTAAGGCAATTAAAAACTTCTAATGATAATAACCACGGCGCGGGTCTGTTCCCGTCCGTGGTTATTGTTTTGCTGTTGCCGAGCTGTAAGAAATGAAGCCGAAAAATGAGACGGTTTTTAATCCTCCGAAATCGGTCGTCATAACCTGTAATGACAACATATCATCATATATGACAACTCGACAGGTCAAACACCTAATCTGCGTTTTCCATACAGAGCTCAAAAAGACATTTCGGCGGATTTTTCAACAGTCCATTGTAAACGCCCTTCAACTTTTAATTCAACTGTATAAACTGCCAAAATGATCTTCTGACCGACCCAAAGCGAGAACGTATTCAGAAGCAAACATTCCCTGAATAATCAATCGTACATTAGCAGAATACGAACTGAGCATTCATCGGAATAACTCGCAGAATATGAATATTTCAATTGCCCATAGCGAATAGTTATCTCAGAATTTGCGCCCGAAATAAGGTTGCTAAAAAGTTCATCTCAAATCTTCCGATTTGAATGTTGTATACCCTTCATAATAGTAGCTGTGGTCAATGCCCTTCATGTAGATCTCGCGGCTGTTTATCTCGTCTGTCAGCGCCGATTTCAGCAGCACCTTAATTTCCACATCTTTGATAGGGCTGCGCTCCATTGCAAGGAGATAGTCCTCTTTATCCACCTTGCTCCAATCTACGACCATGCCGATTTCAACTTTTAGAATATGGTCGAGCCATATACGGGTGCTGCGGCCGTTACCCTCGCGGAATGGATGGGCAATATTCATTTCTACATACTTTTCTATGATCTCGTCAAAGGTGGACTGCGGCATCTTCTCAATGTTGGCCAGCGCCGCTTCCAAATACATCAGGGGTGCAAAGCGGAAATTGTTTTTCGCCAAATTCACTGTGCGCAGCTTGCCGGCAAAGTCATAAATATCCTCAAAAAGATACTTGTGTATCGCCTGCAGGGTTGAGAATTTGCCCGCCGGGAGAGAGTCAAGTACGCCGTTTTCAAACAGTTCAACAGCCTTTTTCTTGCTGATGCGTTCTTCTTCTCGGGCAAGATCAGCGGAATTTGTCAGCCCTAATTTATTATCCAGTGCCATAGCGCACCTCCAAAACAGTTGCTTTTCGTCCCATTCGCTCAAGTGAGAGCATTCACTTTTAGGCGGATTAGGTGAACGTAATTCTATGATTTCAGTATACCATAACAGACTGCGTTTATCAAGAATTAATAATGAAAACAAAGTGATTCTCATAGCTCGGAACAGAGCGCTTTTGTCTGTATTGATTCTTCATTTGTTTCTAAATTACCGCCGCACCTAATCTTACATACTTTCAATGATAAAAACCACGACAGGAGTTATTTCTCTTGCCGTGTTTTTTTTGCTGTGAGACGGTATGAAGCACAGCAGAGGATCGGCGGCTTCTTACACGCCGGAACATCTTAAATGACAGGAGGAGGTAACAGAGCGTAAGAAAAATGTGTAAAGAGGCGGTGATTGATTGAAGCCACCGTAACGGCAATGTCGGGTTCTGTGGGGTTCGGTTAAACGACCCTGCGGAGCCGCGACGGCTGAGCGACTGACTATGGACATGCTTTTAAGTGGTTAGTCCGTACTTTCTGTAATTTATGATTAGTGTCCGATAAGCCTTTGATTCGACTTTTGCTGTTCAGAAACTTTTATGCGCTCGGTAATCTTACATACTTTCTTTGCCGGGACAAAACAGCAATATTCACCCGCTTGTCCTTCTAAGGCAGAAAACGCGGAGCAAATCTTACATACTTTTTGCGAGTCGAAAAAGAAAGGAGGCTTATCACCGTCCATAATGCCCACAAAGGCCTGTGATTTTAGCCGTTCGGAAACCGTCCGACGGCGGAAGATAATATCGACTTACGGCTTTTACGGTATTGGATTAATCCTAAATGAAAAATTAAAAATTTTTAACGAAAGGAATGATGATTATGTCAACCGGTAAGGTTGGTACACCCACAAGCACTGTTTTCAGAATCAAAAAGCCCAATAAGATCCCTTGCGACTGCGCTCGTTGCCGTCACAGCGAGAACCGCAACGGCAGCATACTTCACTGTATGTATTTCGGTCTGTATCCGCCGAAAAGGGCCAAATGCGAAAGGTATTGGCCCACTAAGCCGCCGAAGGTCAAGGGCAAGAAAAACAAACGGAATCAAAAGAAAAACAACAACAAAAAGTCAAAGAAAAGGAGTTGATCTTATGCTGTACAAAGAAATGCTGCTCATAGGAGAGGATTACGATTATTTCATTGAAATGGATCCCGCCGGCAACGTGATACGTTTTATGAGGGTCGGCGATGACGACATACGGAAATGGGTGGCGGCGATAATCGACACCGGTGACGGCTTTACGCTTGCCATGCTCTCGGAGCAAGGCATAGTTATGAAAAAGCTGGATCCTAAGGGGCTGTGCCGCATGAAGGCCGATTACAGAGAATTATTGCTGACGGGCTTTACCGGCGGGCAAACGATCTACGATCATGTATTCATAATCAATTACACAGGCATAGACAGCGAAGGCGTGACCATCTGCTATTGCGATGATGATACGATCTACACAATTGCGATATGTGAAACGGAACAAAACCGACTGAGGTTTCGCTGTGCGTAGTTAAATGACCCTTTCTTTATTTTCCTTCTTTATTGCTTATGCGGTGAATCCCGATCAACATTCGGGGTTTGCCGCAAGGCAACGTGCAGAGACTATCCGTAACAACTAAACAACATTAAGATAGATATTATATATGCATTAGTTTGCATTCTTTATTGCATTATTGTTTGCATTTAATGCTTTAATTTGCCTACTGCATATGTTTGCCTAAGTAAGGATAGTTATTTGCCTGTGACTGCCTTTGTCTGCCTTCAAGGATATTGCAGTTGTGATGCTGAAGTCTGTCGCTGCTTGCCTAAGCCTGCGTGTGCCTGCCTTCGCATTGTCTCTTCGGCGGTTTTGGAGGCTGAGTTGCAGCAGTTGCCTAAGTTTGCTTCGGAAGTTTTGCTTCATAGCTTGCCTAACCATGGTCAATTGTTGCGAGGATATGGCATTGAAATGCATAACAAAGTGTATTGACCGTTTTGCCTGCAATATGCCTTTATTGATGCCTTGACTATGCATTTTGCCGATTGCTGCAAAAATTAAAACCAAATCTTACATACTTTCAGTGACGGGGCGAAAAGCGGTATGTATCGACATCGACCCGTGACTCTATCGTCCTTGGAGAGGGACATAAAAAACTACTATTTTAATTTGAAAGGTGACAATTAAATGAAAGACAATTTATCAATAACAGTCGATGATGAGCTGGATTTCAGCTCGGTATCCGAGAGAAAGGATAAATTCATCCTTCTCAATGAAGGGTATTATTCATTCAGAGTTTTGGGAGTTAACATGGATAGATATCAAGGCTCTGAAAACTCCAAATCGTGCCCCGTAGCTAAACTGCTGCTTTCGATAGAGAACGACAAAGGAAATGTAGTGCTCAATCACTTCTTTTTCCTGAATAACTCTTCGACACAGCAGATAGCCGACTTTTTTGAGTCAATCGGTCAGCCGCTCACAGGCCGTTGCAATCCTGATTGGGATGCAACCGTCGGTCTCAGCGGCGGCTGCTATCTGACTCAAAAGGAGCTTACCTACAGGACAATTAACAAAGTGAAACGCTTTGTTCCTGCAAGTAAGCCAAATCTTGAAAGAAAGGAGGAGCCGTGGTATGTATAATTCGATTAGAATAAATGATGCGGATGAGCTTATGCCCCCGCCGTTCATTCTGAGCGCTAAGAAAGCTGCCGAATTAACCGGTCTCTGTTATGCGACGGTCATAAGGCACTGTAAGGACGGCACGATCAATGCATTCAAAAACGGCCGTGAATGGTGTATTTACGGTGACGATCTTGCTGCAATGATGGGTGTCGGCCGTGCCAAGCCCGAACGCAAGGCGGCAACAGGATGCTATCGCGAAACCGTTATCAGCCATACCGTTTTTCAGCACATTGAACGGAAAGTCAATAAGTAATCTGCGGTAAAAACCGCGAATCGGCCACTTCTGCATCATTGAATATTTGCGGCATACTCAACAATAATAAAATCAGAAGGTAAAATTTAGTGGCGTCCGCCGCTCTCGATATGACAGAAGAATTACCTGCTTTAAGCGTAGAAAAATAACGGAGGCGACAAATGATTCAAAAAACAAAACAGAATACTTTTGAGCAGCTGTGGCTTTCGTATTATAATGACACGCTGTATGAGAAGGGATTCATAACCGAGGATGAGAGGAATAAAATGCGCCTTAAAATAAAGGAGTACACCTCAAAGAAAGCCACATAGAAATCGAAAAGGAGAAACAACAATGAAAAAGACTTCCAAAATCATAGTTTTGATATTGATTTTGTCGGTTTTGACAGCAAGCCTTGTGCTTTTGAGCGCATGCAACACCCACTCGAACGGTTCGTCGCAAGACAAACTGGTTGTCGGGCTCGAATGTGCATACA
>ENA-OOWZ01000739-OOWZ01000739.1-human-gut-metagenome-genome-assembly--contig:-NODE-739-length-17029-cov-2.160422_pt1 | contig 17029 bp, 33 predicted proteins | sample MGYA00241580_ERZ501329 | MGnify/ENA primary metagenome ERZ501329 (study PRJEB25962, sample SAMEA2042923) | human gut metagenome | biome: human gut; feature: human-associated habitat; material: faeces... | reverse complement strand
TATTTCTTTAAACCTCTCCCATAACTTTACCATTGCCAATGTATCAAGTTCACAATAAACCAGTAATCCATGTCTTATTTCTTTTTGTTCTTTTTTAGACTTATTTTTCAAATTCAAGAAAGCCTCTGATGCCTCTCCACCATTATGTACAACTGGCAAATTATGATAATCTAATTCAGGATCATCTGGATAAAGTGCTGGTAAAACAGCTTTAATCGATGCTGAACCATGCATTTCTTTTGTATAATATTTTCTTTGTTTAAATGGTTCAAGAAAATCTACAATATTACTATTTATTCTATCCATTTCATCTTTTAAATCTGGATACATCCTTGCTATTTCATTATTTCGAGCAGGTTCAAAAGATTTATTATAAATAATTACGCTTCCATTTTCAGGCATATCTTTTATCATACTTTCTGCAAAATGCCTGATATAATCTGGGTCATCAATTTCGGCTAAAAACTCTTTATGTTCTATTGGTGCTCCTTTTTCTTTTATAATATGTAATGAGTATTGAAAAGGTAGTTGTTGATATGGCCTTGTTCCTTCAATTTCTGGTATTGCTAATTGATATGTCTCATAATCTATAAAATATAATGGATATTTAAGAGAATCCATTAATTCTTTTATTGCTTCTTTTTCTATTTTGGGTTTTAAATTATTTAATTCAAAATCAATTTGTTCTAAAAATTTAGGATTTAAATCTTCATTTTGTAGGTCTTTAAAAGATATTTTTCCTTCATAATATTTTTCGAATTTTTTCGAATTATGCATTCCTCCACCAATATCAAAAACATTTGGTCTTGGTAAATTTCTTGTACAATATTCCCAAAATTCGCATTTATAAGGCTTAAGACATTTCATTCCTATGTCTTCTTTAGGTTCATTATTCTTGTCATGTTCATTCATATATTTATTTGTTATTTCAATATTTTTTCTTATCTCATCTTGTTTTGATTTTGCTATATCTGTTATATCTTCTATGTTAAATAATTTTTCTATCTCTAATTTTTTTCCTCTTATATATTGATTATTTATATATACAATACAAACTTTTTTAACATTTAGTCCAAGATTAGATAAAACAAAATATTGATATGAAGCATCATCTAAATAGATATCCTGTACTTCTGTTGAACTTTTTACTTCATATATTTCCATACCGTCTAAATTGTTTTTTAATATGTCTACACTACAAAAATTATTGTCATAGTTAAATGATGCTTCTGTTATTATATTAGGCTTATTTTTCAATAATTTTCTTGTTTCTGCAACCATAATATTTAAATCTTTGTTGAATTCAATGTTTGTATAGTCTCCGAATAGATTTCTTGCAAGTTCTCCTACTTCTGTTCCATTTTTCAAAACTGAATCTCTTGAAGTTGGAATTGCAACTTCTGATTTATACTTGTCCATCCATAATATTTTGTTACATTGAATAGATTTACAATATTTTGATTTTGATAAATGAATTTTATTCATAACATTTCCTTTCGCGTTTTTTATAAGTTAAAGAGTTTTAAGACTTTTAAATAAATAATACCATAATTAAAAAAAACTTACAATATTTTTTATAATCCATATATTTAATTTCTAAAAACCTATTCTTGTTATAGACTTTTCTTTTTTTATTGGCATTGTGTTAATTGCTTTTTCTATGTCTCCCTTAAGTATTGAGTTTATAGCTTTACTCCTAGTTTGTACAATTCTATCAGCTTGTTCGAATTTTACTTTTTCAAATAGGTTTCTAACATATCTTCCATTTCCAAAATTCTCCTCGTTTTTTGCTTTTTTAAAATTATCACTTAAAATTTCTTTACAGTTGTTTGTTAGTCGGTATTTTTCCTTTTTGCATAATCCATTGAATATTTCCAACAATTCTACCTCATTATAATCTGGAAAGTTAATTGTAAATTGTATCCTACTTTCAAAACCAGGATTGAGTTTTAGAAGATTTTTCATTTCTTCAGTATAACCTGCAAGTATAATACATATTTCGTTTCTGTGGTCTTCCATTTCCTTTATTAATGTTGCAATTGCCTCATCTTCAAAACTTCCCCTTCTATCTGCAACTAAGCTATAAGCTTCATCAATAAATAAAACACCACCAATAGCTTTTTCCACAGTTTTATGTACTTTTTGAGCAGTCCACCCAACATATTTATCAACTAAATCTCTACCATGTATTTCTACAAAGTCTCCACTACCACTTAGTATGTTTTCTTCTTCAAATATCTTTCCTATAGCCCTCGCAATACTTGTCTTTCCAGTTCCTGGATTTCCTGTAAAGCACATATGTAATGATGGCATTTGTCCTCTCTTTTTGTTTATTTTCACATAATTCAAAATTTTATTGATTTGTTTTTTTACTTCATCAAGTCCAATTAAATTATTTAATTCCTCTTTGGCATTTATTTTTTGCTTTTTAGTTTTTCTTATATTTGTATTATTATTATCTGAATAAAATGCTTTATTTTTGTTTAACATTTGTTTATCTATAAAATTAATATTTTTACTTTTACATTCTATTATTAATTTTGTAATCATATTTTTTAAAATCCAAAAAGGAACATCAGCATATGATCTTAAATCCTGCTTTTTATAAGTTAGTTTTGCTCATCAAATTTTTTTTTGCAATACATAATTTTGTCATCTAAAGAAATTTTATCTATTGTTATTCTAAATGATGCTAATTCCCCAAGTTCGCCATCTGCCTCGCCTTCACAATAATTGGTATCTTCAAATATAACAATTCTATTTTTATGCTGATTCATAATTCTTCTTAAATTATCAAATTCGTCATCATAATTAATTCTTAATTTTTTCTCATTAATAACAATTATAGAGTCTTCAATTCCAGAAATCCTGTCAAATAGGCAATCTCTTCTATTATTTATAATTTTATCAAGATAGCATATTTTATCATTTTCTATGATGTTGTATTTTATAAAAATTTTGGCACAAACTTTTAGTAAATCATTTAATAGATTATAAGACGAGTTATTCCTTACAATTATATTATAATTTCCAAAATCTAATTCATTGTTTTGCTTTAGTTTTATGTAAAGTATAATATCTTTTAAAATTTCTTTGTTTAATTCCATATCAGACTTTTTAAAATTACCTAATGTCATATTTGCTAATTTTTCCGCTTCTTCTCTTCCTCTTATATTAATTATAGTTCTTGCTTTTTCTTGTAATTTCATAGGTGGCACCCAATTAAAACCAAAGTAATTAAAAAATTCATCGTTCGTATGTGTTAGCCAAAATACTGCTAGTATTTCACACATTTTTTTAGGTATCGAATTATTCAATATAAAATTTCTTTCATTTTCTGTATAATGTTTTAATTTTATTGTTTCTTCCATTGTTTCTAATATTTCTTTGTATGAATATATATTGTTTATTTTATTCATTCCTCTTTTTATTGCCTCTTCTTGTATCAATAGAAATTGTGCTTTTGCACGAACATTTATTAATTTATAATATATGTCTTCTGCTTCTTTATTATATAATTGGTTAATAACTTGCATTTCTTCCCCATTTTTTCTAATAACAGACATACAACTTATATCTTTTCCTTCTGCTATATCTATACCTATAATTAAACAGTCTTCCATAACTTGTTATTCGCTCCCTTCTAATAATTTAAAAAATACTATTGCTGCAAATAAATTTCCAAATGCTAATAATATTTCATAATGAATTAGATAATTTATAAAACAATACAAACTAAATAATGATAAGGTAATATAAGCCGGTTTATTAAAAATTTCAATATTCTATCGTACATATTTGTAAATACATCTTTTATACTTTCCCAAATTTCATTAAACATCTTTATTTTCCTTTCTTAAACTAGCTACAGCATTAGTCCAACATTTTGTACAGCCTATACTTTCAAAATTGCAAATATCTTCTTCTTTTTTCTTATCTATTTTTTCTGATCCAAATATATCTGATGGGCACATATTTACTCCACCATAACAAAATATTTGATGACATCCCTCTTCTGTAGCATGTTCTATTATTATTTTCATTATTTCTTTATAGCTAATATCTGTTTTAGGATCTTCTGTAAATATTACTTTCTTTTTTCCGGACATATCATATATATTTGACATTTTTTCTCTCCTATTTGTTTTTTATCTTCATAGTTTAATTTCTATTTGCTAATGGCATAAATGGAACACTTGTAGTCATTGCAATAATTTTTGCTGGGAAAAATGCTTCTTGTAATATTGATTCTATATCATCTATTAATATTTCATTTATTCTTTTTCCTACAACATCATTTTTATAATTTTTATATATTATTGGTTTCGGTATTTTTATGCCTTCTTTTTTGGCTATATATTCTAATTCTTCGGCTCTTTTACTGTTTAATACAATTATTGGTATATTATTTGTATAAGATATTTTTATTAATTCTGTTGACTTACCACATGCTCTTTTTCCACCTATTATCATTATTTGCTTTTCTCCTTTCTAAAATTTTCAAATCCTCTTAAAATATTATTGCATAATTCTTCTTTTTCTTTGTATTCTTGCGTTCCCGGTATTCCATCATTTCCTAACCATATTTTAGGTTGTTGTTTAAGTGCTTTTTGATATCTTTCAACTGACTGCTTATATCTAATTTCTACAGTTATGTTATTATTATTGTGCTTGTAAATTTCTTCTATATCATGGTTAGAAAACCATAATAAGTCTCTATACATTAAAACAGCCATTATTAAATCTTCTTTTTCTACATCTTTACTATTTCTTATGTCATTATAAATTTCGTATAATGTTTTGTTACTCATTTCCTTTCTCTCCTTCTAAAATTTTTATTTTATCGCGAGCTATGTCTAAGTCAATTTCTGTTCTGGCTAGTTTCTGGCAAATTTCATTATATTTATTTGTTAAATTAACTATTGTTATTTTATAATTGTTGCATTCTTCCTGTTCTTTTTGATATTGTTCCTTGTAATATTGTTTATCACGTTCTGACATTTTTTGATAAGAAATTTTTTCTTTCAAAAATCTTATATAATTATTTATTATAGCTTGATCCGCTGGTGCTAAAGTTGCATACATTAAATTTTCTACTTGCTCCTTTAATTCCTCTTCGTTCATTATTTTTATTCCCCCTTATATTTGTTCTTTCTTATCATTTCAATATTAAAGCATTTTTCACAAACTCCGTAGCCTATACCAATTTCATTATGTATTTCATAAGACACATAACTATCTCCAGCTTTAACTTTTTTACCACAATGTGCACAATTTATTATCTCTTCCATATTGTCAGAATATATTTTTACATTCCAATTAACTGGTACATAATATGCTTCGTATTTGTGCTTTTCATAATTCCACTTTTTTAACATTATCGTTTTTTCTTTAAAATTTACACAATTCAAATTTCCATTTATTGTAGCTCTAATATTGCATAAATCTTTATCATTTAATCTGTTTTCACATTTGCTGCAAACCTCTTCTACATATTTTTTATCATTCATGAATAATCACTCCTATAAAAATTTTACTCTTTCTGGTTTTACTTCTGTTTTAGGTGGCTCTACTATTTCTTTTACCATTCCTAAATCAAATTTTGTAAAACATTCATTATATCCGTATAGCATGTCCTTATATAAAAACATATTTTTGTTTACTTGCTTTACAAATATGTATTCATGATTATTTTTACTAATAATCTTTGGTACTCCCATAATTAATCTCCTTCTGTTTGCATTTGCATTAATTTCCATAATTTTTTATTTTCTATTCCTTCGTCTATATCTAAAGTGTCAAAGGCATTTTCTAAAGCACTTAATCCCATTGTAAATAATTTTCCTTTTTCTTCATCTGCAAATTGATTTACCATATCATACAAAGCATATTTTAATTTTTTAATTTCTTGGTTTTTGTTCTTTTCTACCATTTCATAATGCTTGATTATTTCTTTTAAACTTTCTTTATGTGCTATTTCCGCTTCTCTACATAATGATCTAATTAGTGAATTTTTTAATATATCTTTATCTACTTTTAATTCTTGTTTTATAGCCTTTTTTATTGATCTTAACGGAGAATATTCGTAAATTTTATCTCCTATTTTATTTTCTACTAATACGCCTATTTCTTCTGGAATATCTTGTTTTACTTCATGATATAACTCTTTTGGCATTACATAGTAGTTATAATTTCCAACAAATGTATTATGGCATTTGCTATAAAAATCACTTTTAGTTACTTTTATTTCATAACACTTAAACCAATTATTTGTATCGTATGTAAGAAAATCAACTCTTTCGTTTCCAAACCATCCTATTGTAACTTCTGGGCAGCCAAATATACCTTGTTTTCCCGTATATCTTCTTAAATACTTTTCAAATTGTATAGTTTCTTTAGTTTTAGACATTTTTACACTCCTTTATTTCTATAACTTGATAATTGCTACCAAATTTTTCATTTGTATAATCGCATAATTCCTGTGCTTTTTTCTTACTTTTATATGTAAATAATCTTAAACCCTTATTTATATCTTTGCCATTAAATATAAATGGCTCTATAGGGTACTTTTGTCTATATATTCTTTTTCTTCCTAAACTTTTTAGGTAATATAAAGCATTATCTCCATTTTGTCCCATACTTTCGCCTTTAGCGTCAAATACTTCTTTGCTCTTTTCAACACATATATACATTTTTTCTTTACCTTTCTATTATTTCTATTGTTCCTACTGTCTGCATTCCTGCAAATACATATATTCTATTGTCTGTTCCTTCTTCAAAATCAATATTATGTGAATATAAATAAGGTCTTACTGCTTTTAATAACCATTCATAGGTTAATTCATTTTTACACTCTTTTATAAAATTTGCATTTTTGCTTCCAATATCTATAAATTTAAGTTTCATTCTTTTCCCTTTCTTTATGGTACTTAAATATTTTTTCTATCTTTTTTAATTGCTTTTTTAATGAAAAACTATGTATTATTTTATATTCCTTAAATATTGCTGCATGTTCTAGTTCAAAAGCTATTGCTGGAGAATTTTTAAATAACTTTTCTATCGGCTCTCTTTTTGTTTCTGTTCTGTCTAAATCAGCAATTAAAATATTTTTATTATCATAAATAATAATTTTACTCATTTTTACCATTCCTAACTCATAAACATACTTGTTTGCCCATTTGCTAATATTCCTTCTAATCTATCAATGCTTATTTTGTGATATTCTGGATCTATTTCTATGCCTATATATTGTCTGTTTAATTCTTTTGCAGCAACACAGGTTGTTCCGCTTCCACTAAATGGATCAAATATTATTTCATTTTCTTTACTAGAATTAATAATTAAATTTTTTATTATATTTATTGGTTTAATTGTAGGGTGCTTAAATTTGTCTTTATCACTTTTATTAGCTGTAGTAATATAAAATTTATGTTTTGTTTCATATTCTCCACCTAAATATGCCCCATTTTCTCTAGCATATATACAATACTCTGTATCTGGTAAATAAGAATTATTTATAGTTGGCGTAGGGTTTGTTTTATGCCATGTTAATATATCTGTACTGCAATTTATATTTTCAAAATAATGTAATATTTTACTAACTTGTTTTTTAGAACACCATATATAAATATTAATCTTTTTCATAACTCTTACTAAATCATCTAGTATTTCAAGTTCAAATCCATTTGAAATATGATTTAATTGTTGTCTTTGTCTTTCTTTATTTGCAGATATTCTTAACCTTTCTGTGTCTTTTGTGCTTTTACCTTTTTCATGATATAGGCTTATATATTCTTTTCTATAATTTCTTCTTTTTGTTCCAAAAGCACCTGCGCCGCTTCCCGTATCAAATTCATAAGGTGGATCCATTATAACTAAATCTATGCTATTATCTGGTATTTGTTTTATTAATTCGTAGCTGTCGCCTAATGTTATTTTGTTTAGTAATTCATTAAATGAAGTACCGGTGTGTGTGTGTAGAGCGTCAGCACTTACAGCATTTTTATTTTCTATGTTGTTCATTATTAAATTCATCCTTCCTTGTAACCTCTATTCCTAAAGGTCTTTTTATAAAGATTTCGCATGCTTCTTGTTGCGAATTTGCTATTTTATTACAAAAAGGATATTTCCCACAATTAATACATTTCATATACTTATTCCCCTTAGTATTCTTCAATTTTTATATACATTCGTGGTTTTTCTGCATATTTCTTTTCTACTTCTAGTTTAATAACCTGTGTATCGTCTTTAAATGCAAATTTATTCATTCCATCTAGTACAATTTTTACAATGTTATCTATGTCTGGCTTTTTTGTTGGGCTTATATTGTTTGATAACATTTCCGCTTCTTTTTTCTTACTTGTACTTTTAGGTACTTCAAAATAAGCAATTATAGAAACTTTTACCCTACCTTCTATTGGTTTAAAATTAGGATAATTCATGCAAAACCATTGTCTTAATGAATATTCATATAACTTTGTTTTTGTTGGTGTATATGCTCTACCTGTTCTTGTATTCATTCTAGGTCTTGCTTTTCCTTGTATACTTCCTAACATTTCAAATTCATAAATCATTTGTAACACCTCTTCTAATTTTCCGGCATTATATATACTGCTTTTGTTGGTAATGGTGTAAATTCTGATAAAGCGTCAGATACTATAATACCTTGTTTTTCTAATTCTCTCTGTTTTTTTAGCATTTCCTTTTCTGGCATATACATTTTATATTTTAATATTCCTTTAAGTTCTCCCTCTTCTTTTTTTATCATTTCACTAAATACCTTACTAGCTCTTTCTAAACTGTTGTATGTTGCTATAATCCCTTCTTTGTCATCTGCATAATTAATAATTATATTTACTTGGCTATTTTTTACCTCTTCTAGCTTTAAAAAATTTATTCTTTCAAAATTTATTAACGTATTTCTTTTTTGACTAATTATTAACATTTACCATATCCTCTTCTTTCTTAAATTTTTGTTCTAATTGTTCTACGCTATAATCCGCTCTAAATTGGTTATAGCTTTTTTTATCCATTGCTTTTAATTCTTGCCATAACTCTGGATAGAATTTATATAATATTTTTAATTCTTTTAAATTTTTCAAAGGGCAACACCAACAACTCAATCTATCAAAATGTTCATATAAACCATTCCAATTAAAACCTCTATCATAACAATATTTTAAGCAGTCCGCTTCTGTCATTTTCCATTCAACTAATGGATAGCACTTGTCTTTTATTCTTTTAGGCTCATCGTAAGCAATACCTACGTATTCTTTGTAACCTTCATTTGCATATTGTTTTAGATAGTTATCCATTGTTCTAGTCTTTAAGTTACTTGTACACCATCTACAAAACATAGTTGCCCAGCCATAACCTTTTTTTCCTTTGTTTTTCCCTCGAGTTTTTTCATGTTCAAACATATAATAGTCAAAACTTTTACTTGGTACTAAAGTAATTATTTCTTTTCCGTAATTGTGTACTATGTAATTTTGTACTTTTCTTATATGTTCCAACATATCTGGAAAATCTTTGCCTGTATCGCAAAAAAGTATTTTATCTATTGGCATATTTTCTTCTAGCATTCTAAGCAACATAGCTGTACTATCTTTACCACCACTAAAACTTACTATATGTTTCATGTTATCTTCCCTTCTTCAAATATTTTTAACACTGGCTTTAAACATTTATTATGTAGTGCCATTTCAATATCGCCATGTTTAGTAACTATATTCTTAAACGTTATTGTTCCACCTGTCATTTCTTGCTTTTTGTCTAGTATCTTTATTTCTTCTCCGCAATAATCACATTTATAATAATCGTACTCTTTTCTTGACTTACAATTTGTTAAATGACATCCCGCTTCTTTTGGTTTCATTTTTGCATATATAGGCACATTTCCTCTTCTGGACAATTCTTCAAATCTTCTCATGCTACAACCCTTCTAATTCATAAATTGTTTCTGTATCAAATTGTGTGCTTAATTCTGTTTGTTCTGTTGCTGTTAATATACATTTTTCAAAATAAGCCTTTGGCTTCTGTATTTTAGTTTTTGTATTTGCAACAGAAAATTGTTGTAGTGCATAAAGTATCTTTTTTGAATTAAGCTCCTCTATTTTAGGTCTAGTTTTTAAATCTAAATACATTTCTTTTAAAATATTTTTTATTTCAATAGCCAATGCTGGATCTAATATATGCAATTCACAATTAGATACAATACGGTCAAATTCCATCTCGTCCATCTTATCCATTTTTAGATTTTCATTTTTTGCTTTTTTGTGATCAGAAGGATAGATAGATTTTATTTTATTTAATTTAATTTCATTTAATTTAATTTCATTTAATTTGCATAATTTTGCATACACTTTTTGGCTTTTTGCATTACATTTGTATTTCTTTTGGTTTGCATTTGCATTGCTTTTGCAATAACCTTTTATGCACTTGCATTTTTTTGCATTGTTTTTATTGTTTTTGTCTTCTGTTTTTTCTTCGTCTTTATTCCATCTAGCATTTGCTGCTTGTCTTCTTTTCTCTTTTAAGTCTTCGTATTTTTCCATTCTTCTTAAAAAACTTTCTGACCAAAACATGCCATTTTTAGAATTAAATAAACCGTTCCCGCTTTCACTATCTTTATATTCATTAATGCAGTCGTCTACAAACTTTTCTACGTCTATTGTTGTACCTGTTTGCATTTTAATTGCCCTGTATGTGTTTTTATTTAAAGTTAATTTATATGTAGATTCATTTCTTAACATTTCTAATATAGCCCAATACAAACCATACCCGTTCTAAACCATAATCACAACGCATAGATAATATTTTAGGATCTGTTAGTGCGTTTGAATCATGACTAAAATAATACGCGTCTTTATTTGCCATTATTAATTACCTCCCTTCTTTAAGATTTTAAATTGTGTATTAAAGTATGGTTTCTATTTCTTCTTTTACTTTTTCTTTCAACAAAAATAGCAAAGCAGCATTATCAATTTTATAGGTAACGTTAAAAAAACTATTTACATTCGTATTTTCATAAGTATACGACATTGCTTTTCTAACGCAGTTTACTGTTGTTTTATATTCTCTTGCGATCATAAAATATAATTCCATTGTTTTTAATTCTTGTCTTTTATGTATTTCTATATCTAAAGTCATTACAATAGCTTTTAGCCAATACTTAAATCCTAAACAATGTAATTTCATACCTATATCTTTTAGTAGCTGTTTTGCTATTTTTTTTGTTTTATTTTCTATTTTTTCTTTCTCATATTGTGATCTAGTTATCATTTTTCTTACTTTTTCCATTGTCTTTTATTCCCCTTTCTTGATAATTACTAAGGTATCTTTTGTTCTATTATTTATCATCATAATAGTATTTATCGTCTTTCATATATTCTTCAAATTCATCTTGCTTTTTGCTTGCAATTAATAATGCTAAAATAAAAACTCCTGTTACTAAACCTATAAATAAACCTATTAAAAATTTAAACATTTTTAACACCTACTTTCCTGTGCTTCCAAAGCCTCCTGTACGCTCGCCTTCTGCTGTATCATTATCTGTTTTAGCATATTTCATAAATATACCTTGTCCTAGTTTTTCGCCCGCTTCTAACGTAACATCTTCATTAAGCATATTATAGAAAACAAATGCCATTTCCCCCTCATTATCAGCATTGTTATAATAATCACTATCTACTACACCAACACCATTTAAAATTATTAAACCTTTCTTTTTAGGGTTACTGCTTCTATTAAATAAGAATAATGCCTCATCTTCTGGAAATTGTGCTTTTATTCCTGTTGGTATCATTGTTATTTCATGTGATTTACAAACAACTCTTTTATGGTTAAAAAAATCATAACCTGCACTATTTTTGGTACTTCTTTCTGGTAATCTTCTAGTTAACCCATCTTCATTATTTAAAATTCTATTTACAAATTCAAATTTTCTCATTTTTACCCTCCTAATTTTTATTGACTTCTAGCGTTATTTCTGTTAAAATAACAATAAGAATGTTTATATAAACGTTTTAAAAAAGAGTTTACTTATATACTTTGGTCGGTGTGTGAGCTAAGCTCTTTTTTATTTGTATTTATACTTGTTAATTTTTTTCTTTTATCTGCTGCAATTTCTGCCACTTTTCTTAATAATGTTTTTTCATTGTTATAGCAATTACTTGTAGCCCAGCTTTCTATTGTTTTTAAATCTTCAATACGATTCATTCTTTCTTGTACTAATCTATTTTCTAATTCTTTAATTTTATTTTCTTTTTCTATTAAGCCTTCGCCTTGCCTTGCAATTATTCTTCCGTAAAATTTATCTTCATTAGCATTTTCAGTCGGTTTATTTTCATTTCTTTTTTTATTTTCCATTAAATGTTTTGCCATTTACTTTTTACCTCCTAACTGTTTTAGATTTTCTTTCATAATTTTTAATGTAGCTTTCATTTTATTTAGTCTTTCATGGTCTATCTGTAAATAGCTGCATTCTTCTAATAATGTTTCGTAATATTCCATTTATTTGCCCTCCATCAACAATATTTTTATAGTTTGTCCTTCATATATTGTTGCAGAAGCCATATTGTTTAATTTTTTAACTTCATATATGTATTCTCTTGGATCTTGATTTTCTAGTTTATACCTTTCTGCAATTTTCCATAATGTATCGCCTTTACAAACTACATATTCTGTTTCCTCTTTTACTACCGCTTCGTTACTTGCAAAAGCATTATTCATTATTAAAATTCCTAATATTGCTATAAATAGCATTGTTATTACACTTCTTATAAATTTTTTCTTGTTTACAACCTTTCTTTTCATCCTTGGTAATCCCCCTTTTCTCTTTTTTTCTTGTACCACTCTCTTATTGCACTTCCTAATGCTACTTTTTCTTTTCCAAAGTTTTCACTAGGAAAGTCTTGTAAATTATAAATACTTAGGGCTGTTGGTACACTACAATTTCTTAATTTTGCAAATTCAGATGGTGTATAAAAAATATTGTCTTGTAATTCCAATTTTTTACCCTCCTTCTTTTAGTGTTCTGCCGCATTTTCTTTATTTCTTGAATTTAATTCAAGTTTTTCCTCAAAAAAATATTTTGGAATTTCCATTTGCTCTATTCCTAAAGCCTTACTTATCTTATGTATTTCAATAGATGTAAAATCAGTTTTTTGATTAAGTTTACTGCTTAAAGTTGCCGGAGACATATCAACTTCTGGTGCAAATTTCGTTTCAGAGTTTTTCATTTCTTTGATTCTGCCTCTTAATTTGTTGTAATCAAACATTCTATTTCCTCCTTTCCAACTTGAATTTAATTCAAGTTTTCTATATATTATACTAACAAAATTTTTTTGTCAATACTTTTTTTGAATTTTTTTCAAGTTTTTTTGATAATTTTTATAAAAAACTTGATTTTTATTTAATTTTTCTTTATAATGTAGGTGTAATAAAGTTTTTAAGGAGGTTTTATATGGATAATATACAAGAAAGCTTTTCTACTCGTTTAGATAAAGCAATGAAACTTAGAAATATAAAATCTGTAGAATTACATGAGAAAACTGGAATAAGCGAGAGTTTAATTAGTAAATATTTATCTGGTAACGCCCTTGCTAGGCAAAAGAAAATATTTTTAATATCTAAAGTATTAGATGTAAATCCAGCGTGGCTAATGGGATATGATGTACCAATGGCAGACTTAAAAGCTGTTAAAATTCCTATTTTAAATAATGTATCACTTTCTATGGATTTATTTTCTAAAGAAAATATAAAAGATTATACTACATTTAGAATTAAAACTTACTGGGATAGCAATGTAGAAAATTATTTTGCTATTGCTGCACCAGATGATGATATGTTACCTCTTCTTGGCAAAGGAGATTTAGCGATAGTTCATATTCAAAACGAAATAGAAAACGGAAATACTGCATTAGTATTTTTAAAAGATGACAATAAATATACTATAAAAAAAGTAATAGAAACAAAAACAGGCATAGAACTACACTCTATGAATCCAACTGTAAAAGAAATACAAACTACTTATGAAAACGTAGTAATTATAGGTAGAGTTATTAAAGCAGATGTAGAAAGTGCTTTTGAATAAAAATTAATAAAGGAGCTTTAGAATGCTACTTCATAAAATATTTTTTAAAGTGAGTGGAGTTACTTTTAATAATGAAAATAACGTAAATATTCAAGATGAAATTGTTAAAATCTTGAAAGAATATAAAAAAAATGGATATTTTGATAAATTTTATTGCGATTATACCAAAAAAGAAATTATAGAAATGGACTTAAATGTATCAGAATACGAAGGTTATTTTTTTAATGGTTTAATTAAAGAGGATTTATTTGATTCGAAAAAATGTTATAAAGTATATATTGAACGTTTTGATAATTCTCTCTTTCATATAGGTTATGTACCTAAAGAATATATAAATGAATTGTCAGAATGGTTTAGTAAAGAAGGATTGAAACATAATATTAATATAACTATTACTGGAGGTAAATGTAAGCATTGCGTTTACAAAACAGTAGATTATGAAGAAATAGAAGACGTGGAAATAACAGAATTGACTTATGGTTTTAATGTAGATTTACATTTTTTTGATGATAATATAGAAATTGTAGACAATGTAAAAAAAGAAAAAAAGGGAATATTTAATAAGTTTTTTAAAAATAAAAAGGGATAAGTGCAATGTTTTGCGGCAGAACACTTATCCAAAGGTTGTAAACACTTAAAAGTGATTACTTTTTGTATTATATACAAAAAGCCTTCATTTTTCAAGTGTATTTACAAAAAATATTTGAAAAATTGGAGGTTTTATTTATGGGTACTCATAAAAAACGTGGTAACGGAGAAGGTACTATATTCAAAAGAGAAATAAACGGTAAGACTTTTTGGGTTACAGAATACACTATAGCAATGTATGATGAGAAAACCGGTAAAAGAAAAAGAAAAACCATATATGGAAAAACACGTCAAGAAGTAAAAAACAAATTAGAAAAAGTAATAACAGAATTAAATACAGATACTTACGTAGATAAATCAAAAGTAAAATTTAAGGATATAGCAAAAGAATTTATAGATACTGGTTATAAATTAAATAAATTAAAAGAATCATCTTATAAAAGAAAATTACTCACATTAAAAGAAATTGAAACGCATTATATGGCAAATATGGAATTGCAAAAAATAACGGAAAATGATTTAAAAGACTTCTTTATATATATTACTAAATACTCTAATTCTGTTATTGCTAAAATTTATGGAATTGTAAATCAGACATTTAAAATTGCAGTTAGAAGAAATATATTAAGATATAACTTTTTAGATGATCAGATAGAATTTTCAATACCTTTTTCTAATATTAAAGATAAAAAAATAACTGCTTTTACTATCGAAGAACAGCAGCAATTTGTAGAAGCAATTAGTCAAGATACAAAATACAGATATAGGTATCAGTTTCTATTAAGTTTATTTACTGGTATGAGAATGGGCGAAATAAACGCCTTAGATGTAGACGATGTAGACTTTGAAAATAAAATTATTCATATACGAAGAACTATAACACGTGGGTTAGATGAAAGGGCTAAACTAGGATCATATACTAAGACAGTAAATGGCGTAAGAGATATTATAATGGATAAACAAGTAGAATATATATTAAAAGATTATTTATCTACTTTATATGTAGAAAATGATTTACATTTATTATTCTGCAACTCTAAGAAACAATGTATAAGTACAGATACTACAAATATGATGTTTAAGTATATTTGTGAACAATATAACATAGGTAAAGGCTTTAAATTACACCAACACATGCTAAGGCATACATTTGCAACTAGATGTATTGAATCTGGTATGCCCGCTTCTGTATTAGCCAAAATAATGGGACACGCCAACGTATCTACTACATTAAATGTATATTGTGAAGTGTTTGACAAATTCAAACAAACTCATATAGATATGTCATACGAATACCTAGAAAAGAACAACCTTGTTGTTAATTTTAAAAAATAATTTACAGCCACCGTTACAGCCTTGCATAAAAATTTCAAAATATTTTGTATTTATTTTAAAATATATTGAAAATTGAAAAAGTAGTAATATATAGTGTTTGACATACTTTGAAATAAAATCAAAATATGTTCAAATCACTATATTTAGGCTGTTTTTGCCAACCGTTAAATTCTTTTCCATCATATTCTATAGTTAATTTGATATTTCTCATATTTCCATACGTCCTTCTAAAGCTTGTAACAAAGTAATTTCATCTGTATATTCTAGGTCTCCACCTATTGGAATTCCTCTTGCAATTCTTGTAACTTTAATTCCTAACGGTTTTATTAACTTAGACAAATACATAGCTGTCGCTTCCCCTTCTACTCTTGGGTTTGTTGCTAAAATTACTTCTTTTACTTCTCCAGTTTGTAATCTTGTTAAAAGCTCTTTTATTTTTATATCATCAGGTCCTACACCATTCATTGGTGAAATTGAACCATGTAAAACATGGTAAACTCCTTTGTACTCATGTGTTTTTTCCATAGCAATAATGTCTTTAACATCTTCTACAACACAAATAGTTGATTTATCTCTTTTTGGATTTGCACAAATAAAACATGGGTCAGTATCAGAAATATTAAAACATACAGAGCAATACTTTAAATTTTTTCTTGCTTCTTGTATAGATTTTACAAATTCCTCTGCGACTTCATCACTGCAATTTAGCATATAAAAAGCAAGCCTCGTCGCTGTTTTATTTCCAATACTAGGTAATCTTTCAAAATTTTCTATTAATTTTTCTATTGATGGTGAATATATCGACATTTTTACTCCTTACATTATTCCTGGTATATTAAATTTTCCCATTTGTTGTTCTGTTGCACTATCCACTTTGCTTAACGCATCATTTACACATGTAATAATTAAATCTTGTAACATTTCTACATCATCTGGATCTACTATATCTTTATTTAATTTTATTTCTTTAATAACTTTCTTTCCACTTACTTTTACAGTTATGGCTCCTCCACC
>ENA-OOWZ01000732-OOWZ01000732.1-human-gut-metagenome-genome-assembly--contig:-NODE-732-length-17133-cov-75.098372_pt1 | contig 17133 bp, 12 predicted proteins | sample MGYA00241580_ERZ501329 | MGnify/ENA primary metagenome ERZ501329 (study PRJEB25962, sample SAMEA2042923) | human gut metagenome | biome: human gut; feature: human-associated habitat; material: faeces... | reverse complement strand
TTTTTTTGGTGGGATTCCTTCAAAAAAGAGCTTGACAAAGGTTATCTAATTTTATGGCTAAAAGTTTTTTACGGATTTCGAGCGGATGGAATACGTTAAGAAGTTCAGAACCTCTGGCTTATCTCTACGCAGATTCACGATGATGCATGGGGTCAACAGGGATACGCTAAGGGATTGGGTCAATGCATATCAGGATCTTGAGGGCAAGTTTATCAGACTGGATTTCGATGGCGATGGAGCGGGGGCATCGACTAAAATATACGCCACCTGTTGATCCCCGAACTTATATTAAAAAGCAAGACACTGTTTTTAAGATTACTACTAAGGAAAATATTGTGTTTATTGCCACAGTCTATACTTGGTTTGAAGTTGATAATGATGCTCCTGAAGCAAATTCAGATAGTTTAGATTTCTATCAAAATGTTTACTTTTTAGTAAAAAAAGTTCTTTCTTCAAATTTAATTGATTCAGTTATAAAAGAAGGAGCATATATAACTTATAGTCAATTTGATTTTCCATCAAAAATAGAAGTTTACAAATAATCAAATATTTAAATGCTAAATGTCGCTTATCATTTATATATCCATGATAGGCGACTTTTTAATTAGAATATGAAATTTGTTAGTTTGAGTACTATAACAATTAAAAGTTGGATACTTAAAAATACGATAAAAAGTTTTCCATTTCGAACCTCTGAAGACGATTTATACGAAATTATTATCGATATCTTCACCAAGTTGCTATCAACAAAATAGCATAATAAAACCCGCATTAAGCGGGTTATTTATTACTTCTTAATTCCGAATTCTTCAGGATGATGAGCTTCGTACTTCTTACGAGTATTTGTGTCAAGAATCTTCTTACGCATACGAATGCTCTTAGGAGTAACTTCAACCAATTCATCATTGTTGATATAATCCAAAGCTTGTTCCAAAGAGAGCTTCATAGGAGCCTTCAAGACTATTGTTTGATCCTTAGTAGAAGAACGGACATTGTTCTTAGGCATTTCTTCAGTGACGTTGACAGCTAAATCTGGCAAGTATTTACCATACTCTGTTGAAACTACGCAATATGGTACTAAGTATTCTTATCGTTTTCATATTAAAGGGCCGAATGGTAAAATAAAATATGTTATTGCAGTTTACCAAATTGACAATCTACCGAATCTCGGAACCCCCAGAATGATTACGAATTATTTAGAAAAGGAAGGAAAGAAACATGATTAAAGAATATGATTTAGTTAAGACTCTAGTTGAAAAGTGTGGATATCCTAAAGGAACTAAAGGCGTTATTGTTGGGATTTATAAAGGGGGAAAAGCTTGCAATGTGGAGTTATGGGATAAAACTAATTATCCAATGGATGTAATCACATACACAACTAATGAAATTGAGATAATCAATGAATAATAGATAGCATTCACTTATATTGGGGGGCTTTAAATTAATTATGTGATTAACACTTGCAATTAGATAGTGTTAATCTTATAACATTATCAAAGATGGAAAGCCAAAAAAACTAGTAAAAAAGGTTCGGATTTCCAACCTCTTGCCCATCTTTCTCAAGCTGACGCAAAATGACGTCAATTTGATTTTCCATCAAAAATATCATTTGGCATTGCTCCATAAACAATCACTTTTGATGGTGATATCTTTTCAAGCATTATTTTTAAAAAACCTTGGTTTGCACAGGTGACCTGATAAATCCCTTAGTTATCGGCTTTTTTGGCAAAGACCTCTCGAAATCTGATCACTTTATGTGTCAAAATCGCCATCTGAAGGAACTTTTTCACCTTGTCATCCATCGGAATTCCATGATTTGTATAGATGAACCAGAACAGATTCAGCCAGTCCTGAAGATCATCCCTATCATATGCTGGATGTTCTCTCATGAACCGCTTCAGGTTTCGATGGACTGCGTTTATCGGTTCCATTGGGTTGTCATCGTCTGAAAGGTTTCGCGTCTCTTTTGTCGTGTGCACTTCTTCGGTCAACCCGAAAGCCTCAGTCAGAATCTTATGACTGTTCTCTCCGTCATGGATAAGCACGGAGCCGTTTTTCATGTGTCCTTCGAATGCCTTAAGAATTCTTGCTCGTGACGGCTTTGCCCTCCCGCAGACTGCAAGGAAGACGTTGACTCCGTCCGTTGCAGTCACGACACAGATTTTGTTCCGGGAAAGCCCTCTGTAATGTTTTCCGTCGTACTTCTTCGTCTGATCTTTTGGCATGACCGAGAAATACGTCTCGTCCAGATAGATCCTACCTGACAGAATGATATTCTTCTGGCAGTCCGAAAGAACGGCAAAGACCTTGGAAATCCAGTATTTTCCCGTCATTTTCGCATTTCTGTTGTCTCTGGCTGAACTGGAAAGGGAATGGAACTCGAAAAGGTGAATCATGTATTCAATCCATTCGGATACGGGAATCTTGTGTGCATCAAACACAGTTCCAGTAAGCGGGGAGAACACTCTTCCGCAGTCAAGGCAACGATATCTTCTTGTTCCATTGCTGTAGTAACCTGATTTCTTGAAATGGATCCCTCCGCAGTGAGGACAGCATTCGATTGAAAGTCCGTTGACAAGGCTAAGCTCAGCCAGAGAAGGCTTTCTGTGCTTTGCAGCGTACCATTCGTATTTCGCATCATCGTAAAAAAAGTCAAAATTCAAAAGACTTGCTCTTGAAAAGCTTTTGCTGTTGTTATCAGTATTCATATGTGGTGGTTCGTAATTCGGTGGGTCAACAAGACGGAACCACCACAGTTCTTAGCATCTTGTTGACTCACCGAATTGCCTAATTGTTAGATCATTGCTTACCAATGGTTATTATATCACAAGCAGTCATCTGCCAGGTCACCTGTGCAAACCAAGGTTTTTTAATTAAAATAAGTAGAGTTTTCGCAAATAGTATATAAAAAATGCGAAAGTTATTGATTTATAATCGCAAAAACTATATGATAAATGCGAAAGGAGGCACAATATGACTTCAATTCAAAATATGATGATGGATAGAATAAATCTGCACAATTTAAAAGCTTTTTCATCCAGTGATTTTCTCGATCTAGGTAATTACAAAGCCGTTAGTAAAGCTTTGGAGAAATTGGAAGACGAGGGGAAAACATTAAGAGCCAAGCGTGGGATTTACTATCTTAGAAACAACAATAATATTTTTAAAATCAATGAACCTCCAGATATTTATGAAGTGGCTAAGGCTATAGCTAGGCAATACAATTGGAATATTGTACCTTCAGGGAACTTCTCTTTAAATTTAGTTGGTCTTTCTACCCAAGTTCCAAGTAAATATATCTTTATCTCTAGTGGTCCATATAATAAATATAAAATAGATAATATAGAGCTAATCTTTAAGCATTCAACCTCTAAAGAAGTCTCTTCTCTGCCCTTAAATATTTTGATTGCTATTCAGGCAATAAAATCTATAGGCAAAGAAAAAATAAGTAATCACGATATGGATAAAATTATTTCGTTTTTGAGTAATGATGAGAAGCTGATGATTTTAACTAACCAAATCAAAATAACTTCTTGGATTTATGAAAAGCTAAGAATTGCAATAAAAAGAGCTTAAAAATGTATTCAATAGCTAAACTATCACCAAAAGAGAGAAATCTTCTATTTTCAAAATTTGCTTTAGAGAGAGGCATTAATATTTCAATTGTGGAGAAGGACTTCTGGGTTACTTTGATGTTGGATTACCTTTTCCACAAGTCTAGTTATAGAGACTTCTTCATTTTTAAAGGAGGAACTAGTCTTTCAAAATGCTTTAATATCATCAATAGGTTTTCCGAAGATATTGATTTAATCCTTAAATGGAACATATTGACTGATGATGATCCCAATAAAGTTAGAAGTAAAAATCAGCAGGATAAATACAACAAAAATATAAATATTAAGGCACAAGAGTTTATAAGAGATAAATTAAAGCCGGAAATGGTCAAAGATTTTAGAGCAATATTGGGTTTAGAACCAGATATTTATATAGAAGAGGATGAACCTCAAGTATTGAATTTTAATTATCCAAGAATCAGATCCAATAGTATGTCTGGGCTTTTACATTCCATAAGATTAGAGATTGGTCCATTGGCCGCTTTATCACCAACTGAAGATGTTGAGATTTCACCAATGATTGCAAGACTCCAAGTCCCTAATTTAAATATTCCTTCTACCATAATTAAAACTGTATCACCAGAGAGAACTTTTTGGGAGAAGGTTTTAATATTAAATCAGGAAGCCCATAGAAGTGACGAAAAAAATGTGCCCGCTAGATATTCAAGGCATTATTATGATGTCTATAAAATAAGTCTTACTAAATATAAAGAAAAAGCATACAAAGATATTGATCTCTTAAATAATGTTAGAGAATTTAAAAAGAAATTCTATCCATCATCATGGGCAGGCTATGATTTGGCTAAACCAGGAACGTTTCAATTAATTCCCTCCAAGAAACATATTAATGAATTAACAAAAGATTATTTATCAATGCAAGAAATGATAAATGATAAGACCCACATTAATTTTAAGGAGCTTCTTGAAAATATTAAAAGTATAGAAGAAGAAATTAATAATCTAAAGTAAATTAGCACTTACAAATTTAAAGTGCCAATCGTATAATACTTTCAAAGATGGAAAGCCAAAAAAGCCTAGTAAAAAAGTTCGGATTTCCAACCTCTTGCCCATCTTTCTCAAGCTGGCGCAAAATGACGTCAATTTGATTCTCCATCAAAAATATCATTTAGCATTGCTCCATAAACAATCACTTTTGATGGTGACATCTTTTCAAGCACTATTTTTAAAAATGCTCCTAGTCGATATGTTCCTTCTATGCAGCTCATCATATGTATGGTCATATTTCCTGCGTTCAATCGATTCAAGTAGAGACTATCGCATTAACAAAGCACATATAATTTCATTAAAAAATCAATATATCGTTTTATTATTACTTTAAGAACAAACTATGTATAATAAATCCAAGGATTTGATTTATATGAAAATAATCATTGTGGAAGACGAGCTTATATGGCAAGAGAAATTGAGAGAATATCTACTTAAGTTTTCTTTAGAATCAAAGATTGACTATAAGATTTCAATATACAATGATGGGGATAGTTTCCTCAAAGACTATAAAAACGATGCTGATTTGATATTCATGGATATCGAGTTAGGTAAAAATAAAATAAATGGAATGGAAGTCAGTAAAAAATTGAGAGAGTTCGACAATAATGTTCTTCTCATTTTTGTCACCAATATGTCTCAATTTGCTGTTGAAGGTTATGAAGTCGATGCGATAGACTTCATAGTCAAACCATTGAATTATTATTCATTTAAGATGAAAATAGAAAAGGCTTGTAGGATTATTGGAAAGGAAGCATCTTCGAAGAACAAGATGTTATCTGTTGAAAATGGAACCAAGAATATAATGTCGAGTGAAGTCTTATATATCGAAGTCAGAAATCACAATCTCTTCTATCACACAAAAAGTGAAGAATACAAAGTAAGATCGACAATGAAAGAAGCTTCAAAGCTTTTAGAGGGATTACCTTTCTCCAAATGCAATAATTGTTATTTAGTAAACTTGAGTTATGTTAAAGAAATTGCTAAGGAAGATGTAATACTTAATAACGGCATTGCTTTAAAGATGCCTAGAACTAGAAGAAAGGAATTTATAGAAGACTTGGGTAACTATCTATCTGGAGCAAATAAGTAATATGTTCTTCGGCGTTATAAACATAATAAATTTTCAATTAGTAATGGAAACTTTCATTGCTTCTATTCTCTTTGCGCTTCCTGTTTTCAATAACAGAAAGTATTTTGTTGCCTATGCAATCATCTTTGGATTGATAGGATGTACAATCGGTTATTTCTTTCCTGTTCTATATTATGTTGACAATATTCCTTTAACAATCTTCTATTGGTCTTTCATGTATATATTTTTAATGGTTTTATCATTTGGATACAGCCTTATTTGTTTTAAGATGAAACCATTGAATGCAGTTCTCATATCTGTAGCTTCATACTTGATTCATCACATTAATAACATGGGTGCTGATACGATCAATCAAGCTATTTCTCTTTATGGAAACCTAAATGAAACAGCATATGAAATATTGAAATGGTCAATATGTATCATCGTCTTGTTCATTGTATATTTCCTATTCTTCCTCTACTATTTCAAACAAAAGAAAGAGAATCTATCTTTAATCTATGATAGCAAACAAATCACTTTCTTTTCGACAGTTGTCGTATCTTGCACGATTATAATCTCCTCATCCTTTAGAATAATTTATTTTCAAAATGATATCAAATCATTATTCTTAGTAAGCTGCATTTCTAATCTAGCAACTTGCATCATCTTGGCTTTTTTCTTCTTTTCAATTCTAAGGCACAATAAAATTCAGCACGAATTAGAGATAGAGAAAAGATTATTCGACGAAAGTAAAAAGCAATATGAATTGTCAAAAGAGAACATTGATTCCTTAAATATAAAATTTCATGATTTAAAATATAGAGTCCAAATGCTATCACAAAATCAAAAGATTGAAGAATCGGATTTGAAAGACATATATCAAGGATTAGACGTTTATGAATCAGTAGTCAAAACAGGTAACAAACCTTTAGATGTAGTACTAACTGAATATTCACTCCGTTGTGAAAACAATGATATCCATTTTACTTCGATAGCCGATGGAAAGGCATTGAATTTCATGTCTCCATACGATATTTATTCCCTTTTCGGAAATGCTATCACAAATGCTATCGAAGCAGTGACAAAGATTAAAGACAAAGATAAGAGAAACATATCTTTGGTTATGAAGAAAAAAGGAAATATATTGACCATAGAATTAGAGAACTATTATTTAGCCAATACTATTAAGTCTAGTAACGGAGTATTCAAAACATCTAAAAATGATGATTTTAACCATGGATACGGAATAAAAAGTATGGAAAACATAGTTAAAAAATATGAAGGATCAATCAACATTTGGCCTGATGGTGAGATATTCCATCTAACCATAACATTCATAACTCCGATGTAAAATCACGCCTATTTCAAAACAAATCACGCCCTTTTGTTGTGAAAGGTCTTTTTCTATTGTAAAATTAAGGCATACCCGTGTGAAAGGGTATTCACACTGAATAAAAATTCAGTTGGACAACCATCAGGAGGTAAAAATGTCCAAAAAGAAAAAGATGTCGAACGGAAAGTTCCTAGGAATCTGGGTACCTTTCCTCGTATTATCAGGTGCTGCCATCATCACCGTCGAATGTATAGCTCCTAGCTATGCCACTATCTTAGACACATACGCTGCTAGAATTTGGTCACCGTTAGGAAAAGGAGAAATGATCAAGACTCCTGCTAAAGGAAGTGAGAACTGGGACAGCAATTATTACAAGCAATCTTTCGCTAAAGGTGAAAAAGGTGAAGGAAGCAAAGAAGCTAATCAAAATGCCGAGTCCGTAGTTCAAAGAATTGCTGAAGAAGGAATGGTCCTTCTAAAGAACAAGGACAACTCCTTGCCTGTATCCACTTCTAACAAAATTGCCTTGTTAGGAAGAGGTGGAGTAGATCCTGTTTATGGAGGTAGCGGTTCTGGAAACGTCGATACCACTACATGTGCTACTCCTCGCTCCGGTCTTGAAAAAGCCGGATTCACACTCGATGAAGGAGTGTACAATTATTTTGCAGGTCAAGTCGGTAACTATGCAAGACAAAACATAGTCATGGATAGCTATAGTGGTTCAACATTCTTCATCGGAGAAGTTGATCCTACCGATTATAATGATGGAAGCAAATTCACTATTGACGCCAATGAAACTGCTGTTGTTTTCATTTCACGCTGTGGTGGTGAAGGTCTCGACCTCTCCACAAATTTAAAGAGAGATGCCCAAACAGCCGCTAGCCAAGCTATCTTAAATGGTGGTGATGCAAAGGCTACAAACGCCCAAAAAGAAGTCAATAACTATGTTGATGGTCAACACGAACTAGAACTTTCTTCCGAAGAGAAAGGAATGCTTGATTTCGCTAAGAGAAATTACAGCAAAGTCGTCGTTGTATTGAACGAATCCACAACAATGGAAGTCGGTGATCTCAAGGATGATAATGATATCGATGGAATTATTTGGGCTGGAAGCCCTGGATCTACCGGATTCAACGCTTTAGGAGAAATCCTTGCCGGTACAGTCAATCCTAGTGGAAAAACACCTGATCTTTACTCCAGAGACTTCACCAAGGATCCTACTTTCCAAAACTTTGCTATAAATGGAGAGAACACCTACACTGGAGTCACTGAGATTTCAGCCGGTGTCAACGGCTCCAAGAGTGCTCATTTTGTCGAATACGAAGAAGGAATCTATGTCGGATATAGATATTATGAGACACGCTTCGGATCAGATGAGGCATCCTATAATGCGAATGTCGCATATCCTTTCGGTTATGGATTAAGCTACACTACATTCTCTAAGGAATTGGTGAGCAGCGAAGTAACCAACAATGATGTAACTATGACCGTCAAGGTTACCAACACTGGTAATGTTGCTGGAAAAGAAGTTGTACAACTTTACTACACCGCTCCTTATATCAATGGAAGCATCGAGAAATCATCTACTGTCTTAGGTGACTTTGCCAAGACTAAAATGTTAAATCCTGGTGAATCAGATACTGTTTCCATCACTATCGCTAAAGAAGATATGGCTAGCTATGACTACAATGACAAGGACAACGATAAGTTCAAAGGTTACGAACTCGAAAAAGGTACTTATTATGTCCAAATCAAAGATGATAGCCATACTGTTTCCAAAGATAGCAAAGGAAACGAATTATCAGTAAATTTCACTATCAACGATACAATTCATCTTTCCAAAAAGAGCGATGACCAAGAAGACATCACGAACAAGTTCGATAATGTTTCCGAAATGTTCAAATCGACCAAAACAGATGGCTATGGATTCTTGATGTCTAGATCAAACTTTGAAACAACCTTCCCAACCAAAGCTACTGCAGCTGACACAAAAGCTGATTCTATCACTATCGATGGAAAGACCATTGCTGATGGACTCAAACCTTATGAGAACGTAAACAATGATGCAGACGTCCAACCTACAGTTGGTGCCGAAAATGGCTTAAAGCTCATCGACTTAAGAGGTCTAGACTATGATGATGAGGCATACTCCAAGATTCTCGATCAATTAACCAACGATGACTACGACAATGCTGGTAAATATTTAGTCAATGGTGCTTACAACACACCTGCAATGGAATCCATCAATAAGCCTGCAACAGAAGACCATGATGGACCTCAAGGATTCTCATCATTGATGGGTAAATACAAATACGCTACCGCTTATATGTCTGAGCCTCTCTTAGCTTCAACCTTCAATAAAGATTTAGCTAAGGAAATGGGAACTGCCATCGGTGAAGAAGGCTTGGCTATGAATCCTACCTTCTCTGGATGGTACGGACCTGCTATGAACACCCATAGATCTCCTTTTGCCGGACGTAACTTCGAATACTATTCCGAAGATGGAGTTCTCGCTGGAAAGATTGCTGCCAATGTCGTGAGTGGTGCTGCTGATAAAGGTCTTTATGCCTACATCAAGCACTTTGCTTTGAATGATCAAGAGACATTCAGAACTGAAGCTTTATGTACATGGGCTGATGAACAAACAATCAGAGAAATCTACTTGAAGCCTTTTGAAATAGTCGTCAAAGAAGCTAAGACTACTATCGACTACATCTCCGACGAGAATGGAACACATTCACAAAAGGAAATGAATGCTTGTACAGCCGTCATGTCTTCCTTCAACAGAATCGGAACTACTTGGGCAGGTGGAAACAAAGCCCTTATGACAGACGTGCTCAGAGGCGAGTGGGAATTTAGAGGATTCGCTATATCTGATTTCAACTTGTATGAATATATGAACACCGATCAAGGTATGAGAGCCGGAACCGATATGCAGTTGACTTGGTTAGCTAGCGAGACAATGCCATTCGGAAGACCTAACTATTCCGATACAAAGAGTGGAACTGCTCGTCAGGCTATCAGAACTGCTTATCACAACGTCTTCTATACAATCGCTAACTCCAGCGCTATGCAAGGAGTCGCTCCTGGAACCATCATCACTTATAAGCCTAGTGGATGGAGAGTAGCATTCTGGATCTTAGACGCTGTACTTGGAACATTCTTAGTTTGTGGAACTGCTTGGGTTGCCTACAGAACCTTCAAATTCAATTCAAAGCCTAAGAGCGAAGAATCAACTCAAAACTAATTCATAAATAAAAAAATAAGGTTTGGTTAAATCCAAACCTTATTTTTTTATTTAATAGTTTCTATTAATATTTACTGAAGACGATTTATACGAAATTATTATCGATATCTTAACCAAGTTGCTATCAACAAAAAAGCATAATAAAACCCGCATGAAGCGGGTTATTTATTACTTCTTAATTCCGAATTCTTCAGGATGATGAGCTTCGTACTTCTTACGAGTATTTGTGTCAAGAATCTTCTTACGCATACGAATGCTCTTAGGAGTAACTTCAACCAATTCATCATTGTTGATATAATCCAAAGCTTGTTCCAAAGAGAGCTTCATAGGAGCCTTCAAGACTATTGTTTGATCCTTAGTAGAAGAACGGACATTGTTCTTAGGCATTTCTTCAGTGACGTTGACAGCTAAATCACGATCAAATTTATTTTCACCGACCAACATTCCTTCATAGACCATGACACCTGGAGTGATGAACATCGTTCCACGTTCCTCAACATGTTGCAAAGCATAAGATGTGGCTTTTCCTTCATTTACTGAGACCAAAACACCAACAGGTCTACGTCCTATTTGAGTTTTAACCATAGGACGATATTCCTTGAAAGCATGGTTGATCATTCCATAACCATGAGTCAATGTCATGAATGTGGTCATGAATGAAATCAATCCACGGGAAGGAATGACGTAATTCAAACGAGTATGACCTTTGTCTGAATCCATATTAACCATCTCTGCACCACGAGTTCCGACCAAATTCATAACTGATCCGACATACTCATCAGGCACATCGATTTGAAGATCCTCAAAAGGTTCTTCCTTAACTCCATCGACTTCCTTAAGGATGACATCAGGCTTTGAAACTTGAAGCTCAAATCCTTCACGACGCATTGTTTCAATCAAGACTGATAAGGCCAATTCACCTCTACCCGAAACCAAGAAAGACTCACTAGCTCCGATTTTAGTAAACTTCAAGGAAACATCGGATTGACTCTCTCTGAACAATCTATCACCTATTTTAGCGGCAGTACAGAACTTTCCTTCATCACCAGCAAAAGGAGAATCATTGGCCATGAAAGTCATCTGCAATGTAGGAGGATCGATACGAAGTCTAGGTAAAGCTTCAAGATGATCAGGAGTACAGAATGTCTCACCGACTTCAACATCAGGAAGTCCACCAATAGCACAAATTTCACCAGCATGAGCTTCAGGAATCTCAATCTTTTTCATTCCATAGTATCCGATTAACTTCTGAATTTTAAAGTTCTTTGTCGTTCCATCAAGTCTCATGCATGATAAAGTATCACCAACCTTGACTGTTCCTCTTTCAACTCTTCCAACAGCGATACGTCCGATGTAGTCATTGTAATCGAGCATAGAAGGTTGGAATTGGAAAGGAGCTGTAGTATCGACATTTGGAGAAGGAATTTCTTCAATAATAGTATCGAGAATCGGAGCCATGGTCTCCTTTTGAGAAGACAAGTCTCTATCGAAAGATGATGTTCCCTTCAAAGCAGAGCAATAGACGGTCTTGTAATTCAATTGTTCATCTGTGGCACCTAATTCCATGAACAAGTTGAGGATTTCATCTTCAGTCTTTTCGATATCAGCCATAGGTCTATCGACTTTGTTGATGACGACAACAATCTTTAACTTATATTCGAGAGCAGTCTTCAAAACGAATCTTGTCTGAGGCATGACACCATCGAAAGCATCGACAACCAAGACACAGCCATCGACCATATTCATAATACGCTCGACTTCACCACCGAAATCAGCATGTCCCGGAGTATCGACAATATTAATTGTGTCACCATTATATTTGATGGATGTAGTCTTGGCGAGAATTGTAATTCCTCTCTCATGCTCAATAGGGTTGGAATCCATCACTGCGATATCCGCATTATCAGGAATATCGACTGTGTTAGTGTACTTTAAAAGACGACCGACAAGAGTTGTTTTACCGTGATCGACGTGAGCGATAATTGCGACGTTTCTAATTTGATTCATTTCTAAGCCTTCCTTCAATAGAATATAAATTATCTTTAGCTTATGAATTATAAACCTATATATAAATATTTGTTTTTCTAGTTAAGCGATTTCATAAAAAATTCAATTCAAAAAGCCATCTCACAGAGGAGATGGCTTATAAAATCTGCTATCTATCTCTTCACATAAGTGAAGAAGAACATCATGAACAAGATGGCCAATCCTAGAATGAGTGCTCCAAAGAGCATCCATTTGAAGAGTGTCATTCCACCCAAGCTTCTAGACTTAACCAACTTTTTTTCTTTTTTATATTCTTTATTGGTCATGTCGTTTATTCTCCTTTACTCTTATTCTTAATTGGATCCAATGGAGTGACAGGATCCAAATCACCGAGGTCATCCAAGTCCAAAGGTTCTACGATAGAGGCCTTTACAGGTGAAGGCTTCTTTATGCTTGCCTCAGATTTGCTTTCGACAGGCTTAGGAGCTTGTTCTACAACTACGATAGGCTTGACAGGCTCGACAACATCTTCATTTCCACTATTAGCCAACAACTTTTGTTCCTCTTCAAACTTCTTCTTGGCTTGTGCCCATTCACGAATTGATTTGAATTCAGAAACAGGTTTATCGAACTTCTTAGGAGTATCGTGGTTTTCTTCAGGATTCACCGAGACTGCCGAAACATATCCAGTACGACGGACATCAGCTCTTTCCTTGCTAGCACGATTTGCAAGATACTTACTTCCTTTATTTGAACCTTGTCCTTGCAACATAGGTGTGACGATCATAGCCTGGTTAGTAACAGCCTTATTGAATGCTTCTTCAGGAGTCAAATCTCCTTTGTAATTACCTTTAATCTTCTTCAACTGGAAGCGTACAATTCTTGCTTCAACAGGCTTGATATTATCCATTGAGGCGACTTCAGAAATATCTGATTTATTAAGCTTGACAGGGGCAACTACAACAGGTTTAACTTCACCCTCCTCAGGAAGAGGTGTTGGCTCATCCTTCTTGATAGGTTGAACAGGGCTCAAAGGCTCTACATCGAATCCGGCATCTTCAATAGGTTCAGGGATAGGAGCACCCATACGTTTAACATTAGGATGTTTCTTAACTTCATTACGTTTGTACCAATACTCAGGCTCTTCATCAGAAGCTCTTCTCTCCGAATCAATCTTAGCGAGATGGTACCAATGTTCAGGTTCAAAGTTAGAAGCACGTTCTCCTTTGAACTTATATACAGGTTCCTCAACCTTAACTTCTTCAGGCTGCTTTTCTATAACAGGTTCAGGATCTCCGTACCAGAACCAAGGCTCACGATCAGAAGGTCTAAGTTCTTTAACAACAGGCTCTTGCTCAACCTCTTCGTTCTTATCATACCAATAATTAGGCTCACGATCAGAAGGTCTGATCTCTTTAATGACCTCAATTTCAGGCTCAGGTTCGTTTTGATCATACCAATAATCAGGAGTTTTGTCGGATGCACTATCAGACTTAGCTTTTTCAACGACTTTGACTTCGTTTCTGCCATACCAGTAGTCAGGAGTCTTATCTGAAGGTCTATCAGACTTAGCTTCTTCAACGACAGGTTCACAAGCCACAGTCTCGTTCTTATCGTACCAATAATCAGGTTCACGATCAGAAGCACATACAGCATTGTTTTCATACCAGTAGTCAGGAGTCTTGTCTGAAGGTCTATCAGACTTAGCTTCTTCAACTACAGGTTCAGAAGCTACAGTCTCGTTCTTATCGTACCAATAGCTAGGTTCACGATCAGAAGGTCTAATTTCATTCTTGTCATACCAGTAATCAGGTTCATTGTCAGAAGCTTTTTCACCAGTTCCTTCTTCACAAACAGGTGTCAAGTTATCAGGATTCAAAGCGTGGATTACACGACGATCGAAGTCATTTTCAAGGACATCATTTTCCTCAGCTTCAACAACATTACGATTGTACCAATAATCAGGTTCACGATCAGAAGGTCTGATTTCATTCTTATCAAACCAGTAATCAGGCTCACGATCAGAAGACCTGATTTCATTCTTGTCGTACCAGTAATTAGGAGCCTTATCAGAAGCCTTGTCTCCTGCTTCTTCTACAGGAATTAAATTAAAAGGTTCGATTGCGTTGAGAATTCGTTTATCAAGATCAGTTTCAATGACATCTTCTTCAGAATTTGCAACAAACACTGTTGCCTTTTCATCTACCACAACATCCAAGTCATCTTTAACTTCTTTTACCTTGTTTCTATTGTACCAATAGTCAGGTGTTTTATCAGAAGCAACTTCCAAAGCCTTAGCATACCAATATGAAGGATTTCTATCAGAAGGTCTAGGCTCAAACACGACAGTAGGATAATCCTTAGCTTTAGATTCTTCGACAACTTCTTCAATCTTAGTTTCTACCATCACAGGCTTGGATGCGGCTGTGGCAGATTCGTAAATAACAGGTTGCTGAATAGGTAATACAAAGTTACGATCATACCAGTAGTCAGGAGTCTTATCCGAAGGTCTATCAGACTTAACTTCTTCAACGACAGGTTCACAAGCCACAGGCTCGTTCTTATCGTACCAGTAACTAGGCTCACGATCAGAAGGTCTGATTTCATCGACAGGAGTGACATTGCCTTGACCATCGGCAAACTCTTCAATGTTTTCATAAGCAGGAACTTGAGTTTGAACCTTGACATCAGCAATGGATTCAAACAAAGGCTTACCGAGAATTAACACATCACTCTCAAAGCTGTTCAAACTAATTGAAGTAGTAGAATCATTGACAATGTTACCTTCGTAATTGCCTTCAATAGATTTAAATCCTTTAACACCAGTTCCAAGATTCTCAAGATTAATCTCCATGGCTTCACCAGTAGCATTATCCTTAGGTTGAGAAGCACCAACATTTAAGGAAGCAGAAGGTAAGAATTCATTGTCGAAGTCATGTCCAATGATGCTGTTCAAATATTTTTCACGAGCTTTATTTGCTCTCTTGACTGCACCAGGCTTTCTAAAGCACCAAGCGATGAATGTAGCAAACAAAAGGACTAAGAAGGCAAGGATATAAACCATCAGCACAGTGAAGAACCCATCAAGGAGTTGAGCTGCGGTGAAAGCATGCGAACCTATGCTGAATATCTCAATATTGTTGTAAGCACCAAACAATCCGTTCAAGACATATCTATCGATAAATTTGTTCATAGGTTCTACGAATGAAGCTAATGTCTTGAACATAGCAAATTTTCCATAAGAGATTACTCTCAATAGAACTAAGAATGCACCAACAAAGAACAGAACGACTGCCAAAACAATACGAACAACAGGTTTATGATGGACATAATTATGCCAATCAAATTCCATGTCGAGTTGATTCTCAGTCAATGTTCCATCGGAATACTTTTTCAAAGGTGAGACAGAATCATCTTTGACGACAACATGACCAAAGTTTCCATTGGAATCGACAAAAGGAACAACGGAATCGTTCTTTCCGACTTCAAGTTCTTTATCAGGAGCTGTTTCGACTTTTGCTTTCTTGTATCCTATCGATGCAAACAAAGCAGAAAGCAAAGCTAAAACAACCATGATAAGAGCATAACCCACGTAGAACCAAACGTAGCCGATATTGTTGACTATCATGTAGGCCCAATAACCAATAGGAGTAATATTATCAGTCAAGAAATGCCTGACAGGAGGAATGGCAATAGGTATCAAGGCGATCAACATAAAGCCTTCAACAATCCATAAGAAGATTGCTAAGCCTTTGAAAACACCTCTCTTGATTCTCTCATCTTTGTGAAGAATGTCATTCTTGACAACTTTTTCTATAGGCTGTTTTTGCTCAACTTTTTGTTCTTCATTAACCTGTTCAACAGCAACAGGAGCACCTTCGAGCAAAGTTGCTTGTTCTTGAGCCAAAAGCTCATCTTCATCTTCTTCCTTAGGTTTCTTGAAAGCCAAGACTCCTAAAAGGACTGACAAGGCGATCAAGACGACGAGAATGATGACTACGAACAACGCAAAGTACCCAAGCACAGGGATGCCAGATAATCCTGACAAAGCCTCAACAGCTAGCTTTCTCCAATACAAAACAGTTCGGGAATCATACAGCGAAAGTCTAATAGAAGGAACAAAGACAGCAATCATTCCGCAAATCACTATCAATGTCAAAAGCCATACGACAATTGCGAAGAATGCCAAGACAAAATGACCGAAGCCGTGTTTCTTTTCGTTCTTTTCAACTGAAGCCGCCTTAGTGGTAACCTCGCCATCATTATCAATCACAGCTTTAGGTTTCTTATATGCCACAATAGCGGGCCAAATAGAAATTCCTAAAAGGATCACAACAATCAAAGCCATGAAGATGTCTATCCATCCCTGTGAAGAAAGACCAGGAAGTTTCCATCCATCGACAAGCTCTACTATCTTGCTAGAGAATTGTCCAATCGAGTTGACACCACCACAAGTGATAGCATCATTAAGATATGGGACACTGAAGAAAATCAATGCCACCACAACTATCAAGGACAAAGCCCAAAGAACAGCAAGACAGATTTTAGAAACTGTTCTTTTCATGAATGCCTCTTTTCTGTATTACCTATTTACTAATACAAAATAAATATACCACTTGCAACCCCTGTTTTAAAAGTTGTTTTTTAAGGAAATTGTATAAAAATAGCACTCATTTTTTGATAAATTTTCAAAATAAGCTGATATTTGTCTAAAAAATAATTCAATTATATTGCATAAATATTGAGTTTTTGGAATTACCAACTTATAAATTCATATAATACCATGTTGTATATAGGCATTTGTAAAAAAACAGTTATTATTCCAATGTCACTAACTTAAGGCGACATTGATTAAGGAATGACTTTATGAGACCTG
>ENA-OOWZ01000727-OOWZ01000727.1-human-gut-metagenome-genome-assembly--contig:-NODE-727-length-17179-cov-4.686814_pt1 | contig 17179 bp, 14 predicted proteins | sample MGYA00241580_ERZ501329 | MGnify/ENA primary metagenome ERZ501329 (study PRJEB25962, sample SAMEA2042923) | human gut metagenome | biome: human gut; feature: human-associated habitat; material: faeces... | reverse complement strand
GGCTATCTCCTCGGCGGTGGGATCTCTGCCGTTCTCATGGAGCAGCTGGCTGTTGGTCTTTTTAACTTTATTGATGGTCTCGACCATATGCACGGGGATACGGATCGTCCTCGCCTGGTCGGCAATGGCTCTGGTTATCGCCTGTCTTATCCACCACGTGGCGTAGGTCGAGAATTTGAAGCCCTTGGTGTAATCGAATTTATCGACCGCCTTGATGAGGCCGAGGTTGCCCTCCTGGATGAGGTCAAGGAAGTGCATTCCCCTGCCCACATACCTCTTGGCGATACTGACGACAAGGCGCAGGTTGGCCTCCGCAAGGCGCTGCTTTGCTTTCTTATCGTCATCGGCTATTCTGATGGCAAGCTCGATCTCCTCCTCGGGGGTGAGCAGCGGCACCCTGCCTATCTCCTTGAGATAGACCTTAACGGGGTCGTCCACATTCGCTCCCTTATCGTCGCCCGCACCGATATCGAGCGACTTCGGGATATCCACGTCAAAATTCTCGATAGCGTCGCTTGAGATATCGTCCACAACTTCAATGTTATTTGCCTCGAGTGTTTCATAGAGCTTATCAAGCTCCTCAACGTCGAGATTCATCTCGATCATGGCGGCGTCGATATCCTGAGTAGTCAGCTTACCTGTGGCTTTACCTTTCTCCACAAGCGCCTTGAACGGCGTTTTCTTCTCTGTTCCTTCCATTAAAACTCACATCCTATGTATAATTATTTTTTATTAAACAGCTTCAAATATTCCTCCGCGCTGAGGGAGGAAACATCGGTAGGCTTGCTCTCAGCCGCATTTTGCAGCACGGATATGCAATCCTCGCATTCTCTGAGCGTATTATTCAGCTCCGCGGAGCTCATATATATCCTCGTAACGCTGCCCATCTCCTCCGGGGTAAATTCCCCTGCGAAAAGGCTGAGCTCGGGGATAAAGCCCTTGTCGAGCTTGTCCGCAAGGCAGCGCATTATCCGCTTGTTGAAGTCGGTCACGAAATCATCGGCGGAGAATTTATCTTTGAGCTTCGGATAAAAATCGGGGTTGCGCATAAGCGAAGCTATCAGCGTTTCCTCCGCTTTGGCGGCCCGTATATTGGCGGCTCGCTGCGGATTATTTTTATCGGCGAAGCTACGCTCTATCAGCGCCTCGCTCTCCTTGAGCCTTTTTGACTCATCGCTGCGCCGCTGCCTTGTCTTGACAGAGCGGATCTGAGCGTTGATGCTTTCCGCCGACACGCCAAGCTCATTTGACAGCCTGGTGGCGTAGATATCGCACTCGATAGCGCTGCACTCGGCGAGTATTTGGGCTGCGGCGGTCAAAAATCGCAATTTGCCGTCGTCGGTATTGAGATTGTATTTGTTCCGCTCCTGAAGCAGGCGGTATTCCGTCTTGTTGGCGGCCATGCCGAGCAGCTCGGCGAAGCGCTCCTTGCCGTGGGTGCGGATTATCTCGTCGGCGTCCTTGCCGCCGCTCATGGTGACAACGCGGAGCTTCAGCCCCGTCTTGCCGAGCACATTAAGCGCACGCTGCGTAGCCTCCCTGCCCGCGCCGTCGTTGTCGTAGCAGATGATTATTTCCTCTGCGTAGCGGGAGAGCAGATTCGCCTGCTCGCTTGTGAAAGCCGTGCCGAGGCAGGCTATTGCATTGGTAAAGCCCGCCTGATGCAGGGCTATGACATCCATATATCCCTCGACGAGCAGCAGCTTGTTTTCGTTGGCATTCTTGGCGAAATTCAAGGCGAAAACGCCGTTGCTCTTTTTATATACCGGAGTGTCGGAGGTGTTGATATACTTGGGCTTCGAGTCATCCATGACTCTGCCGCCGAAGGCTATCACGTTGCCCCTAAGGTCGATTATCGGGAACATCACGCGGTTGCGGAAATTATCGTAATAATTCGCCTTGCCGTTCTTATCCGAGCGCCTGACGAGGTTAGCGAGCACCATTTCCTCATAGGTGAAGCCCTTGGAGCGAAGGTGCTCCGTCAGGGCGTGCCAGCTGTCGGGCGCATAGCCGAGGCCGAAGTGCCTGATCGTGGCGGTAGTGAGCGCACGGCGCAGAAAATAGTCGAGCGCAGGGCGGTTTTTCTCATCCATAAGGCAGGCGTTGAAAAATCTCGCTGCCTCTCGGTTCGCCGCAAGCAGACGCATTCGCCGCTTGGCAAGCGTATCGTCGTAGCCGTCCTCGGGCATGGACATCCCCGCCATCTGAGCGACGGTCTTGACCGCCTCAACATAGTCGAGGTTATCTATCCTGCGGATGAAGCTGATGACGTCGCCGCCCGCGCCGCAGCCGAAGCAATAGAATGAATTTGTATCGGGATACACCGTGAACGACGGTGTCTTTTCGTTATGGAACGGACACAGACCCACAAGGGTCTTGCCCCGCCGCCGCAGAGTTATGTGGGAGGATATCACTTCCTCGATATCGACCCGCTCTTGCAGCTCCTGGATAAATCGCTCGCTGATAGCCATAAGCCCACCTCTCTTCCCTAACGGCTCAGCGTTTTATTTCACTTTCGTTTGTTTTTGATTATCAATATCACCATTATCATGACCGCCGCAAGACCCGCACAAAGGGGCAGGAGCTTCGCCGCATATCCGTCGGAGGCGTTCTTTGCCTCTGCGGAGGTAACGGGTGCCGTGCTCGCATGGGTAGTGGGCACCGCAGCGGTCGACGGCACGGAGATGAATTCCGTCGTCGTCTCTGATAAAGCCGTAGTAGCGGTGGTCGCCGCGGAGGTCGATAACGCCGTTGTCATGGTCGCGGTCGCCTTGACCGTCGCTTTGACGGTTGTTTGCTTCACGGTCGTCGGTTTTGCCGTTGTCGCCTTTGCCGTAGTCGGCGCGGCGGTGGTCGTCGGCTTCTCGGTCACTGTCTGAGAAACGCCTCTCGGCACGGGGTCGGCATTGCCGCCGAGACCGACGGGAGTATATAAATAGTATGAATCCGATGGGTATTTCAGCCGCCTGCCGACGCCCGCCTTGCCCTCCCAGACCACATTCTGCTCAAACAGAGTGAGCTTGCCGTCGGAGTAATCCTTGACAATCGCCCAGTGGTCGCTTGAGGAGCCTCGCATGGCCGCTGTGCAATAGACCACGTCGCCTTTCTTAGGCTCGGAGGTCGGCTCAAAAGCATAGCCCTCGGTGAGCATGACAAGCCCTGTATTCGCATAGGCGAGCACCTCAAGTCCGAATGCTTCACGGTAAAATCGCATTATCAACTCGTTGCACTGGTAATAGCTGTCATTTTCGTTATACAGGGCGTCAACGCCGCAAAAGGTATCCGCAACGAAGCCCTTTCCTTTTATTTCTTTATATGTACCGCCGCCGACATCGTCATACCAATTTGCAAACGAGCTGACGGATATTGCCGCCGCAAGAAGCAGCGCCGCGGCAACGACGGAGATATATTTAATTCTCTTTTTCATATCAGAATGCGTCTCCGAGCTTACTCCACGCCTTGGGCACAAACAATTCGGTAAAGACCTTAACGGCGTATCTGTCGGTCATGCCGGCAATGAAGTCGCACGCCGCGGTCGGCACTCCGTCACGCTTCGCAATGGCTACGAACTGCTCGGGCATCTGCTCGGGATTCTCTGAGTAATAGAAGTAAAGGCGCTGTATCATCTCTATTGCCTTCTTTTCCTCGCCCTTGCAGGCGGGGTTGGTGTAGACCTTGGCAAACATAAATTCATGCAGCTCGTCAAAGACCTCGGCAACGCCCTTCTCAAGGACGATATCGTCTCCGCTGTGCTCGATGCAGCTGATAACAAGGGTGTTTATCCTTGCGCTCTTTGAATGCCCCAGCTCGTTGCGAATGGCAAGCGGGATATCCTCCTCGCACATTATGCCGGCGATTGTAGCGTCGTCAATATCGTGATTTATGTAGGCGATCCTGTCGGCAAGGCGGACGACACGTCCCTCAAGGGTCGCCGCCTGCTCGCCGCTTGTGTGGCGCTCAATGCCGTTGCGGACCTCAAAGGTGAGATTCAGCCCCCTGCCCTCTTTTTCGGTCTTATCCACCACACGCAGGCTCTGTTGATAATGCCTGAAACCGTTGGGGCAGACAGCATTCAGCGCACGCTCGCCCGCATGGCCGAACGGGGTATGACCGAGATCATGGCCGAGCGCGATAGCCTCGGTCAGGTCGCCGTTGAGCAGCAGAGCGCCCGAAATAGTCCTTGCGATCTGAGCCACTTCAAGAGTATGAGTCAGTCTTGTGCGGTAGTAATCGCCCTCGGGTGAAAGGAAAACCTGAGTTTTATGTTTCAGCCGTCTGAAAGAGCTGCAATGGATGATCCTATCCCTGTCGCGCTGGAAAACGGTGCGGATAGGGCACTCCTCCTCGGGGCGAAGCCGACCCTTGCTCTCGGCGGCAAACGCCGCCCTCGGTGAGAGGATCTCTTTCTCCCTCTTACAGGCGTTTTCTCTGATGGTATCCACTAAATCACCCCTTCAATTATTAAATACAAGCCGATTCGGTCGAATCCTTTACGGAAATTATGAACAAATTGTAAATAATACACCGCCGTGCCCGTTTTCGGCACAGCGGCACAGAGAAATTGCGTTCTTTGATTTTTCCGTCTTGTGCGGAAGTCGGAATTGAAAAATTACGCCCTCACAGTCTTTCCGCTTCGGCGAGCCATGCGGCTGCGGAGGCGTCGCCGGGCATACGCCAGTCGCCGCGGGGCGAGAGGGCGATGCTGCCGACCTTGACTCCGTCGGGCACGCAGTTACGCTTGAACTGCTGGCTGAAGAAGCGACGGCAGAATGTGACGAGCCATTTCTTGATCGTTTCGCCGTCGAAATCGTCCTTAAACGCCTTGCAGGCGAGGAAATATATCTTGGCCGGCGAGAAGCCGTAGCGGAGCATATAATAAAGGAAAAAGTCATGCAGCGCATAGGGGCCGACTATGCTCTCGGTCTGCTGCGCTATCTTGCCGCTCGCGTCGGGCGGCAGCAGCTCGGGGCTTATTGGGGTGTCGGCGATATCCCTGAGCGCATCGGAGCTGCTCTCAAAGGTGCCGCCCTTGATAAGGCTCTCTATCATCCAGCGTATCAGCGTCTTGGGGATAGTGGCGTTTACGCCGTACATGCTCATGTGGTCGCCGTTGTAGGTGCACCAGCCGAGGGCGGATTCGCTCAGGTCGCCCGTGCCGATGACTATGCCGCCGACCTTGCCCGCAAGATCCATGAGCACCTGCGTGCGCTCACGAGCCTGAGAATTCTCATAGGTCAGGTCAAACTGCTCGGGGTCGTGGCCTATATCGGCGAAATGCTGCATACAGGCAGCTTTTATATTTATCTCCTCAACGGTGACGCCGAGAGATTCCATAAGCGAAAGGGCGTTGTTATAGGTTCTGTCCGTCGTGCCGAAGCAGGGCATAGTGACGCCTACCACGTCGGAAGCGGGTCTGCCCAGCTCCTTGACCGCCTGCACGCTCACGAGCAGCGCAAGGGTCGAGTCAAGCCCGCCCGAAATACCGATAACGGGGCGGCAATTCGTCTTGATAAGGCGTTTCTTGAGACCTGCGACCTGCATTTCAAATATGGCAAGGCATCTCTCGGTGCGGTGCTTCTCGGTGTCGGGCACAAAGGGCAGCTTGCCTATCTTATAGTATGAGCCGTCAGAAGCGGACTCCGCCTTGGGGACTCTAACGGTCTGTATGGCGGGGTCGCCGTAGCGCTTCCTGCAATCGGTGAAGCTGCTCTTTTTGGCTCTGTCGCTGCGGATGCGCTCAATGTCGACATCGGTTATCAATATATAATCGCTCGTCAAGGGCTTCTCCTGCTCACAGAGGAGCTTGCCGTTCTCGGCGATAAGCGAATGACCCGAGAAAACAAGGTCTGTGGTCGATTCAAGGCTGCCCGCCGAGCAATATGCATAGGCGCAGATGCTGCCCGCCGACTGCTGAGTAACTATCTGACGGCGGTATTCACGCTTGGCAATGACCTCGTTGCTGGCGGAGAGATTGGCTATGACCTCCGCACCCGCAAGGCAGAGCAGAGTGCTCGGGGGCAGGGGCGCCCAGAGATCCTCGCAGATCTCGAAGCCAACCTTAACGCCGCCAAGGTCAAACACAGAGCTGCCGACCGGTATGGTGTAGCTCTCGCCGCCTATGCCGAGCTCGGCCGAAGTTATCGACTCGGGAGCGCCGTCCGCAGCGTCAAACCATCTCTTCTCATAGAATTCGCCGTAATTCGGGATAAAGGTCTTGGGCACAACGCCCACGACCCTGCCGCCGAAGAAAATGACGGCGCAGTTATAAAGCGAGCCGCTCATCACGACGGGGGCACCGACCGCGAAGGCAACGCCGCATTTGGCGCTCTCCGCGGCAAGCGTGTCAAGCGCCGACTTGACCCCGTCGCCGAGGGTGCGCTGAGCGAATAGATCGGCGCAGGTGTAGCCGGTCAGCCCCAGCTCGGGGAAAATAAGCAGATCGACATTCTTATCGGCGGCGCTGCGGATATAATCCACTGTGCGCTGCGTATTCAGCTTCACATCCGCCACCTCAACGTCGGGGACGGCGCAGGCTACTCTGAAATAATCAAACATATCATGACCTCTTTCGGTTCTTTGATATTTTACGGCTGGACGGGCACGGGGTGAGCCTCGCTCACATGCTCAATGGTGATGAAATTATTCCTTGCCGCGTAAGCCCACTTCATACCGAATATCTTGCAAGCTGCGTCAAGGGGCACATAGAGCTGACCCTCGTTGCCTCGAAATACTTTATTGCCCATCTCGACCTCGCCGTTCGGCGTTTCGGCTTTGCTGCTGCCCTCGTTAAAGGCGGCGCTCCTGCCGTAGACCGAAAGCTCCACTCTGCCGGGCTTCCTTGCGACCTCGCCGCCGATGAAGCCGATGAGGGTAGCAAAGGGGGCATACCACACGCCGTCGATGCACACGGGCGGGAGCGAAGCGGCGCAGAGACCGAGGTCAACGCCCTTGAACATGGTCCTCGTCCTGCCGGGGCCGAATACGGGAGCGACCCTGTAGGGTCTTATCTCGTCCTCGGACTTATCAATGCAGCATTCGTCGACCACTCTGCCGTCGTCAAGCTCGGAGATAAACGTGGCTTTATCGCCGTCGATCTCGATAAGGGCATACATGCAGTTGAATTCCTCCTGCGGATAATATGAGCAATGCCATATCTTATCGCAGGTCTTGGTGCCGGGAGGATTCATGTGACCGTTGCCCAGCTCATAATGGACAGTGCCCTGTGACGGGCGGTCAAAAAGCTCCTCATTGCGTATCGGATAGCTTCTTGAGAAATTATGCTCGTGGCCCGAGAAAAGCACATCGAGCTTCTCCATGCCCTCGCGCATCATCGGGTAAGCGTCGTCATTCGCAAGATTTGAGCCGCTGTAATATATCGGGAAATGGTATGCTCCGAATTTCCATGTCTTATCGGAGGCGTCGAGATCCTTTATCAGCCAATCATTGACAAGTTCGGGCTCGTTGACGCCCATGATCGCAAAATGGACGTTGCCGTAGTCAAAGGAATAGTTCTCGGGGCGCCAGCCCTCGGGGCCGTTGAGCGGATAGGAATAGGCAAGCTCGGCGTTGAAGAATTCCGCAGGCTCGGCATAGTATCTGCCCTGCTCGGTGGGGAAATACTGCTTGAAGCCCCTGTTATCGTGGTTGCCGCAGCACATCATATAGGGCAGGTGCTCCATAACGCCCTCCATGCCTTCGTACATGGCGTTCCACTGTATCTCATGCTGGCCGCAGTTGGTGTTATCGCCCGCGGTGAGGATGAATTTAACGTCGGGGTGCTTCTTGAGCACGTTCTTGAGGAATTTATTGAGGGCGGAATAATCGGGGTTATAATGGTCGTTATCCTTCTGATGATCCGAGATGGCGATGAATTTGAACTTGGTCAAATTCTCCTCCTCGGTGTCGAAATAATACTCCTCGCTGCGCTCCTCGGCGCTGCCGCAGGTGTAATAATAACGGGTGCCGGGCTTCAGACCCTCGAGCTTCGCCCAAAAAAGTCTGCTGACGCTGACGTCGCTCTTGAATTCATTTGTTATCGCCTGAACTCTCTTTTTTTCTCCGCCTTTTTCGCTGAACTCGACATAGCCCTCGGTCACCTCGGCGCTCGCACGCCATGTGATCGTCATCGAGGTCTTGGCATCACCCGAGATGCTGACCATGATATGGTCGGGCTTCTTTGCGGCAAGTCTGTAATTCGGCTGTCTTTCCATATATTTTACCTCACATTATCTTAAATAATCTCGCGCCGTGGGCGTTAACTTTTGCCTTTAATTCGCCGCCGTCAAGCGGATACTCTTCGTGCGCCCAAAGGTCGCGAGCCTTGTATTCTCTGCCGCCGACGGCGATATCGGTGATATCAAACGATATCGCCCGCTCGGCTTCGTCAGTATTGAAAAGGGCTATGTATTTGCATTCTTCGCCCTTTGCGGCCCAAATAATCTCTCCTCTGCCCTGCGTCTCGTCACGGCGGAGCTGCCGCGCGGAATGCGAATTTTTGAGCATATCTATAAGCTCCGAATTCGTCAGCAGCGAGAGGGTGAATTCGTCATTTAGGCGCATCTCCGCGCCTATCATAAGCGGCGAGCGGAAGATGCTCCAAAGGGTCATCATCGTTATCTGCTCGTCGTGAGTGAATCTTGTGTATCGCTCGGTGTTGCCTCTGCCGCCCGCCACGGCGAGCCTGCCGATGGGCAGCATATCGCAGTCGGGGTATGCGCCTGTCTGCACATAGTCCTGCCACGCAAGGCAGCGGTCAAACATATCGTGAAGCCTGTCCCAATTATCCCAGAAATCGCCCGTCATGCGCCACATATTGGCGTTCGCGGCAAGGTGCTCATGCTCGCTGACGGGGGCGGGTCCCGGCGAAAGGCTCAGCACCATATCCCTGCCACAGCGGTCGATGGCCTTGCGGAGCATCTCTATCTCGCCCCGTGCGGAATACGGGTCATTGGGCTTAAATTCGGTGTTGGCGATATCGTCGCACTTGATGAAATCGACGCCCCACGAGGCATAAAGCTCTAAGAGCGAATCGTAATACTCCTGCGCTCCCCTCTTGTGCGGGTCAACGCCGTACATATCGGTGTTCCACGGGCAGACGGAGAACTGCTGCGCTATATCCCTTGCGGTCAGCCCCTCGCATTTTATCGCCGTGCCCGCATGGACGGCCTGCCTCGGGATGCCACGCATTATATGAATGCCGAATTTCAGCCCGAGGGCGTGAATTTTATCGGCTATCGGTTTGAAGCCCTTGCCGCCGGCTGAGGACGGGAAGCGCTCGACCGAGGGTATCAGGCGGGAATATTCATCCATGCACAGCGGCGCAAAATTGTGATAATCGAAGCCGTCAGCCGTCGGCTCCGACCACTGGATATCGCAGACGACGTATTCCCAGCCGTATTCTTTAAGATATTTTGCCATGTATTCGGCGTTGCCGAGCAGTTGCTCCTCATTGACCGAAGCTCCGTAGCAATCCCAACTGTTCCACCCCATGGGTGGGGTCGGGGCAAGTTTCTTATGCATGGTGTTCTTCCTTTCGGTAAACTCTGACGCAAAACTCCGCCTGCGTCACAAGGCGGTCGACCCCGTCGAGCTTCTGCTGATCGGCTCTGCCGGTTTTGTAATAATACGGGGTCATTTTAAACAGCGCAAGCACGGCGGCATTATCGGCAAGCTCCAATTCGGCGGATATCCTGCGCTCATCGACAAGCTCAAAGCCGTCAAGCTGCGGCTCCGGCATTTCGTTCCTGTAGGGCTTGTCATAGACAAGCTGCTTTAGCGAAAAAAGGTGATCCTCGGCGGGGATAACTCTGATCAGCACTCCGCCGTCTTTCAGAACCCTGCGGAATTCATCATCCGCCTCGGGTGAAAAAATATTGAGCACGCAGTCGCATTCGCCGCTCGCAACGGGCAGCGAAAACACACCCGCAACGGCGGTCTCCGCGCCGCATTTGCGCTTTGAGAAATACTCGAGGGCGTCCTTTGAGATATCGACCCCGAGCACCTGAGCCGACGGCAGCGCCGCTTTGACGCCCGCCGTGTAATAGCCCTCGCCGCAGCCCGCGTCAAGGATAACGGCGTCGGGCGGCAGCAATTCGCTGCATACGGCGCAGGCCTCGTCACGCAGGAAGGAATAATACCCCGCATTGAGGAAATCACGCCTCGACCTGACCATTACGCGGTCGTCGCCGTGGCGTTTAGCACCCGAGCTTTGTGAGAGCAGCAGATTGACGTAGCCGAATTTTGACTTGTCGAAGCAGTGGTTGCCCTCGCAGCGCAGGAGCGAGCCGCAGTCCGCAAGCCCGCCGCCGCACACGGGGCATATGAATCCCGACATATTAGGCATATTAAATCTCCGAAAGGCTGCATCAACACTCCGTCGGAGACAATGATGCAGCCTTGAATGCAATTATTCCTCGGCCTTTTTAAAGCCGTATTTGATAAGTATGTTATTGATCCTGTCCTTGGGATCAAGCAGCTTGCTGACCGATTCGTCGTGGTTGAGCGTGTCGATTATATAAGCGCAATACTTGGACATATCAACGCTCACATACCACTCTCTCGCCAGCAGCTCGGGGGTAGAATAAATAAGATTTGTGGTGAAAACCTTGCTGATGAGGCCGTCGGCATAAGCCTTGTCAAAGGTCTTGAGACCGTTGCAGAATAGGCCGAAGGAGGCGCAGATGAAGATCCTGTTTGCCTTGAGCTCCTTGAGCCTTGTGGCGACCTCTATCATGGAGTCGCCCGAGGATATCATATCGTCGATGATGATAACATCCTTGCCCTCGACATTGTCGCCGAGGAATTCATGCGCCACTATAGGATTCCTGCCGTCAATAATGGTGGAGTAGTCGCGGCGCTTATAGAACATACCGAGGTCAACGCCGAGCACGGAGGAGAAGTAGATACATCTGCCCATGCCGCCCTCATCGGGTGAAATGACCATCATGTGGTCACTGTCAATGTTGAGGTCTGTGATATTTTTGCACATCGCCTTTATCATCTGATAAACGGGCTGCACATTCTCAAAGCCGCTCTGAGGAACCGCATTCTGGACTCTGGGATCGTGCGCGTCAAAGGTGATGAAATTATCCGCACCGTAATTGAGGCAAAGCTCACGGAGCATATCGGCGCAGTCGAGGGATTCTCTGCTCAGGCGTCTGTGCTGCCTGCCCTCATAGAGCATGGGCATGATGACGGTTATCTTCCTTGCCTTGCCCGCCACGGCGCTTATAGCCCTCTTGAGGTTGGCGTAGTGGTCGTCGGGGCTCATCGGGTGATCCTTGCCGTACATCTTATACACGACGCCGTAATTGAACGGATCACAGAGGATGAAGAGGTCAAAGCCTCTTATAGTCTCCTTGATAACGCATTTACCCTCGCCCGTACCGAATCTCGGGAAGGAGGCGTTGATGATGTAGGAATCTCTCTGATATCCGTCAAACTGGATAGACTCCTTATGCTCGTTTTTCCATTCTCTTCTCCACTTGACAAGATAGTAGTCTATCTTGCTTGCAAGCATCTCGCAGCCGGGCAGAGGAATTATGCCGAGCTTGCCGACGGGAATGGATTTAAAATCTTCGTATTCAGCCATTGCGGTTCCCTCCAAATCTTATTATAAAACTATTCTACAATATTTTGGAGAATTTGAAAAGGGAATATCGAAAAAAGGCGGTGAAAATTTGTATAAAATAAAACATTATATTTTGGTTATTTTGCCGAGATTGATGTAACCGTTACAGCACATAGCTGCGGTCGATATTGATAACGCAGAAGCATTTGCCGTTCCTCTGCCTGACCCGTTTCTCGACCTCCGCCCTGAACTGCTCCTCGCTGAGCTTTGATTTATAGGGCAAAACGACGTCAAATATAAGATTGGTGTGGGTCGGGCCGTCCACCACTCTGAAGTCGTGGATAGTCGCGTCCGATTCTATCTCTTTAACCGTCTCGGTCACGAGCGCCCTGAATCTGTCGGTCTCCTCATCATCGACCATGATAGGATCCATGTGAATGGAAAGCTCGATGCCGAGCTTCTCCCGCACCTCGCGCTCGATAAGGTCTATCATATCGTGAGCGGTCAGCAGGTCTGCGTCGGCGGGCACCTCGGCGTGAAGCGAACCGATCACCCTTGAATGGCCGTAGCTGTTGAGCACAATATCGTGAATGCCGATTATCCCGTCGTGTGAGAGCACGAGCTTTTGCAGCTTGTCGACGGTCTCTTTGCCAGGAGGCTCGCCGAGCAGCGGCCCCATCGTGTCACGGATTATGCCGATGCCCGTGAAAATAACGAAGCAGGCGACGATGATACCCATAACCGCGTCAACGGGCAGCGATGTGAAGCCCGAGGCTATAAGGGCGATGAGCGAGCACGAGGTGGCGGCGATATCACCTATGCTGTCTGCGAATACGGCGTTGACAGCGACGGAATCTATCCGCCTGCCTATCGAGCGGTTAAAGAGCGCAAGCCAAAGCTTCGCGGCGATGGATACCGCAAGGGTAACCGCCGCGGGCACGCTGAACACGGTCGGCTCGGGATTTGTGAATTTGTCAACGGAGCCTTTGATAAGCTCAACGCCGGTTATCAGGATAAAGAAAGCGAGCGTCAGCGCCGAGACGTATTCCACACGGCCGTGGCCGAAGGGATGCTCCTTGTCGGCGGGCTTGCCTGATATCTTGAAGCCGATAAGGCTGATGATGGACGAAACCGCGTCAAAGAGATTGTTGACGCCGTCGGCGACCACAGCTATGCTGTGCGCCGCGGAGCCGAATATCAGCTTGAAGAGAGACAGCAAAGCGTTCAGCGCTATGCCGACCGCCCCGCTGAGTACTCCGTAACGCATTCTGACGGCTTCGCTGCCGGTATTTTCACTGTCCCTGATAAAAAGTTTGATAAGCAGCCTTGTCACGGGATCACTCCTCGGTCAAATCTTTTGAAATGTGTACGTCGAGCTGGTCATAGGGAATTGCGATTTTATTCTCGTCGAATGCGAGCTTGACCGCTTCCTGCATATAATAAAATACGTTCCAATAATCGTCGGTATGACACCAGACGAGGCAGGAAATATTCACCGAGCTTGCCGCCTGAGCGCTCACGGCGATTATCGGCTCGGGTTCGGTCAGGATAAGCTCGTTTTTACGCACCGTTTGGGCTATAACTTCCTTTGCTTTGGCGATATCGGCGTCGTAGGATATGCCGAAAACAAGGTCTATCCTGCGCTTGCTCTCGGAATTATAGTTGATTATGTTGCTGCCGGTTATATGTGAATTCGGCACTATAACTCGTTTATTATCAACAGTTATAAGCTCGGTATACATCATTTTAATCTCGTGCACCTTGCCGCTGACCGTGCCGAGGTCGATATAATCACCGCTCTTGAACGGGTGGTTGATGAGTATCTGAATACCGCTGGCGAATTGGCTGACGCTCGCCTGCAAGCCGAGGCCGGCGGTGATGCCGGCGGCGCCTATGGCGGCTATGAACGAATTGACGTCCACATTCATCGTCGAAAGTGCCGACAAAATGACCGCAAATTTAAGCAGCAGCACGACGATGGTCTTGATAAAAGTGTGTATCGACGGGTCTATCCCCCTCGCCCTCATGCCCTTGACCACCAGCTTGCCCACGAGGTTTGACAGCACGAAGCCGACGACCACTATTATGACCGCGCCGAGCAGCAGCGGAGCCTTTGAAACGACAAATTTCACCACATCATCCCACTCAGGGAAAATGTTTGATTCTGCAAGTTCTATATCTCCGACTTTCATATTTATCTCCTTTCACTCACGGCTCAAAACCCACTTTGCGTAATTTTGAGCATTTACAAATGATATTGTACTCTTTTAAAAGCGAATTGGCAATACTGCCGCAACTAAAATTTTAAAAACAGTCTTTTTGTCAAAAAGTCTATTGAAATTCTCAAAAAAATACTTTATAATTTAATCTAATTAAAATACAAAGAAGGTGAAAGAAACATGGCCTCCGAGGTTATAAACGCAGTGCTCAGCGCGGAAAAAGCCGCAGCGGACTCCTATGCGGAGTCCGTTCAAAAATGCGACTTGCTCAAAGCCGAAGCCCACGAAAAGGCAAGATCCATCCAAAAAGAAATGAAGGACGAAGCTCTCGCAAAGGCAAAAGAGATCAAAGCCCGCGCCGAAGCCGAAGCTGCAAAATTGCAGGAGGAAGCCTCAAAAAATGCAGCAGCCGAGGCAACCCGTCTCAAGGCCGACGCTCTCGGCAAGAGCGACGGCGCGGTCAAAACTCTTTTATCCCGTTTCATCTGACTCAGGCAATAATCAATTAATCTTTAACGATAGGAGGTGTTTTCTTGGCAAAACTCAAAATGAAGTATCTCGAAATCGTTGCACCGCTCGAGCAAAGCAAGGAGATAGTCGATATGCTCCAGCTCCGCTCGGTCATCGAGCTTCACTCGCATGAGGAGCAGGAGGGCCTGACCTCGCTCGAATCCGGCAGGACCGCGGCTCAGCTCACCAAATACCGTGACTGCGCCCAGACCGCCCTCGACATTCTCAACCGCTACTCTCCCTCAAAGAAGGGGCTGGTCGAGTCGTTTATCCCCGAGCTTCGCGAGATGACCGTATCCGAGTATCTCGGCAAATCCGATCAGGCTGATGAACTGCTCTCCCTCTGCTACAAGATATGCGACAGCGAGAAGGGCATTGCGGAGGCAAAAGCGGCTATCGCCCGTTACGGCGCTCTGCGCGAGGGTCTTGAGCCTTGGCTCGGCCTCGACGTGCCGATGAAATTCAGCGGCACTCAGACCACGGCGGCGTTTATAGGCACCCTGCCCGAGGACTACACGGCTCAGAGCCTTGATATCGCCCTCGCCGAAGTCCTCGACCCCGAATGCGGCTTTGAGTGCGAGGTGATATCGCATTCAAAGGAAAGAAGCTGCATCTTTGCTGTATGCAATAAGAGCAGCTCCGAGGAAGTGTTCAACGCGCTGCGAGGTCTCGGCTTCGCTTACCCGACCGACCCGACCAAGCACCCGCCGAGGGTTCGTTACGAACGCTATGCCGCGGAGATCGAAAAGCTCCGCGAGCAGATAAAGCAGAGCGGCGAATATATCGCCTCACTCGGCGACAGGCGCAGCGATATCGAATTCGTCAGGGATTACTTCTCGATAAGAGCCGACAAATATGAGGCTCTGGGCAACCTCAGCGCGAGCGAAAGCGTCATCGTCATCGACGGCTACGTCGCAGAGAAGAACGTGGACAAGCTCGTTGCAAAGCTCGAGAAGAAATTCACCCTTGCGGTCTCCGTCACGGAGCCGCCGGAGGATGCGGATATCCCGGTCTTGCTTGAAAACAACAGATTCAACGCCCCGATGGAAGCGATAACCGAAATGTACGCGCTCCCGTCCAAGGACGACCCAGACCCCAGTCCGATAATGGCATTTTTCTATTATTTCTTCTTCGGATTAATGCTCTCGGACGCCGGCTACGGCCTGCTGATGGTCATTTTCACAACGATAGCCAAGAAAAAATTCAAGCTCAGCGACAAAATGCGTAAGACGATGGATCTGTATTTTTACTGCGGCATCTCGACCGTATTTTGGGGCGCAATGTTCGGCGGCTGGTTCGGCGATATAATCCCCGTTATCGCCAACAACTTCTTCGGCAAAAACCTGACTACCGCAGACATCGCCATATGGATGGATCCCCTCTCGGGCAACAATCCCATGACGCTGCTGCTGTTCTCATTCCTCTTCGGCATATGCCACCTCTTCCTCGGCCTCACCGTCAGGCTGGTAATGCTTTGGAAAGAGGGCAAGAAGCTCGACGCGCTTTGCGACACCGTGCCCATCTATCTGCTCGTAACGGGCATAGCCCCGATATGCGCCAACATGGTGGCCGGCGGCTTCCCGCAGACGGTGCTCACAGTCGGCAAATACCTTGCCATTGCGGGCGCGGCGCTTGTAGTGCTGACCTCCGGGCGCTCGTCAAAGAAGCTGCTCGGCAAGCTCGGCGGCGGCCTTTACGGTCTTTATAATGTCGGCTCGGGCTACCTCGGCGACGTGCTCTCATACTCAAGGCTGCTCGCCCTGAGCCTTTGCACAGGCGTTATCGCCCAGGTCGTCAATATGCTCGGCACTATCCCGTCGAATCCCGTTGCAAAGGGCATTCTGCTCTTCTTTGTCTTTATCTTCGGCCACACGGTGAATATCGCTATCAACATGATAGGCACCTATGTCCACACCAACAGGCTCCAATACGTTGAGCTGTATTCAAAATTCTATGAGGGCGGCGGCAGAGCCTTCGCCCCGTTCGGCACAAATACAAAATATATTTCTCTCAAGGAGGAAAAAGTCAATGAATAATCTCGGTATAGTTTTTGCACTCGTAGGCGCTGCTTTCGCAGCCATTTTCGCAGGCATGGGTTCGGCTAAGGGCGTCGGCCTCGTCGGTCAGGCAGGCGCAGGCGTCATCACCGAGGATCCCTCAAAATTCGGTAAAGTCCTTATTCTCCAGATACTCCCCGGCACCCAGGGCCTTTACGGCTTCCTTGCAGCCATCCTTGTTCTTCTCCAGGTCGGCATCATCGGCGGCTCCTATGAGCCTATCTCGCTTGCAAGAGGCCTGCTCTATTTCGCAGCCTGCCTGCCCATCGCCATTGTCGGCTACTTCTCGGCAATAGCTCAGGGCAAAGCCGCAGCGGCGGGCGTTAGCATCGTTGCCAAGAAGCCCGACCAGAGCGGTAAGGCGATCACTCTCGCCGTCATGGTCGAGACCTACGCCGTGCTTGCCCTGCTTGTTTCCCTGCTTTCAATCATAAGCGTTTCCGGCCTTGATGTTTGATTAAGCGAGAGGATGAACTCCCGATGACAGGTTTAGAAAAAATTATTTCAAAAATAAACTCCGACGGGAAAGCAAGATGCGATTCCGCCGAGGCCGCAGCGGCAGCCGAGTGCGATAAGATAATCGCCGCTGCCCGTGAGGACGGCCAAAAGAATGCCGACGCAATTATCGCCGCCGCCGAAAAGGAGAGCGAGCAGATAATCGCCGTTGCGAAATCCGGCATCACTCAGCAGGAGAGGCAGACGCTGCTCGCCGCAAAGGTCGAGGCGGTCAACGAGACTCTCAATAAGTTGCTCGGCACATTCGCCCGCAAACGCGCCGGAGCTTGAACGAGTGCGGGCTCGTGCGGCTTGCAAAGCAAGCCGTT
>ENA-OOWZ01000720-OOWZ01000720.1-human-gut-metagenome-genome-assembly--contig:-NODE-720-length-17259-cov-6.511683_pt1 | contig 17259 bp, 22 predicted proteins | sample MGYA00241580_ERZ501329 | MGnify/ENA primary metagenome ERZ501329 (study PRJEB25962, sample SAMEA2042923) | human gut metagenome | biome: human gut; feature: human-associated habitat; material: faeces... | reverse complement strand
AAAAAAAGGCAAAAAGAAACCCCCGACATTTTGCCGGGGTTGGTGGTTACTTTAGTATTTTGAAGTAAACCCTATAATGTGAATTGGTGTTATGTTTGCATGGTAAACGGTAGAACATTTCGCCTATTCTGTTTCCTTCTCCTGTTTCTATCTCATGGCTCAAAGGGTTGTAATTAACTGTTAAATAACCGTCTGTTTTTCTAATATCATAAGCGTAAATAGTTACATGCTCTATTAGTTCTTTTAATGTCATTGTCACCACTCCTTAAACATTTCAGTTATTTCAGAGCGGCAGACTTTTGAAGAGTACCAGCTAACGCCGTCAGGCGTTTTTGCGCCAAGTCTATAACCGTATTTCTCCAAAAATCCTGTATAAGACTTTCGGCGGCTTCTTTTAATGTATCTTTTTACCATTTCATAAAATTCACGCTCATTAGAAAGATAAAGCGCAACATTCCAAGTTTCATAGTTTTTCCAGCCATTATATGTATTTTCCATTGTATGTACTCCTTTCATTTGTTTCACATGAAACATTATTCATTTACTTTGAATATAAAAGTATTGCCTTTCTTGTCCATGACGTTGATTTGTTTACAATAGCGTGCAAAAACCTTAATGTATTTATATGCAATTTTTTTCGGTAAAGTTACAACTTTGCCTGTCTCGTCATATCTAAACATTGTACAGTAATTTTTGGCTATAAAAATGCGGAATTTCTTTTCCAAAAACCAAAAAGAAATATATTTGTGGTTGTCGTGATATTTAAGGTATTCAAGCACAGTTTCCGTGTTGCGGGGTGTATAGTCATTTTTGTTATTAGCGGTAATAGCATATTTATAAGTCATTTTCATAGCGTTTACTCCTTTTCATTGTTTCACATGAAACATTAGTACCATATTGTTATTTTTTCGTCATTTTCTGTTATACCGCACAAATAACCATTTATAGTTGTATTTCATTGTTTTATCTCTCCTTTCATTGTCTTTATTATACATGGCAGTTATGAACTCATTATGTAAAAGTTATGAACATTATGTAAACAAAATTCCGGGTTGTATACTTATTATATAGGGGATAAAGTAGGGATAGATTAGGGGGTTGCGCAAAATATACAAAATAGGTATATTTTAGCGCTCTAAAGTGCTAAAGTGCGGTATAGGGGTGGCTGGGCGGTGGAAGGTCGGAGTAACTCAAAATATACTATTTAAGTATACTTTCTCACGGCAAATTTTCGGAAAAAATTCTCTGAAAAAGTTTGAAAAAAGTATTGACAAACGGTTTTTCATTTGGTATAATTAAGACAGTAGCAAGGGGGGGATATAAAAATAGTAAGGGCTTTATACAGGCGCACTAAGAGTTCTTTCGTTTTTTCTTGCCAATAGTGCGCCTATATAAATCTCTTACAAGAGAGGGGAGTTGAAATGTACTTCTTATATGGTAATAATTTAATTTATTACGATGGCAAACTTGAGCAGTTTGCTGGTATGAATTGTTTGAAATATAAATTCAAAAATGAAATAATTGAAGTATTACAATTGGATTTTGTTGAAGAATTAGATGAACTATTAAACAATTTATCTGAAGTCGATTTTTTGGTAATTTACCAATTAGGAGAAAATTATAATTTAGTGGAGGTTAAATAAAATGAGAGTTTGTGTCGGTTACAAGAAGGATTTGGATAATCTGAAGCCTGAAGAAGTTGTAAAATACCCTGATGGCTATATCTATTTGGTTTATAATAGTATAGTCATTCTCTTTGACAAGATTGATTTTGATAATCCCGATAATGTATTTGAAGCAGGGGAGTTTTTGGTTAAAAAGTGCGGTTTGAAATCAGATGAAATGGGCATTTATGTAATTCAGGAGGTATAAAATGTATATATTTTTTTACTTTTTGGATTATGATGTTACATTTTATAAATTCTTGCAAGAAAATTTAGGGAATGTTATTTACATACATATTGCTGATTATGACACACAAGAAAGTATAGGTTTCAGGAGGTCTGACTTATGAATGACTTTAATAACCTTATGGAGGAATTATTCATTCAGCTATTTAAGTTTTCTATTGTCTTGTTCGTACCATTCTTGATTTTTTATTGCTGGGTAAAGGGGATTTTTTGATGGCTAAGAAAATGATTTATCTTTCACCTGAAAGACGAAGCGGACACACATACGCTTACAATAGTTCATGGGATGAACATACATATTGTACTATCGTTTCACAGTATGTATATCAATATCTTTTTGCGAGCGGCTTTGTTTGTAGAATTGCACCACAGGAAATGCTTATTACAGAGAGGGCTGAAGAAGCAAATGATATGAATGTTGACGCTTATATTGCTATTCATACTAATGGATTTGATGGCAATGCAAGAGGTTTGGAATGTCTTTATTATGGCAAGCAGAATAGCCCTTCTTATAGACTTAATGAATTGATTTACATGGAATTGCTTCCTATCATTCAAAAAGGCAGAGGGCTAAAGGATGGCAATAATTATGTAGAAAATAATTCTACTAATGCTGTAAGTGCTTATGTAGAAATTGCTTTCCACGATAATCTTGCTGATAGCAAAATTCTTTTGGATAATATTCAGGAAATTAGTAAAGCTATTGCAACGGGTATTTGTAAATATTTTGGTGTTGAAATTGCTGATTACAAAATCAACCCAAGTACAGGCATTTGGTGATTACGCTTTGCGTTTTCATAAATAATTTAATTAAATGGAGGATTCAAAAAATGACAAAGAACATTACTCGCACTGTTACCACTTATGAAGTAACTCTTATTGGTAATGAAGGGCAGGAAAATCAGGTTATCCATGTTGACAATGTAAATGTAAGAAAGATTGCCAAGGATTATCCGGGTTTTGTAATTGCGGGCATTAAGAATATTGACAAGGTATATTCTATGCCTGTTGAGCAGTTCATGGAACTTGCTACTGTTGTTGAAACTGAAGATAAGTAAATAAGGAGGATTTTTTAGCTATGGCAAAGAACGAGATTATGAATGTAACTGAAACTATTGGTACTTTTGATAATATTGTAGGAAATCGAACTTTCTGGACTTCTTTTGATGCAACAACAATTGAAGCAAAAAAGAAACTGCTTAATGCAATGAATAAGTCTGATTATAATATCAATGAAATTATCAATGGTGACATTGAAATTAAGGATGTTATGCTGACTGGTGTTAATCTCACCAATGATGAAACAGGAGAAGTTACAGCACATCCTCTTGTAACTCTGTTTGCCCCTGATGGTACAACTTATGCCTCTACTTCTGATGGCGTATTTAACTCCATTAAGAAGATTATGATGGTATTTGGTCTGCCTACTGAATGGGAAGAGCCTATCAAGGTAAAGGTTCGGCAGATTAAGACTAAGAGAGGACAGACATTTACTCTGGAAGTTCTTTAATTCACTTTAGTTTAAGTAAAAGACGGCTTGCGAAATTAAGTTAGGGCAGTTTATTCTGCCCTTTCTTATTATAGGAGATAAAAATGGGGTATGTAAGTAAGAGGGGGATTTATTATGGAGAACTTAATAAAAGCCCCCATTGGTTTATTGATGTAGAAGGTTATAAATTCTGTTTTAGTAGTGCTACAAACTGTCAAAAGTTTGTGGATAGGCGGCTTTCTCACATTGCTAAAATGAATACTCTTTATAGTAATAGGATTGGAGTTAGTTGCGATTTTACTCTTGCCGCTGAAATCAATCTTTATCTAATTATTGAAAAGCGTGGATTTTATATTGAAAAGGACGGTGTTTCGATATGTCGCAACGAGATAGAGTTAAAAGTCGAATGAAAGCCTTTCAATCGCTTAAATATGCAACTGAACTTTTTAACGATAAGATAGAAAAGTTAAGAATTAGTAACCCTGAAAGTATAGAATATTTACCTAATTATGTTAGCATGGAAAAACTTTATAGGGAAATGGAACTTGTGCCGACAAGAGAAATTTATAACAGAGAGCGTTCGTTGAGAAGATTTCTTGAAGGCGGTGCTGAAATGCCTTATACAACTATGCAAGGAGTTAAAATTACTGTATGGGAAAAAGATGAAATAGATAGGCAGTTTGACAGAATTAACGAAAGAAGGCAATCTCAAATGAGTAAGTATGAGCCTTCTTACTTCAAAGGCACAGGCACAGCTATTAAAAGAGAGAACCTTAATAGACGCCCTAATACATTACAAAAAATTGAGCCTAAACAATTTGATGTTTTTAGAGAGAATCTTTACCGTTCTTATCTTTATTCTAATGAAGAAGTAAGAGCAGAATATTATAAATCTAATTTTCTTTCAGCCGTAAATGAACAGTTTGGAAGTGAATCTACATTGTATAAGTATTTAGAAGATTTTGACGCTGTTACTTTATATAGAGGAGCTTTTAATAACCCGTTTTTGCAAATTGACTTTGTTTATGACCCTAATGAAGCACCCGCTGTAATGGAAAAAATATATTCTAATTTAGTAGAGTTGGAATGAAATATACTGCTGATTTTGAGACAACTACTGATTTGAAAGATTGCCGGGTTTGGGCATGGGCGATTTGCACTATTGATGACAAATTTAGAATTGAAGACGGGATTTCTATTGAATCATTTATTGAAAGGTGGAAAAATTCTAAAGGAGATTCAGTTTATTTCCATAACCTTAAATTTGACGGTGAATCTATTTTGTACCATTTATTAAAGAATGGATGGAAGGTTGCCATAGATGAAAAGCATTTAGTTGATAATTCTATTTTAACTTTAATTAGTGATATGGGATTGTTTTATACAATGGAGTTAATATTTAAGGTTGATAATAAGGGTAAAAAGAGCCGGTTTATAAAAATTTATGACAGCTTAAAGATATTGCCTTTTAGCGTTGAAAAAGTTGCTAAATCTTTTAATCTTGAAATTTCTAAATTAAGCATAGATTATAGCGAGTATAGAGAAGTAGGGCATGAATTAACGGATAAAGAAAGAGAATATGTTCATACAGATGTGCTTATTATGGCTAAAGCATTAAAACAAGTTTTTGACGGGGGTTTGGCACAAATGACACAGGGAAGTAATGCACTTCACGATTATAAAGAAATCACAGGCAAAAACTTCAAAAAATTGTTTCCGGTACTTGATTATGAAATTGATAAAGATATAAGAAAATCCTATAAGGGTGGTTTTTGCTACGCAAATCCTAAATTTGCAGGTAAAGAAATTGGGGAGGGTATTGTGCTTGATGTAAATTCGCTCTATCCTTCAGTTATGCGTTATAAACTACTTCCTTATGGCGAGCCTGTTGGATTTGAAGGTAAATATCAATATGACAAATGGTATCCCTTGTATACACAATGGTTGTATTGCGAATTTAAGTTGAAAGCGGGGTATATCCCAACAATTCAGCTAAAAAGTTATGGCGATAGATTTAAGCCTAATGATTATTTAGTTGATAATGGATTTGAACCAGTTTGGCTTTGCCTTACTTCAGTTGACCTTGAGTTATTTTTTGAACACTATGAAGTAAATGTAATAGAGTGGAGAGGGGGTTGGAAATTTAAGGCGGCTTATGGGCTGTTTGATGAATATGTCGATAAATGGGTTGAGGTTAAGAATAAAGCGACAATAGACGGAAATGAAGGACAGCGAACACTTGCTAAACTTATGTTAAACTCACTGTATGGCAAATTTGCGCTTAACCCTGATGTTCGTTCTAAAATACCGTATTTAGATTATGAAAAAGACAAAGTAGCTTATAGATTAGGTGAACCAGAACAAAGAGAAGGAATTTATATTCCAATGGGTAGTTTTATTACATCATGGGCAAGATGGACTACAATTACCGCCGCACAAAAAGTATTTGACCGTTTTCTGTATGCAGATACAGATAGTTTGCATTTAATTGGATTAGATGAACCGGAAGGGCTTGAAATAGACCCCGTTAAGTTGGGTGCATGGAAGCATGAAAGCACTTTTTCACGGGGAAAATATTTAAGACAAAAGTGTTATATTGAAGAAATCAATGGTAAGTTAAAAATCACATGCGCAGGAATGCCAAGTAGGTGCTATGACGGTATTGAACTTTCTGAAAATGGGGAATTTTTTACCATAAACAATAAAGATATACTTATTAAAAAGAATGATGTATTACCTAAGAATGTCTTTAATGGTGTTACATGGGACAATTTTGAATTTGGAAATACTTTTTTAGGCAAGTTGCGCCCTACTCACACAGGAGGGGGAATTGTCCTTGTAAACACTGTCTATACTTTGAAAAAATAGCTATTGACTTTTTTACTTCAATATGCTATTATAAAGTAAAGGGACAGTAAAGGTTTAAGCAGTCGCATTGTAAGTAGGGCATACGGGTGAAAGAAACCGCTATTTACAATCCAATCTAACCGTTAAGGGATATGCCGGAGGGTGACGCACTTTTATTAGTCCCTTTTAAGTTTAACAGGAGGTTAAAGGAATTGAATACGATTGACAAAAAATATCGTTGGGATATTAACAAGTCATGGTCTTTTCAATGTCTTTTTAACTTTATTGTAGGCGCAAGAGGTGTAGGAAAAACTTACGGCTGTAAGAAAAAAGCGATTCAAAACTATTTGAAAAAAGGTGAAGAATTTCTTTATTTGCGCCGATATAATGAAGAATTTAATCAGATTGAAAAATTTTTTGATGATGTAGCAATTGAATTTCCAGACCATGAATTCAAAGTTGAAGGGGGTACATTTTATTGTGACAAAGAAGTAATAGGTTACTATTGGAGTTTATCAAGGGCTAAAATTTTTAAGTCTGTTCCATACCCAAAAGTTAGCATGATTATTTTTGATGAATTCATTCTTGACAAGGGTGTTTATCATTATATACCAGATGAAGTAACTAATTTTCTTGAAGCATACTCAACTGTTGCAAGAGAAAGAGATGTAATTGTTTATTTTTTAGCCAATGCAATTACAATGGCTAATCCGTATTTTATCTACTTCAAGTTGAATATTCCATATAATAAAAGTGGTATTTCAGTAAATGATGACAAACTAATTGAAGTAGTACAAAATCCTGGGTACACTGAAGCAATGTCAAAAACCAGATTCGGTAGATTAGTTTCAGGTACGCCATACGGTAATTATGCCATTGGCAATGAATTCCTTAGAGATAATAAAGACTTCATTAGAAAAAAGAACCAATTAGCCAAGTTTGCTTTTAGTATGCGCTATAAGGGCAAAGTTATTGGCGTTTGGATAGATTACAGTAACGGAAAATACTATATCTCATTTGACATTGATAAAACAAAACCTTTTTGTTACGCAATTACTTCAGATGACCATACTCCAAACACTATGCTATTAAAAGCTAACAAAGTAAATCCACTAAAACAGCTTGCTAAAAACTATGGTTTGGGCAATGTTTATTTTGAAAATCTTGAATTAAAAAACGCTGTTCAAGATATTCTTGCAATGATGATATAAGGAGGGTTTTAATGACTGTTAATGACGCAATCACTCTTATCAATGGCGTGGGATTCCCGATTTTTGCTTGTATTGCAATGGGACTTTACATTGTATGGGACAGAAAGCTAAAGAATCAGGAACGGACAGAAAACAATACTGTTATTGAACAGTTGGTTGAAACTGTAAACGCTAATACTATTGCTGTTGAAGAACTTAGAAAGGCAATTAACACAAAACAGGGGGAATAATAATGGCGATTACTAAAGAAAGAATTTCTGAAATTTGCGCTTCAGTATCAGAAAAAACAGGTGACAATGAAGAAATTATGAATCTCCTGAAGGAAATTACAGACAACTATGAAATGCCCGACAATGGTTTGATTTATGCCCCTTCAGGTAAGACATGGAAGGAGGAAGCTGAAACTACTAAAAGAGAGTATCGGGAACGGTTCTTTTCGGGCAGAGTAAACGAAGACCCCAATGATATGCCCCCGGATGACGATGACCCCGCAAAAGAGGTAAAATTTGAAGACATTTTTAAGGAGGTAAAGTAAAAATGGCAACTATTCCTGCAAATTACAGTATGACTAATGACGGCATTGAACTGATGAATTATATCCGAAGTGTCGCAGGACAGGATTACAAAGACCGTATTCCTGAAGCAACAAGAGATAATCTTGCTGATATTGGTAAGACTATTCTTCAGTATGATGCCCTTGAAAATGAATTTCTGAATGCCCTTGTAAATCGTATTGGGCTGGTAATGATTACAAGCAAAGTTTATCAGAACCCGTATAAGATGTTTAAGAAGGGCATGCTCAACTACGGCGAAAGCATTGAAGAAATCTTTGTAAACATTATTAAGGCTCACCAGTATGACCCTGCCGATGCCGAAAAGACACTTTTCAAGAGAGAGCTTCCTTCAGTTGATGCTGTTTTTCATAGAATGAATCGAAAGGACTTCTATCCTGTTACTATCGAAGAAGACGAACTTAGTCTTGCTTTTACAAGCCCTGAAGGTGTAACTAATCTTGCTAATAAGATTATTGAATCAATGTACACATCTAATGAATATGATGAATTTCTGTTGTTCAAGAATCTTGTAGTAAATGCTATTAAAAATAGGGCGCTTTATCCTGTTGTAATTCCTGAACTTACTAAGGAAAATGCGCATGACATTGTAAAGATTATTAAGAAGGTTTCAAATGACCTTACCTTTATGAATAATATTTACAATCAGATGGCAGTAATGACTGTAACGCCTAAAACTGAACAGTATCTTATTATTGACACTGAATTTGACGCACTTATTGATGTTGATGTTCTTGCAAGCGCATTTAACATGGATAAGGTAACTTTTGCAGGACATAAGACATTGATTGACAATTTTGCTAATCAGACGGGTGTTCACGGCATTATTGTTGACAAGGATTGGTTTATGATTTTCGACAAACTTATGAAGTTTAAGGATGCCGAAAATGGAAAGGGACTTTATTGGAACTACTTCCTGCATGTATGGCAGTTGTGGAGCGTTTCGCCTTTTGCTAACGCTATTGTGCTTACTACAAATGAAACTACTGTAACTGGTGTAACAGTAGAACCTTCTAATCCTACACTTTCGGTTGGAAGCAGAACAGAGTTTACCGCTACTGTTGCTGGTACAGGCGATTATCCTTCTTCCGTTGTATGGAGCATTACAGGTGCAAATGACCCTGACACTTACATTGATGAAAATACCGGAGTTCTTTATATCGGTGACAATGAAAGTGGCGCACCCGTTGTAACTGCTACTTCCGTTTTTGGTGACACAAAGAGCGGCACTTCAACTGTTACAATTGGGTAAAATTAGGGCGGGAAACCGCCCTTTTTTATAAGGGGGGGAAAATTTGTAAATGAATACCCAAGTTCTAATTTGTAGAAATATTCCTTTTGATAATAGCTATTCTGATGTAAGAATGTTTACAAGTGAATCGGAACAAAACAGCTATTTTCAGGGAAAAGCTATAAAAATACTTAACGATTACAGTTATCAAAGAGTAAATTATGGCATTCAAGGTTCACCAAGATTAGCAAACACTATTAGGGTTGACTGTAAAGCTGATGAAATTATGACTGCTAATTATATAGCTTTTCAAAACAAAGATTATAATGGCAAATGGTTTTATTGCTTTGTTAAATCCATTAACTATGTCAACGATAATTGCAGTGTAATTGAATACGAAATAGATTATTACCAGACATGGCTTTTTCAGTTATCGGTTCAGCCAAGTTTTGTGCTTAGAGAACATACTAATAATGATGTACGATTTGCAAATACTCAACCTGAACCTATAACAACTAAAGGAAGTTTTTGCGTAACCGTTCAAGACATTCACTTTAGCCCACCTTATTATATCATTGTCTGCACTTCCACAGAAAATGATGTAGAAAAAGTAGAAAAAGACTGGGGCGAACTAATTGAAAACGCTGGTACAGTAAGCGGACAAATTATACAAAATGTCTATCAGGGGCTTAAATTTACTCAGTTTAGAACAGCCGAAGAAGCTAATGCTTTTATACAGTCTTATTCAGAGCGCAATATTCTTGACAGAATCGTAATGGTATTTATGTCTCCATTTGACATTAACAATAATGTTGATAGTGAACTTACACTTAATCCATGCCCTACTGGTACTTCAGGATATACGCCAAGAAATAAAAAATGCTTGCAATTTCCATATCAGTATCTAAAAGTATCAAACAATAAAGACATGGTAAAGGAATGGGCTTATGAGGGCTTTTGCGCTTATGGTGTAGACCCATATACAGGAGCGATTGAAGTACAGGAACAGCCGCCAAGAGTAAGATACTCACAATTGGTTGGTCCGCCCCCACAAGTAGTAGTTAATCCTATTATGTATTGGGGATTGTCTGCCACTACTGACAAGGGAGAATTCGACCAAGGAGTTACATTGAGTGGATTCCCAACATGTAGTTGGGTTGGAAACGCTTTTGCCGGTTGGCTTGACAGCACGCTTACTAATTCCGCACTTACTTTATTAGCAACTGGAATAGCTTCCGTAATTGGAACGCCTGCCGCTGGTGCTTCAGTATTAGGCGCTAACATTGGCGGCGTTGTAAAAAATGCCTATGAATTCGGACAAGTTGCAATAGCACCTGAAAAAGTAGGAGGTTTGCCCTCTGGTAATTATTCAGGTATGAGCATGGGCTGGACTGGTTTTAGTTTTAAGGCTATGTCTTTGTTGCCCGAACAAATGATGCGACTTGACAGCTTTTTCGATTCTTATGGGTATGCCACTAATCTTTGGAAAGCCCCTAATTTAACTGGTAGGGCAAGTTGGAATTATGTTCAGCTTAGAGACGCACATATTATAGGTTCAATGCCTGTTGAAGCTATTACAAGAATTAAACAAGCATTTGAAGATGGCATAAGAATTTGGCATGTTGATGATGTAGGAAATTTGTCAAGAGATAATCATATTATTGGGGGTTAAAATTATGGGAAAAGCTAAAAGACAGGCTGATTTCCTTAATAATAATACTTATTTGCAATATAGGGACAGAATTCTCAATATTGCACTTAATAGATTTGAGTGGAAAAATCTTCCTGACAGTGTAAATGAAAGATTTCTTGAAGAACAGTTGATTTTTAAGGGAGAAGCAGTTTATTTTGATGACCCTGTATTGGGTAATTTGTGCCTTGCTGTTGCTGACGGCGGTACTTTGAATGTATATAAAGAGCCTACGAAGCCCATGGCATATTCAATCAATTATAATAAAACACTTGAACTGGGTAAAAATTGCGTCATTATCCATAATAACAGAACAAGAACACCTACTTTTCCATTGATAAAATATTATGCTAGAAAACTTTCTACCATTGATAGAGTTATTGATGTAAATGTAAATGCACAAAGAACGCCATTTTTTGTTGCTGTTGATGAAACTTCCGTTCCAACTGCAAGACTAATTTTGGATAAGATTTTTAACAATGAAGATGTTGTAGTTGCACAGAAAAACCTTGATGTTAATAGCATTAAAGTTTTTCCAACTTTGGCTGATTACAGAGCTGATAAATTGTATACGCTCAGAAAACAATATTGGAGCGAATGCTTGAATATGTTGGGAATTATGAGCAATACTTCAGAAAAGAAAGAGCGAGTAATTACCGGAGAACTTGAAGCAGATGAACAGTCAATCATTGCACAGCGAAATGTATTTCTTGTTGAAAGGCAAATCGCCGCTGAAGAAATAAACAAAATGTTCGGTACAAACATTGAAGTTGTATTCCGTAACATGGACGGGGAGGGAACTGGAAATGAGATATACCAACTGGGAAGAGAATTCAGAGAAAACAGCCCTTACTCTGAATGACCTTCTAAAACGGGGTTTTAATTTGCCCCTAAATGATTATCCCATTTTTGACGAAAATTACAGACCCATTCTGAATAAGAAAATCATAGACCATTTCAGATACCGTTATATTGGGGGCTATACTCCTGATAGATTCGCTTTTTATATGCGAAGAAAAATGAATGAGATAATGCCCTATTATAACCAACTTTATAAAAGCGAAATGTTTGATTTTAGCCCCCTTGACACAACTGATATTAAAGAGTATAATAAAATCAATAGAAAAACTAACGCTGAAAATGCTGGTAAAAACAGCGAAATTACAGAAAGCAACCGGAAAAATGACTTTTCTGAAGGTAGAACTTTTGATGCTGAATTTGATTATCAGGAAACCGCTAAATCTGACGAAACAGGGAATACTACTGGTAGCAAATCTAAGCAAGGTAACTATAATAAAAATGGCAGTGAAACGCAATCTAATGAAGCGAACACTAATCAAAAAATTACAGAATCCACTACAAGTCATAGCGTAACCGAAAATGACCTTATGACTGTTAATGAAAGCACTAATGACAGCAATGGAGAAACTACAACAACTGGAAGTAAATCAACTGCATATAGTGATTTGCCGCAAGCTAATATCGGCATAAATGTAAGTAATGGCGAAATTAGCGCCTTGAACGGAGAAAACTATACATATTTAACTACTCTGACAAATGAAACAACTACTGAAAATAGTAATACCACAGCGCACCAAGAAACAGACGGCACTACAAAAAACACTGGTACTATTACTGTTGACGGAGAAACTTCAAGAAATAGCACAAGTGATACAACGGCTGATGAAACAAAAAATAAACTTTGGAATGAAGATGGAACAGATAGTTCAACTGAAGATTCCACAGAAAATAGCACAGTAAATAAAAACACTGAAACTACAAGAACTAATGGTGAAAAGAACCGTTCTACCACAGATAACCAAGAATTTGAAAATATATTTAATCGCGGAGACAGATTTAACGAAAATAAACAAACAAGTTCCGAAAATATGAAGACTTATAATAGAAATAAGGGAAGAAACGGTTTTTCTCCTTCATTGCTTGTCAAGCAATATAGAGATATAATTATTAACACTGATATGTTGGTTATTTCTGAACTTGAAACATTGTTTTTGGGGGTGTATGACTATTGAAAAAGTATCATAATAATCCATGTGAAAATAAGCCTGTAAATGACTGTTTCCCTTGCGGAAATGACTATGAATGCGCACCTTGCGACAATGGCGTTTTTCACGGTGACAGCTACATGACAGCCCTTCAGTGCCTTAACGAAAAAGTTGATACTTCTATGCGCACTTATAGACAGGTAATGGATGAAAACTATAAGACGCTTAGAACACTTCAAAGATGCGGTGAAGAAGTAGGGGCATTTTATCATAATGGAGAAGTGTCTATTCAGGAAGGTTATAACGGCGATGAAGGCTGTACCTACTATATCATTAGGAAAAATGTAGTTGACAGATGCAACAAGCCTATTAGAATTGAACTTTATCCCGCATACAAAAATCTTACAAATAGTAAACTTGAACAGTCTATTTTCAATGCTTGCAAAAATAACAATGCAAATGTCATCATTCCTGCAATTAACATTGGCGAAAATGGATGGTTCGGACATGCAATTTATAATTGCGCACCTATTCACACAAGCGAAGCTGATAATTTGTTTACTGTTGGCTTTACCAAAAGCGGTGTAATGCGAATTTACCCTAACACAACGAGCATTGAAACAATTCTTGCAGATGGCATTGAAAATGCTATGGGTTGTTACGGCGCACTTGTAGTCAATGGTGAATTTGCAGAGGGAACTTATATCGAAAATATCCCAAATGCTGATATTCAAACTGCAAGAATTCTTATGGGACAGAACGCTACAACAAGAGAGGTATTCTTTGCATACGCCCCTAAAAATGACGCATTTCCGGGAATGACTTCCAAAACGCTTGCCGAAATTCTTAAAAATTTTGGTTGCACTCTTGTTGTTGAACTTATCAGCGGAGAAAATACATGCGCTATGTATCAGGGTTCAATGGTTAGCTATCCGACTAACTATGATGTTCCCGCACTTTACGCCTATTGGGTTATTACAAGAGAAAAGTATTACTGCAATGACTATACAAGAGAACTTGCAAAACTTTCAATTATCGAAGGTTATAATAGTTACGCAAATTTTACAACTGACCGCAATCTTAACAAAGAAATTGCGGAAAGAACTGAAGCTGACGCAACAATCACGGCTAATCTGAATAATGAAATCAATGAACGAAAAGAAGCAGATGAAGCGGAAACCGAAGCAAGAAAAGCCGCAGATACACAGCTTCAGAATAATATTGATGCTGAAACCGAAGCAAGAGTTACAGCCGATAATCAAGAAAAGGAAGCAAGAGAAGCCGCAGATACACAGCTTCAGAATAATATTGATGCTGAAGCACAGGCAAGAATTGAAGCCGATGAAGCTGAAGCACAGGAAAGAGCTGATGAAGACGCAACACTTCAGGCAGAAATTGAGCAAGAAATCAGTGACAGAAAAACCGAAGATACAAGAATTCTTACTGAATCAAAAACATACACAGATACCCGTGTAGACACTGTTAATAACGCACTCACTGAAGAAATTTCAAACAGAGTAGAAGCAGACTCTACAATTACTAATCTTATTTCACAAGAAGTAAATGCAAGAACCCAGGCTGATGCAGACCTTTCAGCCCGATTTGACAATGTTCATTCTATCCCCGCAGGAGGTTCGGCTGGGCAAGTTCTTTCTAAAGTAGACGGAACTAACTACAATGTACAATGGGTTGACCCCTCTGGTGGTGGAGTTGATACATCTAATATCAAAAAAGATGGTAGCACTGAAACAACGGGTGTAATTCCGTTTGCACTGGGTATCAAAACTGATTCAATCGAAAGTAATACAGGGGTTACAATTCAAACAGCAGGAATGCGATATGAAGGGGAAGGGCTGGACGGAAATCCATTTTACCGTAATATTCAATTTGGAAACGAAGCACCTGTAACCCTTGAATACGGTTCTATTTATATCCAGATTGAGGAGGAATAACTAATGAGTAAACTTTTTATTGGAAGTATTGATAATCTTCCTATTGAACTTAATATCAGTAGCACAGGAAATGACCCTAATGCCATTAAGAAAGATGGCTCAACGGAAACCACAGCTAAAATCCCGTTTGCAATGGGCGCAAGTAGTTCTGTTGAACCTTCAGATAACAATGACCTTACTACAAAGAATTATGTAGACGAAACTGTTAATACCGCTATTAAAAATGTTCATTCTATTCCCGCAGGTGGTACAGCTGGACAGGTGCTTTCTAAAGTTGACGGGGAAAACTATAATGTCCAGTGGAGTGACCCCACAGGTGGAAGCACAGACCCCGATGCAATTAAAAAGGACGGAACTACTACAACTACTGCCCCAATTCCATTCGCAGAGGGAATTAAAACAGCTACAATTACTTCCATTGACGGGAACGCAGTACCAATTGAAAACGATGTAGATATGAATTCCCATAAGATTACTAACCTTATTGACGGAACTGAAACAACCGATTCTGCAACTGTCGGGCAAGTTAATACTGCCGAAAGTAACGCTGTATCTACTGCAAATGGATATACTGATACCAAGGTAGAAGCAGGAATTACCGAAGCTAACAGTTATACCGATACTCAGATTGAAAGTGCAATGAGCGATGTGCATTCTATCCCCGCAGGCGGTACAACTGGACAGGTGCTTTCTAAAGTTGATGGCACAAATTATAATGTGCAATGGAGCAACCCCGCAGGTGGTGAAGATTTTGTAACGGCTTACAGCGATTCTACAATTGTGACAAGCGAAGACTGGGTAAATAATATAAACTGGACTGAAAATGAAGACATTGAAGATGCCGGCGGTCATAAGGCTTATGCCACAGTATACAAAATCAATAACCGAATTATCCTTGAACTTACGCTTGAACTAATTATCGGCGCACTTACTCAAGGCCCAGCAATTTGGCTTAGTATAAACATGGCAAATGTTCTTACAAGCGGAGTAACAAAGGCGGTTCTTAAAGAAATCGGAGTTACACCTTCTTCTGTAAATTATGAAGCGCATTACAAGGAAAATTCTTATCTTGATGGCCAATGGACTGAAATTTACATGGGAAGAACTTCTCCTAATTCTGCTACTTTTGAAACAAACCCCCCTGACTATAGTGATACATGGGGAGGTGGAATAGGTAGACCTGTTATCCATAACTTTATTTTTACAGGAACTATTTCCTAAGAAGGTGAAAACAATGCAAAAACTCTTAATACCTTTTATAGACTGCTCAATGATAGCAGGTTACAAAACAGAAATTTACTTAAATGAGCATGGATATGAACATTATGGAATTGACATTGGTACTTACCAAGGAACTTTGTTCGAGAACCACAATATTTACGGGAGTGGAAATGGAACTGTCGTTAGTGCAGGATGGGATTCAAAGTTAGGCGGTGCTATTTGCGTAAGATACAACGAAGTTTACAACCATAAAACCGGAGAAACAATTGACATTATAGCAAGATACATGCACCTTAAAAAGGTAAATGTAAAAACAGGAGACAATGTAACTATTGAAACAATATTAGGCGAAGAAGGAAAAGAAGGTACATCTAATTACCACCTTCATCTTGAATTTGACACAGATATAAATTATCCAAGATATACTCCACAGGTAAGTTATGGATTAAGCTATTGGATTAACAACAAATACACGGTTGACAGCACTGTTAATCCAAGTGAATTCCTTTATCAAAGTAATGAAAGAAAATTGCATGACACAAACTGGGTTGACGGTTGGCTAAATGAAGAAGACGAAAATATACCTATCATCAAAAGTGAAAAAGAAATCAGTTTTGAAAAAGTTGCTGAAATGCTTAAAAAAGAAGGTTATGAAACTATAACTCTTTAACCACCAACCCCGGCAAAATGTCGGGGTTTTCTTTTTGCCTTTTGTTTAGCGGTACTAAACTTTTCGTTTAGGTGCTATTCAGCGCAGTAAAGCGAAAGGGCGATTAGTTACGGCTAATAACATTGTTGAAAAGTCGGTTGAAAACTCAGTGGAAAACTCCTGCATGTTTGAACTTCAAAATGCAGAGTTGCCTGCAAAATGCAATTGGATAATTATTCCAGCCCGCAAACCCGCATAAACAAGCCATTTTTCGGCATGGTAAATGCTGGAAAAAATCAGGCGGAAAGTTGTCTTGCAAGTTGAAAACCTGTTGATAACTCGAAAAGTTTTCAACAAAGTTTTCAACATGTGCGTGTGCAGTGGACAAATTCAGGGTAATGTGTTTTCCGGGGAGAATCGTGTGCGGCAGTAGCGGACAGGTGTCCATGGGGAAAAAGACAGGCGAGCAGGCTTCAACAAT
>ENA-OOWZ01000715-OOWZ01000715.1-human-gut-metagenome-genome-assembly--contig:-NODE-715-length-17300-cov-2.622093_pt1 | contig 17300 bp, 15 predicted proteins | sample MGYA00241580_ERZ501329 | MGnify/ENA primary metagenome ERZ501329 (study PRJEB25962, sample SAMEA2042923) | human gut metagenome | biome: human gut; feature: human-associated habitat; material: faeces... | reverse complement strand
CATTTCCGTGAGGTCCTTCGACTTCGCTCAGGATGACATTTTTTAGATTTAGGAAAACTCTTGTTCAATGTATAAAAAAATATTAAATCCTAGAAAGAAAATTGTTATTGAAAACAAGCCGTGGATAATATTCAAAATAACCTACAAAGTGAATCCACTCTTATTTCTCGCAAAACAAAAGGACCGTGCAAATGCACGATCCCTTGTTTTTTGTTGTTGAGCAAGCTTGGCCCCAAACGTTATCTCTTGGAGAATTGAGGAGATTTACGAGCTTTCTTCAAGCCGTATTTACGACGTTCTTTTTCGCGCGGGTCGCGAGTCAGGAAGCCTGCTTTTTTCAGAGCAGGACGGAATTCAGCGTCAACTTTCAGCAGAGCGCGAGCAATGCCGTGACGGATAGCACCAGCTTGGCCGGAAATGCCGCCGCCGTTTACGTTAACGAGTACGTCATATTTGCCTTTGGTTTCGGTAACTTCGAGCGGTTGGTTAACAATCAGCTCTAAGGTTTTCAGACCAAAGTATTTGTTCAATTCACGGTCGTTGATAACGATGTTGCCTTCACCCGGAACCAGGCGAACGCGAGCAACAGAAGATTTACGACGACCAGTTGCGTTATAAGTAACTACTGCCATTTATTTGTTCCCTCCCGGATATTATCTAACGTTGATTTCCATTACTTCAGGTTTTTGAGCTGCATGCGGATGTTCGCTGCCAGCATATACATGAAGTTTGGAGAAAATTTGAGCGCCGAGGCTGTTGTGCGGAATCATGCCTTTAACAGCGAGCTCTACCATTCTTACAGGGTTTTTCTTCAGCATGTCGCCAGCTTTTACATAGCTGTCGCCGCCGAGATAACCGGAATGACGGAAATAGATTTTGTGAGTCAGTTTTTTGCCGGTCAGAACAACCTTATCTGCATTGATAATGATTACGTGATCACCGGTGTCCATGTGCGGGGTAAAGGTCGGTTTGTGTTTACCGCGCAGGACTTTTGCAACCTCTGCAGCCAGGCGGCCCAGAGTTTTATCAGCTGCGTCAACAACGTACCATTTGTGTTCGATGTTAGACGGATTAGCCATAAAAGATTTCATCGCTTGTGTCCCTCCTAGATATTTTCCAAATATACAGTTCGTTGCGATCTTCTCACCGTATTTCGGGGCTAGTGAAATCAAGCGGAAAATCACGTAGATATATTATACGCAACTTAAGAGTTTAAGTCAAGTATTTTTGTTAAAATTTTAGCATTTTCCAAGAGTTTTTCCCTTAAAGCTGCGGATACTCCCGATAACCAACCTCCGCCAGGTATAAACCCTGTGCCGGAGCAGGCTCGTTTAAAAATTCACAGCGCTGTGCCGTCAGCTCGGCGGCAAAATCCTGCACCGTGCGCTTGCCCATTCCCACTTGTACCAGGGACCAGACTATGTTGCGTACCATGTGATATAAAAAGCCGTCACCGCTGATGCGGAAAAGAATCTCTTCTCCCTGCTGCTGCCACTTGGCAGCAAAAATTGTTTTTATCGGCGAAGTATCAACACTGCCGCTACTGCGGAAGGCACTGAAATCATGCGTTCCCAGCAGCAGCTCCGCCGCTTCGTTCATGGCCTTCACCTCAAGCTGCTGACGCAGCTGCCAGGCATAACGCACCATAAAGGGATTGACGTGCTCATTGACAAGCAGCTTGTAATGATACGTCTTCCACCGTGCGCTGAAGCGTGCGTGAAAGCCTTCCGGCATCTCCTCGGCGCTCACAACCACGATATCCTCCGGCAACAGGCTTGCCGCCGCACGCACCAGATTAGCACAGGGAATGCGTCCATTCGTAGTAAAGGTCACCGTCTGTGCCAAAGCATGCACGCCTGTATCCGTGCGCCCACTGCCTGCGGTTACTACTTTTTCGCCGCACAGCATAGTCAACGCTTCTTCCAAAACATTTTGCACCGTCTGCACGTTTTTCTGCTTCTGAAAGCCATGATAGGCACTGCCGTCATAGGCTACGACCAGCTTTATTGTACGCATATATTCCCCCAGCGCAATACTGCCAGGCCAACCGCCAGTATAATAATCAAAGCAAAGGCCAGATAATCGCGGCCGGCATATACCAGCTCGTGCATGCGTGTACGTCCTTCACCGCCGCGATAGCAGCGTGCTTCCATTGCAACAGCCAGTTCATCGGCACGACGGAAGGCACTGATAAACAGCGGTACCAGCAAAGGCAGCATATTTTTCATTCTCTGGAAGATATTGCCGCTGGCAAAATCAGCTCCGCGAGAGGTCTGTGCCTTCATAATGCGGTCTGTTTCATCCAATAATGTAGGAATAAAGCGCAAAGCAATGGTCATCATCATAGCCAGCTCATGCGCAGGAACACCCAGCTTTTTGAACGGACGCAGCAGATTTTCAATACCGTCTGTCAGTACAATCGGTGATGTCGTAAAGGTCAGCACCGAAGAAAACAGCAGCAGCAGAATCAGGCGAACTGCCATCTTTACGCCCATGTCGATACCTTCGGCAGTTACGCTCAAAAACTTCCAGGTAAAAACAATATGCTCACCGGGAGCGGTAAACATATGAATCAGCATCGTCAGAATAACGATAATCCAAATAGGCTTCAAGGATTTGAATACCAGCATCCACGGTACTCTTGAAATAAGAATTACTACAGCGGCAAAGGCAGTCAGAATGCCATAAGCCAACGGCGTTACCGCAAAGAAAATAGCAATGATATAAATCAAGGTGGCCAACAGCTTAGTACGCGGATCAAGCTTATGGATAAAGGAGTTACCGGGGAAATATTGTCCTAAGGTTATATCTGTCAGCATTATTTCCACCCCTTTGCTTGCTTAATCGCCTTAACCAGGCTCATATCGTCTTTAATATTCTCTTTCACTGCCAGGCCGTTTTTACGCAGCAAATCCGCCAGCTTGTAAACCTGCGGAACATCTACGCCAACCTTGACCAGCTCATCGGCATGCTGCTTGAAAATATCTGCGGGAGTACCGTCGAACAGCACCTTGCCGGCGTTGATAACCAGCAGGCGGTCAGCATATTTTACTGCCTCCTCCATGCTGTGCGTTACCAGCACAATAGCAATGCCACGGCTCTTGTGCAGTGACATGATTTCCTTAAATACTGCATTACGGCTGCGCGGGTCCAAGCCTGCGGAAGGCTCGTCCAAAACCAGATAATCCGGGTTCATCGCAACCACACCGGCAATAGCTACACGGCGCATCTGGCCGCCGCTCAGCTGAAAGGGAGAGCGCTGCGCATAGGTATCATAATCCAGGCCGACGAAGGCCATAGCCTCACGCACCTGCTTTTCTACCTCATCCTCGGCAAAGCCTTTATTGCGCGGGCCGAAGGCGATATCCTCAAAAACAGTTTCCGCAAACAGCTGATGCTCTGGATACTGAAATACCATGCCAACCTGCTGGCGTGCAGTCTTGGCCTCTGCACTCTTAGCAGTAATATTAATGTCATCAATGCTTGCGCTGCCCTTATCCGGCTTCAGCAAGCCGTTTAAATGCTGTACTAAGGTAGACTTACCGCTGCCTGTGTGTCCTATAATAGCAACTATTTCGCCCTTAGAAATCTCCAGCGATACATCATTGAGCGCCAGGCGTTCAAACGGCGTGCCTTTGGAATATGTATGATATATATTAGAAAGTTTTATTGACATAATGCCTGCGCCAGCTCCTCATCTGTAATAATATCCTGCGGCAGCTTTACACCGCTTTTGCGCAGCTCGCTGGCTACCTTCGCTGCCAGCGGAGCCTCCAGTCCCAAGGCCTCCAGCTCATCCACTCTGCTGAAAACCTCACGCGGAGTACCCATAAATCTGATATGACCTTTTTCCATAACAACTACGCGGTCAGCAGCCAGTGCCTCAACCATGTAATGCGTAATATAAACTATAGTCATATTTTTTTCTTCATTGAGCTTACGTACAGTGCCCACGATTTCCTTGCGTCCCTGCGGGTCAAGCATCGCTGTAGGCTCGTCCAGCACAATGCATTCCGGCTGCAGCGCCAGAATACCTGCTATAGCCACACGCTGCTTCTGGCCGCCGCTCAAAAGATGCGGTGCATGTTTGGCATATTCCGTCATGCCTACAGCAGCCAACGAATCTGCTACACGCTGCGGTATTTCCGGACCAGGTACGCCGATATTTTCCGGACCGAAGGCCACATCCTCTTCGACAATCGCAGCAACTATCTGGTTGTCGGGATTTTGGAACACCATGCCCACCTTTTGGCGGATATCCCACATTTTGCTTTCATCTTCAGTGTCCATGCCATCTACCAGCACAGTGCCGTCAGTCGGCAGCAGTAAAGCGTTCAAGTGACGTGCCAGCGTAGATTTACCGCTGCCGTTAGCGCCGATAACAGCAACAAATTCACCCTGCTTAATCTCAAGGCTTACGCCGTCCAGTGCCCTTACCTCATTGCCATCAGCATCTGTATAGTAATGCTTCAAATTTTTTATACTAATCACAACAGTGCCTCCATCATAAATTCGTGTACTTACTAATTATATACGTGATAAAAAGATTAGTCAACCTTCTTTTATCACAAGGTTAACCATAATGCTAAAAGAGTAAACCATAAACGCTAAAGCACGTTTACGGCTTATTTTTATAAATCAAAACGTTCAATTTTAATGCCAGCAAAGCAACACGAGCTTTAGAAAACGAGAAAACAGCCTGCAGGGGATATTGCAGGCTGTTTCTCTTAGGAAAGCTGTTTATGATGAATTTGATGGGAAGGGTGTAGCAACTTCTTGCTACACTCATAGTATACTATATTGCTGTGACATAGCAAGGGCAAAGTTTTGAAGAAATCGTGAATAAAATTCCTGCATGAACTGCGCTTGCATTCAAATTTAATTATTACTTATCCGTAATCTGTGCTCCAAACGGCAACAGTGCCAGCTTAGCCAGCTTAAAATGCTGCATGCCGAAGGGAATGCCGATAATCGTACAGCACAAAATTACAGCAAAAACTGCATGCGTAATTGCCAGCTCGATACCGCCAAAAATCAGCCAAAAAATATTTAACAGCAACGAGGTTGTTTCACCGCTCAAAGCTACATCCTTGCCAAATGGGAAGAAGCTCAACCGTCCCAGCTTAAAGCACTGCAGTCCTACCGGAATACCGATAATCGTCAAACACCATAACAGGCCTACCAGATACCAGATAATGCCTGCTAAAATACCGCCAAATAAAAACCAGATAATATTACCGATAATGCTCATTGCGCACTTCCTTTCATCTACCGACAAACCAACCGGCACAGCGAAAAAATATACACGTAGTTGGTTACTGATACATTTGATTTAAAAGATTGTAAGTAATCTCTCTAAGGCTAGTTTAGCATACCGCAAACTTTTGCGCAAGCGCAAAGGCAAGCGGCACTGTGGGAACTCTGGGGAGAGTCTCACGGTGCCGCTGCACTATATTAAATTAAATGGGATAACTTAATGATTGGTTTCTTCGGCTAATTTTACCGGAACCAACTCAGCCTCTTCCTTGAGATGCTGCTGATAAGCTTTTGTTTCAGCAACAACTACGCCGGAAAGAGCAACCAGAGCAATCAGGTTAGGCAAAGCCATCAGACCGTTAACGATATCGGACATAACCCAGATTTCTTCCAGTTTCAGGAACGGACCGCAGGCAACAAGAATGATGAAACCGATGCGGTACGGAAGAATTGCTTTAACACCCATCAGGTATTCTACGCAACGTTCGCCGTAATAGTTCCAGCCGAGGATGGTAGTGAAGGCGAAGAGCACCAGGCCAACCAACAGCAGCCAGCTGCCGAAAGCAGGGAAGGCGGAAGTGAAGGCTGCATTAGTCATTGCAGCACCGTTGAGTTCACCGTTCCAAACGCCGGTAACAATCAAGGACAAACCGGTCATGGTGCAGATGATGATGGTATCGATAAAGGTACCGGTCATGGAAACCAGACCTTGTTCAGCAGGCCAATTAGTTTTAGCAGCAGCCGCTACGATAGGAGCAGAGCCTAAGCCGGATTCGTTGGAGAATACGCCGCGGGCAACACCGCTGCGCATTGCCAGCATAACAGTTGCACCCAGGAAGCCGCCCTGTGCAGCAGTAGTAGTGAAGGCACTTTCAATAACCAGTGCTACAGCTGCCGGCACCTGATCAGCGAAAGCTATCAAAATACCTAAGGTAGTCAGGAAGTAAATTACTGCCATACCGGGAACAACCTTAGAAGAAACAGTAGCGATGGATTTCAGACCGCCTATGGTTACGGCAGCAACAAGAATTGTCAGCGCAATGCCGGTATAAAGAACCGGGATGCCTGCAGAGATTTTGGTAATCTCAACGATGGAGTTTACCTGAGCGAAGGTACCTACGCCGAAGTATGCGCACATGATACCGAAAACGCAGAACATAGTAGCCAATGGTTTATATTGCTTGCCAAGGCCGTTTTGAATGTAATACATCGGACCGCCGGAGATATTGCCGTTAGCGTCGACAGTACGATATTTTACAGCCAGCAGGCATTCTGCATATTTGGTTGCCATACCGAAGAAGGCAGCCAGCCACATCCAGAACAATGCACCGGGACCACCGGCCTTAATTGCGGTAGCAACACCGACAATATTACCGGTACCAACAGTTGCAGCAAGAGCGGTACACAATGCTTTAAAGCTGTTTACGTCACCGTGACCATCATTCTTGGCACAGAAGATAAGCTTCAATGCCTGCGGCAGCTTCAATACCTGCAACAAGCCTAAACGAATGGTCAGCATAATGCCGGTACCTACAAGCAATACCAGTAGTGGCGGACCCCAGACAAACGAATCAATTGCATTCAATGTTTCCAACATGATGATTTCCCCTCTCATTTTCAAAGTTCCCTAAGTAAATAAAAAGCCGGAGTATAATTACCTGATACTCCGGTTTGTCAGCGGCCATGATAGCTGTGCTATCATTGTTATTTTGCTCCGTCCACTGGCCTGAGAGATAAGGATGTAAATATTCACATCTTTGCACCTTCGGCGCCCATTCAAGGGACTCTCCAGAGTTGTGTCTGTACACGGTTCTTGCTTTTTATAAGCACCTGAGAGTTTTTGCTCCTTCGGTAGGCATTGCCTTCTCCTATGTACTTCATCCACTCACTATTTACTTATGTATCTGATTATAACACATGTAAAACAAAATTCAAGAGCTTACAGCAATGTATACACGCATACATACAAAACTGTAAACTAAAGTATGTTTATTGATTTTTTTAATAACAAAACGGCGCTGTGGGAACTCTGGGGAGAGTCGCACAACGCCGCTTTGCTATATAAAGATGAAATATTAGGCTTACTTATTTATTCTTTTCTTCAGCCAGATGCTTCTGATAAGCCTTAGTTTCGGCAACAACTACACCGGACAAAGCAATCAAAGCAATTAAGTTAGGAATAGCCATCAGGCCGTTAACGATATCCGCCAAAACCCAAATCTCTTCCAGCTTCAGGAAAGGACCGCAGGCAATCAGGCATATGAAGATGATGCGGTACGGCAGAATTGCCTTTACGCCCATCAGATATTCTACACAGCGTTCGCCGTAGTAGTTCCAGCCAAGGATGGTGGTGAAAGCAAAGAGTACAAGACCAACCAAAAGCAGCATGCTGCCAAATGCAGGGAAAGCCATGGTGAAGGCAGATTCAGTCATTGCAGCACCGTTCAGAGGTCCGCACCATACACCGCTGACAACCAGGGACAAGCCGGTCAGAGTACAAATGATAATAGTATCAATAAAAGTACCGGTCATAGAAATCAAGCCTTGCTCTGCAGCCCATTTGGTTTTAGCAGCAGCAGCAACGATAGGAGCAGAACCTAAACCGGATTCGTTGGAGAATACGCCACGAGCAACACCACTGCGCATTGCCAGCATAACGGTAGCACCGAGGAAACCGCCTTGAGCAGCAGTCGGAGTGAAAGCAGAATTCAGTACAGTTGCGATTGCAGCAGGAACCTGATCTGCAAACACAATCATGATACCGACAGTAGTCAGGAAGTACAGCAGAGCCATAGCAGGAACTACCTTTGCAGCAACAGTTGCAATGGATTTCAGACCGCCGATGGTTACAGCAGCAACAACTACAGTCAGAGCAATACCGGTGTAAACAACCGGAATACCTGCAGAAATCTGGGTAATTTCAACAATGGAGTTTACCTGAGCAAAGGTACCGATACCAAAGTATGCGCACAGAACACCGAATATAGCAAACATAACAGCCAGCGGTTTGTATTTTTTGCCAAGACCATTTTCAATGTAGTACATCGGGCCACCGGAAATATTGCCGTTAGCATCGACAGTACGATATTTTACAGCCAGCAGACATTCGGAATATTTGGTTGCCATTCCGAAGAAGGCTGCCATCCACATCCAGAACAAAGCGCCCGGCCCACCTGCTTTAATTGCAGTTGCAACACCAACGATGTTACCGGTACCAACAGTTGCAGCCAGTGCGGTACACAATGCTTTAAAGCTGTTTACGTCACCACTGCCATCGTTCTTGGCACTGAAGATCAAGCCCAAAGCCTGCGGCAGCTTGAAAACCTGTAGCAGCTTCAGACGGAAGGTCAGCAGAATACCGGTACCAACCAAAAGTACCAGAAGCGGCGGACCCCAGACAAACGCATCAATTTCATTCAAAATTTCCAACATGATTCAAACATCTCCCTTTAAATTCCCATTAATTATTTACAAGCAAATAAAAAACCGGAGTATACAAAAAATACTCCGGTAAAAGTCAATGACATATGATAGGCAATAGCGCCATCACATAAGCTTTGCTCTGTCCACTGGCCTGAGAGATAAGGACGTTTCTGAATTTCAGAAGACATCTTTGCACCTTCGGCGCCCATTTAAGGGACTCTCCAGAGTTGTGTCAGCATACGGTTCCTGCTTAAAATTAAGCACCTGAGAGTTTTGCTCCTTCGGTAGGCAGTGCCTTCTCCCATATACATCATCCACTCGTTATTTACTTATGTACGCTATTATAACACACTTTTTGAAGAACGCAAGTCTTTTTTTAACAATTTTTTATGTATACACGAATACATAAGGGAGTGTAACTTTTGAAGCAAAACAGATTGCTTAAAGCATGCTAAAATACTACTTATTGTAAAAAATACATACTAAATCTCGCTTTGTAATCATATATGCTTCATTCTCAGCATAATCCAACTATTATCGGCATCAATAACCTGCCATTTTTTATTCTGCTGAGCAATAAATCTATCATAGCTTTTAGTCGTAACAACAACAAAACGATACGGATTCCGCTCCAGTGTTGCGTAAGGCATAACGTTCTTGCTTGTCCAGGAAAAATCCTTGGGAACATAGCCTGCAACCTCACGCTCATGCATCAGCTTGACAATTTTACTGCTGCTGTAAAAAACTGCAGAAGTAGGATATTTGCCATATAAGCCTACCTCATGTACATCATTTTCCGTCAGCATCTCACCCAAATTCTTCGCACTGCGCTGCTCACTGAATGGTATAGCAAGGCTGAAAATAAGCGCAATATAAAATACTGCCGACATAGCCGCAATACTGCAGACACGCTCTCCCGTCACTAAGCGCAGTATATAATCAAGCATCACGCCGATAATCAGCGCCAACGGCAGCAAGAACAGCAGCTCAGATGCTATAAGCTGATGACTTACCGCAAACCATGCTCCCACAAGCAGCAGGCCAAAGCCTCCGCCGACAAATATCATATAACCGCCATCCACACAGTCCGTATGTTTCGCCAGCATGCTTCCCAGCAAAAGGCTGGCTGGGAAGAGCAGCGGATAAGTATAGGTGATGTATTTCGTTGCCATACATTGAAAGAAAATGAAAACAACAAGTGCCCACAGCAGTAAAAATTTTTGCTGTTCTTCCAGGCTACGATGTCCCTGCCGCCACCATTTATAAGCAGCCCTGGGAACAAGTCCGCTCCACGGAAACAGCGCCAGCAGATTTACCAGCGTATAATAGTAAATCACATCGTCACGCGGATGCTCCGATACCGTTGCGCGCAGGAAGTTATGCGTGCCGAAGAAGGTATTGATGAAGTCGCTTCCGTGCAGGCTGTACATTACAGCATACCAGGGAACGACAACCGCCGCACAAAGCAATGTGCCGCTTACAAGATGCATGCGCTTCAGTACGTGCCAATCACGCTGCCACAACAGGAATAACGTAATAATCAATCCCGGCAGCAGCACGCCAATCGGTCCCTTAGTCAAAACCGCAAAGCCTGCTGCAGCATACATAATGTACCAATAGCGCGCCCTGCCGTCACGATAGCCAAGATAGAAAAACAGCAATGTCGCACTGAAGAAAAAGAACAATACAGCATCTGTAATTACCGACTTGCTGATCAGAAAAAATTCTACACTGCTCAGCAGTACCAATGCACTGATAAAACCGCTGCGCGCATTTTCCAGCTTGCTGCCGCCCCACGCCAATAATGCCACGCTGCCTAAACCGAACAACGCCGGGAAGAAGCGTGAAGCAAATTCCGTAAAGCCAAACATTTTATAAGCCAGCGCCGTCATCCAATAAAAGAAAATCGGCTTATCATACCAGTAATGACCGTAAATCTGCGGTGACAGCCAATCGCCGCTCAGTACCATTTCCTTCGCCGTCAAGGCATAATTAGATTCTACGCTGTCTGTAATCAGCAGGCTGCCATTACCCGCAAAAAGCAATGCTGCGGCAGCTGCAAAAAGCAGCAGCCAATATTTTCGTGGCATAAAAAATCCCCCTTCAGCAGCAGAGCTTTTACACTCCGCCTTTCATTAAGCACAGTATAAACTCCTTCACTTAATGATTACTGAAAGGGGTATTCATCTTAAATTCAGCTTATAAGAAAGCCTAATAATTACTTTGCAGCCGTCGGCAGCTTCACATACATGACAGTTCCCCGAGGCTTGTTGTCGAGAACCTTGATGCTGCCGCCATGCTGCCGCACAATAGCCAGCGCCAGCGACAAGCCTAAGCCCAAGCCCCCATGACTACGGCTGCGCGCCTTGTCCACGCGGAAGAAGCGGTCAAAAATCTTTTGCTTATCTTCGTCACTGATGCCAAAGCCCTCATCACGTACCTCCAGTACCAGATGCGTTTTCACCTTGGCTGCACGCAGAGTAATTTGCGTCTGCTCCGGTGAATACTTCATAGCGTTATCCAACAGAATAATCAGCAAGCGCGATAAAGCCATTTCATCACCCTGCATTATCAAGTTATCCTGGATTTCCTGCTTCAGCTGCAGCTTTTTTTCTGCTGTCAAAAGCGACATCTGCGATGCAACCTTTTTACACAGCGCCGTTATATCCACCTGCGCCGTATACACGGGAAGAATATCCTCATCGCTGCGCGCCAGCGTCATAAGATTTTCCGTAAGACGGCTAAGTCTTTCCGACTCGCTTTGCAGCATGTTTACCGACTCTTTGGCAAAATCGCTCAGCCTGCTGTCCTCATCCTCCTGCAGTCCCTGCACAGCCAGCTTCATAACGGCAAGCGGCGTGCGCATTTCATGCGAAGCATCCGCTGTGAACTGCTGCTGCTTGGCATACATGTTGCTTATAGGACGGATATTGCGTTCTGCCAGCCAATAACCGAAATAGCAGGCAGCAAAATAGAGTATCAATGCCATACACAAAAGCATAAACAGTGTTTTATAGGCCGCATGATAATAAAACTGCATATTTTTGAACATATACAGCCTGCCAATCTGCTTATCACCGTCAATAACGGGAGCAACAGCGGCAAGATATCTATAACGCGCACCATTTGCACTCTGCATCCGCAAAAGACGCGATGTATTCAGCTTCTTCGGCCAATCATCTTTATGACTCATCAGCTCCTGCCCTGCCTCACCTGTTCCAAGCTGGTTTAAAATTACCTTCGAGCCATCTGCATTCACAAAGTATGCAAGCATCTTCCCGCTGCGGATAGCTGCTTCGGAGCAGGGAGCCTCCTCCGATTCTACCCATTCTTCGCCCTCATGGTAAATTTGCGCTACAAGATTTTCCTTTTCATGCGCCAATATTTCCCACCAGATAAAGGTATAGGCAGCAGCTACAATAACTAAAATCAAAGCACCGAAGATTGCCGCATATAAGCAGGTCATACGCCGGCGCAGCTTTTCAAAAGGCTTATTCCACATAATAGCCCACGCCCCGCATCGTTTTAATCAGTTCTTCTCCGTTCAGCTCCATAATTTTTTTACGCAGCAGACGGATATGCACATCAAGATTGTTCTCCGTCACATCGCTGTCAATGCCCCAGATGCGGTCCTGCAGCACCGCACGCGGCATAACCTGCCCACGGTTACGCAAAAGCAGCTCCAGCAGCTTAAATTCACGCGGACGCAGCTCTACACGACGCTCGCCGTATGCCAGGCAATATGTAGAGCTTTCCAAAGTATAAGCACCGTAACGCAGCTTTTCCGCGCTGTACTGTCCTTGGCGACGGCAAAGAGCGTTCAGACGCGCCACCAGCTCCTCCAGCTCGAAAGGCTTTACCAGATAGTCATCGGCACCGCTGTTTAAGCCCTGCACCTTATCCGCCAACGTATCCTTGGCCGTCAGCAGCAATATTTTTCCCTGATAATCCTCCTCACGCAAACGCTTGCACAGGTCAAGTCCGCTCAGAAGCGGCATCATCCAGTCCAACACCAGCACATCATAGCCGTCGGCATATACAGCATCGTAGGCAGCCTCGCCATCCTGCACCCAGTTCACAGTTATATTTTGCTTTTTCAGCAGCATGCTCAAAAGCTTACCTAAATTTATATCATCCTCAGCTAACAAAATTTTCATTGCTTCCGCCTCCGTTACAGCTATTGTATCACAATGCAGTATAGGCATGTAAAATTAATTTCAACTGAAAAATCGCTGCCGAGGCTTTGCCTGCAGCAGCGATTATCTTACATGATATATCTGTTCAATGACGGCACAATTTCCGCATAGGTGCCTTTTTTATTGGCCAGCATAATATTAATGGCCCATACAGTCTGTCCGCGGTCATCCTCCGTGCGTGTAGCCTGCAGCTTACGGTTGGTACCTGTAAAACATATGATATCTTCCAGCTCCAGCAAAAGCGCCATATCCTCACGTCTGTAGCCCTCAAGACAGCGGTCGGAAAACATTACTGTCAGCATCAGCATATCGTCCATACGCCAGCATTCCAGGCGATAGGCACGGCCGTCGCTCAGCTTACCGTTATAATAGCCGACATCCTGCACGCCGTCCTCATCCGGCTCATAGAGAGAAGGAACATAATCCACGCGGCAGGGAACAGGAAATTTTTTTATCAGCATAAATTCGTTCTCCTTAGAGAGCAAAGCGCCTCAGAGCTTAAGGCTTTGAGGCGCGCTTGCTTATACGTTATTCCTTATCGGGAGTTTCTTCTGCTACAGTTTCAGCAGTTGCAACTTCGGGCATCGGAACATTATATTTAACTTTGATATCACGATAACGGCTCATACCGGTACCTGCCGGAATCAGCTTACCGATGATAACGTTTTCTTTCAGGCCCAGCAGCGGGTCAACTTTGCCTTTAATAGCGGCATCGGTGAGTACGCGGGTGGTTTCCTGGAAGGAAGCAGCAGACAGGAAGGAGTCGGTAGCCAAAGAAGCTTTGGTGATACCCAGCAGGATAGCACGGCCTTCTGCAGGAGCCTTGCCTGCTTCCAGCATCTCGGTATTCTGCTCTTCAAATTCTGCCACATCAACGTCTTCACCCGGCAGCATTGTGGTGTCACCGGATTCCTCGATGCGGATTTTGCGCATCATCTGACGAACCATAACCTCGATATGCTTACTGTTGATATCTACGCCCTGAGACTTATAAACGCCTACTACCTGAGATACCAGATAGTTCTGGGTAGCCTTCACGCCGCTGATACGCAGTACGTCATGCGGGTTAAGAGAACCTTCGGTCAGACGGTCGCCCTTAGCGATTTCCTCGCCCTCAACAACAGACAGCTTAGCGCCGTAAGGAATCTGATATTCCTGGTTTTCGCCATCCAGTGCCATTACGGTTACCTTGCGGCTGTTGCCTTCCTGGGTAATATGTACGTGACCTGCAACCTCGGACAGAATGCCCGGATGTTTCGGTTTACGTGCTTCGAACAGCTCCTCGACACGAGGCAGACCTTGAGTAATATCGTCTGCACCAGCAACGCCGCCGGTATGGAACGTACGCATGGTCAGCTGAGTACCAGGTTCGCCGATGGACTGTGCAGCGATAGTGCCGACTGCCTCACCAACATCGACGTTCTTGCCGGTTGCCAGGTTACGGCCATAGCACTTGCGGCAAACGCCGAACTTAGCCTTACAGGTAAGTACGCTGCGGATTTTAACCTTTTCACGCAGCTGGCAGATACGTTCTGCCATAGGCTCGGTAACATATTCATTGATATGATAAAGAATTTCACCATTTTCGTCCAGAATATCCTCAGCCAGGTTACGGCCAATGATACGGTCATGCAGGGTTTCAATGATGGTTTTCTCTTTTTTGCCTTCGGTAATTGCCTCAACCTCAATGCCGGCAATTTCGTTATTGCGGATACGCAGCTCCTTAACGGTACCGTCAGCCAGAACAGCGTTGATAATGTCTTCGGTCATAGTTTCGCCTGTATGTGCCAGCACCTCGCCTGCACCGTTAACAATATCTGCTGCTACCTCTTTGCCGTTGAAGTTATGCATCATTGCTTCCTTCAGCACATTATGAGCAAAGGTATCGCTGATGTTGATGCGGACATTTTCGATATCCTCACCGTTCATATCTTCGTCGGAATAGAGATTGATTTCTTCAACACCTGCATCATTGAGCTTAGCAAAAAGCTCTTCGGTGATGTTGGTATCTGCTTCAGCAATCAGGTTGCCTTCTTCATCAAGTACGCCGGAAGCCAGGGTACGACCCATAACCTTTTCGCGGATTTTGTTCTGGCTTGCGCCAAGAACAGCCTTGCTCAGACGGCTGCGTTCCTTAACCAGGTTCATACCAACGATATCGCAATCATCCTCACGGACAATTACGTCCTGCGCAACGTCAACCAGACGACGAGTCAGGTAACCGGAGTCAGCGGTACGCAGTGCGGTATCGGCCAAGCCTTTACGAGCACCATGAGAAGAAATGAAGTATTCCAAAATAGTCAGGCCTTCACGGAAGTTAGATTTGATAGGACGGTCAATGATACGACCGGAAGGATCGGCCATCAAACCACGCATACCGGCCAGCTGACGAATCTGCTGTTTGTTACCGCGGGCACCGGAGTCAGCCATCATGGATACAGGATTGAACTTGTTCATGGTAGATTTCATCAGTTTATCAGTAACCTTATCGGTTGCTTCGTTCCACAGGTCAATTACCTTACGATAACGTTCGTCATCGCTCATCAAACCACGGCGGAAGAGGCGTTCAACCTTATCAACCTCATGCTCTGTTGCTTCCAGAATAACTTCTTTTTCAGCAGGAATCTGAATATCGGAGGTTGCGATAGAAATACCGGATTTACAAGCATTATCGTAACCCATTTTCTTAACAATATCCAGAATCTCGGCAGTACGCAGGTTGCCGTACAGCTTGTGAGCCTTAGCAACGAGTCTGCCCAATTCTTTCTTGTCAATCAGCTTGCCGAGATGCCAACGTTCAACTTCAACGGTTGTTTCAACAACATTGCCGGAAGCATCCAGACGCTTTTCAACAACCTGATCTTTTTCTTTATGATAGTAACGCATTTCCAGAGGCAGCTCGCCATTGAAAATAGTGTTACCTACAGTTGTAACTACCAGGGACATACCGGTTTCACCGACAGCTGCACCCTTTTCTTCATCATAGATTTCGCTGTTGGGAATATAAACCTCGATAGGTACTTGCAGATCTACCGCATGGTGGAAGTAAGCCAGCTGAGCTTCATCTACGCTGCTGTAGCGGGTTCCTTCACCCTTAACGTTCGGGTCATCCTTGCTGGTCTTTTCAATAGTCAGATAGTAGGAGCCCAAAACCATATCCTGTGTAGGAACAGCAACAGGCTTGCCGTCTTTCGGTGCCAGGATGTTGTTTACGGACATCATCAGCATACGTGCTTCAGCCTGAGCCTCAACGGAAAGCGGCAGATGGACAGCCATCTGGTCACCGTCAAAGTCGGCGTTATAAGCGGTACATACCAGAGGATGCAGCTTAATAGCACGGCCTTCGGACAGGATAGGCTCGAAAGCCTGAATGCCCAGTCTGTGCAGAGTCGGTGCACGGTTCAACAGTACAGGATGTTCCTTGATTACCTCTTCCAGAACGTCCCATACAGCGTTGGTAGCACGCTCTACCATGCGCTTAGCACTCTTAATGTTAGTTGCTTCACCGCTGTTTACCAAACGCTTCATAACGAAGGGTTTGAACAGCTCCAGAGCCATTTCCTTCGGCAGGCCGCACTGATGCATTTTCAGCTCAGGACCTACAACGATTACGGAACGTCCGGAATAGTCAACACGTTTACCTAACAGGTTCTGACGGAAACGGCCTTGTTTACCCTTGAGCATGTCGGACAAGGATTTCAGAGGACGGTTGCCGGGACCGGTAACCGGACGGCCGCGACGGCCGTTATCAATCAAAGCATCTACTGCTTCCTGCAGCATACGTTTTTCATTGCGGACAATGATATCAGGCGCATGCAGCTCCAGCAGACGTTTCAGACGGTTGTTACGGTTAATAACACGGCGATACAGATCGTTCAGGTCGGAGGTTGCGAAACGACCGCCATCCAGCTGTACCATAGGACGCAGTTCAGGCGGAATAACCGGAACTACATCCATAATCATCCATTCAGGACGGTTTCCGGATTTCAGGAATGCTTCGGCTACTTCCAAACGGCGGATAGCACGTACACGGCGCTGACCGCTCAGCTCCTTCATTTCATGGCGCAATTGCTCTGTCAAAGCTTCCAGATCAATAGCTTCCAGCAGCTCTTTAATAGCCTGAGCGCCCATACCTACACGGATGCCTGCTTCAGGATATTCATGAAGTTACCGACCTTCATGAACTTGTCCGGCATGGTGATGCAGAAAATCAAAACCAGGATGGCAAGGGCCATCAGTGTACCGAGCTTTTGCAGAAGCTCTTTCATTTTCGTGTTTTTCATATCAGTCTAATTCTCCTCCCCAGGCCGCTTTCATGATGTCTTCGGAATTGAAGTGCGGCGTGTCCCGGTCAATATCAGCCATCACTCGGCCGCCGCGCATAACTACCACATGGTCGCTCATAGCCAGGATCTCCGGCAGCTC